>SAMEA3663057__coassemble_65_pt1 | contig 134203 bp, 137 predicted proteins | sample SAMEA3663057__metabat2_high_PE_009 | metagenome-assembled genome bin SAMEA3663057 (sample SAMEA3663057) | pig gut metagenome | biome: pig gut; feature: pig-associated habitat; material: faeces | place: France | collected 2012
CAGCAACTCTAACAAGCAAATATGTTTTAGGCTTATACGTAGTTAAAGCTAGTGGCTTAAATGTACGTTCAGGACCAGGAGTAAATTACTCTAAGAAAAAAGTATATGCTAAAGGAACAAAATTCGATACATACGAAATAAAAAATAACTGGGCTAGAACTCCTAGCGGTTGGGTATGTTTAGATTATTGTAACTTAATAAGAAAATATTAAACTTGACAATATAAAATTACACGATATAATGTAATAGCATTTGTTGGTTTAGTATAAACTAAACTATTAAGAGATAGGTCGATATGATCTACCTCTTTTTTAATGCAATAATTAATGCAATAGTACTAAAAAACAACAAAAAGTAACAGCAAGAAATAAAAAATCAGTACCCATAAAGTACTGATTTAAAGCAATTTTATAACATATTTGTTAAAATATTACATCATATATTGTGGTGCGGATGAAGGGACTTGAACCCCCACGTCGTTGACACTGGTTCCTAAGACCAGCGCGTCTGCCAATTCCGCCACATCCGCATTACAAAATTAATATTACCACAAGATAAGATAGATTGTCAATACTTTAAAAGCCAAAAATTAAAAAAGATTTAAAATCTGACCAGCAAGTCTATATACAAAAAAAAAAGAATTATGATATAATCAACGGGATTTATAAAATAAGGAGGAACAAAATGAGCTTAGTATTAAAAAATGTATCTAAATCATTTGTTGGGAAGAAAGCGGTAGATAACGTATCACTTGAATTAAACAAACCAGGTGTATATGGATTACTAGGAACAAATGGCGCAGGAAAAACAACAACAATAAGAATGATATTAGGTATTCTAAAAAAAGACAAGGGAACAATTACATGGAATGGTAAAGAAGTTAATAGAAAAAGTGTTAATTTCGGATACTTGCCAGAAGAAAGAGGGGTATATCCAAAAACAAAAATTTATGACCAATTAATGTATTTTGCAGAATTGAAAGGAATGGATAAGCAAAGTGCAGATAAATCTATAAAAAAATGGGCAAAAGAACTAAGAGTTGAAGGATATATGGAAATGAATGCTGAAAAGCTATCAAAAGGGAATCAACAAAAAATTCAATTTATGACAGCAATTATTCATAATCCAGAATTAGTTATTTTAGATGAACCATTTAGTGGATTAGATCCTGTAAATACAGGTATTCTAAAAGACATTATTATAAATCTTGTAAAAGATGGAAAATATGTAATTATGTCTGCACATCAAATGGCTACAATAGAAGAATTTTGTGAGAATATTTTAATTTTAAATAAGGGAAAAACTGTTTTACAAGGTAATTTAAATCAAATTAAGGAAACATATCCTGTAAACAGAATGAAAATTAGTGTTAACCAAAATATTGATGATTTAATAAATGAACTTGATATGATGGTTGAAAATTCTGTTGGTACAGAGTATACAATTAAAATAGACGGTGAAGAAAAAGCCCACAAATTGTTAGATAAAGTGGTTTCAAAAGGAATTAAAGTAAATAAATTTGAAATTATGAAACCAACATTGCATGATATATTTATAGAAAAGGTGGGTGAATAAGATGAGAGATATTTTAACAGTAATGAAATTTACAATGAAAGAGATGGTAAAAAGAAAGTCTTTTATTGTATCAACTTTAATAATTTTGGTTTTTATTGTTGCGGGATGTAATGTTCCAAGATTAATGAAAAAGATTAATGGTAATGCAAATGCAACTACAGAAAAGCTTTTGATTTCAGATAGTGAGAACGTTTTTGATGGGAATTTAGATGTAATAAAAAGTTTAAATTTAAATTATGAAATTCAAATTACAAAAGATTCATTTGAAGAAATTAAAGAAAAAATAGAAAAAGATGAAATTGATTCAGCTATTATTGTTGAGAAACAAGATAATAATATTAAAATGAGATATATTGTTGAAAATGCTTCAAGAAATGCTGAAGTTCCAGAAGATGTTGTAGTTGGAATGGATTCACTATATATGAATATGCAAATTAATAAATTAGGTTTAAATGAAGAACAAATAAAATCAATAACACCAAATTTTGAGTTTAGTATAGAGCAAACTGCTGATAAAGAAGTAAAAGGAAATGTATGGTTAATGATGATATTATCTATGGTTTTATTTTTTGCAGTATACTTCTGTGCATATCAAGTTTCAAGTTCAATAACAACTGAAAAAACATCAAAAATTATGGAAACACTTGTAACATCAGCAAGTCCTAAAACTATTGTGTTAGGAAAAACTATTGGAATTGGTTTGGTTGGATTATTACAAGTAGTTGTCATTGCAGGAACAGCAGTTGCAAGCGCTAAGGCATTTTTAGATCCAGAACTTATTAATAAGGTTTTAGATGTTTCTTGCATTACACCAACACTTGCAATTGTGACAATTATATATTTCATCTTAGGATATTTAACATATGCGTTCTTATATGCATTAACAGGATCAACTGTAAGCAAACCAGAAGATATACAATCAGCTAATATGCCTATTGCAATTATATCTGTTGTAGGATTTTATTTAGCATATTTTACAATGATGAAACCAACTAGCAGTTTGAACAAAATTGCTTCAATATTACCAATTTCATCACCATTCTGTATGCCTTTAAGAATGATGATGGGATTAGCCGAAACAAAAGATATTATTATTTCTATAGTCGTTTTAGTAATTACAATTATTTTAATTGCTAAGATTGCTATTAAGATTTATTCTAATGCTATTTTGAATTATGGCAGCAAAATTAGTGTTAAAGATATGATTAAGGTTTATAGAGATAAATCAAATTAAGATTTTAAATTTTAAATTGGGGACGGAGAAAATTTAAAAAATTTCAAATTTTCTCCGTCCTTAATTTTGAAAATTTGAAAAAATCTCTGTCCAAAATTTGAATTTGTAATAATTTATGATATAATATATAGGATTTATTAAAGAAATGGGGAAATCCAATGAAAAAAGTTAAAATAATTGTAGTTATATATCTATTAATTATATTATTAGTAATTGGAGCTTTTTTAGCAGTAAAGAACACATCTGTGATTGATGATATCATATATCGTAATGAGCCAGTAATTGAAAATAAAGTTTCAATAAAAGCAAAAGAAATTCATGATTATATGAGGGAGAATAATTATGGATATTGTACATATGATAATAGGTGTAATCATGATGGAGAATGCGGTTTGAATGTGACTTTTGAAGCTTCTAAAACTGGTCATCATAACACATGTTGTGCGACATATGTGTCATGGGTGCTTCAAGAGTTAGGATATATAACAAAGCAAGAGCATATAGATAATTATTTAAATGGAGCAAATAATTTAACAAGATTTTTAACCAATAAAGGCTGGAAAGAGATTGATAAAAAAGATATTCAACCAGGAGATATAGTGTGTTATAATGGACATATAGCAATTTATGGAGGAAGAGGCAGACAATATGATGCGGGAAATAGACCACTATTGCAACATCCAGCACCAGCAAAAGCAGGCTGGGAAATGAATGTTCAAAAAGTATTAAGAGCTCCAGATTTATAAAGTAGAGGGGATTTTAAATGGATATACCAATTAAGAAAAATGAAGAATATATTGTAGAAATAATTGATAATGGATTTGAAGGAGAAGGAATTGCAAAAATTGATAATTACACAGTGTTTGTTGAAGGTGCAATAAAAGGGGAAAAGTGTAAGATTCTAATTTTGAAAACTACAGCATCTCATGCATTTGCAAAGATTCTTGAAATAGTAGAAAAATCAGAATTTAGATGTGAGCCAGATTGTGATACCTATAAAAGATGTGGTGGATGCAGTATGCGTCATATTGATTATGATAAAACATTAGATATCAAGCAAGAAAAGGTTCAAAATTTAATAAATAAAACTCTTGAGAATAAGGTAAAAGTGCAAAAAGTTTTAGGAATGGGAAATCCATACAATTATAGAAATAAAGCACAATATCCAGTTGGGACAGATAAAAATGGAAAGCCAATATTTGGAGTATTTGCAAAAAGAACTCATGAGATAATTCCAGTAAAAGAATGTCAAATTCAAAAGAAAATATCATCAGAAATTGCTGAATTTATATTAAGCGAAATGGCTAAATTCCAAATTAGTGTATATAATGAAAAAACAGGAAAAGGTTTAGTTAGACATATTATAACAAAAGTTGGAATTCAGACAAATGAAATAATGGTTATAATCGTCATAAATGGCAAAGAAATGCCTCATGAACTAACACTTGCAAACAATATTATAGATAAGTTCCCAGAGGTTAGAACAGTTGTAAAAAGCATAAATATTAAAAATACAAATGTAATTATGGGAGACAAAAACGAAGCGATTGTTGGAAGAGGATATATTACAGACAGATTAGGAGATTACATTTTCAAAATTTCTCCAATGTCATTCTATCAAGTTAACCCAATTCAAGCAGAAGCATTATATAATATTGCAATTGAAAAGTCTGAGATTACTGAAAATGACGTAGTATGTGATTTATATTGTGGAGTTGGTACAATAGGAATTTTTGCATCAAAATATGCTAAAAAAGTTTATGGAATTGAGATTGTACCTCAAGCAATAGAAGATGCAAAAATTAATGCTAATTTGAATAATATTAATAACGTAGAATTTATCTGTGGTGATGTTGAAGATGCGTTTGATGAATTAATTAAAAAAGAAAAGATTAAACCAGATGTTATTATAGTTGATCCACCAAGAAGAGGGTTGGATGAGAAAACTATTGAAAACATTATGAAGTTAAAGACAGGTAGAGTTGTTTATATCAGCTGTAATGCTGCAACAATGGTTAGAGATTTAAAGATGATGGAAGATATGTATGAAGTTAAAGAAGTGCAACCAGTGGATATGTTCCCATTTACGAGCCACGTTGAGTGCGTGGTTGCTATGTTTTTGAAGTGACACCCGTAACCTTTGATACAAAAGACTTTGAAAGATTTTTAAAAATATAAAAAATTACTAAAAAAAGTGAAAAAAACACTAAAAAATACATTGTTTACATAAATGTAAAAACAACAGGGTAAGTGGTAACATGTTTCCGCTTACAACCCTAAATCAAAAAAATATTAAGAAAAGTGCTTGTTACACAACGGATAGAGTGATATTTGCTCTATCTTTTTTTATGCTTTCGTGTACGAGGTAAAAACTTTTCTTAAATAATATAGAAAGGGTGATGCATAGCAAAATGAATGAAGAAAATAAAATTGGCTATTATGCTATAATACCTGCTACGGTATTATTTAATGAAAATCTAAAAGCTAATGAAAAACTATTATATGCTGTAATAACTGCATTATCAAATAAAGAAGGATATTGTTTTGCTTCAAATAGTTATTTAGGAGATTTATTTAATGCAAAACCTCACACAATATCTGAATGGGTATCTCATTTAAGTAAATTTGGGTTTGTATATGTAGATATAGTTAGAAATGAAAAGAATGAAATCATAAGACGAAGAATATATCCAAATGATACACCCTATACGATAAATAAGACATACCCCTATTCGATAAATACCACAGAGGGTATATCGCAAAAACCACAAGATAATATTATAAGTATTAATAAGATAGATAGATTATTTAATTATATTATAAAAAAAGAAAAGCAAATTCCAAATGAATTTGAAAATTTGCAAACTGAAATAAATGATATACTAAATAAGTTTGAAATGAATTATACAGAAAATTCATTACAGTTTATACAAGAAAGCAATATTGAAAAAATAAAAATTATTTGTTATTCATTGGCAATGCTTGTAAAAGAAAATGTAAGTTATCTATCATATAAGATCAGTAGAGAAAAAATAATAAGTTTATATGATGATTGTAAATTACGAGAGCAAGAATACAAAAATACAGATAATGAAATAATTAGTTTTACAAATTATTATTATAAAAGTTTGAAGAGTGAATTATTAAGAAATAAAAACTCTTCTTTTTTTATATCTAAAAATCAAAATATAAAAAGTGAATCCTTTAATTCAGAAGAAGATGAAGATGAGGAAGAAAGGTAGGAAATTATGACAAGAGTAGAATTTTTATTAGAAATTAAGGAGAATTTAACAAATCAATTAAGTTGCATTTCAGATAGTTTTGTAACTAATACACCTAATGAAAGATTTAGAGATGAGTGGGAATAAGTACAGGAAAGGCTGAAAATAGTAAACGATCTTATAAAAGACGAAAAACAAAAGAATTTACCAGAACCAGTAAAAGAAAAAATAGAAAGTAGAGAATTTAATTTCTTTGATGAAAATTTTGGAGAGAAAGTAACAAATACGTTATTATTTAACAGTAATTCGTTTGTAATTATAAGTCTATTCTGTAATGAAATGTTTATAAAGAAATATGAAGATATTTTAGATTTACTAAAAGACTTCATATCAAACAGGAATGAATTAAATTTTTTAAGAGAAGAAAATCAAGTATTATTAAGTGAAATTGAAGACTTGGAGGAACAAATCAATGATGTAACAAATGAAGATTAAATAATAATTCATAATAGCTCATAACCGATAATAGCTCAAATACAAAAGAAATGGAGAAAAAACAAATGATAAGATTATTGAGTTTATTTACAGGGGTTGGGGCGTTTGAAAAAGCTCTAAAAATTTTAAATGTACCTTATGAATTAGTAGGATTTTCAGAAATTGATAAATTTGCAGTAAAAAGTTATTGTGCTATTCATAATGTAGATGAAAATAAAAATTTAGGTGATGTAAAAAACATTAAAACAGAGAATTTAAAAGAAGTAGATTTTATGACTTGGGGATTTCCATGTCAGGATATTTCAATAGCTGGAAATTTAAAAGGAATAGAAGAAGGCAAAACAAGAAGTGGCTTGTATTTTGAAGGATATAGAATTTTAAAAGATGTTATGCCAAAAGTTAGTATTATAGAAAATGTTAAAAACTTAACCAGTAAGAGATTTAGAGAAAAGTTTGTAAAAATATTAAAAGATATTGAAGACGCAGGTTACAACAACTATTGGCGAGTTCTAAATGCCAAAGATTACGGTGTGCCACAAAATAGAGAAAGGGTATTTGTAGTATCTATTAGAAAAGATATTGACAAATGCTCTTTTAATTTTCCAGATAAACAATTTTTAAAGATAAGGTTAAAAGATTTACTAGAGGACAACGTAGATGAAAAATATTATCTCTCCGAGAAAGCAATAGGAAGATTGATTAGACATTCAAATAAAATAATAACTAAAAAAGAAAATCCAAATGTAAGTAGCTGTTTAGTAGCAGGTTACTTCAAAATGGGAGCTAGAGATGAACAATACATAAAAGATGATAAAGTAAAAAGAATTACTGGAATCTTTGATAGTGAGAATAAAACTCATCAAGCTGGAAGTATTTATAATGAAAAAGGATTAGCTCCAACTTTAACAAGTGCAAGTGGTGGAAATATACAACCACATATTTTCGTACAAGAAGGAACAAAAGCAGGAGTTACTAAAGCTGTTGATGGAGATTCTATAAATGTATCATATCCAAATAATATAAAAAAACGTGGCAGAGTTGGAAAACAAGTATCTCAAACAATTTTAGCAAGTAATAACAATATGGCTACTTTAGAGCAAGTTGATAAAATGATTTGCCTAAATAATGAAGAAGGCAAAACAAGTGTGCAAGATAGAATTTACGATACAAAAGGAATTATGCCAACAGTAACAGCAGGACATTTTAATCCAAAAATTGCAATGTTTAATTTATACAATAATAAAGAAATTGAAGATATTGCTCCAACTCAAACAGCACATTGTGGAGGGATATATTCTAGTGCTACAGTTTTGATAAGTGAAGACGGAGAGTATTGTTTCAGAATTAGAAAGCTAACACCAAAAGAGTGCTGGAGGCTCATGGGATTTCAAGATGAAGATTTTGAAAAAGCTAGAAGTATTGGAATGTCAGATACGCAATTATACAAACAAGCTGGAAATTCTATTGTTGTAAATGTTTTGGTAGAAATATTTAAAAAAATAATTTTTGAAGATTGCACTAATATTAAATTCTTATAATAAAAAATCGCCTAAAAACTAAAGTATAAAGGAGTAAGAGGTTATGCAAAATCAAGAAAAAGAAACATATAAAGATTATCTAGTTAGGAAAGTAACAGAAGAAATTGGAAAAGTATTTGAGGAAAAAATGGATCAAGCAAAAAAAGAATTAAAAGAAATACAATATGAAGATGTTTTAAATAAGACAGAAGAAATTTTAAAGAATTATAAAAAACTTTCAGAGCATATTGTTTTAACGGATAAGGAAAAAGAAACTTTAAAAGATGAAACAGATGAATTTCATAATAAAGAATTAGAAAATATTATGACAGGTTTATTTTCAGAAGATGAACTATATTTAGAGAGTTTATTAAAAAGTAAATATCAAACAAAACTGTTTATAGATTTTATAAATAGAGTAATTAACAATTATTTAAATGGAGAAACACAAGATAGAGTTGAAACAAGAAAACGAAATATACTAAAGGAATTATATATCAAAGGTCAAAAGCAATCAGAGTTTATTTACAACAATTATGAAGTAGAAAGAACCTTTTATTTGGATAAGGACAAATTGATTAAAGATTTGGCTCCTTATTTTTTTCGGTATCAAAGGACTCAATATATAAAGTTGGACTAATTATTAAAAATGCTAATGGCAGGATAGTGATGCAGTACGCATCACGAAAACACATAGAAAAACAAGTTTTCTAGTACTCTGCTTTTTGCGGAAAATTCGGAGCTTTTGCAGAGAGAAAATCTACTAAAATACGGAGGAAAACAGGTATGGCAAGGAAGAATAAAAGAAAACGAACAAACAAAACAAAAGAATTATACATATTTGGAAGATTACATCAAAAAAGTAAAGCAGTTGTGTATTGCAAATTGCATAAATGTTATTTAGAGCCAAAAGATATTACGGAAAAGAAATGCAATTTTAAAAGATGTAAACACAAAATTGAATTATAAATTTATCACATTTTAAGGGGAAAATACAATTTAAAGGAGAGTATTTTCAAATGGTAGAAATAGATTATACAAATGAAGTGTTAATGAATCACTATAAAAAGCAAGAAATAAAAAAAGCAAAGGAAAGACTTGCACAGAAAAAGACAAAAGCAGAAATATTAAAATTAGCAGATGAAAGATTTATAACTGCAGATGAAATAAAAGAGGCACTTGGATTTGAATTTATAGAAGATCCAGAGCCAGTAAAAGAGCAAGAGCATGTAGTTGATGAAGTTGATTATGTAATTGAAGATGAAGATAATCAAGAAGTTGCTAAATACGAAAAAGAAGAAAATATTACAGCTACACTTATCGAGGATTCTAAATTAGAAGATTATCCTAATCAACCTTTCAAGCTATATGATAAAGAAAAAAGAAATGAAATGATAGAAAGCATACGAATTAATGGTATTATGCAACCATTAATTGTAAGACCAATAGATAATGGAAAATATCAAATTTTAGCAGGTCATAATCGTAGAAGTTGTGCAAGAGAATTGGAAATAACTAAATATCCTTGTATAATAAAAAAGAATTTAACAGATGATGAAGCTAAAATTTATTTAATAGATACAAATTTATGTACTAGAGATAAAATATCTCCAATGGAAAGAGCTAGAGCATATAAAATCAAATATGATACATATAAGAAAAGAAATATAAATACTTCTATGTTTGAGGAAATAAAAAAGGACAATGAAGGTGCATTAAATACATTAATTAAAGAAGAAAAAACAAGTGCTGGTAGTATTCAAAGATATTTAAGATTAATGTATTTAGTTCCTAGTTTACAAGATTTAGTAGATAAAGGAAAAATATCTTTAACGGTAGGCGAAAAATTAAGTTTTCTTCCAAATGAGGAGCAAAAATTTGTAGCTGAAATCATTAAAGATAATGTAAAAATAAATGACGGTATGGCTCAAAAAATTAGAAAAGAATCTGAAAGAAATAAAAGAGAAGATTATTATAATTTTTTAATGAAAGAAGATATACTTGATTTGACAAAATCAAAGAAAAAATCAAAAGACGATGAACAAGACTATGTATGTGTAAAATTTTATAGAGATGAAATTGATAGATATTTTGGTGTTGTGAACGATATAAATGATTTAAAAAGGCAAATTATTTATAGTTTAGAAGAAACATACATAAAAAATTAGCACTCTCCATAATGGAGAGTACTGCATTTCTTCCGAACTTTTATGCTAACGGCAGAGAGCTAGAAAACTTGTTTTTCTATGTGTTTATGTAATGCACTCTGCATTACTATCCTGCCGATAGCAACATTTATATTTAGATAAAATAGAAAGGAATTTTTATACAATGGATAAAGAACCAAATAGAATAAAACAGATTAAAAGTGAAAAGATATATGCTGTTGTTCCAAAGAGCTTAAAAGAAAAAGTTGTTAGATATAAGGCAAAAGGAAACATGAGTGAAAGCGAAATAGTAAATATAGCTTTAAATGAATTTTTTAAGGTTAAAATGCTAAAAGAAGATGTTGATACAATAACTGAAACAATGGCAAAAGCAATAGAAAAGCAATTAGGTAAAAGATTTGAAAGGATGCTTATGTTACTTGCAAAATCAAGCAAGTCATCATACGCGTCTTTATTTTTACAAGCATATTTATTAGCAAAGATTTGTGAATCTGATGAGAGCAAAGAATTTCTAAAAGAAAAGATTGATTTAGCAAATAAATTAGCTTATGGAGCAGTAAAAAATAAGTTTTTAGATGATGATATTTTAAAGATGATACCAAATGATTTAGATTTTGATAATATGAGTTAGGAGAATACTAATGGATATAGATAGATACAAAGGCGGAGTAATATTTAAGTGGATTAACAAAAATGAAATATATGCAAAATACAGTGGAAAAGGAAAATCACAGAACTTACAAGCACATATTGATAAAATGCACACAGATTATATTGCTACTAGAAGTGGAGTTGATACTGGATTTGAAACACATGGATTATTTGGAAATATATTAGATACAGATGAAGTTGAAATGCTTGAATTAGGTACAATAAAAAAACATATACAAAATATTTCAAAAAAGAATATAGATGTTTTTAAAACAGTTATTTCATTAAAAAATGAAGATGCAATGGAATATGGATATTTCAATAAAAAATCATGGAAAGAACTATTAGAAGAAAAAATGCCAGAAATAGCAAAAGCATTTAAAATATCACTTAATGATTTAGAATGGGTTGCGGCCTTTCACGCAAAAAAAGAAAAGCCACATTGTCATTTAATAGTATGGAATAAAAATCAAGATATGTCTGTAAGAAGAAAACCATTTATTAATTTTAAACAAATAAAATCTGCAATTGCAAAAGGGGTTTTTAAAGAAGAATTAAAAGCAATGTATGAAATAAAAGATGTTTCAAAAAGTGAAATAGACAAAATGTCAAAAGAAGAAATTGATAAATACAAAAATAATTTAAAAGAAATATATCAAAATGAAAATTTATTTTTAAATGCAATAGAAACTGAAAAAACACAAAACTTTGTAAATAAAGTATTAGAAGATATGGAAAAAGATGAAATTATTTATATTGTAAATAATTCAGAGTCAGAAAATTATACTCAAATTAAGAAATTAGATGATAATAAATATCAATTTAAAAATATAGGAGATAAAGCTATTTTATATAAAGATGATACATATTTAGAGGCAGTTACATTTTTAAGTAGATTTAGTAATTTAAAAGTTATAAAAAATGAGTATGAATTAAATAATCACATACAAAAACAAAAAGAAGAATTTAAAAATATTGAAGATGAACTAAAAGAAATAATGCCTAGTATATTTAATGCACCTATAATATCTAGTAATGTAAAACAAGAGAATATAGAACAAATAGTAAATAAAATAGCAAAATTAGAAGAAGTTTCAAAATCATTTAAAAGAGGATTTATTTACAAATATCAAGAGCCAGAGAGCAAAAGGGTTTTAAATGAGATAACTATGTTATTAGTAAATTCTAATAAAGATTGTAAAAATGAATTTAATAGGTATGTTGATACTTGTGTTAAAATTGATAAAATTTTGCAAAAAGTTGATACATATAAAGATTATGAAAAAGTTAAAAATTCAGCAAAATCTGAAATGATAAAAAAGATTGGAAATCAAATATTAAAATCTATAAAAGAAACCAAAACAGAAGAATATAAAAGAAAATCGGCAGAATGGAAAGAAAAAAGAGAATATTGGAATCAAAAACATAGAGAATTTGAAGAAAAACAAGGTGAATTTGAGGCTAGGCAGGAACTATATGAAAAACAACTACGAGAATCAAATATAAGACATTTAATACAAGAAACATATAAGTTGCTATTTGAAGAAAATATGTCGAAATTTCAGCAATTTAAACGAGCTACAAAGACGTTTGGGGATTTATCTAAAAGAGAAATAAAAGAAATGATTAGAAATGGCAAGAGTTCAGGATTTGATTGGTATAACGAACAATAGTGCGATAGACAGAAATTTTGTTATTGTGATATAATCAGCATAAATTGTGTGAGGTAATATAATAGTTAGCAACAAAAAATAATAAGACATGAAAGGATTGAGTGTTTATGAAAATAATAACATCAGGTTCAAAATACATAGATATAGATGCGTATGCAAGCATAATAGCATATAGAGAACTATTAAAATTAAAAGGAATAGAGGCTAAAGCGGTAAGCACAGCAAAAACAAATGAAAGTATCACAGAAAGTTTATTAAATTTAAATATCAAACTAGACAAATATATAGAAAATGAAGAAGATGAATTTATAGTAATAGATGTATCAAATAAGGATTTTTTTGATGAAATAGTAAAGGAAAACAAAATTATAGAAATAATAGACCATCATGTTGGTTTTGAAGAATATTGGAAAAATAAATTAGGAGAAAAATCTAATATAGAATTTATAGGAGCTGTAGCAACAATAATATTTGAGTTATACGAAAAAGAGAAATTGATATCAAATATATCAAAAGATGTTGCTAAATTATTAATGTGTGCAATTTTAGATAATACATTAAACTTTAAGGCTAAAGTGACAAAAGAAAGAGATATACAAGCGTATAATAAATTAAAAATAATAGCAGGAATAGACAATAATTTCGCAGAAAAATATTTTATAGAATGCGAAAAAATTATTACAAAGGATTTAAAAAATGCTGTAAAAAATGATACTAAGGTTGAAAAAATTTCTAATATACTTCCTTTAGTTTTTGGTCAATTATTGGTATGGGATAAAGAAAATGTATTAAAAAATAAACAAGAAATAGTTCAAACACTAGAAAATATTGATAAAGAGTGGATGATGAATTTAATATGTTTAAAGGATGGAAAAAGTTATATAATTGCAAATGATAGTGCTGTTAAAAATGGATTAGAAAAATTGTTAAATGGAAAATTTGAGAATGATATTATGGAATTGAATGATGTATGGTTAAGAAAAGAAATTATAAAAAAAGCTAGGAAACTGGATAGGTAGGATTGTTAATAGGAATATGAGTTATCCATATTGTAAAGGAGTTTATATGATGTATATATCAGAGAATTTGAATAAAAATCAAATATTTTTAAAACAAGGAAATCTAGAAGATTTTGCAAAGGTTTTTGAATATGATTACAAACATTTAAATCGGAGTATGGTTTGATGAAATTGAATTTATTAAAAATTCTTCAGAAGATATCAAAAAATTATATAATATTATATTTGGAAATAATGAGTCTTTTCATTGGCTAATTTATCAAGATGATATTCCAGTAGGAATTATTTGTGCAGATAGAGAACAAAAGGATATAAATGCAATTGAATTGTCATATAATGTGCATCCCAATTATTGGAGAAGAGGAATTGCAAAAATAGCGGCTCAATTAGTGATAGAATTTTTATTTACAAAGCAGAATTATAAAAATATTAAAGTAGCATATTGCACGGGAAATGAAAAATCTAAGGGCTTAATAGAAAAATTGGGTTTTAAACAATATAAGGTAAATAAAAATGCATATGAGCGTTATAATAAAAAAGTTGATGAGTTTGTTTATATTTTATCAAACGAGGATTGGATAAATAAACTATTAAAATGAAAGAGGAATTATATGGGATTTTGGGATAAATTGAAAAAATATATTAGTTCTGATTCAAATAATAATATAATAAAAGAAAGCCATGACAAGAATGATTTTGAAGAGAAAGTTGAAATAAGTGAAAAAATAATTAAAAGTTCTTCATTTGCATACGAAATTGATTATAATAATTATGAAACAATAGAAAAAATAAAAGAAGAATTTATTGCTTTTGATGTAGAAACTACTGGATTAAGTGCATTAAATGATGAGATAATCGAAATTGGAGCAGTAAGATTTAAGAATGGATATATTACTGAAAGATTTAGTACATTAATTAATCCAAAGATTCCGATACCAATTGAAGCAACAAAAGTAAATCATATAACAAACGAAATGGTAAAGAATGCACCTACAAGTAATGAAATTATTTTAAAATTTGTAGAATTTTTTGGAGATGCATTACAAAGTTCAGGTACAATTATTATTGCTCATAATGCTAATTTTGATATGGGATTTCTTACAGAATTTCTAAAAAAGAATTATAGAGAAAACACATCTATACGTTATGCAGATACATTAAAATTATCTAGAAAAACTTTGAGTGGTTTAGTAGATTATAAATTAAATACAGTGGCTAATCATTTTGAAATACATAATTTAAATGCTCATAGAGCAGTTAGTGATGCTGAAACATGTGGTAATGTTTTGTTAAAATTATTACCATTAAAGCAAGAAGAAAATATAAAAATAAAAGCAAAAAGAGAATCAAAGAGATTAGATGAAACGGAAGCAATCATTGCAACATATATTCAGAATATTATTATGTCAGAAAATGATGATATAGAATTTTGGGGATTTGATAAAAATACTAATGGTTATATTACTATAAATTATTTATATACATTTCTTAAATATAAACTTACAAAAAATGGTATATATATAATTGTGAAAAAAGAAGATGCAGAAAAAACTGGATTACAAACAGAAATATGTAGTATTAATGAGGGTGGAACTGAAAATTTAAGAGTATATATATCTGAAATATTCGATATAGATTTAATAAAAGAATATATATTAAAAATATACAAGAAATGTATGAAGGATGCAAAAGGTTACATAAATAATAGTAAATATGCACGAGAAAAAGCATACGAAGTTTTAAATGGTATGAATACATATACTGATAGTGAATTAAAAAGTTGTATGGAAAAAATTAAAAATGAAAAAATAGTTTTTCCAAGTATTAATATAAAGAATACAGTGATTTCAAGAGAGCAAATAACTATTAATCCAATTAATACAAGAATTGATATTAGTAATATAAAAGAATGTAAAGAGTATTGGTCAAAGGAATTTGAAAAAGGACTTGATTTATGGATTAAAGGCGAAGAATTAAGAAAAGATGGAAAATATGAAGAAGCAATAGATGTATATAATCAATCAAGAGAAACAGGATATTGTAGTAGTCCTCTTTATGAGTCATATTCAATGGTGTATCATAAGATAAAAGATTATGATAACGAAATTGCTATATTAGAAGAAGGAATATCTAGATTAAAAAAAGAAAAAGCAAATATTTCTAATTTGGAGACTAGATTAAATAAAGCTATAACTTCAAAATATAATCTTATAGAAAAAGAAAGAGCTAAAATTGAAAGCGAGAAAATAAAGGAAGAAAAGAGATTATTTAATTTAGAACAAAAAAGAATTGAAAAAGAAAAGAGAAAAATAGAAAAAGAAAATACAATAATAGAAGGAAGACATATAATTCAAATGGATGATGATGGAAATATTATCAATGAATTTGTTTCTATTGCAGAGGCAGTAAGACAGACTGGCATAAATTCAAAAAGTATTAGAGATACAGCAAAAGGAGTACAAAAACATGCTGGAGGTTTTTGCTGGCAATATAAAGATTAGAACATATCAAAAGGAGTGTTTTGCTAGAAAGATGAACAAAGAAATATCAATGATAATAAAAAATATAAAAAAGAAAAATATTGATTATCGAGATATACCAGTAGAATTAAGAGATAATACTGATATTATACAAGCAGAAAGAAAATCAGGAATGAGAGTATATTCTTACAGAGGATATGATGTGATTTTCAATAGATTTTTTGTTGAAGAAGATATAATAGATTTTAGTGATAATAGTATATTAAGAACTATACCAACTACTTTTGAATCTTTTGACGATTATTATGAGTTTTTAAAGGGTAATATATATGAAAAATCTTGTTACTATCAATATCAATTTACACAAAAACAAATTAAGGAATACAAAATAGATGTAAGTAAATTTACCAATAAAGCCTTTATTAACACTACTATTGAAGAAGATAATTTTAGTAATGAATTATCAATAATAGATGAAGAATACAAAATATCAGAATTAAAAAAAGAGAAGAATAAACAATGGTTTAACAAGGTATTAGACTGCAAAAATTATATAGAGTTAAAGAAAGTATTGGAGAATTTTGAAAAGAGCAAATATCATGAATATTATTTTGAATCTATATTGAAATATCATCTTATAAAAAATAATCCTAAAAAAGCATTTAAGATTTTTATGGATTCAATAAATAATGGAGAAGATTTAATAAGAAAAGAAAAAATGTGTTTATACTTTTCTCCACAAGAAGTATTAAATACTATTAACTATAAAAAGAATGTACGAGCTTCATCAACAATTAGTAGATATATGAAACAAATAAGGAACTTCGCAAGTAATATAGAAAACAATAATTATGCCAAAGAAACAAAATATTGGTTTGATATTAGAACAAATTTCTATATAATTGAGGAAGCCTACAAAATAAATGGAGAAAATTGGCCCATTACAATTAGAAAATATTTTTATGATATTAAGGAATTAAAAGTATATTTACATGATGATTTATCTAATTGGGATTTATCAAAAGCGGTTATCAATGAAGAAGATATAAAAGATTGTAAAACAAATGAAAATACCATATTACCACTAAAGGATTCGGAAATATCGTATACAATGAATAAGTATTACGATTCAGAGTATTTTTGGATTACTCAAAGATGGACAGATCAGAATGGAAATGTAATACATGAAAGAAAAAATAAATTTAAGTACTTTTTCAATTATCTACATTATCTAAATAATGATTTAAGCAATGCTGATTTGATTTTCTGTGATGGTCTATTAAATTTGAAAGATATAAAAGAAATTAATTTTGATAATGCTCATATTAGAAGTGAAATAATGGATAAATTAGGTTTACATTACAAAAAGATAAATCCATATACTAATGTGCTTTCATTTGAAAATACAATAAAAAATGAAGAAGAAACACAATTAGTATTAAATGAAACAAGAGAATTATTATCATCAAGTGAAATTATGAATGATTATAACAACTATAAAAGAATATCGTATGTTTCAGATATACATTTAATGCATAGATTACAGAATTGTAAATCTTTATATGACATTGAATATACAATAAAAGATATTATTAGAAATATACTTAAAGATTGTAGTAGGATTCTTTTAATTGGTGGGGATGTTTCATCTTGTTTTGATTTTTACAAGTTATTTATTACAGAATTATCAAAAGAAGCAGAAAAGCATTATATAAAAGTTATATTTGTATTAGGAAATCACGAGTTATGGGATTTTGCTGGATATGATTTAGATGATATTATTGAAATGTACAGAAAATTGATAATATCAAATAACATGTATTTTATACATAATAGCATTTTATATATTGAGGACGAACAATTTATAGAAATGACAGAAAAAGAAGTTAATGATTTTTCTTGCGATGATATTAGAGAAAAATTAAAAAAAGCTAAATTGATACTTGGTGGAGGTACAGCATTTTCAGGATATAATGAAGAATTTAATGCAAATGTTGGAATTTATAGAGCTACCTTAACTAGAGAGCAAGAGATAAGTGAAACAGAAAAATTTGAAAAAATATATGATAAATTATCTACTTGTCTTGCAGATAAACATGTTATTATATTTACGCATACACCTAAAAAGGATTGGTCAAAATCAAAAGAGTATGTAAGAAACTGGGTCTATGTTAGTGGACATACTCATAGAAATTACTTTTATGATGATGGAGAATATAGAATATATGCAGATAATCAATTAGGATATAATTATAAAACAGCAGTTACTAAATATTTTTATATAGAGTACGATTATGATTTGTTTTCTGATTATAAAGATGGTATATATACTATAACTAAAAATGAATACAATGACTTTCATAGAGGAAAAAATATTATGATGGACTATAACAGAGATGGTGAGATATTTATGTTAAAGAAGAATGGATATTATTGTTTTATAAAGCCATCTACAAGAGGTTTATCTATATTAAATGGAGGAGCTTTAAAATCACTAGAAATAAAAGATATTAATTACTATTACGATAATATGGATAGTCAAATAGCACTAAATAAAGAGCCTTTAGAAAAATATACAAAATATCAAGAAGTTATCGCTAATCAGGTTAAAGAAATTGGTGGTTCTGGAACAATACATGGTTCAATTATAGATATTGATTTCTTTAACCATATATATGTTAATCCTTTTGATGGGACACTATCAGCATATTATGCCTTTGATATTATAGATAAGTTTATTTTCGCAAATATACCATCATTGTTAAAAGCTAATTGTCCTGCATTATATAAAAATTATCAAAAAAGATTAGGAAATGCAGAATCTAATGCACTTATTGTAAAAGGTCAATCAACAGAGATAATATTAAAACCAACGTATTATCCAAGTACATATATATATAAGGCATCAAGAGAAATAAAGAAAATGCAAAAACTTAATAATGGAATATTAACAGTGTGGCATGATGATTATAGAAGATTTTTCAATGATGAAAGTACAAAACTTTTAAATGAAGGTGGAAAAAAATAATAATATATAAGGGGGATACTTATGTTTAATATAAAATGGATTGGAATAATAAAAGATGAAGATATAGAAAAATATCAAAAAGGAGAATTAGATAAAAATGCAGTAAAAATAAAGATGCCTAAATCATCTAAAGAACAAATGATAAAAGCTTTACCTTTTTTAATTCCAGTAATAATAGTAATGTTTTTAGCTATGTTTATTAAAACATACATAGCTAAAGATATTGTAATAAAAGGATGGGCAATTTTTATAGGATTATTCATAGGATTTGTTTTATTGTTTGTACATGAATTTTTACATGCAATTGTGTATCCAGAAAAAGTAACCAAATATATTGGAATTGTTAAACCGTTTAGTGCGGTTGCACTAGCATCTTACCCATTATCTAAAAAAAGATTTATAGTAATGAGTTTACTTCCGTACATTTTAGGTATAATTCCATTAATTTGTTTTATATTATCAGATTCGAGTAATTTAATTTTGAATGCAATATTATGGGGAATGGCTTTTATGGGATTAGCAAGTCCATATCCTGATGCGTATAATGTGTATCAAGTAATAAAACAAGTACCAAAAGGTAAAAAAGTACAATTTTATGAAGATGATACATATTATATTTAGATTTAGAAATTACAATTAATAGAGATAAAATTTCAAAATTGTTTCAAAAATCATTCATTGACTATCTAATTTAAAGGTAGTATTATCTAAATATGAAAATATATATCCAACGAGAGAGCTAAATGTGTCTCTCTTTTTTTGGTGCTTGAAAGGATAAAAATATGAAAGGAAGGAAACTAAAGACAAAAATTCTAGGTATAATACTAGCTTTTTTTATTGCAGTTATACTATCTGCAATAATTTCAACAATATTACATTTGATATTTACTAGAGTTCCAGAAGAAATAATAAATATCAGACAAAATACAATAATTCAAAGTTTATCAAGCAGTAAAGAACATTTTGATATGTTTGTTTTAACAATAGTAGCTTTTATGATATTTGCTTTTCTTACAGTATTTAAAGTATTTGATTTAAAAGATTATAAATCTAAAACATATAAAGTAACAAATAATATTGAAATTCCAATACCAATAGGCGAAAAGCAAACACAACAAGGCTCTGCGTGGTGGTTATCTAAAAAAGAATTTTCAAAAAAGTTTGGTGTTAATAGAATTGATTTGAGTAAGAAAGAATTTGCCGATTTAATCAAGTTAGCAAATGAAGATAAGGAATGTATCAAGAAAGATGAAGAAAATTCAAATACGACTAAAATAGAGCCAATTTTTAAGACTGGTGGATTAGTTATAGGAAAGAAAGACAAAATCATTCCTAAATTCAAATGTAAAAAGCTAGGAAAGTTTATTAGAATACCTTATTTCTCATTTAGAAAAGTAGAAGACGTTTATTATATTGATGATGATTTACATAGTTTAACAGTTGGAGCAACAAGGTCTGGTAAAACTAGAAGCCTAGTTTTACAAACAATTATAAATACAGGTCTTGCAGGTGAAAATATGATTTTATCAGATCCAAAAGGAGAGCTTTTTGAATACACCTCAAAAACACTCGAAAGGCTAGGATATAAAGTTTATACTCTTGACTTCAAAACACCACTTAAAAGCTCAAAATACAACTTTTTAGAGCCAGTAATTGAAGCATTTTCACATAAGGACATTCCAAAAGCAGTAAACTATTGCTCTGATATTGTTGAAAGTTTAGTAGGAGAAGTTGGAAACAGAGAAGCTATATGGGTAAATGGCGAAAAGTCAGTTATAAAAGCTGGAATAATGTCAGTAGTACTTGGAAATGAAAAACACAAGGAATATCAAAACCTACCAAATACATATCATTTTATTTCAAAAATGTGTGCTGAACAAAGCGACAAAAGTGTCATTATCCAATTATGGAAGTGGCACTTTTTTTGTTGATGAAATTTTATTTCAGATCCAAAATTCTGATGCAGAAAATTCCGAAAGATTAAAGAAAATACTTTCATCTTTAAAAGAAAAAGATAAAACAATTTTTAAACTACTTGTGAAGAAAAAGAGCAATAGAGAAATTGCGGAAATTCTTAATGTGAATGAAAAGACAATTAGAAACAGAAAGTCAGCAATGAAAAAGTTTATAATGGAAGGATTGAGAAAGAATTATGAAAATTTTAATTAGTAATAGAGACTTTGTAAAAATCATAAGAAAAGCAGTTAATGGAGATAAAAAATCTAAATTTGAAGTTATTGTAATATTTCAAAATTTAATTAAAACGGAAGCAAGGATAAATGGCGAATTTTCCAATGAATGTAGGGCATTTATAGAAGATAAAATTTTTGATGAAATTGAAAAATTTAGAAAAATTTAAAATTTTTTTCAAAAATGGTCGGGACAATCCAAAATTTTTTCGCCTATATATTTAGCAGGACTTTTGCTAGGTACATTGAAAAGTGAATATCCATTCATTAAAAACGTTCTATTATGAGAGCTAGTTTAAATGAGGATTCAGAGCCTTGTACTTAAATATAAGTTAGCCACTTATAAGGCGAAGACCATAATAGTTATAATGATACACTTGCATAGCCTTAACTTCACATATAGGGTGCAACTCGGCTAAAAGCGGAGAGGTGAAATTCCAGTGAATGATTTAGCTAATCATTGTTTAATGAATTAAAAATTTTAAGTATAAATTTTGGAGGTATGAAATGCCAAGTAATATAGGAACAATAATATTTTGGATAGTATTTATCACTTTCATTATTATTGCAATACTTATGTATTTAATAATAAGAGGAGCAGATTTATGCAAGTCAGAGCAAGATAGAATAGATGAAGCAGAAGAAGAATCAAGAATATTAAGTGAAAAATATAATAATGGAGGAAAATTTAATGAATAAAGTACCAAGTGTTTTAACTAAAAGGCAAGCAAAGAAATATGCTGTTATAGCCTTTAGTAATTTTATAAATTCAGGAAATACAAGTAATTTTGATATTTCAATAATGGAAACATTTTACGAAGGAGCAATGGAAGCTCATGAAAAAAGCTCTGTTGTAGATTACACAAACAATTTAGAAGATAATCATAAGGAACTAATGAAAATAAATATTGAAAAAAATTGATATGTAGCAATACATACATCAAAGAAAATTTTGTTTTACAAATGAATTGAACAATACAAAAGATTTACTAAAATTTAAAATAAAATAGGCTTGATGCAATCATATAAAAGATTGATTTATAATAAATATTTTTTTGAAAGGGTTATATAAAATGGAAGGTGTTATAAGAATAAGTACAGAATTATATTTACTAAATTATTTATATAGAGAAGAAATGATTTCCGAGCAGGAATATCGTGAGATTAAAAAATATATAAATTTGGTTTAGAGCATTGAAAAAAATGCGATTAAGCTATAAAATAAGGGTATATGATGTAACAAGCGCTATATGGAGGTTATATACATATGGTTGCTAATGTAAAAGTTATAAAAAAAATTGAAGGTCGTGTTGACCGAAAAAACGGAGGTGTTCTTAATAGACTATTAAGAGTTACTGCCTACGCAAGAGTAAGTACAGATGATGAGGACCAAAGAAATAGTTATCAATCACAATTATCTTTTTTTAAAGCAAAAATAAAGGATAATCCAGAATGGGTATATGTAGACATGTACGCAGACGAGGCTATTTCTGGAACATTAGATTACAAAAGAAGTAGTTTTATGAGAATGATAGATGATGCTCTTGCAGGAAAATTTGATATGATTATTACAAAATCAATATCAAGATTTGCTAGAAACACAGTTGATACATTGAAATATGTAAGAATGCTAAAAGAAAGAAATATTGCAGTATTCTTTGTTGAAGAAAATATTAATACATTAGAGATGTCTAGTGAATTTGTATTAACAATATTAAGTTCTGTTGCCCAACAAGAAAGCGAGAACATATCAAACCACGTTAAACTAGGTTTTAAGGCTAAGATGGAAAGAGGAGAGTTAATTGGATTTAATGGTTGTTTAGGATATGATTATGATCCAACAACTAAAAGTCTTTCTGTAAATGAGGAAGAAAAAAAGGTTGTTCAATACATATATGATAGATATATTCAAGGTTATCGGAGCAACACAAATTGCAAAGGAATTAACAGAAAGCAATTATCGTACAAAATTAGGAAATACAGTATGGCATGAATCAACTGTTAGAGGTATTTTACGAAATGTAAAATATAAAGGTGATGTGTTACTAGGAAATACATATACGGTTGATCCAATTTCTCATAAAAGAAAAGCCAATATGGGAGAACAGGACAAGTATTATATTGAAAGTCATCATGAACCTATAATAAGCGAAGAAATATGGAATAGAGTTCAGGAAATAATGCAAACAAGAAGTAAAACATATCGTGATGCTGGAATAAAAGAAAGATATTTCAATACTAAATATGCTTTTAGCAATTCAATGGAATGTGCTTTTTGCGGAAGAGTAGTTTCTAGGAAAAAATGGGGCAAAGAAAAAGTTGGCTGGCAATGTATGGCAGCTATAAAAAAGGGAAAAAGGGAGTGCATTAATAGTAAGGTAATACCACAAAATGTTATAGAAGAAGCATTTATTGAAGTTCATAGAATGTTACTAGCAAACAATCAAGAAATAGTGAATGATTTTTTTACAAAAGTTGAGAAGGCTATAAAGAAAAATAATACATTTGAAACTATTGTAGCACTTAAAGAAAAAGAGAAAAGTTTGCAAAGCCAAATAAAGAAATTATTAGATATGAGCTTAAATGAAGTTATAACAGAAGAAGAGTATACCAAAAAAAGAGAAGAATTAGATAAAAAATTATCAGAGGTAAATAAAAAGATTACTAAAAATGTTGGAATTTCAAAAGCAGAGGAAAGAATACATGATAGAGTATCTAATATGAAACAAAATTTACGAAACCAAAGCAATATAATAGATTACTTTGATGAGGATGCTTATAAATGTTTGGTAAAAAAAGTAATTGTTGGAGAAATTGAAAATGAAACTGTAAATCCTTATGTTTTAAATTTTATATTAAATTCTGATAATTTGAAAACTAATATGGAACAATCAGATGAATTAAAAATGCAACTTACAGAGTTTGATTGCAAAATTAATTACTTTGTTTTTAATACTGATGAAAATAACAATCGTACTAAAGAAATAAGAAACAGTATTAAAGTTAGAGTATTTTCTGATATAGATATTAACATTACATAGTAACAAGTACAACATTGGTTGTTGTAGACATATCTATTCGCAGTAGTTCAAAAGTAGGAATTGTGGTGCGTAGATTTGTTGAAAGCTGTTTGTAAACGCACATAGAGACAATTGCAGTTTTGAAATTAAAAGTTGTTTAGAAGAGGTAAAAAATGAAAAATAAAATAATTGTTTTAGTAAGTGTAATTGCAATAATAGTTGTAGGATTATTATTAGTAGTAGGAATTGGTTTATCTAATAAATCTAACAAGATAAAAGATTTATTATATGAAAAATATGGAGAAGATTTTAAAATAGTACATGATAGTGGAAATGAATATGAAGGTGGTGTAATTCCATCATTCCAAAAAACGGGTTATAAAAATGTAATTGCATCACCTGAAGACAATAAAGAAATAAAATTTAATGTTAGATTAAAATTAAAACCATTAGAAATAGTCAAAGATGATTATATCCCTGCGAGTATAGCATACAATACATCTAAAAAAATAGAAAATAACTATAAAATAGGTAAAAAAATGTATGTACATACATCTGCATCTGGATATGAATGTGACGGAAAAATAACAAATAGTTTTTTTGATAATATAAAAGGAAAAGGTTCTATAAGTATAAGTATTTATGTTGAAGGATTAGATAAAAAGAATAATTATACAGAGTATTTAAATAAAATAGTAAAAGCATTAAACTTTGATAGTAATACAACTGGTACAATAAGGTTATATTCAATTAAAGAAAATGGTGTTGAAAAGATTAAAGATTATTATAAAAACAGTAAGGATACGGTTAAAGTAGAAAATAGTGCTGTTAATATTAAAAAGAAATATTTCGAAACTCAGAATAAAGATTATTTTATTAAATTTTAGGTATAATGTTTTATATTCAATTTGACTTTTTATTGTTTTTTTGTGTTAACATAATCAAAAAAGTTGCAACTGTAAAAGTTGCAACTTTTTTACCTTCTAAATTTTTGCAATTATATTAATGTGTGATATATCCAATTAAATATATCATACAAGGATTAATATGGTTACCAATAAAATTAATCAAAATAAATTGGCACTCTCTTGTTGACATTGCTAAAATAAGTGGTATAATATATGTGTAATGAGAAATTACATATGTGCATACCCTTTAAATAGAGTATCAACACATGAAAAGTTATTTTGTAAAAGGAGTGGTTTTTATGATGATGATACCAAGAAAAAGGAACGAATTTGATTTGTTCAGAGATTTTTTTGAAGGAGATGATTTCTTTTCAACAAAGAGAGTAAGTTCAATAATGCAAACGGACATCAAAGAGAAAGCAGATAAATACATTATTGAAATGGATTTACCTGGATATGAGAAAGAGAATATTAAACTAAGTCTAAAAGACGGATATTTAGAAGTTACAGCAGAAGTTAAGAAAGAAGAAAACAATGATGATAATGAAAAAATTGTTCACAAAGAAAGATATTACGGACAGTGTTCAAGAAGTTTCTATGTAGGAGATCAAATTAAAGAAGATGAAGTAAGTGCAGAATTTAAAAATGGTATTTTGAAAATATGTGTTCCAAAGAAGGAAGAAGAAAAAGAACTTCCAGAAGTCAAACATATAGAGATTAAATAGAATAATAAAGACATTCATGATTTAGGTCTTATCAAAATTCAAATAATTATTCCCGATTAAAGGCGTCCGTATGGGCGCCTTCTTTCATACTTGATTATATGTTAAATAACAGTATTAATTATACGGCTTAGAAGGTTGCAAATGAATAAAACTATGGAAGAAGTAAAAAAGTGTAATGGTAAAATTCTATTATTTGAAGATAATGAAAAAATAGTTGGATTAATAGTAGGACTAATAAACAATGAAGAAACAGAGAGATATGACTTTAAAGCACCAAGACGCGGAAGAGTTACTGAATTGATTGTTGATAATTTGTAAAGATTAAAAATCATCATCAAGGGATAGGAAAAGAGTTAATTAAGAGAATAGAAGAAATTGCTGTAGATATTGGATGCAAAGAGTTAGTAATACCAGCGTCTGTGTATGCATGTGAATTTTATCGTAAATTTGGATTTGATTTTCTAGGCGGTCAAAAAATTCAAAATGAAGATAGGGAATATATGTTGGTAAAAAAATATTAAGAATTGTGCTGGATTGAATAAATAGATAAGATATTGATGTCGACAAAATGTCGACATCTTTTTTTGTTTTTTGTTTAAAATGTATTGTGTTAGACTTAAAAAAATGATATAATACAAACATAAGTTTGATAGAAAATAAAAATGTAGCATGATATGTAGTAATAAAATCGGATTATATGGAATATTGGTAGAGACAACAGGGTTTAGTAGGAATCAAATATTTGCATTTCAAAAATATATTGAGTTGTTTTTGAAATAAAATAAAAATCTATATTACGAAAAAAGCAAAAAATTCGTCCTATAGACAAAATCTAATAGAGTTTTATGAAGAAAGTAGACAACACTTCACATTTAGTATATAATTCAAACTAAAGGGGAGATATATATGTTGCACAAAATGAAATTAAATGAAAATCCATTTGAGAGAATGAAAAATGGAACAAAAACAATAGAATTTAGACTTTATGATGAAAAAAGACAACAAGTAAAAGTAGGAGATCAAATAGAGTTTTCAGAGTTACCAGATATGCACGAAAAGCTATTAGTTGATGTAATCGATTTATATAAAGAAGAATCTTTTGAAAATCTATTTAGAAAACTAGGTAATGATGAAGATGAAATAAACAGAAAAGTAAAAGCAATGCACGAATTCTATTCTCAAGAAAATGAGAAAAAGTATGGCGTTTTAGGAATCAAAATTAAAATTAATAGTGATAATTTAAAAGAAAGCATCGAAAAATTTATTCCGCACAATGAGCAAGAAGAAGTTGATAAAAATACAATGCTAAAGTTCATTAATGATTTTGATGATGTTTTTACTAGACAAAATCCATATGGACATTTTACAGCTTCATCTTTTGTGCTTAATAAAGAAAGAACAAAAGTCTTAATGGTATATCATAAAATTTATGATTCGTGGGCATGGACAGGCGGACATAGTGATGGAGATAGCGACCTACTATATGTTGCTATGAAAGAAGCAAAAGAAGAAACTGGAATAAAAAATGTAGCTCCAATTTCTAATGACATTTATTCACTAGAATTAATAACAGTAAATGGTCATGAAAAAAGAGGTAAGTATGTTAACTCTCATATTCATTTTAATATTACATATTTATTAGAAGCGGATGAGAGCGAAGATATATACATAAACGAAGAAGAAAACAGTGGTGTAAAATGGGTTCCAATTGATGAGGTTTTAAATATTACATCTGAACCATGGATTGGAGACAGAGTTTATAAAAAAACAATAGATAAAATGAAAAAAGATGGTATTATAAAATAATAGATATGAAAAAATGGAGGAAGTTGAAATGACAGATTTAAAAAAATTACAAAAAGAAATATATCAAAATAAAGTAAACAAAGGATTTAATTTAACAGATATTAATTTAGAATTTTGTTCAATTTATGGTGAAGTTAGTGAAGCTCATGAAGCATGGAGAAAAAAACAAGATGATGTTGGTGAAGAATTAGCTGATGTTGCAATATATTTATTTGGATTGTCAGAAATTTTAGGAATAGATTTGGAAGATGAGATATTAAAAAAAGTTCACAAAAATGCAAAAAGAGAATACAAAGTTATTGATGGTGTAACGACAAGAGTTAAGGAATATGAAGGAGAATAGTAAGCAAGAAGAATAGCTTTAAATAGCCAACTTGAAGCGTATTCAACCAATGGTTGATATAAAAAAATACCCCACTCAACCAATGGTATGTGTACTTTTCTGTAGTAATAGTTTACACTAAAATCGAAGGAGGAAATGATATGGATCAGATTAAAATTGGGAAGTTTATTGCGGAGCAAAGAAAGAAGAATAATTTAACTCAAGCTCAATTAGCAGAAAAGTTAAATATAACAGATAGAGCTATTTCTAAATGGGAAAATGGTAAAGCAATGCCTGATTCATCTTTAATGCTGGATTTATGCAGTGAACTAAAGATAAGTGTAAATGAGTTATTAAGTGGGGAGGTAATTAAAATGGATAATTTTAATGAAAAAATGGAAGAAAATTTAGTTGATATGGTAAAACAAAAAGAAGAGGCAGATAGAAAAATGTTGAGATTAGAATGGGTTGTTGGATATACGTCATCAATAACATTCTTAATATCAATTTTTATAGCATCTTATGTAGCAATGCCAAAATGGCTTGTAGTATTGTTAATTGCTTTTGGTGTAGTAACATTTGCTATTGGTGTGTTTAATTGCCTAAAAATTGAACAAACAGCAGGATATTACGAATGTGCAAAATGTCATCACAAATATGTTCCAACATATTCAAGTGTTTTATGGTCTATGCACAGGAATAGAACAAGATATATGAAATGTCCAAAATGTAATGAAAAAAGTTGGCAAAAAAAGGTTATAAGTAAATAAAAATATTATAAAAAAATAGATAATACGAAAGAGGATTTTAAGTATGAAATGTAATAATATAGAAATTCATAAATGTGTGCATTGTTATGATGCACCATGTTCAAAAATATATAAAAATATCAATCCAGAAAGAATTATTAGAGCAATTAAATTTGATAATGAAAAAGGAGCACGTGCTTTAATTGATGACGAAAGTATGTGTTTCGAGAAAAATACTAATTGTAATGAACAATGCCCTAGAAATGTTGATATTGATGGCATTTTAGATAATCTAATAAATGAAACAGACAAAATGGATGAAATAGATAACATTGATTTAAGCACAGAAATATGCGGAATAAAACTTGAAAATCCTTTTTTACTATCATCATCTATAGTTGGAAGCACATATGAAATGTGTAAAAGTGCTTTTGAACATGGTTGGGCAGGTGTTGTTATAAAAACAATCTGCATGATGCCTATTCATGAGTCTTCTCCAAGATTATCAGCTCTTAAAGATTGGGATGGTACATTTCTTGGATTTAAAAATATAGAACAATTATCAGAGTATTCAGTTGAAGAGAATATGGAAATGATAAGAAAATTGAAAAAAGAGTTTCCAAATAAAGTTGTAATTGCTTCAATTATGGGAAGAAATGAAAAGGAATGGAAATGTTTAGCAAAAGAGGCTACTAAAGCTGGAGCTGACGTTCTTGAACTTAATTTTTCATGCCCAAATATGAAATATAAGGGAACTGGATCTGATGTTGGACAAGATGCTGATGCAGTGAAAAAATTTACTAAAGTAGTTAGAAAAAGTACTCGTATTCCGATAATTACTAAAATGACGCCTAATATTACAGATATGCGTATTCCAGCAATTGCATCAAAAAAAGGTGGAGCAGATGGAATAGCAGCAATTAATACTATAAAAAGCATAACTAATGTAGATGTTAATACTCTTGTTCCAGAACCACAAGTAAATGGAAAATCGTCTTTAGGTGGATATTCTGGTAAGGCGGTAAAACCAATTTCACTAAGATTTATTGCGGAAATGGCAAATAGTGACGAATTAAATGATATGTGTTTTAGCGGAATTGGTGGAATATACACATGGAAAGATGCTTTAGAATACATGTTACTTGGATGTACTAATGTTCAGGTAACAACGGCTGTAATGGAATATGGTTATAGAATAATTGATGATTTAATATTAGGTCTAAAAATATATATGAAAGAAAAAAATTATAACAGTGTTAGAGATTTTATTGGATTATCAAAACACAATTTAATTAGTAATGACGAACTAGAAAAAGATACAATTGAATTTCCGAAAATTGATTATGAAAAATGTATTGGTTGTGGTAGATGCTATGTTTCTTGCAAAGATGGAGGACATAATGCAATTAAATTTGATAGTCAAAGAAAACCAGCCGTTGATGGTTCAAAATGTGTTGGATGTCATTTGTGCAAATTGGTATGCCCACAATCTGCAATTGGTAAAGCTCAAAAGAGAATATAAATTGACATAATTACATAAACATGTTAGAATATCATCTAAGATAGTGCAAATGGCCTATCATTAAACATTTTATTAACTAAAGAGGAGGAATTTGTTATGCGGTGTTTATACCCAGATTCAAATGCGTACGCAGAGGCAGCACGAGCTATTGGAAATCTTAAGCTCGCTTTAAAGGAGGAGCTTAAATTCTTCGTAAACTCTTGGAAACCAGGAAAAGGCGCTAATTGCATTCTTTTGATGAGCGATGAAGAGGTAAAAAAGCTAAAAGGTAATGGCTTGTATGGTTCTTCAGAAGGAATGTATCTTATCGACTATACCAACGATGAAAAGGAGATGTATTTCTATTTACCAAAAACAACAGAAGCTTATAATGAGTTTTTAAACAGCATTATAAACTATCACGAGAATGATGATACACTTTATTATGAGACTATTCCGAATGTAATAGATGTTTATTTCGATGGTAATAATGAAGTTGAGATTATCATTTCAGTAAATGTTGAAGAACTGGGTAAAGAAGGATACGAATCTGGCTCAAAGCTTGCAAAGGAAATGGTTGACATGCTTATGGCAACTGTATGTTTTGAGAAGATTTCGTACGATGAAGGCGATGATCACGGAAACATTGGCTTCGAAAAAGAACATTCCAACTATTATGTTGGGGTTAAAATTGCGTATACCCTTGAAGATTAACAAAAACTCTTGAAAAGAAGATGTCAGAAATTTCTGGCATCTTTTTTACATGTAATGAAAGTTATTATTGTTGCAAACAAGATAAAGGTATTATATAATGAGAACAAATTATTAAATAAAAATAAAAATTTGGAGGTATAAATTATGAATATTGAAGATATCAATTTAGCAAAAAAAGCAAGACTTAATGCATGTTCACCTTACAGTAATTATCAAGTTGGTGCAGCACTTAGAACAAAAAGTGGTAAAGTATATTTAGGATGTAACATTGAAAATCACGGAATACAAGCTTTATGTGCTGAAAGAACAGCTTTTGCAAAAGCACTTTCAGAGGGGGAAAAAGAATTTGAATCTATAACGGTTGTAGGTGGACCAAAAGGAACAGAACCAGAAGAAAAATGCTTACCATGCGGATACTGCAGACAGTTTATGAGCGAGTTTGTAGACAATAACTTTAAAATATGTGCTGTAGATAAAGATAATAATATAGAAGAATTGACTATTAATGAATTACTTCCATATGGTTTTAAATTCTAAAAATATAATATTAAAACAAAGTAAAAAAATATGAATTGAATTTAAAAAAAAAAAACTTGACAAGTATACTTTGCATATGTTATATTATATTCATACCAAGTAAACTTGGCAAGGGAGGTAAATTATGGAAAAAGAAGAAATTTTAGAAGAAAGCAGAAAAGAAAACAAGAAAAAAGATGCTTATGAAATCGAGGTTGAAAATAATGGATGTAAAATAGCAGCTTTAGCTATGCTTATATTAATATCTGTATATTTCATATATGAAATTGTAACAGGAAAAGGTATAAATCCAGCATTATATTCAGCAATTGCTATTTGTGAAGCAGCATTATATGGATATAAAGCAATTAAACTTGAAAAACACAGAGGATTAAGTATTTTAACATCAGTTATTTGGTCAATTCTAACAATTATGCTTGTTTTACAATATTTTAAGGTATTGTAATTATGAAAAGTAAATTAGTTTTAAAAAACAATATAAAAGAGTTAAGAAAAGAAAAGGGAATGTCACAACAAGAGCTTGCTGATTTGGTTGGTGTTTCAAGAAATACAATCAGTTCATTAGAAACTGGTCAATATGAACCAACAGCAAAGCTAGCTTTAATATTGTGTATTGCCTTGGATAAAAAATTCGAAGACATATTTTATTTTTAAGCTAATAAGAAATATCACGGAAAAAATCCGTGTTATTTTTTTTGCAAAAAAAGCAAATTTATGATTAGTTGTGACTTATTAAAAAAGAATTAAGGCGATATTCCTTAATTTTGTTGCATATAATTGTTCTAAAGAAAGGAGAATAAAACTATGAAGAAAATTTTATTCGAAGGCTGTGGAACAGCTATTGTAACACCATTTGGAGAAGACGGAGTTAATTATGAGGAGTTTAGAAAATTATTAGAAAATCAGATTGAAAATGAAGTTGATAGTATTATAGTTTGTGGAACAACTGGTGAGGCATCAACAATGACAAAAGAAGAGAAAAAACAAACAATTAAATTTGTTATTGATACTGTTAATAAAAGAACCAAAGTAATTGCAGGTACAGGTAGCAATAATACTTTAGATGCTATAGAAATGTCTAAATATGCAGAAAGTATTGGCGCAGATGGGCTTTTAATTGTTACACCATATTATAATAAAACAACGCAAAAAGGCTTAATAGCACATTATTCAGAAATTGCAAAATTTGTGAGTATTCCTATTATTTTATACAATGTGCCATCAAGAACAGGCGTTAATATTTTGCCGGAAACATGCTTTGAACTTTCCAAAATAGAAAACATTGTAGCTATAAAAGAAGCAAGCGGAAATATTTCACAAGTTGCTAAAATTGCAAATTTATGTGGTGATAATTTATCAATTTATTCTGGAAATGATGATCAAATAATTCCAGTATTATCTTTAGGAGGAATAGGAGTTATATCAGTATTATCAAATGTTATGCCTAAATACACACATGATATGGTGAGAAAATATTTAGATGGTCAAGTTAAAGAAGCATGTAAAATGCAATTAGATGTACTTGATTTAATTGACAGCTTATTTACAGAAGTTAATCCAATACCAGTAAAATATGCGTTAAATTTAATGGGATATAATTATGGAATCCCGCGATTACCGTTAATTGAGTTATCTGATGAGAATAAAGAAAAAATTAAAGGTGTAATGGAAAAACATTGTTTAATTTAATTGAAACATTTGTATATATTATGATAAAATATTTATAGATATATTAGATGAAAAATTTGAAAACAGTTATATAAGAAATAAAAATTTTAGGAAGTGATAAATCAATGTTTTTTGCAAAGCCTGGGGTGTATAAGCCATGTGGGATGTTCAATTATAAGCATATGTTATTATTTATAGCTATAGCTATGTTAATAGCGTTTGTTGTAAAAAATACAAAAATAGAGAAAAAAGAACAAGTAAAGAAAATTATTCAAAAATCCACATTGATAATATGGATATTGGAAATAGCAAAAATAATTTTCTTAATTTCTATTGGTGAAGGTAAAAATATTAATAAAATAGTTCCACTTTATTATTGCAGTTTACTTTTGTATTCAGGTTTGTTCAGTTCTGTTGGAAAAGGAATTATAAAAAAAGCAGGTGATGTATTTCTTGCAACAGGAGGTATTGTTGGTGGTCTCACATTCTTAGTGTTCCCAACAACGTCACTTCCAGAATATCCAATGTTACATTTTATAAGTTTACACAGTTTCTTTTTCCACGGAACCATGGTGTATTTATGTATTATTATAAATAAGTTTAAGTATATTGAATTAAAATTTTCAGATATTGTTTATTATGCTAGTTTGATTTTTATTATATGTCTAGGTGCTTATGCTGTAAACTTGAAATTTGGAAGTAATTTGATGTTTATTTCGCAAGATTTTCCAAATAGTCCAGTATCAATTTTATATAATTGGGCCGGGAAAATGTTTACTCCTATTATGATATTATTGCAGATGGTTGTACCATTTGTGGGAGTTTATGGAATATTGAAATTAAAAAATCGATATGGAATAAAAAACACACCTCAGTATTATTAATGCTGAGGTCTGTTTTCTTAAATTTAATAGTCAGAAAAATTAGATTCAACAAGCTTTACCAGTTTTTTTACAGCATCAATTTCATCAGCACCCTGTGCAATAATTTCAATCTCGTCATCAGCGTGGATTTGACGTGATAGCAGACCAAGAAAACTTTTTCCGTTAGCAAGTATGCCATCGTATTTTACATGGATAGCTGATTGAAATTTGGAAGCTGTTTCTGAAAAAATTGTTGCAGGTCTTGAATTAAGTCCTCCAAAGTATCTAATCTTTACCTTTTCCGAATACATAATATCCTCCTTTGAGAATTCTCAAAATGTCATTTTGGCGTAGCTCTATAAAACAATGACAGTAATTTAATAAAGCTTTTGTAATGATAAGGAGTTATGCTAAATATTAGATGATATAGTCATCTGATATTTTAGTCGAATTTTCGACTTTCTTGTATTATATCATATGAGTCATATAAATCAAGATGTGAATAAACTTTTTTATATTGCAAAAAGTCGTATTTTTTGGTATTATATATGAAGAAAAAATAAAATTGAGAGGAAAGAAGTAAAATGACAAGTAAACAAAGAGCATACTTAAGAGGAGTAGCAAATAAAATTGAACCTATATTCCAAGTTGGAAAAGGAGGAATAACAGAGAATTTAATAACTCAGTTATCTGACGCATTAGAGGCAAGAGAATTGATAAAAATTACTGTATTAAAAAATGCACCAGATTATGCAAGAGATTTAGCAAATGAAATTGCTGAAGGTACTAACTCTGAAGTAATTCAAGTTATTGGAAATAAAATAACTTTATTTAGAAAAAGAAAAGAAAAATCTAGATTTGAAATGATTTAAAAACTATTGACTTTTATTATTTCAATATGTTATAAAATATATATGATAGATTTAAAAAAAACACCCCAAAGGGCTTTTTATTTTAAATCTATTTTTTTATTTTAAATTTTTAGGTATAAGCTCAAAATAATTAGAGCTTAATCTTAGCAAAGTCTTATGTATGGGGGAAAATAAGGAAAGGTGTGAATATAGCAGATGAAGACAAAGTATATTTTTATAACAGGTGGTGTAGTATCAGGATTAGGAAAAGGAATTACAGCAGCATCTTTAGGAAGGTTATTAAAGAACAGAGGATACAAAGTTACTGCTCAGAAATTTGATCCATACATAAACGTAGATCCTGGAACTATGAATCCTCATGAGCATGGTGAGGTATTTGTAACAGATGATGGAGCCGAAACAGATTTAGATTTAGGACATTATGAAAGATTTATTGATGAAAATTTATCAAAGAATAGCAGCATCACAACAGGAAGAATTTACTCAGAAGTAATAGAAAAAGAAAGAAGAGGAGATTATTTAGGAAAGACAGTTCAAGTAATACCACATATTACAAATCAAATTAAGGAAAAGGTATATAAATTTGCTGATTCAGAAATAGATATTGTAATTACTGAAATTGGAGGAACTGTAGGAGATATAGAAAGCTTACCATTTTTAGAAGCAATAAGACAGGTTGGAATAGAGCAAAATGATGAAGATGTTATATATATTCATGTAACATTACTTCCATATATTTCAGGCTCTAATGAATTAAAATCTAAACCAACCCAGCATTCAGTAAAAGAATTGCAAGGTTTAGGAATTAAACCAGATATTTTGGTATGTCGTTCAGATGGAAGTATTCCAGAAGGAATGAAAGAGAAAATGGCATTATTTTGTAATGTTAAAAAACAAAATATAATTGAAAATAAAACAGTACAAGATTTATATGAAGTGCCACTAATGCTAGAAGATGAAGGATTGGCTAATGTGGTATGCGAAAAATTACATCTAGAAAATAAAGAACCTAAAAATTCTGAATGGAAAGAAATGATTGATAGAATAAAAAATCTAGAGGATAAAAATGTTAATGTTGCAATAGTTGGTAAATATGTGGAGTTGGAAGATTCATATTTGTCAGTAATAGAAAGTTTAAAACACGGAGGTTTTGCAAATAATACAAAGGTTAATATCGAGTTAGTTGATTCAGAAAAGATTAATTCTGCAAATGTTAAAGAAATCCTAGGAAAATATAATGGAATACTAGTTCCTGGTGGATTTGGAAACAGAGGAATTGATGGTAAAATAGAAACAATAAAATATGCAAGAGAAAATAATATTCCTTTTTTAGGCATTTGTTTGGGAATGCAATTATCTGTTATTGAGTTTGCAAGAAATGTTGCAAAGATAGAAGATGCAAATTCTGCTGAATTTGATGAGAATTGTAATAATCCGGTAATACATATAATGGACAATCAAAAAGGAATTTCAAAAAAAGGTGGAACAATGCGATTGGGAGCTTATCCTTGTAAAATAAAGCATGATACATTAGCATATAAAATATATAATCAAGATATGATTTCAGAAAGACACAGACATAGATTTGAATTTAATAATGAGTATAAAGAAATTTTAGAAAAAAATGGATTGATTTGTTCTGGAACATCACCAGAGGGAAGCTTGGTGGAAATTGTTGAAATACCTAATAATAAGTTTTTTATTGCTGGACAATTTCATCCAGAGTTTAAGTCAAGACCAGATAAGCCTGCACCATTGTTTAGGGAGTTTATTGGAGCGATTAAATGAGTTAATCATAAAAAAAGATGACTTCTAATTTAAAAAAATTAGTTAATATGATATTATAAAATCATCAAGAATAAAAATACCAAAATTATAAAATAATACAAATGAGGAGGAATGTAAAATGGAAAGAAAAGTTAAAGTAGCGCAGTTTGGGACAGGTAAAATGTCTGTTTACACAATGAGATATGTGTATGAGAAAGGAGCTGAAATAGTATCAGCTTTTGATATTAATCCAGATGTTATTGGTAAAGATATTGGGGAAATAATAGGCTCAGAAAATAAAGGAGTTCAAGTTTCTTCAGTAGAAAAAGCGAGAGAAGTGCTATCAGCAAATAAACCTGATATAGCAATTGTTACAACAATGAGTTTAATAAAAGATGTTGAAGATGCATTAACAATATGTGCAGAGCTAGGAATAAATGCAATTACAACATGTGAAGAAGCATTTTTCCCTGCAAATTCAAACCCAGGAATTACAAATAAATTAGATGAAATTGCTAAAAGAACAAATTGTACAATTACAGGAAGTGGATATCAAGACATTTATTGGGGACAATTGATTTCCTCAATAGCAGGTTCAACACAAAAAATTACTAAAATAAAAGGAAGTTCAAGTTATAATGTTGAAGATTATGGAATAGCTTTAGCTAAGGCACATGGAGCAGGACTTACTTTAGATGAATTTGATAAAGAAGTTGCTTCAGTTGATAGAATTTCTGATGAACAAAGACAAGAAATAATCGAAAAAGGTGATTATCTTCCATCATATATGTGGAATGTTAATGGATGGCTTGCAGAGAAGTTAGGTCTTCGTGTTACATCTCAAAGACAAAAATGTGTACCACAAACTTATGAGAAAGACTTAGAATCATCAACTTTAGGAATGACAGTAAAAGCCGGAGATGCAACAGGAATGAGTGCAGTTGTTACAACAGAAACTGAGGAAGGTATCGTTATTGAAAGTGAATGTATTGGAAAAGTATATGCTCCAGAGGAGTTTGATAAAAACGAGTGGACTGTTTATGGAGAACCAAATACAACAATAGTTGTTGAAAGACCTGCAACTGTTGAACTTACTTGTGCTAGTATTGTTAATAGAATTCCGGATGTTATAAATGCAAAGGCTGGATATGTGCCTACTGCTGATATGGGGGAATTGAGATTTAAGATTAAGAGTTTGAACGAGTATGTTAATGGGTAATTTTAAATTTTTACAATATAATTAAAAAAATGTTGTAAAAAGCCGAACCATGTGGTAAAATATAACATATAGTTCAAATATAAAAATAAATGTGATAAATGTAAAATAAAAAACGAAGCAAGAACTAAATTTCGAATATGAAAGGAGGTTCTTGTCTTTTTTTATTGAAAAAAATTGAAATAATATATACAGAGGAGGAATAGTTATGACAAACAGTAAAGAAATAAATCTTTATGATGAAAATGAAATTAATAGCATTTATGGGAATATTAAAGAATTGGTAATTAATAGCAGAAACAAAGTATATAGTGCGGTAAATACTGAGATGCTTAATCTGTATTGGAATATTGGAAAGATAATTATGGAAATTCAGCAGGGGGATGAGAGAGCATCTTATGGAGAAGCGGTATTAGAGAAATTGTCTGAAAAGTTGACGGGAGAGTTTGGAAAAGGGTTTTCAAAAAGAAATTTAGAAAGAATGAGGAAATTTTATATTCTTTTTCCAATTGCGACAACGGTGTCGTCGCAATTGAGTTGGTCACATTATTTAGAACTAATCAAAATTGAAGAACAAAGAAAAAGAGATTTTTACTTAAAAGAAACAATAAATTCAAGATGGAGTGTCAGAGAATTACAAAGACAAAGATAAGTACTAATAAAAATGAAACTATTGTAAAATATACATTACCTGAGGATAATGAAACAATTTTTTCGTCAGAATTTAAGCTACATATGCCGACAGAAGAAGAATTGATTAATGCTGTCGAAGAAGAGAAAAGTAATTTGAAACTTATGGATGAATAAAAGTAATGAAAATGAGTTGGAAATGGGGACGGTTCCTATTTCCAACCAATTTCCACTTTAAAAAAATATTAATATATGATAAAATTACAAACAAAGAAGGTGAAATAAATGAAATTTAGTAAATTAATACCAGAATTAACAGTAAGTAATTTAGTTGAAAGCTTAAAATTTTACAAGACTGCAGGTTTTAAAATTGAATATGAAAGACCGGAAAACAAATTCAGTTTTATATCAATAGGAGAAATTCAATTTATGTTACAAGAAGATTCTGATAGCGATAAATGGGATGTTGCACCATTATCTTATCCATATGGAAATGGAATAAATTTTCAGTTAGAAGTAGATGACGTTGATAAAGTTTACAATAGTTTAAAAGAGAATAATTATAAAATTGCTTATGAAATGGAAGAAAATTGGTATAGACAAGATAACAAGTTATTAGGAAACAAAGAGTTTTTAGTACAAGATCCAGATGGATATTTATTAAGGTTTTCTGAAGATTTAGGAGAAAAGCAAATTGCAAGAGGTGAATTATGATTAGAAACGAAATAGAAAAATATATAAATCAAAAATATGATGCATTACAAGAATATCCATGGGCTGATGCTCCAAATTTCACAACTTTCAAACACAAAGACAACATGAAATGGTTTGCATTGATTATGGATGTTCCATATGAAAGATTAAAAATTGAGAAAGATGGAATAGTAGATATTATAAACTTAAAAAATATTCCTGAAATGATTGGAGGGCTTAGAAAAGAAAAAGGCATATTACCTGCATATCATATGAACAAGGAATATTGGATTTCTGTTTTACTAGATGGAACTGTTGATAAAGAAGAGGTATTTAACTTGATTGATATTAGTTATGAATTAACAATGAAGAAAAAGTGAACCAATGGGGACGGAGAAAATTTTAAAAAACTTGAAATCATCAAATCCTTATTATATAATCAAAAAAAATCACAAGGAGGTATTATATGTCAATCTATGATTATTCAGTAAAAAACAGAAGTGGGGAGGATATTTCTATTTCACAATTTAAAGGAAAGGTTTTGCTAATTGTAAATACAGCAACAGGATGTGGATTTACTCCACAATATGAAGGTCTTGAAAAATTATACAAAAAATATCATGAGAAAGGGTTAGAAATTTTAGATTTTCCTTGTAATCAATTTGGAAATCAGGCGCCTGGAAATGATAATGAAATACATGAGTTTTGCACATTGAAATATAATACAAGCTTTGATCAATTTGCCAAAATAGATGTAAATGGAGAAAATGAATTACCATTATTTACATTTATAAAACAACAAAGTCCTGAAGAATTGGTTGAAGGAATGAAGAATAAAATGACAATGAAGGCTATTGGAAAAATAAGCACAACAGCAAAGAATGATAAAGATATAAAATGGAACTTTACAAAATTTTTAGTTGATAGAGAAGGAAATGTAGTTTATAGATTTTCTCCAACATATAAGCCAGAGGATATAGAAGCAAAAATAAAGGAATTTATATAAGGAGGAAAACAAATGAAAGAACAGTTAAATTTAGTGCAAGAATGGGACAAAACATTCCCATTAAGTGACAAGGTAAATCACAGAAAGGTTACATTCCGCAATAGATTCGGAATTACTCTAGCAGCTGATTTATATGAACCAAAAGATGCTCAAGGAAAGCTTCCAGCAATAGCAGTATCAGGACCTTTTGGCGCAGTAAAAGAACAATGTAGTGGTTTATATGCTATGAATATGGCTGAAAGAGGATTCTTAAGTATAGCATTTGATCCATCATATACAGGAGAAAGTACAGGAACTCCTAGATATGTGGCATCACCTGATATTAATACAGAAGACTTTCAAGCTGCAGTGGATTTCTTATCTGTTCAAGAAAATGTCGACCCAGATAGAATAGGAATAATTGGAATTTGTGGTTGGGGAGGATTAGCTTTAAATGTAGCTAGCATAGACACAAGAATTAAAGCAACAGTTGCAACTACAATGTACAATATGAGTAGAGTAAATCATAATGGATATTTCGACAGTACAACAGAAGAAGATTTATATGAATTAAAAAAAGAATTGAATGCACAAAGAATTAAAGATTACAAAAATGGTGAATATGAGCTAGGTGGCGGAGTTGTTGACCCATTACCAGAAGATGCGCCATTCTTCGTAAAAGATTATTATGATTATTATAAAACACCTCGTGGATATCACAAAAGAAGCCTAAATTCAAATGGTGGATGGAACAAAACTTCAAGTTTATCATTTATAAATACTCCTCAGCATACATTTACAGGAGAAATTAGAAATGCTGTTTTGATAATTCATGGTGAAAAAGCACATTCTTGTTATTTTAGTAAAGATGCTTATAATGATATGGTTAAAAATGGCAAATATACTGAAAATAAAGAACTTATGATAATACCAAATGCAGTTCATACTGATTTGTATGATAGAGTTGATATTATACCATTTGATAAGATGGAGAGTTTCTTTAGGGAGTATTTGAAATAATCTTTTGTTCATAAATTGAAACCGTTTTTGAATAAAGAAAAATAGTAACTTTTATAGGATGAAAAAAATGAATTTAGATGAATTAAAGAAAGATTGCAGTATAAAACAAAAGAAAGGTATCCATTGTATTATTGCTTCAATAGTTATATGGAGTATGGTTTTAGTAGTTCAATTAACTAATTTACCAATGTTAACGAAGAATTTACTTACATTTTGTTGTACAGCACCATTACTACCATTATCATTTTTAGTATCAAAAATATTAAAAATACAATTATTAGCTTTAATAGTTGGACAAAATTGCGAAAACTATATTTTAGCAATAATGATGGTTGTCATAGAAGTAATATTTAGTATCCTATTATTTTTCGAAAACAAAAAAATGAAATAGTATTTTAAATAAAAAATTACAATTTATATAGATGTTAACAAGATTTTGGTATTGTAAACAAAATAAAATAAGGCTAATGATAGGTTGCTATTATTAGTCTTTTATTATATAATTTGTGTAACAGATTGTAATATTGTGAACAAACTATAGAAAGTAAATAGAGAGGGTGTCTAATATGGAAATATATCTAATAATTGGAGTATTAATTATTGTAATATGTATAATTATATTTTTATTGTATAATAGAGAAGATAACAAAAAAGAAAAAGTTGTGAAAAAAGAAGTTAGCTTAACGGTAGATGACAATACAAGCAATTTCCCTGATATTCAAATAATAGAAAATGCTACTTTAATACCATCAGAGAAAAATAAAATTATAGATTCTAATGTAAAAAATGCTATATCCATATTAGATAATTCTGTTTCAAAGACTGCAATGTTTGGAAAGAATCTAGGAACAGCAAGTAAAGCGCTAAATAATGATAGAGCCTTTTTTTCAGCAGCTAAATCAGGAACTGAAAACATGATAAAAGTTAAAGGTTCAAATGAATTATATGGAACACAAATGGTAAATGGTAAATTTAGTAAAAACACGAAATTTTTAAATGAAGATAAAATGATGACTAATATGGGTAAAGATGCTTTAGTAAATGCAGGATTTAATGCGGTATCTATGGTTGTTGGACAATACTATATGAATGAAATAAACGATAAATTGGAAAATATTCAACATGATATAGATGGAATTGCAAATTTTTTAGATGATCAATATAAAGGTAAACTTATGTCTATTGTAGATAAAATACAAGAGATATTAGATTATAAAAATGAAATAATAAGTAATGATTTTTCAAGAGATAAAAGATATAATGAAATTTCAAGATTAGAAGAAAAGAATGTAGAATTATTAAATCAAGCTAATGCAAGTATATTAAATTATCTAAAAGATAATTTGAATTACAAAAACTATGAAAAAAATGTAAAGGACATTCAAAAGTGGTCAGTACGACAGCAGATACTGATGAGATTATTAGCGGAAATAGGAGATTTAAGATATATATTAGCAAATGGTAATGAATCATCAAAAGTGGCACATAGTCCATATAATAGAAACTTAAAAGCTACTAATAAAGTAAATGAACAGCTTGATAATTGGCATGAATTTTATTGCGAAAAACTTGGTATTAATAAGTCAGACCATAGAAGAAAAGCCCAATTCTTTGAAATAAGAAAAAATACAATTGGAAGAATAAATGAAGATTGGGCTTATAATAAATTAGATGAGAGTATAGAAACAATGATAGATTGTCAAATGAATATAAAGGAGCTACTTCCATATAATAAAGATAAACAAGACGAAAATATAAAAATATTAAAGCATAACGGAGAATATTATAATTTACCGGAAGCAAGTGAGTAAAAAGTATTTCATGTGCGCACTATTTTGATATTGCGTACTAATATTGTTATGTGTGTGAAGAGCAGATATGTATAATTATCTTGTTAATAATGGAATAGATAAAACCACTGCATTTGATATAGTTGAATTTGTAAGAAAAGGAAAAGTTTCAAAGGCAAGAAATATGTGGAAATACAATATAGACAGATGCAAAGAATTAAATGATAAGTGGGAAGAATATAAAACATTATTGCTAAAGTATAATATTCCAATTTGGTACATAGAATCTGCTGAAAAAATAGATTATATGTTTCCAAAATCACATGCAATAGGATATACAATGAATGCATTTAAAATTGCATGGTATAAAGTTCATAATCCAAAAATATTCTATAAAGTATATTTTAAGGTTAAATCTGATTTGAACTTAAAGGACTATTATTGTAAAAGGCAGGTTCAAACTGAATTGAATAGATTATTTGATTTAAAAGAAGCGTATGAAAATAATAAAGAAATTGATTATGACTGTAATAATGAAGATAAAATTAAAGATTTAGAATTAGTATTAGAAATGTTTAATAGAGGAGTATTAAAAGAAAAAAATAAATGATGATATCAGTAAGACTAGACTACACATAGGAAAGTAAATAGTTAATATATAAAAAAATAAATAAGGCAGATGATTGGTTGAAATCATGTGTCTTTTATTATATAATTTAAACAACTATATGTAGAGGATGTGAATTATAGAAAAATACAATCTGAAAGTGAGAATAAAATGGAAAAAGAAACAAAAATAATAAACAATATAACTCAACCTACAGAATGGAATGCTAAAACATACCAATTATTCGTACAATATTTAGTAAATCAAAAAGACGAAAAATACAAAGAATTTCACAGTTCACTAGTGTTAAATTCAAAATATGAAATGATAGGAAATAGAGTTCCACTTATGCGAAAAATAGCAAAAGAAATTGCAAAAAAAAATATAGAAGAATTTTTGAAATATGCACAAGACAATTATTATGAAGAAATAATGATACAAGGACTAGCAATTTCACATATAAAAGACGAAAGTTTATTTAACAAATATTTTAAAGAATATATAAGCAAAATAGATAACTGGGCATTATGTGATACTTTCTGCAGCGCTATAAAAATAGTAGAAAAACATGAAGATAAATATTTCAAAGAAGCGGTAAAAATGTCATTAAATAAAAAAGAATTTATATCACGAATAGGGCTTGTAATGATATTAGACCATTTTATAAACGAAAACAATTTGAAAACTATATTCGATACATTAAACAAAATAGAAAGTGATAAATTCTACATAAACATGGCTGAAGCATGGCTTATATGTGAGATGTATATTAAATTTACAAAAGAAACGACAGTATTTCTGCGAAAAAATAATTTAAACAAATTTACTCATAACAAAGCTATAAGCAAAATTCATGATTCTTACAGAGTAAGTAAGGAAGAAAAAGAGTATTTAAATACTCTAAGAAAAAAATAAAGAAATGGAGGAAATATACCAATGAACACGTATATGAAAATAGCAAAAGAATTATCAGATGATAATTTAAAAACAAATGTAGGAGGACCTTTCGGAGCCTGCATTGTAAAAAACGGAGAAATAATAGGAAAAGGTTCAAATCATGTTTTAAAAAACAATGATCCAACTGCACATGCTGAAATAATGGCAATTAGAGATGCTTGCAAAAATATTAATTCATATGATTTAAGCGGTTGTGAATTATATACATCATGTTACCCATGCCCAATGTGTTTATCTGCAATTATCTGGTCAAATATAAAAAAAGTTTATTATGGTAATACTAAAGAAGACGCGGCAAACATAGGATTTAGAGATGATTTTATATACAACTATATTAGTCAATTAGCTAAAGGAACTGAAAATAGCGATATATTAGAATTAAAAGAAATTGATAGAGATGAAACAATAAAATCTTTCAATGAATTTTCAAATAAAAGTGATAAAACAATATATTAAGATTACGATGTGAAATTTGAAAACTATTAGTTTTATATTGTATTAAATTTATATTTTATGATATAACTAAAAAAGAATTGGAGGTATGTATAATGAAGAAAAATTTAAAACCATTACCAGGAATATTTCCTATGCCTGTATTAATGATAGGAACTTATAATGAAGACGGAAGTGTTGATGTAATGAATGCTGCATGGGGAATGGCTCAAGAAATGACACAATTAAAATTATGTTTAACAGAATCACATAAAACAGTAAAGAATATGAAAAGAACAGGATATTGTACTGTATCACTTGCAACAGAAAAATATATGGCAGAATCAGATTATTTAGGTTTGGTTTCTGCAAATAATGTTACAGATAAATTTGAAAAAACTGGATTACACAGTGTAAAATCTGAAAATGTTGATGCTCCAGTTATTCAAGAATATCCTATTTGCATGGAATGTAAAGTTTTAGGATTTGAAGAAGATGGAACATTAGTTGAAGTAGTAAATGTTTTAGCTGATGAAGAATACTTTGATGAAAATGGAAAATTAAAATTAGATGAAATGGGAATTTTAGCTTATGATCCATATGGATATGGATATTATAAGGTCGGAAATAAAGTTGGTCAAGCATTTTCAGAAGGAAAAAAATTGATGTAAGACGTTTGTCATAAAGTGGACGTTTCTATATGAAACGTCCACTTTATATTAATATTGATAAAACAACGTAATTCTTTTATCATTAATTTCAATAAGTTTTTCTTCCTTCATATGCTTTAATTCTCTAAACATAGCAGATCTATTAACAGAAATATAATCTGCTAAATCTTTAAGGGCAAATTGAAGGTATACATATCTTGAACCAGATTTTTTACGTTCAATTTCGAAAAACTCAAGCAGTCTTTCTCTAATTTGTTTTTTTTCTAAAATTCTCATACGTTCATTTTTTTCTTTGAATTTTATATTTATAATATCAAAAAGGCTTCTAAAAAAGGTATTGAAATATGGATATCTTAAATTTTTAGGATTCATTAATTTCACATAGTCTATTACTAATACTTCTGTATTTTCTTTTGCAATAATATCGCAGTTATCATTTCCAGTTGAAGAAATATTAGTTCCAAACACATCATTCTTATTAAGAGTCTCCAATATAATTTCATTTCCGTTATATTCTATGTAACTTATTTGCACTGAACCTTCCAAAATAACAGCTATAATATTGCTATTTTTTATGGTTGGCAAAACTTCTTCATTTTTATTATATTTATATACGTGTGTATCAAGCAGTTCGAAGAGTTTTATCGTCTGAACCCTTGATAAATCAGCAAAAGGACTGTTCATAATTATCACCAAAAATATTTTAACAAAATTTCTAAAAAGTTGCAAGTGCAACTTTTTATATTATAACTTTATTGGTAGAATTTAGTCAAGATAAAAACAGAAGGAGGAACAAAAGAAATGAAAATCGTTAAAAGAGATGGACACATTGTGGATTACGATCCAGAGAAAATTAGAACAGCTATTGAAAAAGCAAACACAGAGGTAAGAGGTAAAGAAAAAGCCACTAAAGAAGAAATTGAAGAAATTATCCAATATATTGAAGATTTAAATAAAAAACGTATATTGGTTGAAGATATACAAGATATAATCGAAGAAAAATTAATGGAATTTGATAAATATCAATTAGCTAAAAGATATATTACATATAGATATACTAGAGAATTAGTTAGAAAGGCTAATACAACAGATCAATCAATTAAGGAATTAATTGAAGGTGAAAGTGAATACTGGAATAGCGAAAATTCTAACAAAAATGCAACAGTTGTAACAACTCAAAGAGATTATTTAGCTGGTATAACAAGTACAGATATAACAAGAAGATTTTTATTGCCAGAAGATATAGTAAAAGCACATGATGAAGGAATTATCCATTTCCATGACGCAGATTACTTCGCTCAAAATGCATTACACAATTGTGAATTAATAAACTTAGACGATATGTTACAAAATGGAACAATTATAAACGGTGTAATGATTGAAAAACCACATAGATTCATTACAGCTGCAACAATCGCAACACAAATTATACTTGCTGTTTCATCATCAAGTTATGGTGGAGCAACTGTTTCATTAACACATTTAGCTCCTTTTGTTAGAGCAAGTTATGAGAAATATTATCAAAAATATAAAGACTATAAATTAAAAGAAGAAGATTGCAAAAAACTCGCTGAAATTGATACAAAGAAAGAAGTTGCTGATGGTGTTCAAACATTCAACTATCAAGTTAACTCAATGACTAATACAAATGGACAGGCTCCATTCTTGTCAGTTAACATGTATTTAGGAGAAACAGAAGAATACAAAGATGAATTAGCAATGATTATAGAAGAATTTTTAAATCAAAGAATTCAAGGATTTAAAAATGAAAAAGGAGTTTACATTACTCCAGCATTCCCAAAACTTTTATATGTTTTAGAGGAAGACAATATTCATGAAAATAGTAAATACTGGTATTTAACTGAGCTTGCTGCAAAATGTACAGCTAAGAGAATGGTTCCGGATTACATTTCAGAAAAAGTTATGAAAGAATTAAAGAAAAACGAAAAAGGTGAGGGAGATTGCTATCCTTGCATGGGATGTAGATCATTCTTAACACCTGATAGAACAATGAGTTTAGGAAATATTGCTAAAGCTAAAAACTATGTTGAAGGAAAAGGTAAATATTACGGAAGATTTAATCAAGGTGTTGTAACAATCAACTTACCAGACGTAGCATTATCATCTAAAAAAGATATGGATAAATTCTGGAAGATATTTGATGAAAGATTAGAGTTATGCCATAAAGCATTACAATTAAGACATAAGAGATTAAGTAATGTAACAAGCGATGTTGCACCAATCCTATGGCAACATGGTGCATTAGCTAGATTGGGAAAAGGTGAATCAATTCATGAATTATTACGTCATGGATATTCAACAATTTCACTTGGATATGCAGGATTATATGAATGTGTTAAATATATGACAGGACATTCTCATACAGATAATGGAGAAGGAAAAGAGTTCGGATTACAAGTAATGCAACATATGAATGATGCAACTAAAAAATGGAAAGAAGAAGAAGATATTGATTATTCAGTATATGGAACACCAATTGAATCAACAACATATAAATTTGCAAAATGCTTACAAAAAAGATTTGGAAAAATCAAAGGAATTACAGATAGATCATACATTACAAATTCATATCATGTTCCAGTATTTGAAGAAATTGATGCATTCTCTAAATTAAAATTGGAAAGTGATTTCCAAAAATTAAGTCCTGGTGGAGCTATTTCTTATGTAGAAACACCAAACTTACAAAACAACTTGGATGCAGTAATTGAAGTTATTAAATTTATTTATGACAATATTATGTATGCTGAAATGAATACTAAGTCAGATTATTGCCAAAAATGTGGCTATGATGGAGAAATTCTAATTGATGATAATTTAGAATGGTATTGCCCAAATTGTGGTAACAGAGATCATAACACACTAAATGTTGCTAGAAGAACATGTGGTTACATTGGAAGCAATTTCTGGAATAAAGGTAGAACACAAGAGATAAAAGAGAGGGTTTTACATATTGATAACAAAGTAGCAACTAAATAAGATTAAAGATACAATTTGACAAAACAAGGTGGCGAAAAACATATGAGATACAATTTGATTAGAAAAATGGACATAGCTGATGGTCCTGGAGTAAGAGTTTCAATATTTATGCAAGGATGCGCATTTCATTGCAAGAACTGCTTTAATACTGAAACATGGGATTTTAATGGCGGAAAAGAATTTACAAATGATACAATTAATGAAGTATTAGACTTGTGTAATCAAGGTCATATTAAAGGTTTATCAATACTAGGAGGAGAACCATTACACCCAAATAATATTGAAGGAACAACAAAGCTTGCAAAAGCGTTTAAAGAAAAATATCCAGAAAAAAATTTATGGGTATGGTCAGGATTTAAATTTGATGAAGATTTACAAGGAAAAGAAGTTTTAAATTATATTGATGTTTTAGTTGATGGTCAATATAAAGATGAACTACATGATTTTACTTTAAAATGGAGAGGTTCATCTAATCAAAGAGTAATTGATGTACAAAAGAGTTTAAAAGAAAAACAAATTGTTAAAGTAGTTGAATAAAAAAATGCACAGTTGGAGATGCGTCCCAACTGTGCATTTTTTTACAAATGGGGACACATGATTAAAAACAAAAAGAGATTTAAGAAAATTTTTGAAAATTTAATTTACTGCCGAACAACTGTTTACAAGTTGAAGTTTGTATGATATAATAAGCAAAGATTTTATGAAAGGAGGACGTTATGGAAGATAAAAATATAGAACAGAAAATTTATATTTCAATAGATTTAAAAAGCTTTTATGCATCAGTTGAATGTGTGGAGCGTGGCTTAGATCCATTAAAAACAAATCTTGTAGTTGCAGATGGTAGTCGCACAGAGAAAACAGTTTGTCTTGCTGTAAGTCCTTCTTTAAAAGCGTATGGAATTCCAGGAAGAGCACGTTTATATGAAGTTATACAAAAAGTTAAGAATGTAAATATTGAAAGGTTAAGAAGAGCTCCAGGTAATAAATTTGCAGGAAAATCTCATGATGCAGTAGAATTAAAAAACAATTCAGATTTAGAGTTGGACTTTATAATTGCACCACCACGAATGGCGTATTATATGAAATATAGTACAAATATCTATAATATTTATTTAAAATATTTTTCATCAGAAGATATTTATCCATATTCAGTTGATGAAATTTTTTGTGATGTAACAAAATATTTGAAATATTATAAAATGACTGCAAGAGAGCTTGTAACAAAGGTAATTAAAGATGTATATGAAACTACTGGGATAACAGCAACAGCTGGAATTGGAACCAATATGTATTTATGCAAAGTTGCAATGGACATTGTTGCAAAACATGTTGAACCAGATGAAAATGGTGTAAGAATTGCAGGCTTGGATGAAATGACATATAGAAAATATTTATGGAGTCATAGACCAATAACAGATTTTTGGAGAGTAGGAAAAGGTATAGCTAAAAGACTTGAAAAATACAGAATGTTTACTATGGGTGATGTTGCCAGAATGTCAGTAGAAAATGAAGATTTATTGTATAAAGAATTTGGTGTTAATGCTGAATTATTAATAGATCACAGTTGGGGATGGGAACCCACAACAATAAAATTAGTAAAACAATATAAGCCAACAACTAATAGCATAAGTTCTGGTCAGGTTTTACATTGTCCTTATAATTATGAGAAAACTAAGCTTATTGTAAAAGAAATGACTGAATTGCTGACATTAGATTTGGTGAAAAAAGGATTAGTAACAAGCCAGTTAGTATTGACTATTGGTTATGATGTAGAAAATTTATTAAACGAAAAAATAAGTAGTGAATATGATGGCGAAGTTACACTAGATAGATACGGTAGAAGTGTTCCAAAACATGCTCATGGAACGGTTAATATAGACCATAAAACATCATCAACTAAAATAATTATGGATGCTGTTATGGAGCTATATGATAGAATTATTAATAAGAAATTGTTGGTGAGAAGAATTAATATAACTGCAAATAATGTTATTAATGAAGAAGAGGCTAAAAATGAAAAACATTATGAGCAGGTTGATTTATTTACTAATTATGCTGATTTAGATAAGAAAATTGCAAAAGAAAATGCAGAAAAGGAAATTCAAAAAGCAATGTTAGAAATAAAGAAAAAGTATGGTAAAAATGCAATTATCAAAGGAATGAATCTAGAAGAAGGCGGAACAACAATTGAAAGAAATAGCCAAATTGGTGGTCACAGAGGTTAAAATAAAAACTTAGAATTCGAAGGGAGATGTTAAAAAATGAAATATAATGGAGAATATGATGATATTATAAATATGCCGCATCATGTTTCAAAAAAGCATCCACCAATGTCAAAAGAAATAAGAGCTGCTCAATTTGCACCATTTGCAGCTTTAACTGGATATGATGATCAAGTAAAAGAAACAGCAAGATTGACAAATGAAAGAAAAGAAATAGCTGAAGGATTGAAGTTAGTTATTAATGAAAAAATTAAGAAAATACAAGCAGAAATTCATTTAAAACCTGAAATTGAAATTACATATTTTATTCCAGATTTAAAAAAACAAGGTGGAAAATATGTAACTGTAAAGGGAAATGTTAGAAAAGTAGATGAATATAGACAACTAATAATATTTGAAGATAAAAGAGAAATTCCAGTTCAAGAAATTATTGAAATTGTTAATGTAGAAGAGAGTAATAATTTTATATAAATAATTTGAATAAATCTAAAAAGTATGTTACTATTATTAACAGAAATTTAAGGAGGTAAGAAATGAGTTTTACATACATTAGAAAGTTAAACTATTATGAAACAGACAAGATGGGAGTTATCCATCATTCAAATTATATTAGATTTTTAGAAGAAGCAAGAAGTAGATGGCTAGAGGAGCTTGGAATATCAATGGAATTTTTGGAAAGCAATGGTTATACTATTCCTACTTTAGAAGTTAATTGCAAATACAAGCATCATGTTACAAGCGGTGATACAATTATCATTATACCAAGAATCACTGAGTTTAATGGCGTAAGAATGACAGTGTCTTATGAAGTTACTGAACAAAAGACCGGTAAAGTTGTTATTGAGGCGTGGACAAAGCATTGCTTTACTAATAGGGAATTAAGGCCAATAAATATGAAGAAAAAAGATGAAAAAGTAAATAAGATATTTGAAGATTTGTTAAATGAGGAAATATATTAAAGTAGAAAACAAAGATAGGATGATAAAAAATGAATAAAGAAGAATTAATGAAAATAAAGGAAAAAGCATTAGAAGAACATATTCCAATAATTATGGATGATACATTAGAAGTAATTGCAGGAATATTAACAAAAATTAAGCCACAAAATATATTAGAAATAGGTGCAGCAGTTGGGTATTCAGCAATGTGCTTTTCAGAATATTTACAAGATGGTGGAAGAATAGATACAATTGAAAGAGATGAAGAAAGGATAATTCAAGCAAAAGAAAACTTCAAAAAAGTTGGAGTAGAAGAAAAAATTAAGCTTTATGAAGGAGATGCTGTTGAAATATTACCTACATTAGATGGCAAATATGATGTAGTTTTCATAGATGCAGCAAAAGGAAAATATCCATTCTTTTTAGAACAAGCTTTACGAATGCTTAATGATAAAGGAGTTATAATAGCTGATAACGTGTTATATAAAGGATATGTTATGAGTGATTATAATAAACATAAACAACGTACAGCAGTTAGAAATCTAAGGGAATATATTGCAAGAGTTAATGAAGATGCTAATTTGGATACTGAAATTTTAGAAGTTGGAGATGGATTAGCTATTAGTTATAAAAAATAGAATACAGGTTAAAAATACATAAAGATAATTAGAATAGAGGAAGTTAAATGGAAAACAAAATATACAAAGAACCACTAAAATCAGAAGAAGAAACAACCATAAATGTTTTATATAATGAGAATATTTTATCAATTTATACAAATAAAGTAGGGTTACAAAAACAATTAAATAAATTAGTTGGAGAACCAACTAAAGAAGATAAAATTAAGAGATCGATTGCTGGAAGTCGCTGGGAAATTCCTTTAAGCGATAAGGTTAGAATTTCTAGGTTAGTATTAAAAGCAAATATATTTGAGTTGTAAATTATAGAATATTTAAATTTTACCAGAATAATATTTGTATATTATATAAAAAAGCAAATGTTTAAAATTAAAACATTTGCTTTTTTATTATTTTAATAAATTTTTAATACATTCCACTACTACATCAATCATAACCGTATAATCCATAGAATCATGCTTATGATATACAACTTCATGACAAAGATCATCAATCAAATTAACAGCAACATGGACTTTTTCTTTTAAATGATCAGTTTTAATGCCATTGTCTGCAAAAACTTTTGTTAAATTATCAGTCATTTCTATTTCAGAATTATGATAAATTTTAGCAACATCATCATCTGAATGAACCATAGCCATAATTTCTTTATGAGCAGAATGAGACATTTTGTGATTCTTAATAAATTTATTAATCATATTTCTTAGAATAGTGTCCAAATTATTTTTGGCAAAATCTTTTTCAGAAATTTTTATCATAGGGTAGAAGACTGAACTGCCATAATTTTGCAAACTTTCAACTAAAATATCGTGTTTATCTTTAAAATATTGATATACAATTCCTGTTGAAACATTGGCAACTTTAGCTATTTCAGCAGTATTTGTATTATAAAACCCTTTTTCACAAATTAATTCAAAACCAGCTTTTAATATTTTTTCTTTTGTTTCAATAGAACGTTTTTGAATTGGTTTTCTTATATCCGTATTTCCCATATATATTACTCCTCTCATGAAACATTTTAAGACCGTCCCCAAACGTTTCAAATTATCTAATATTATATAACATTAATTAAATAAAATCAATAAAAATATGAAAAAAGTTTCATATTAATATTGACAATATAATAAAATGAATTTATAATTGAAAAGAAAAATGTGAAACATAATTCATGTTATGCGGTTTGAAAAGGAGGAAAAGATGGAAAACATTATAGAATTAAAAGGAGTAAGTAAAGTTTATAAAACAGGTGAAAAAGAGTATACAGCCTTAAATAATATAGACTTGCAAATTACAAAAGGAGAGTTTGTTGTAGTACTAGGCCCATCAGGAGCTGGTAAATCAACATTATTAAATATAATAGGAGGAATGGATAAAGTTACATCAGGAGATGTTATTGTTGATGGAAAAAACATTTCAAAATATAATGATAAACAATTAACTGAATATAGAGCTGAAAATATCGGATTTATTTTTCAATTTTATAATATTCTACCAACATTAACAGTTCTAGAAAATGTTGAATTAGTTAAAGACATAGTGGAAAATCCAATAGATGCAAAAACAGCATTAGAAGAGGTTGGTTTAGGAAATCATATAAATAAGTTTCCAACACAATTATCAGGTGGTGAACAACAAAGAGTATCAATTGCAAGAGCTATTTCAAAGAATCCAGCATTATTATTATGTGATGAGCCAACAGGAGCTTTAGATTCTAAAACAGGAGTAGAGGTTTTGAAATTATTACGCAAGCAATGTGATCAAAATAATGGAAGCAATACTGTTATAATAGTTACTCACAATAGCTTATTTGCTGAAGTGGCAGATACTGTAGTTAGAGTAAAAAATGGTGGAATAGAAAGTGTAACTAAAAATGAAAATCCTAAAAAGATTGATGAGGTGAAGTGGTAATATGAACAAATTAACCAAAAAGCTTTTTAGAGATATGAGAAAAAATAAAATGCAATTTATCACCATATTTTTAATGGTATTTTTAGGAGTATTTGTATATGCAGGAATTCATGCATATATGGATGGAATGCAAAAAAGTAGTGATAATTATTATGAAAAGAACAATCTTCAAGATATTTGGATTTCCGGTAAGAATTTCAGTAATGAAGATTTAGAAAAAGTAAAATCTTTACCAAATATTAAAGATGCAGAAAGACAATTAACAATTAATACAATACTTAAAGAAAAAGAACTTGATTTACAAACCAATTTCATAGAATCAAATAATATTTCAAAATTTTATGTTATAGATGGTGAAGGTTTTGCAAAAGAAAAAAGTGGCGTTTGGGTTGATTATTATTTTGCAAAAAACAATGATTTAAAAGTTGGAGATGAAATCACATTAAGGTATGAAAGTATTGATTTAAAAGAAAAAATTCTTGGATTAATAGAAACTCCAGACCATGTATATGCTACAAAAGATGAAACTGAGGTATTTCCAGATCATAGCAAGTTTGGATATGTATATTTATCAATAAATGAATTTCCAATGGATTATTACATATTTAGTTCAATAATAGTAGATGTAGATGATACAAGTAAATTAGCTGAAACAAAAGCCAACATAGAAAATAATATAACATCTGCATTAGCTGTTACAGATAGAGAAGATAGTGCATCTTATAAATCATATCAAAGTGAAATAGAAGAAGGGGATACTTATTCAGGAGTATTTACAGCGCTATTTTTAATAATTGCTATACTATCAGTTGTTACAACAATGAACAGATTTGTAAAGAAACAGAGAACACAAATTGGTACATTAAAAGCATTAGGATTTAAGAAAAGAAAAATTGTTACACATTATATTAATTACGGATTTTATGTAAGTTTAGTTGCAGCAATTTTAGGGGTTTTTGCTGGAGCATATTCACTTGGAATATTCTTTTTAGGAAGAGAAATGGAATATTATGAAATGCCAGAATATGGAGTTGTAATCGCTCCTAAAACATATTTGCTAGCTGCAGGAGTAGTTGTTCTTATAACATTTATTACATATTTATCATGCAGAACTATACTAAAAGAACCTGCATCAGAAGCCTTAAGAGTTCAAATGCCTAAAGTAAAGAAGGCAAGATTCAATTTAACATCTAAAGGAATATTCAAAAACGCATCTGTATCAACTAAATGGAATTTAAGAGATATTATAAGAAATAAAGCAAGAAGCATAACAGCAATTGTTGGTGTTGTAGGATGTACAATGTTGCTAGTATGTGCTTTTGGAATGTTAGATTCTATGAATTCTTATTTGGATTGGGAGTTTAATAAAATATGTAATTTCGACTATAAAATTACTTTAAAAGACGATTGCACTGAAGAACAATTTGAAAAACTAATTTCTAAGTATGGAGATAACACTTCTCAAACATTAGGTATTGAAATAAAAAATGGAGATAAAAAAGAAACAAATATAATTACAGTAAATAATGCACTAGATTACTTAAAATATACAAACCATAAAAGAGACTATATGAGCATTTCTTCAGATGGTGTATATATTACTGAAAAACTTGCAGATACTCTAAATTTAAAAATAAATGATGAAATTGAATGGCATATTTTTGGAGATAGCAATTGGTATAAAACAAAAATTGTAGGATTTAACAGAGATCCACAAAGTCAATCTTTGAATATGACAAAAGAGTTTTATGAATCATTAGGATTAGAATATAAACCAGACAGTATTTATACAAACGAAAGTCTTGAAAATGTTAAAGAACTTGATGGGGCAAAAGCAGTACAAAATATTAGAGAATTGAAATCTGGAATGGAGAATATGCTGGGAACAATGAAAGCATTAATTGTAATTATGGTTGTTGTTGCCGGTGCATTAGGTATGGTAATTATTTATAATTTGGGTATATTATCGTTATCTGAAAAACATTATCAATTTGCAACTTTAAAGGTTTTAGGCTTTAAGGATAAACAAATAAAAAATATTTTTACAAAACAAAACATTTGGCTTACAATTATAGGTGTTATTTTGGGGTTACCACTAGGATTTTACATGACTGATTTTATTTTTAAAATGGCATTATCACAAGATTATGATTTTGGTGCAAGCATCAAAATTTGGTCATATTTGTATGCTGTTGTTGGTATTTTGGTAGTTTCTTTTATTGTTAATAAAAGATTAGCAAAGAAAATTAATACTATTGATATGGTTTCTAGTTTAAAAGCTAATGAATAATATTAATGAGGGACGTTTCTAAAAGGACATTATTATGAAAATTAAACATAAAATTGTCCATTTAGAAACGTCCCTGTTATTAGTTTTAAGTATTTTGGGATTATTTTAAATATCTTATGCAAGATAAAATTGAATCAATTAAGAATACTGTTACTAAAATTGTTGCAATAATTATTTGTATTTTGCCAGGTACTTTTGAAAGAATTTTGTCTTTGAATTTGTGTATTAAAGGATATATACATTTAGTAAATGTGACAGTAATTACACCCCAAAGGAATGAGTTTAATAGTGTTATTCTTCCATTTAAATTATATTTATTATCTGTATAATCCCACCATCTTTCAGCAAATAAGGCATCTAATGCAAATCCTACAAAATATTCAAAAATTGAAAAGATAATGGTAAATAATATAAAAAGTTTAGCATAATTGTCTTTTATTTTTGATTTATCTAAATATATAGTTAAAAGCAGTGCTCCGGTATCCATATATAGGGCAAATTGCAGAGTATAGGAAGCCCCTTTTAACGAATTTTCCTAAAACACAAAAGCAAAATATAGTTTCTAACAACCATCCAATAAATGAAAAAATAAAAAAGCAGAAAATGTATGGAATTATTTTCATTAATTTGGTTTGAAAACTAGATAAGTTTTGATTTGAATTAGATATATCTTGGTTTAAAACATTATCCATATATTCCTCCGTTTAATCTTATGTATGATAATTATTTATTATAAGTATATATTAAGTTTTAAAAAAAGTAAATATGAAAAATTAGTATAATATTAAGAATTTATAAAATTTTATGGAAATCATTGCCAAAATATGTTATAATAGAAAAAGATTTTTAAAATAAAAAGAAAGTGGGAAATAATAAATGAAAAAACCAGAATTATTAGCACCTGCAGGTTCATTTGAAAAAGCAAAAATAGCATTTTTATATGGAGCAGATGCAGTATATGCAGGAACATCATCACTATCATTAAGAACAAGAGCTGAAATGGAAGATGATGATTTAGTAAAAACAATTAAATATGCTCATTCAATAGGAAAAAAAGTTTATACAGCAATAAACATATATGCATGGGATAATAGTTATGAAGAAATAAAAAAACAAGCTAAAATATTAGATGAATTAAAGGTAGATGCTGTAATAGTAGCTGACGGAGGTGTTGTAGAAGCAATAAAAGAAGTTGCTCCTAACATTCCAATTCATATTAGTACTCAAGCAAACATTGTAAGTAGCCATACAGCAAACTTTTGGCACAAAAATGGAGCAGAAAGAGTTATTTTAGGAAGAGAATTACATAAAGATCAAATAAGAGAAATTATTGAAAACACTCCAAAAGAATTAGAAACTGAAATATTTGTACATGGTGCAATATGTTTTGGATATTCAGGAAGATGTTTCTTAAGCGATTTCTTAGCTGGAAGAAGTGCTAACTTAGGTGATTGCGCACAAAGTTGCAGATGGGCATATAATGTTTATGTTGAAGAAAATAATAACCCAGGAAATTTAATGCCAGTAGAACATGATGATAAAGGAACATATATCTTTTCATCAAAAGACTTATGCTTAATAAAAGAAATTCCAGAAATAATCGACATGGGTGTAGATAGTTTGAAAATTGAAGGAAGATTAAAAACAAGCTATTATCTAGCATCAGTTGTAAATGCATATAGAAATGCAATAGATGATTATATAAGAGATCCAGAACATTATGATTATACAAAATACATGAAAGAATTAGAAAAAACAAAAACTAGAAGTTTAACTACATTCTATTTCAATGATAGAAATAATAAAGATTTCCAAGAATATGAAGGAAAACAATATAATCCAAACTATGAATTTGGTGGAATTGTAAAAGAATACGACAATGACAAGGCTATAATAGAAATCAAAAATAAATTGAAAATTGGAGACGAGCTTGAAATTATAATACCACACAAAATAGAAACAGTTAACTTCAAAATTGAGAATCTTTGGGATTCAGAAACAGATGAGCCAGTTGATCACGTTAATCCAGGAAAAACCGGACAAAGTGTTAAGATGGAGTTGCCTATTAAGTGCGAGATTGGGTGGATTTTGAGAAGAAAGAAATAATTAGAAATTATTCCCATGAGAATATTTATATTAAAAATATCCTCATGGGATATTTTTGTAAAAGTTCCTATTTTGATAAAAGAAATGTAGAAATTTGTCGAACGATTTTTCTTGATATTAGCGTGTTTGTGTTGTATAATTCAATTATAAAATTTATATAAATTTTAATTTCATGAAAATTATTAAATCATAAAATTATTTTTTTATTTAAAGTACTTTTTAAATCTCAGTTCCAGTAGGAACAAAATCACAGGTAAAAAAATAAATATTTCAGGAGGTGCAGATTGAAGAAAATTTTAATCGCTATTTTAGTGTGCGTGCTTATATTGTATAGCTCTATATTTGGAAATGTGCTGTTTCTAAAGCAATGTTTGAATCAAAAACAAAGTAGTAAAAACAATCTAGAAGCAGAGCAGATATTTGTTACAGCAACAGACTTATTAGAAAAAAGTAAAAATGACAATAATACTGTTTCAGACGAATGTAATGTTGTATTAGAAAATGACATAATAGGAATTCTAAAAATCCCTAAATTAAGCGTGGAAGCTCCAATTAAGGATGGAACATCGCAAGAAGTAATAAGAACATCCATAGGCCATTTTGTTGAAAGTGATTATTGGAATGGTAATGTTGCTTTAGCATCTCATAATAGCGGAACAAATGCACATTATTTTGAAAAAATTAATGAGTTAAATACTGATGATGAAATAGAATATATGACTAAATGTGGAACTAGAAAATATAAAGTAAAAAGTATACAGAAAATTGAAAGTACAGATTGGTCTATGGTTGAAAAAAATGAAAATCAAGAAAATACTATTACACTAATAACATGTATAAGCGGTAAGCCTAATTATAGGTTATGTGTTAGAGGTGTAGAAATATAAAAAAGAAAGGATGTCGAATATGAATAAAACAAAAATTATAAAATTTATAATTGCAATAATAGTTGCAATGGTTCAATTATGTGCTATTGCAAGCAAGGTTAATGCTGCAAATATTGGAGAAACTAAAACTATAGAAAGGGGGCAAAAAGGATATTACTGTGTTCAAAAATGGGATGGTAGCAAATGGATATATTTAACATATAATCAAACATTTTATACAGATAATGATGGACAAAAATATATTGCGTATTGCTTATCTCCAGGTAAACCAGGTGTAGGATATGTTTCTGGTGAAAAAGAGTCATATAATGTAAAAATAAATGAATTATTAAATAATGATGTAATATGGAGAGTTTTAAAAAATGGTTACCCTAATAAATCTATATCTGAGCTTGGAGTAGAAACCGCAGACGATGCATATTTTGCTACAATGCAAGCTATTAATGCAATTTTAAGAGGACATTCAATTGATGAAGTTAGAAATTTATATTCACCAGGAAAATTTGCAATTAATGGAGAAAGTTTTGAAGATTTACAAAGAAGAGGAAATAAAACACTTGATTTAATGTACAAATTAATGGATATTGGTTTAAATGGAAAGGAAACAAGAAAAGACTTTTTGAATATATCAATTAAGAATATAACTCAATTAATAAAAGAAAATGATGATTTTTATTCACAAACATTTCAAGTTCAATCATCAGCTGAAATAGCTGAATTCAAAGTCGAAAAACTGGAAAATCTTCCAGAAGGTTCATATATATCAGATGAAAAAGGAAATAAAAAAGAAAGTTTTAAAGGTAATGAAAGATTTAAAGTATATATACCTAAAGAAAAAATAGTCGATGATTTTAATGGAAAAATATCTATAAAAGCTAAACAAAAAAATTATCCAATTTATTTTGGAGCATCTTCTATAGAAGGATTTCAAGATTATGCTTTATGTAATAATTCGTATTCTGAAACTGCTGCAAGTACTGATATAAATGTAAAAACTAATAAATCAAAATTAAAGATTATTAAAGTTGATGCACAAACACAAGAAGTAATTCCTGAAGTAAAATTTGAAATTGTAAATTCTGATGGGAAGAAAGAAGTTTATACAACAGATAAAAATGGCTGCATAGAATTAGCAAATCAAAGACCAGGAACAATTTCAATTAAAGAGCTGAAAACAGTTGGAAAATATGAATTAGATCCTACAGAGAGAAAAATTAATCTAAAATATGAGGACAATAAAGAAATAAAAATTGAAAATAAACTACAAAAAGGAAATATAAAAATAATTAAAATTGACAAAGAAAATAAAGAGGTAAAACTGTCAAATGTTAAATTTGAACTAAAAGATGAAGAAGAAAATATTATAAAGGAAGGTGTTACTGATGAGAATGGAGAATTGCTTTTTAATGATTTGATTATTGGTAAATACACTGTAGTTGAAAAAGAAACAAATAAGGAATATGAATTATGTAAGGATGAAATTAATGTTGAGGTTATTAATGGAACAACAAAAGAGATGAAAATAGAAAATCAAAAAATTAAAATTCCAGAAACACCAAAAGTTCCAGAACAACCTGAAAAAACTGAGCCACAAAAGACTACCGAAATAACAAAGACACCAGAGATACCTGCAAAGACAATTGCTCCAGAAAAAGAAGAAAAACAAGAAATAATAAAAAAAGAATTACCCAAAACAGGTAGTGAGGAATTAAATGTAAAAACACCATTAAGTTTAATTTTTATTGCTCTTTATAATGTATGTCTAATAATGATAAAAATAGTAAAAAAATGTCTATAAAATACTTGGTCAAGGATATTGATTTTTAAAATAGCTTTCTATATAATAAAGGAAAAAAAGTCTAGAGGGCAAAAAAATGAAGTTTAATAACAGAATTTATGATGTACATAGAGTTGATAATTTTAGAGATTTAATAAATAGCACAGTTGAGAGATATGGTGATAATACAGCATATAAATTTAAAAAGAATTTAGGAAAAAAAGATGAATATATTGTAGAAAAAACATATAAACAGATAAAAAATGAAGTAGAAGGTTTTTCAACAGCTTTATTAAATTCAGGATTAGAAAACAAAAAAGTAGTTGTAATTTCAAACAACAGATATGAATGGTGTGTAAGCTACCTAGCAATAACAACAGGAAATATGATAGTTGTTCCGTTAGATAAAGCTTTACAAGAAGGTGAAATAAGAAATCTAATTCAAACAAGTAATGCTGATGCTGTTATATATGAAGAAAAATTTGCTAACGTATTTAATAAAATTAGAGAAGAGCAAAATAGCAATTTAAAAATATTTATTAATATGGATCTTGAGAAAGAACAAAATGGAGTATTATCTTTCCAAGAGTTAGTAAAACAAGGGTGTGAATCAATAAATCAAGGAAATGATTCTTACAAAAAAATAGTTATGGATGATAACAAATTAAGCATTTTGTTATTCACTTCAGGAACTACATCAAAACCAAAAGGAGTAATGTTATCTCAAAGAAATATATGTGCTAACATTACTGCTATAGCTAGTATGGCAAAATTACAACCTGATGATGTTTTACTTTCATTTTTACCATTACACCATACATTTGAATGTACAATAACATTTTTATATGGATTTTATAGAGGTGTTACAGTAGCTTTTTGTGATGGATTAAAATACATTGCAAAGAACCTAGTAGACTACAAAGTAAGCGTAATTGTTGCGGTTCCACTTGTTTTAGAGGCAATGTATAAAAAAATAGAAATTGGAATAGAAAAACAAGGTAAAACAAAACTTGTAAAAACAATGGGAAAAATTTCAAATTTCTTATATAAATATTTGCATATAGACATTAGAAGAAAACTATTTAAATCAGTACTAAACCAATTGGGCGGAAGTGTTAGATTATTGTATTTTGGCGCTGCAGCTATGAATAAAGATGTTATAGATGGATATAACACATTTGGTATAGAAACAGTACAAGGATATGGTTTAACTGAAACTTCACCAGTTGTTGCAGCTGAAACAGATAAGCAAAAATGTCCTGGAAGCGTTGGTAGAAACCCTTATGATGTAGAAATTAAAATTATTGATGAAGATGGAAATGTAATAGGACATGCTAAAAAAGATGAAGATATAGATTTAAAAACAAATGAAGAAAATAAAATTGGAGAAATATTGGTAAAAGGCCCTAATGTAATGCTTGGATACTATGACAATGAAGAGGCAACAAAAGAGGTTTTACAAGACGGATGGCTATACACAGGTGATTTAGGATATTTCAATAAGGATGGATTTTTATTTATTACTGGAAGAAAGAAAGAAGTAATTGTATTAAAGAATGGCGAAAATGTATATCCTACAGATATTGAATTTTTGGTAAATAGATTGCCATATGTAACAGAAAGTATTTTATTCCCAAGAAAGAATTCTAAAAATGAAATAAATTTAGGAATAAAAATTGTTTATGATAAAGAACAATTATTAGAAAAATTTGGAGATAAGAGTGTAAAAGAATATAAGAAATTGATATGGGAAGATATAAAAGAAATTAATCAAACTTTACCGGTGTTTAAAAGAATTAAAGAGTTAATAATAACAACTGAACCATTAGAAAAAACTACTACACAAAAAATAAAAAGATTTATTGAAATTGATAAGATATTGAAAACAAAATAAAACAATAAAATAAAAAAAGAAAACGGTCATGCACTAAAATAATTTATCAACATATATTTTAAATAGATTAAAATTGGAGGTAAATTTATGTTAGCTATATGCATGACCGGTTTTTTTGCCTTTTTAAAAAGTGCAATATTTGTAGTCGGATATATATCAAATAATAACTTATTTCCAGAACCACTTAGCCCAGAGGAAGAAAAACTTTACATAGAAAAATATGAAAATGGAGACGAAGAAGCAAGAAATATTTTAATAGAAAGAAATTTAAGATTAGTTGCACATGTTTGCAAAAAGTATGGAACAACTAATGTTGAGCAAGATGATTTAATTTCAATTGGTACTATAGGTTTAATAAAAGGAATAAAAAGTTTTAACTCAAAAAAGGGAGTTAGACTAGCTACATATGTATCTAGATGTATTGAAAATGAAGTTTTAATGCATTTAAGAAGCATAAAAAAACTTGGAGCTGAAGTATATCTTGAAGACACAATAGGTAAAGATAAAGATGATAATACTGTTTCATTACAAGAAGTTATAGAAAATGATGAAAGAAGTATTGAAGATGAAGTAGACTTGAAATTTAAAATAAAAAAATTATATGAGAAAATGAAAGAAATTTTATTAGATAGAGAAAAAACTATTCTAGAAATGAGATTTGGTTTAGATGGTAAAAAGCCAAAAACACAAAACCAAATTGCTAAAATGCTTGGGATATCAAGGTCATATGTGTCACGAATTGAAACAAAAGCAATTAATAAATTATCAAAAGAAATTGAAGAATAAAGTATTGTATTAGAGTAAATGTTATAGTATAATATGCAAGATTTTTGGTAAAACAGGAAGGAGAAATAAAATGTTAGAATTAAAAAACATAACAAAAGATTACCTTTCAGGCGACATGAAAGTGCAGGCCTTAAAAGGAATCGATTTAGAGTTCAGAAAAAGTGAGTTTGTTTCAATATTAGGACAAAGCGGTTGTGGAAAAACAACAATGTTAAATATTATTGGTGGACTTGATAGATATACAAGCGGAGATTTAATTATTAACGGAAAATCAACAAAAAAATTCAAAGATAAAGATTGGGATGCTTATAGAAATTATTCGGTTGGATTCGTTTTTCAAAATTATAATTTAATACCTCATCAAACAGTATTATCAAATGTAGAATTAGCATTAACTTTATCTGGCGTTTCTAAAAAAGAAAGAAAGCAAAAAGCTATTAAAGCATTAGAACGTGTTGGATTAAAAGATCAAATACATAAAAAACCAAATCAAATGTCTGGAGGTCAAATGCAAAGAGTTGCAATAGCAAGAGCTTTAGTAAATGACCCAGACATAATTCTAGCTGATGAACCAACAGGAGCATTAGACACAGAAACAAGTGTACAAATAATGAATATTTTAAAAGAAATATCTGAAAATAAGTTAATAATTATGGTTACACATAACCCAGAATTAGCAGAGAAATATTCATCAAGAATAGTAAAAGTTTTAGATGGAAAGATTGTTGACGATTCAAATCCATATACAGAAAAAGACAGAGAAAATGAAAATAATATAGCAAAATCTGGGAAAACATCAATGAATTATTTTACTGCTCTATCATTAAGTTTAAATAATTTAATGACTAAAAAGGGAAGAACATTTTTAACATCTTTTGCAGGGAGCATTGGTATTATTGGAATAGCTTTAATATTATCACTTTCTAATGGTGTTAATAAATACATTCAAAAAGTACAAGAAGATACTTTATCATCATATCCTATTACTATTCAAGAAGAAAGTGTTGACATGGCAAGTATGATGACATCTATGATGGAAGAACAAAACAACAAAGTGGAACATAATAATGATGGAAAAGTATATTCAAGAAATATAATGAGTAATATGCTAAGTACTTTATCAACTAAAATGAAAACTAACAATTTACAAGAGTTCAAAAAGTATATTGAAAATGAAAATTCAACTATAAAGGATAATGCGAATGCTATTCAATACACATATAATTTAAATTTGAATTTATATAAAGAAGATACTTCAAACGGAATTGTTAAAGTAAATCCAAGTACAGTTATGAGTAGTATAGGATTTAGTTCTTCAGCAGAAAGTGAAGGAACAGAATCATCATCAATGTTTTCAATGTCATTTGGAACATCAGATGTGTGGAGAGAATTGTTAGATAATAAAGAATTAATAAATTCGCAATATGATGTACTTGCAGGAAAAATGCCTGAAAAATATAATGAAGTAGTTTTAATAGTTGATGACAATAATGAGATTAGTGATTATACTTTATATTCTTTAGGATTAAAAGATCAAGCTGATTTAAAAGCAATTATGATGTCATTGCAAAAAGGTGAAAAAGTAGCAAAACAAGAAAATACAGAATATACATATGAAGAATTATTGAATTTATCATTTAAGCTTTTATTAAATACAGATTACTATGATAAAGCAAATGGAATATGGGTTGATAAATCTAATGATGAAGCATTTATAAAAACAAAACTTGCTAATGCAGAATCTGTAAAAATTGTTGGTATTATAAAACAAAAAGAAGAAAGCAACATAAGAGATTCTGCCGGTGAAATAGGTTACACGAAGGAATTAACTGAATATGTAATAAATAAAGTAAATGAATCAGAAATTGTAAAACAACAAAAAGAAAATCCAGAAGTAAATGTATTTACAGGAATGAAGTTTAAAAATGAAGTTGAGTTATCACAAATAAACAACGGATTTGATTATAGTGCTTTAAGTGCAGAACAAAAAGCATATATGGCAAAATTAAGTCAGGAAGAGCTTGCAAATTTAATGTCAACTTTTACTAAGAATAATAATGCAACATATGAGAAAGTTTTAAAAAGATTAGGTTCTGTTAATTTAGATAAGCCAGCAGGAATAAATATTTATCCAAAAGATTTTGCAGCTAAAGATACAATATCTAAAGAGATAGAAAACTATAATAATAAACAAAGAGAAGCGGGAAAAGAAGAAAATGTTATAGAATATTCAGATATGGTTGGAATGATGATGACATCTGTAACCGTTATTGTTAATATGATAAGTTATGTTTTAATTGCATTTGTATCAATTTCATTAATTGTTTCTTCAATAATGATAGGAATTATAACATATATTTCTGTATTAGAAAGAACAAAGGAAATTGGAATTTTAAGAGCAATTGGTGCATCTAAGAAAGATATATCTAGAGTATTTAATGCAGAAACTCTTATTATAGGTTTGGCAGCTGGAGTAATTGGAATAGGTGTAACATTACTTCTATGTGTACCTATTAATGCAATTATTAAAGCAGTAGCAGGTGTTTCTGGAATAGCATCATTGCCTATAGCTGGTGGTATAATACTAGTTGCAATAAGTGTTATATTAACTGTAATAGCTGGATTAATTCCATCAAAAGTTGCAAGTAAAAAAGATCCAGTTGAAGCTTTAAGAACAGAATAGTTTAATAAAAAAAGAAGCCAATGTTGGCTTCTTTTTTATTATAATGTTTTAATAGCATTTCTTGCTAATTCATCACATCTATTATTATATTCATTATCACTATGTCCTTTTACTTTAATAAAAGTAACATCATGAATTTTAGTTAAGTTATATAATTCTTCCCAAAGCTCTTTATTTTTAACAGGTTCATTATTAGCTGTTTTCCAGCCCTTTTTCATCCAGTTATAAATCCATCCTTGATTAAAACAATTTACAACATAAGCACTGTCACTATAAAGATTTACTTTGCAAGGAAATTTAAGTAACTTTAAACCTTCAATAACAGCTGTGATTTCCATTATATTATTGGTTGTTTCAGGATTAGCTCCAGAAATTTCTTTTTTATTACCTTTATACATTAATACACTACCCCAACCACCAGGACCAGGATTTCCTGAACAAGCTCCGTCTGTGTATATTGTTACTTCTTCCATAATATTGAACCTCGCTTTCTAAGAAATAAATTCAAAATAAATATTGATTTTTTTTGTGTTTATGATATTATAACAATAAAATGTTTGATATACAAGATTTTAACTGAAAAATCTATATAAATGCGATGGAAGGAGGAGAAATATGAGTGAAGTTTTAGGAATAGTTGCTGAATATAATCCATTTCATAATGGACACTTATATCACATTCAAAAAACAAAAGAGCAAACCGGAGCAAAATACGTTGTATGTGTAATGAGCGGAAATTTCGTTCAAAGAGGTAACACATCAATAGTAGATAAATGGACAAAAACACAAATGGCATTAGCAAACGGAGTAGACTTGGTTCTGGAATTACCAACGGTTTATAGCGTTTCAAGCGCAGAAAATTTTGCACAAGGTGCAGTAAAAATATTAGAAAACCTAGGAATTGTAGACACAATTTCTTTTGGAACTGAAACTGATGATTTTGCTGCATTAAATAACATTGCTAATATTTTAGCAGAAGAACCACGAGAATATACAGCTTTTTTAAAAGAGGGACTTAAACAAGGAGACTCATTTCCAAAAGCTAGAGAAGAAGCTTTAATAAAGTATATAAATGATGATAAAAGATACAATGATATTTTAAAAAGTCCAAATAATATTCTTGGAATAGAATATTTAAAAGCATTAAAAAAATTAAAAAGTAATATAACACCTGTAGCAATAAAAAGAGAAAAAGTATATTATAACGACGATTTTATAGTTGATGATTTAGCTAGTGCTACAGCAATAAGAAAATTAATGATGAATAAAGACTTTGCAGGATTAATAAAAGTTGTTCCACGTTCATGTTATGAGATTTTAACAAAGGAACATGAAGTTGGAAATGTAGTTTATGATTTACAAAGATATGAGAAAGAAATTCTATACACATTAAGAAGAATGACAATTGATGAAATTGCTGAATTACCTGATGTTACCGAAGGATTGGAACACAGTATAAAAAATGCAGCTAACTATTGTAATAATATTAATGATTTTATTAATATTGTTAAAACAAGACGATATACTCAAACAAGAATACAAAGAATACTAATATTTGCATTACTAGGAATAACCAAAAAAGACATTCAAGCAGCTAAAAAAGTGGTGCCATATGCAAGAGTGCTTGGATTTAACCAAAAAGGAAAAATGTTATTATCTGGTATATCACAGAAAAATCCAAAGATGGAAGTAGTTACATCAGTAAAAAGATTTTTAGATAATAATTCAAATAAAACATACAAAAGAATGTTAGATATAGATATTTTTGCAACTGATGTATATACGTTAGGATATAGATATGACTCTATGGCTAACTTGGATTATACGAAAAATATGATAATGATGTGAGACAAAAAGAAGAAAGGAATGAAATACAAATGAATGAATTATTTGCAGATTTACACGTACATATAGGAAGATCAGAAAATGGAAAACCAATTAAAATTACAGCAGCAAGGTCTTTAAATTTTGCTAACATAGCAAAGGAATGTGCTGATAGAAAAGGAATTAATATAGTAGGAATAATAGATTGTGCATCTCCTTATGTAATTGAAGATATTGAAAACTTCTTAAAAACAGGAGAGGCATATGAAATAAAAGACGGAGGAATAGTGTACAAGGACAAAGTATGCATTATTCTTGGAAGTGAAATTGAAACATCAGAAATTAATGAACAAGGTAAAACAGGAAGTGCCCATAACTTATGCTATTTCCCAACTTTAAAAGATATAAAAGCATTTTCAAATGAAATGAGTACTCATATTAAAAATATAACATTAAGTTCTCAAAGAGCAGATATATCTGGATATGAGCTAATTGACATAGTAGAAAAATATAATGGTGTGTTAATACCAGCTCATGCTTTCACACCACATAAAAGTTACTATGGAAACTGTACTAAAAGTTTAAAAAGAATATTTAAAGAAAAATATGACAGAATACCTGCAATAGAACTTGGTTTAAGCTCAGATACATTTTTAGCAGATGAAATTTCAGAATTAGAAAATAAAACATATTTAACAAATTCAGATGCACATTCATTACCTAAAATTGCTAGAGAATATAACAAAATTTTAGTAGAAGATATAAGTTTCAAAGAACTTATGAAAGCAATTAAAATGGAAGACGGAAGAAAAATTATTGCCAATTATGGATTAGATCCAAAGCTTGGAAAATATCATAGAACATACTGTGAAAAATGTGATAAAAGAATAGAAGGTATAGCACCTGTTACACTATGTCCAGACTGCGATAGTTCAAATATAACAATGGGAGTTTTCGACAGAATAGAAGTTATAAAAGATAAACCAACAACTAAGAGTCCAGATTTCAGACCAGCATATGTTTATCAAATTCCACTTCAATTTATACCAGGAGTTGGACCAAAAGTAATTGATAAATTATTAGGAGCCTTTGACACAGAAATGAACATATTACATAAATTATCAAAAGACGATATTGAAGGTGTTGTCGGAGAAAAAATTGCTAATAATATCTATAATGCTTGCAATGGAAACGTTGATATTCAAGCTGGAGGCGGCGGAGTTTATGGAAAGATTAGTGTAGGATAGAAAAATAATCTACATAAAACTAGTTGACATTTCCTAGAAAAAGCGTATAATAGTATTATATTCAAAAACGAAAATGAGACAAAGTAAAATATAAACTGTCTGAAGAGAGGACTTGCCACAGGCTGAAAGCTAGTCTAGAAAAGCATATTTGAAAAACTACCTCATTGTTGCTAGGCCATAAACCTAGACGTGTTACTTGCGTTAAAAGTATTTAATTAAGAGAAAAATAGGATGGAACCGTGTTATAAAAATATAGCACTCCTATAAATGCAAAAGTAACTCTGCATTTATAGGGGTGCTTTTGTATTGGAAAGAAAAGGAGGAATTTTTATGATTAAACTAGAATTAAAAGATGGCTCAATTAAAGAAGTAGAGTCAGGAAAATCAATTATTGAAATCGCGCAAAGTATAAGTGAAGGATTAGCAAGAGTTGCTACAGCTGGAAAAGTAAATGGAGAAGTAAAAGATTTAAGAACAGTTATAAATGAAGACTGTAAATTAGAAATCTTAACATTTGAAAGTGACTTAGATGGTAAAAAAGCATATTGGCATACAACATCACACATAATGGCACAAGCTATTAAAAGATTATTCCCTCAAGCTAAATTAGCTATAGGACCTGCAATTGATGAAGGTTTCTACTATGATTTTGATGTAGAGAATGCTTTTACAGATGAAGACAAAGCTAAAATAGAGGAAGAAATGAAAAAAGTTATTAAAGAAGATTTACCAATTGAAAGATTCTCATTACCAAAAGACGAAGCTTTAGAATTAATGAAAGATGAACCATACAAAGTAGAATTAATAAATGATTTACCAGAAGGTGAAGAAATAAGCTTCTACAAACAAGGTGAATTTACAGACTTATGTGCTGGACCTCACTTAATGAGTACAGGAAAAGTTAAAGCTGTTAAAATATTAAGTTCATCAGGGGCATATTGGAGAGGTAGCGAGAAAAATAAAATGCTTCAAAGAATTTATGCTATATCATTCCCAAAAGCAAGCCAACTAGAAGAACATTTACAATTCTTAGAAGAAGTTAAACAACGTGACCATAGAAAAATTGGTAAAGATCTAAAAATATTCATGACACACCCATTAGTTGGTTCAGGACTTCCAATGTATTTACCAGCTGGTGCAACAATAAGAAGAACTCTTGAAAGATATATTCAAGATAAAGAATTAGCATTAGGATATGACCACGTATATACACCATCACTTGCAAATGTTGATTTATACAAAACAAGCGGACACTGGGATCACTACAAAGATGATATGTTCCCAGTAATGAAAATGGATGAAGAGGAATTAGTTTTAAGACCAATGAACTGCCCTCATCACATGTTAATTTATAAGAGCGAATTACGTTCTTACAGAGATTTACCAATCAAAATTGGTGAATTAGCACATGACTTCAGATATGAAAACAGTGGTGCAGTATGTGGACTAGAAAGAGTTCGTCAAATGTGTCAAAATGATGCTCACTTATTTGTAAGACCTGACCAAATTAAAGAAGAAGTAGGAAAAGTTCTTAACTTAATAAGAGAAGTATATGTAAAAGATTTTGGATTCCCAGAATCAGCATTCAAATACAGATTATCATTACGTGATAAAGACAATATTGAAAAATATATTGATAATGATGAAATGTGGGAGACAGCTGAAAGCCAATTAAGAGCTATATTACAAGAGTTAAATATAGATTTCTATGAAGCAAAAGGTGAAGCTGCATTCTATGGACCAAAGATTGATATTCAAATTAAAACAGCATTAAACCATGATGTTACAATACCAACATGTCAATTAGACTTCGCATTACCAGAAAGATTTGATTTAACATATGTTGGTGAAGATGGAAAAGAACATAGACCTGTTGTAATTCATAGAGCAATTCTTGGTTCTTCAGATAGATTTATGTCTTTCTTAATTGAAGAAACAAAAGGAAACTTCCCAACATGGCTTGCACCAGTTCAAGTAAAAGTAATGCCAATTACAGATAATCAACATGAATATGCTAAAGAAGTAGCTAATAAATTAAGAGCAAATAGAATTCGTGTTGAATTAGATGATAGAAATGAAAAAATTGGATATAAAATTCGTGAAGCACAACTTCAAAAAGTTCCATACATGTTAGTAATAGGGGACAAAGAAGTTCAATCAGGAGCAGTAGGTGTTCGTTCAAGAAAAGACGGAGATGTTGGAGCTGTTAGCGTTGATGAATTTATTAAAAATATTAAAGAAGAAATTGAGAATTTTGTAAGATAAATTAAATAAAGTGCAACCTACAACATTTAAAGTGCAAATTTTGCACTTTAAATGTTGATTTTTTATCTAAAAAATGGTATAATAATACCTGTAGGAGGTGCACTTTATGAGTATAGAAAAAGACTGGAATTTAGAATTATCTGAATATATAAAACAAGGTGAACCAAGCCAAATAGAGAAAACTTTAAACTGGGAAACAGCAATAGGTTTGCAGGATGTTGATGGATTAAAGCCTTCAAAATATCTTATAAAAACAGCCAAAGAGCATATTGAAGGTACAATAAATATTGAAGAGGTAAAAATAAGAATAGATGAATATTATGAAGTTCAAGATAGTAGAAAAAACTTTGAAAAACGAAATGAAGAGGCAGATAAGGTTGCAGTTAGAATTGCAGAACTATTAAGCGAAAATGCATTTAATTTCGCCCCAACAGAGCTATTAAATATTCATAAAAGACTATTTGAAGATATATATGATGGCGCAGGAGTATATAGAGATTATAATTTTACTAAAAAAGAATGGGTATTAAACGGAGATACTGTAATTTACGCGCCTTTTGATACAATAAAAGAAACTTTAGAATATGATTTCGAACAAGAAAAATATTTTTCATATAAAGATTTAAGTTTAGATGATTCAATAAAACATTTAAGCAAATTCATATCAAATATATGGCAAATTCACCCATTTTGCGAGGGTAATACTAGAACAATTGCTGTGTTTTTAATTAAGTATTTACGCACATTTGGATTTAAACTAAATGATGAGATTTTTGCAGATAACTCATGGTATTTTAGAAATTCTTTGGTTAGAGCAAATTATAAAAACTTCGATAAAAATGTTTTTGAAGATACTTCATTTTTGGAAAAATTCTTTTATAACTTACTTACAAATGCCAACAATGAATTGAAAAATAGATATACTCACATAGATTATATTAATGAAGAAGAAGAGGGGAATGCTAAAGTCAATAATTATACTTTAGAAGAACAGGCGATAATTAATATTTTAAAAACAGATTCAACGGTTACCCAAGAAGAAATAGCATTGCAGATTAATAAGTCTGTAAGAACCGTAAAAACATATATGGCAGAAATGCAAGAAAAGGGATTGATTGAAAGAATAAATTCTAAGAAAAATGGTGAGTGGATTATTATTTAATGACAAATGGCAGGAAAAGGCCGTGTACTTATTTAGTACACGACCTTATTACTTATAGATTTTCGAAAGTAAATTCCTTGTTTCAAATCTTTTGTTTTCAATGCTTTATCTAATCCATTCAAAACCCACTTCTTATGCACATTCCACTCAGGTGCAATAAGTAAATCTTTAGGAGCATCTCCAGAAATTCTATGAATAACAATATCAGGACGTAAATATGTTATAGCATAAACAAGGCATTCCAAATATTCATCAAACCCCATAGGAGAATACAATCCTTTATAATACAAATCAGCTAATACTGTATTTTTAACAACATAAACATTATGAATTTTAATTCCATCAACAGCATGTTTATTTACGAAATCAATAGTATTCGTTAAATCGTCCATAGTTTCACCAGGCAACCCAATCATTATATGAACCACAACATCAATACCATATCGTTTTAATAATTGAACAGCAGCAGTAAACACTGCATTTTCATAACCACGATTAATAAATTTTGCAGTATTTTCATTAGAAGTTTGTAACCCAAGTTCAACACATACATAGTATTTTTCAGTATAACTTGCAAGCAATTTGCATACATCTTCATTAATACAATCAGGCCTTGTAGCAATTTCTAAACCAACAATTCTATTATCTATTAATGCAGAGTCATATTTTAATTTTAGATGCTCAACAGAATCATATGTATTTGTGAAATTTTGAAAGTAGACAATAAACTTATTCGCACGAGTGCTTTTGTAACTTGAAAAATATTTTTTAACTTGATCACTTACATTGTTATTGTTACATATATGATCTCCAGAACCACGTTCACTACAAAAGATACAGCCACTGGTACTAATAGTTCCATCTCTATTTGGACATGTAAAGCCACCATCAACACAAATCTTTAAAGTTCGTTCTCCAAATTTATCTTTTAAATATTCATTTAATTTATTATATCTTTTAACATTTTCCATAATGCAGGTATTATAACATATTTTTGAGCTTTTTAAAATGGGGACGGTCCTTTTTTTAAAAATTTTGAAAAAAAGGACCGTCCCCAATTTTAAAAACTGAAAAAAATTTCACATCTTAATTTACAAAAAATTCATAATGTGATATATTCAAATTGAACTTATGAGAAAAGTATAGGAGGTAAATATGGAGTTAGTATCAGGCTTATTAATACCTTTTGCTGGCACAACATTAGGAGCGGCAATGGTGTTTTTTATGAGAAATAAAATGAATAAAATGGTAGAAAAATTATTGTTAGGGTTTGCTTCTGGTGTAATGATTGCAGCGTCAATTTGGTCATTAATATTACCAGCAATTGAAATGTCTCAGGAACAGGGTAAAATAGCATGGGTACCTGCAACAATTGGTTTCATGTTTGGAATTATATTTTTATTAATTTTAGATAGTGTAATACCACATTTACATTTACATAATGAAAAACCAGAAGGTGTAAAATCAAAGTTAAAAAACACTACTATGTTAGTGTTGGCTGTTACTCTTCATAATATTCCAGAAGGAATGGCAGTCGGTGTAACTTTTGCGGGTGCTTTAATTGGAAATGCAGGTATAACAATGGCAGGCGCTTTTGCTTTAGCAATAGGTATAGCAATTCAAAATTTTCCAGAGGGAGCTATTATATCAATGCCTTTGAAGGCAGAAGGGGTTTCAAAACCTAAAGCTTTTATTTTGGGAACATTATCAGGAATAGTTGAGCCAATTGGAGCTATAATTACAATTCTATTAACCAAGTCTATTGTTCCAATTTTACCATATGTTTTAGCGTTTGCAGCTGGGGCAATGATTTATGTTGTAGTTGAAGAATTAATTCCAGAATCTCAAGATGGTGAGCATTCAAACATAGGAACAATTGGTGTTGCAATTGGATTTGTGGTTATGATGATTTTAGATGTTGCATTAGGATAATTTTAAATTGGGTTAAATTAGGGACGGAGAAAATTTTAAATATTTGAAATTTTCTCTGTCCCCATTTTAAAAAAATGTTGTTGAAAGATGAAAAATAGGTTATAATGAGGAAAACAAATATAAAAAGGGAAGACGAATATGGGGAATATAGTTTTATTAGATGATTTGACTATTAATAAAATAGCAGCAGGTGAAGTTATTGAACGTCCGGCAAACGTAGTTAAGGAATTAGTTGAAAATTCAATAGATGCAGGTGCTAAAAACATTGTTGTAGAAATAAAAAATGGTGGTAAAACATTCATACGTATTTCGGACAATGGAAAAGGAATAAGTATAGATGACATGCCTATTGCACTTGAGAGACATGCTACAAGCAAAATAAGACAAATTGAAGACTTAGAAAAAACATATACAATGGGGTTCAGAGGCGAAGCATTGGCCAGTATTGTATCAATTTCTAGATTAACAATTGTATCTAAAACGCAAGATATGCCTACTGGAATAAAACTTGTAGCTGAAGCTGGAGATATATTGGAAACAGAAGAAGTGGGCTCACAAGTTGGAACAACAATGACAGTTGAGAATTTGTTTTTCAATGTTCCAGTCAGATATAAATTCTTGAAAAATGATGCAACTGAGTTTAGATATATAAAAGAATTAGTTCAAAAGATTGCACTAGCCAATTTAGATGTTGCAATTAAGCTTATAAATGATGGTAAAAATGTTTTTCAATCAAGTGGTAATGGTAATATTGAAGATGTAGTTTACACTTTATATGGAAAAGAAGTTAAAGACAATTTGATTGAAGTTGACCATCAAGAAGGAGATGTACGTATTACAGGTGTTGTTGGAAACACACTAATGGCAAAGGATTCGAGAAAAAATCAAATCTTCTTTTTGAATAAAAGAAATATAAAAAATCAAGTTTTAACAAGTAGTGCTGATCAAGCATTTAAAGGCGGAACAGGAATTGGCAAATATGGATTTTTTATTTTAAACATTGAAATGCCAGCTACACAGTATGATGTAAATGTTCATCCAACAAAAATGGAAGTAAGATTTAAAGATGAGCAAGTATTATACAAAATTGTATATCATGCTATAAAGGAAGCTTTACTAAACAAAGAATTTTTAGGAAATACTGATTTAGAAAATAACAAAGATACATATATTCAAAATGAGTTCGAATTTTTAACAAATCATTATAATACGACAGAAGAAAATAATAGTTCCAAATATATAAGTTCTACTAAAATTGTAATGCCAACTTTAGAAGAAGCAAATTCAAAATATATGAACATGGGAAATGATGGCAAGCTAGATTTAATCAATAGAGATGAAATGAGAAATGTTGATTATAAATATTGTGGAATTGTATTTAGAACTTTTATTATGATTGAAATAAACGATGAATTGTATTTAGTAGATCAACATGCTGCACATGAAAGAGTTTTATATGAACAAATAAAAGAAAATTATAAGAATAACATACAAAATAATAGTCAATTAATGTTATTTCCTGAAGTAATAAATTTAACACATAAAGAAATGGAGTTTGTTCAAAACAACATAGAACTATTCAAAAATTATGGGTTTGATATTGAACTTTTCGGAGAAAATAGCGTTAAAATTAACGGAATACCAGATATTGAATATAAAATAAAAATAGATACGAAAGATGTATTTATGGATATTTTAGATGAAATGTTAACCAAAGAAAGAACTACAATTAAAGATGTAGAAGAAAGATTTATAGCAACTGTAGCATGTAAAGCTGCTGTTAAAGCAAATATGGATTTAGCCGAAGATGAAGTACATAAATTATTAGATAGATTGTTAAAATTGAAAAATCCATATACATGTCCACATGGAAGACCAACGACAATAAAGATAGGACATAAAGTAAATGGAAAACTAATTTGCAATTAACATAATTCTGTGATATAATCTTAATTATAAATTTACGGATGTAGCTCCGTTTATATATAGTAATTAGTGTTGTCAGGTGCACTAAAAATTCCAATAAATAATTTTATGGAGGTTAATACAAATGAAAAGAGAAAGATTATGGCGGCTCTTATTTTGCTTAGGTGTAGCAATAATCATTGGTATTTTTCAGACAATTGATTATATACATGGCAAAAAGGAAATTTCATATGCAGAGTTTGTATCATATGTGCAAAGTAATGAAGTTGAAAAAATAGAAGTTGTACATGGAGTAGAAGAAGCAAAGCTTAAGCTAAAAGATGGAAAAGAAAAAGTAGTAAAAATTCCAAACGTTAACGCTGTCTCTGACATGGTAACGGAAGCAATACAAAGCAATATGAAAATTGATTTAATTATCAAAAATAAAAACTTTATCCAATCATTAGAAACAATAATGGACAAAGTTGCAAATGTAATGATTACAATAATCATAGTAGTATTTTTAATTGCTTTAGGTGTATATGCTTACAAAACAAAGGAAAATGACGACGAAATCGAATTAGATGATGATCCATTATTTAATCGTAAAAAGTTTGGAAGAGAAGCAACGTCTAATATCCATTTTGACGATGTAGCCGGTATTGATGAAGAAAAACAACAATTACAAGAAATAGTTTGTTTCCTAAAGGATCCAGAAAAGTATACAGAGATGGGAGCTAAAATTCCAAAAGGTATACTGCTTACAGGAGATCCTGGAGTTGGAAAAACTCTACTTGCAAAGGCTATTGCTGGTGAAGCTGATGTTCCATTTTTCCAGGTAACTGGCTCTTCATTTGATGATACTTATGTTGGAGTGGGTTCTGGAAGAGTAAGAACTCTTTTCAAAAAAGCAAGGGCAAAAGCTCCGAGCATTATTTTTATTGATGAAATTGATACAATTGGAGCTAAGAGATATTCTTCAGAAAGCCGTAGTAGTGAGCAGACGCTAAATCAGTTATTAGCTGAAATGGATGGATTTGACAGTTCAAGTGGTGTTGTAGTTATTGCTGCAACCAACTATCCAGAGATTTTGGACAATGCAATAACAAGGCCTGGTAGATTTGATAGGAAAATCTATATACCAATGCCAGACTTATATGCAAGAACAAAGATATTAAATGTGCATTCCAAAAACAAAAAATTGGATGAATCTGTTAATCTTGAAGAAGTATCTAAGAAAACAGTTGGTTTTTCAGGAGCAGAACTTCGTAATTTGCTAAATGAAGCTGCAATACTTGCGGTAAATCGTGAAGCAGAAACAATTCAGCAGCAGGATATTGATGAAGCTTTTGCACGCATTGTAGTAGGACTTGAAAAGAAGAATCGCCGTGTAACAGAAGAGGATAAGTATCATAGTGCAATTCATGAATCTGGACACGCAATTGCTTCTGCCGTACTACGTCCAAGTGTAGAGAATCTTGGAATATCAATAGTTCCAAGAGGAAGTGCGGGAGGATACAATCTTTTCAATGATTCAGAAGAGAAATTTTATTTAACAAAAGAAGAGGCTATTTCGGAGATGGTTGTTTCATACGCAGGAAAGGCAGCAGAGAAGGTAATCTTAAATAAGGTTTCTAGTGGACCAGAAGCTGATTTGGAACATGCATCAAAAATAGCATACAGTATGGTATTAGAATATGCAATGTGTGATTCATTATTAACTTTGGTAGGAGATGATCAATTCGACTCAGTTTTGATACAGAACAATACTGTTGAAGCTGAAAAAATCTGTAAAGACGCTTATGAGAAATCAGTGAAAGTCGTTACAGAAAACAAAGAAATTATTATTGAACTTGCTAATGCATTAATGGAAAAGGAAATTTTATCAGCAGAAGAAGTGCAAAACTTTCTGCAGGACAAAATTTTAATTAATCCCGATGATAAGGCAGATTCAATAAAAGAATAATAACCTGACTAAAAACCCGATTTACAATTATTGTAAATCGGGTTTTGATATGATATAATAGGAACATAAAAATGAAATATTTAGGAGATGTAAAGAATAATGAATCAATTTTCAAGAACAGAATTGTTAATAGGAAAAGAAGGAATAGAAAAATTAAATAATGCAAAGGTTGCTATATTCGGAATTGGTGGAGTAGGTTCATATGTTGTTGAAGGATTAGTAAGAGCAGGAGTGCAGAATTTTATTTTAGTAGATGATGACAAAGTTTGCCTAACTAATTTAAACAGACAAATAATTGCAACAAGAAGTACAATTGGAAAAGCTAAAGTTGAAGTTGCTAAAGAAAGAATTTTAGATATAAATCCAAAGGCAAATGTTGAAATATATCAAGAGTTCTTTATGCCTGATAGTAAAGAAATATTAGATGCTTCAGTTGATTATATTGTAGATAGTATAGATACAGTTACTGCTAAAATTGAATTGGTAATGAGAGCTAATAAGCTAAATATTCCGATTATTTCAAGTATGGGAACAGGAAATAAATTAGATCCAACAAGACTTGAAGTATCTGATATATACAAAACTAGTGTATGTCCACTTGCAAAAGTAATGAGAAAAGAGCTTAAGCAAAGAGGTATAAAAAAATTAAAAGTGGTTTATTCAAAAGAAGATCCTATTAAACCACAAGAAACTGAAGAAATTAGTTGTAAAAATCATTGTGTATGTCCTCCAGGAACTAAAAGAAAATGTACTGCTAAAAATCAAGTTCCAGGAAGCATTTCATTTGTTCCATCTGTTGCTGGATTAATTATTGCAGGAGAGGTTATAAAAGATTTAATTAAAGAATAAAAATTAATTTAAATAAAAAGGATTTTATAAAGTAAGTTTATAAAATCCTTTTTTAATTTTATAACATCTGACCACTTGGTATAGTGACTTTTTAAAATTTTAGTGATTAAATTAAAACAATTGCTTGAAAAGAGAGGAATGAATATATGGAAAATCTTTTGAAAATAGCTAATATTAAGGAAATGTTAATAAATAGCGCTGAAAAATTTGGAGATAATGTTGCATATAAAATAGATGATAAAAATATTACATATAAAGAAGTTAAAAATAATGTAGATAGTTTAGGAACTGCATTAATTAATATAGGATTACAAGGAAAAAGAATAGCCGTAATTGGTCAAAATAGTTATAATTGGGAAATTGCATATTTATCAATTGTGTGTGGAACAGGAGTAGTTGTCCCATTAGATAAAATGCTACCAGAAAACGAACTTGAAAGTTTGATAAAAAGGTCTGAGGTTGAGGCAATATTTTTTGATGAAAAATATGAAGATGTTTTAGAAAAAATCAGACAAAAAGATGATAATCATTTAAAAATATTAATATCAATGGATGAAACAAATAAAGAAAATATTTTACTACAAAAAGATTTGATAGAAAAAGGAAAGGCACTTATATCAAACGGTAATAAAGAATTTATAAACAGCAAAATAAACGAAGAAGAAATGAACATTTTATTATTTACATCAGGAACTACATCAAAATCTAAAGCTGTAATGTTATCGCATAAAAATATATGCTCAAATATTGATGCAATTGCTAAAACTCTTAAAGTTGATGATAAAGATTCGTTTTTATCAATTTTACCTTTACATCATGTATTTGAATGTACAGTTGGATTTTTATTTCCACTCAGTGTTGGAGCAAAAATAGTATTTGGCAGAGGCTTAAAGCATATAGCCCAAGATTTAAAAGATAATCAAATTTCAGTACTATTATGTGTGCCTGCAATATATGAGAATATCTATAAAAACATTAGAAAGAAATTTGAAAAAGAAGGTCATTTAGAATTATTAGAAGAACTAGAGAAAAAAGCTCAAAATTATTCAATGGAGGAACGTAAAAAAATCTTTAAACAGATACACGAAAGTATTGATAATAATACTAAATTGCTAATCAGTGGAGCTGCTGCATTAGATCCAGAAGTTGAAAAAACTTTTAGAATTTGGGGATTTAATCTAGTTCAAGGATATGGTTTAACAGAGGCATCACCTGTTATTTCAGTAGAATCAGAAGAAAATTACAGATTATCATCAATAGGAAAAGCTCTTCCAGGAATTGAAGCTAAAATTGATAACGCAGATATTGATGGAATGGGAGAGTTAATTGTTAAAGGTGATAATGTAATGCTTGGTTATTTAAATGATGATGAAGCAACTAACAAAGTTATAAAAGATGGATGGCTACATACAGGAGATTTAGCAAAAATAGATGAAGATGGATTTATTTATATTTGTGGAAGAAAGAAAAGTGTTATCGTTTTAAAAAACGGTAAAAATATTTTTCCAGAGGAAATGGAAAAACTGGTTAATAAAATTGAAGGTGTAAAAGAATCATTTATATTTGGAAAAACAACTAATAAAACTAAAGGTGATATCAAGTTAAATGTTGAAATCGTTTATGATAAAGATGAAGTTCAAAATATTTATAAGATATCTACAATTGATGAAATATATGAAAAATTCCATGAAAAAATTAAACAGGTAAATAGTACGATTCCTAGCTATAAAGCTATAAAAGGAATTGTTTTTTCTGAAGAGCCATTGATAAAAACATCAACTAATAAAATTAAAAGGGATGAAAATATTGCAAGAATTAACAGAGTTTCAGTGTAAGAATGAGCTTAAAAGCTTAAATACAAATGTGCTTGGACGAAACTATATTTGTTTTGATGAAATTGATTCTACACAAAAAGAAATATGGAGACAAATAGAAAGCAAAAATATAAAGAATGGTTTGTTAATAAGGGCAAAACGTCAGACATCAGGTATAGGAACTCATGGTAGAATTTGGTATTTAACTGAAAATAATATTACATTTTCGTTTTATATAGAACTTAATTGCAATATCGAAAAAATCAAAGGAATTACAACAGAAATTGCAAATGTGATTATTCGCATTATACAAGAAAAATATAATGTTAAAGTGGATATTAAACTTCCAAATGATTTATATATAAACGGAAAAAAACTAGGAGGAATTCTTACAGAAAGCAAAGTTAGAGGAGATATTGCTAAATTTGTTGTAATTGGAATAGGCATAAATAATTCACAAATGAGGTTTAATAATGAGCTAGAAAATATTGCCACTTCTCTAAAAAAAGAATATGGAATAGTTTTAGATGTAGAGGATTTTATAGCTGAGTTTTGTAACAAACTAGAAAAAATAATTTTAAAAAGGATAGGATAAAAATGAAAATAGGATTTTTATTTCCAGGGCAAGGATCACAAGCTACTGGAATGGGAAAAGACTTATATGGGAAATATGATGAGATCAAAAATATATATGATAAAGTCAAAGAATTAACTGGAATTGATGTAGCTGATATATCTTTTAATAATCCAGAAAACAAATTAAATGAGACTAAATATACTCAAATATGTATTTTAACAATGTGTTTAGGAATTTTAGAGATTCTTAAAAAGAATAACATAAACGCAGAAATATCAGCTGGTCTAAGTTTAGGTGAATATACAGCACTTATTTATAGTAATTTATTAAGCATAGATGATGGAATAAAAATAATTGAAAAAAGAGGAACATATATGCAGGACTATGCCCCAAAAGGAGATTGGTCAATGGCAGCAGTTTTAGGCTTAGAAGATGATAAAGTTGAACAAGCTTGTTTACAAGTATCAGAAGGATTTGCAGTTCCTGTAAATTATAACTGCTCAGGTCAAGTGGTTATTTCAGGAGAAACTGAAGCAGTAACAAAAGCTGGAGAAATAGCAAAAGAATTAGGTGCAAAAAAAGTCCGTATTTTGAACACAGCAGGGCCTTTTCATACTGAGAAATTATCAAAAAGTGCAAGTTTATTAAAAAAGGAATTAGATAAAATTAATTTTGGAGAATTTAGTTCAAAGGTTATAAAAAATATAGATGGAGAATTTTATGCAAAATCAGATAATCACGCAGAAATTCTTGAAAAACACATAATTAGTCCTGTTAAGTTTTCTAAATCACTAGAATTAATGCTTAATAATGAAATAGATACATTTATAGAAATTGGACCTGGTAAAACCTTGTCAGGCTTTGTAAAAAGAATGAATACAGAAAAAGAAATCAATATCTTAAACATAAATGATGTTGATTCTTTAGAAAAAACAATAAATTTTGTAAAGGAGAATGAAAATGGGTAATGTAGCTGTTATTACAGGCGGAACTCGAGGAATTGGTAAGCAAATTGCTTTAGAGTTAGCACAAAACGGATATGACATTGCGACAAACTATAGAACTGAAAATGATGATCTAAAAGATTTAATAAATCAAGTAGAAGAATTAGGTGTAAAAATAAATACATATAAATGTGATGTATCAAATTTCGAAAACACAGAAGAATTCATAAAAAATGTTATATCAGATTTTGGAAAAATTGATGTTCTTATTAATAATGCAGGAATTACCAAAGACGGATTATTGATGAGAATGAAAAAAGAAGATTTTGAAGATGTTATTGATGTAAATCTTGTTGGAACTTTTAATATAACAAGAAATGTAATTCCATATATGATAAAAGCCAAAGGAGGTAGAATAGTAAACATATCTTCAGTAGTAGGTGTTTCAGGAAATGCAGGTCAAACAAATTATTCTGCATCAAAAGCAGGAATTATAGGATTTACAAAAAGTTTAGCAAAAGAAGTTGCTAGCAGAAACATAACAGTAAATGCAGTTGCACCTGGATTTATTCAAACTAAGATGACAGATGTATTAAAAGATGAAGTTAAAGACGAAATTTTAAAACAAATACCATTAAAAAGATTTGGAACTACTGAAGATGTTGCGAAAACAGTAAAATTCTTAGTATCAGAAGATAGTTCATATATTACAGGTCAAGTAATAAATATTGATGGCGGAATGCTAATGTAGGAGGAAAGAAAAGTGAAAAGAGTTGTAGTAACAGGAATTGGTTTGATTTCACCAATAGGAAATACAGCAAAAGAATCATGGAAAGGTATATTAGATAATAAATGTGGAATTGATAATATTACTTTTTTTGACACAACAGATTTTAAAACAAAATTGGATGCAGAAATAAAAAACTTTAATTTTGAAGAGCATTTTGATGTTAAAACAATAAAAAGAACTGATAGATGTTCTTTGATAGCAATATGTTCAGCAAGAGAAGCTTTGGCAGATAGTGGAATTAGTAAAGAAAACACTGACTTTGACAGATTAGGGGTTTTTGTAAGTACAGGTATTGGAGGTTTTAATACTGTTGAAGAGCAATGTATTACTTGTAATACAAAAGGAAATAGAAGAGTATCTCCATTATTTATTCCAATGGGAATTGTAAATATGCCAGCAGGAAACATTGCAATTGATTTGGGTGCTAAAGGTGAGTCAGTATCAATAGTTACAGCATGTGCATCATCAACTCATTCAATTGGTGAAGCATATAAAACAATAAAACTTGGGTTAGAAGATGTGATACTTGCTGGTGGTACAGAAGCTGCAATTTGTAAAACAAGTGTAGCTGGATTTGAAAATATGAAAGCGTTAACAAGTGAAACTGATACATCAAGAGCATCAATACCGTTTGATAAAGAAAGAAGCGGATTTGTAATGGGAGAAGGTGCTGGTGTTATCGTTTTAGAAGAATTAGAACATGCATTAAAAAGAGGTGCACATATTTACGCAGAGGTAATAGGTTATGGAGCAACTTCTGATGCATATCACATTACATCTCCTGCACCTGATGGCGATGGAGCAAAAAGAGCAATGCAAAGAGCAATTGAAGATGCAAATATTAATCCAGAAGATATCAATTATATTAATGCTCATGGAACATCAACACATTTAAATGATTTAACAGAAACAAATGCTATAAAAAATGCTTTAGGCGAAGCATATAAAAATGTTTACGTAAGTTCAACAAAAGGAAACACAGGCCATCTTTTAGGGGCAGCAGGTGCAACAGAAGCAATCTTCTGTATAAAATCAATAGAAGAAGGCGTTGTTCCAGCAACAATTAATTATAAAGTTCCAGATGAAGAATGTGATTTAAATTTAGTAACAAATACATGTTTAAAGAAAGATGTAAATATTGCAATGTCAAATTCTCTTGGATTTGGTGGACAAAATGCAAGTATAATTTTCAAAAAATACAGTGAATAGTAGAGGTGATTAAATTGGATTATGAAAATATTAAAAAACTTATAGATGATATGGGAAGTTCAAAACTTGAATCATTGGAAATTGATTTTCCAGATGGAACAAAAATAAGTATGAAAAAAGATTCAGGTAAGGTTCAAAATACAAAAACAGAGATAATAAATGAATGTCAAAAGCACGAAATTGCAATACCTGTAAATGTTCCTAATATAGCTAATAATAGTGTAAATGAGGAACAAGTGTATAAATACATAAAATCCCCAATGGTAGGAACATTTTATTCAAAACCATCACCTGATGAGGAAAGTTATATAAATGTTGGTGAAACAATAAAAAAAGGCTCTACAACATGTATTATAGAAGCTATGAAATTAATGAATGAAATAGAAGCTGAATTTGATGGAGAGGTTGTAGAAATATTAAAAAAAGATGGTGAACCAGTTGAATACGGTGAAAATCTAATAAAATTAAAGTAGAGGTAGTTTAAATGTTAAATAAAGAAGAAATAAAAAATATAATTCCGCAAAGAGATCCATTTTTAATGATTGACGAAGTTGAAAGCATGGAACCAGGAAAATTTGCTGTATGTTATAAAAATGTAAATGAAAATGAATATTATTTTCAAGGACATTTTCCAGGTAATCCAATTATGCCAGGCGTTTTAATAACTGAAAGTTTAGCTCAAGCAGGTGCTATTGCAATTCTTTCTTTAGAAGAAAATAAATCTAAAAATGCATTATTTGCTGGAATTGATAAAATGAAATTTAAAAGAATAGTAAGACCAGGTGATAGATTAAAACTTGAAGTTAGAATTATAAAGCAAAAAGGACCAATTGGTGTTGGAGAAGCGGTAGCAAGTGTTGATGGAGAAATTGCAGCCAAAGGTGAGCTTACTTTTGCACTAGTGAACCAATAGGGATGGCTCTAAATGGTCCAAAAAGTGTCATTTGGGACGTAGATAAATGACACAAAATGAGTTCGTCTCTAAATGTGACAAAAAGAAAGGATGAATAATGAATAAAATATTAATAGCAAATCGTGGAGAAATAGCTGTAAGAATTATTAGAGCATGTAAAGAAATGAATATAAAAACTGTAGCAGTATATTCAACAGCTGATAAAGATTCTTTACATACAAAATTAGCAGATGAAGCAATTTGTATAGGTGAAGGTCCTGCCCAAAAAAGTTATTTAAATATACAAAACATTTTAGAAGCAGCAAATATCACTGGCAGTGATAGCATACATCCAGGATATGGCTTTTTATCTGAAAATGCAAAATTTGCTAAAATATGTGAAGAATCTCATATTAAGTTTATTGGACCAAAGTCTGATGTAATAGACAGTTTGGGGAATAAATCAAATTCAAAAGAATTAATGAAAAAGTGTGGAATTCCTGTTATACCAGGTTCTGATGGAAGTGTTAAAAGCATAGAAGAAGCGAAAAAAGTGTCAAAAAAAATAGGATATCCAATCATGTTAAAGGCTGCTAACGGCGGTGGAGGAAAAGGCATTAGAGTTGTGTATAATGAAAATGATTTGGAAAAATCATATATTTTGGTAAAACAAGAAGCAAAAAAATCTTTTAATGATGATGAAATATATATTGAAAAATTTATAGAAAATCCTAGACATATAGAAATTCAAATAATGGCTGATGAATATGGAAACGTAGTTCATTTAGGTGAAAGAGACTGCACAATCCAAAGAAATCATCAAAAAATAATAGAGGAAACACCTTCACAAGTATTAGATGATAAATTAAGAAACAAGATGGGCGAAACAGCAATAAAAGTAGCTAAAGCAGCAGGTTATACAAGTTTAGGAACAGTTGAATTTTTAGTTGATAAAGATAAAAATTATTACTTTATGGAGATGAACACAAGAGTACAAGTAGAACATCCAATCACGGAAATTAGAACAAATATTGATTTAATAAAAGAACAAATAAGAATTGCAGCAAATGAAAAATTAAAAATAAAACAAAAAGATATTGAATTTAGAAACTATGTAATAGAATGCAGAGTTAATGCAGAAAACCCATATAAAAACTTTATGCCATGTCCAGGTAAAATAACAGGATTAAATCTTCCAGGTGGAAATGGAATAAGAATTGATACAGGTATATATGAAGGATACACAATACCAAGTTATTATGACTCAATGATAGCAAAATTGATAGTATATGGAACTAGCAGAAATGAAGCTATAGCAAAACTTAAAAGAGCATTAGAAGAATTTGTAATTGAAGGTTTAACTACAAACATAGACTTTATATTTGAAATTATTAAAAATCCGGACTTTATAAGAGGAAATTATGACACATCTTTCATAGACAAAAATTTTAAAAAATGAAACATTTGGGGACGGTCTTGTTTTGTGTCATTTTTGAAACATTCCGGGACGGACTTAAAACGTTTCATTTTTGACACAAAACAAGACCGTCCCCAAATGTTTCAAATTAGAAAGGAAGAACCAAAATGATAATAGATAAAATAAAGAAAAGACAATCTATTCCATCAACTAAAAAGACAAACGTAGATATTCCTGTTGGTAAATGGACAAAATGTGAGAAATGTAAAAGAATTATTTATAAAGAAGAAATAAAAGATAATTTAAGCATATGTCCTTATTGTGGAAATTATTTCAAATTACATATAAATAAAAGATTAGAGCAGGTTCTAGATAAAGATTCATACAAAAGATTTGAATATGACTTAGAAACAAAAAATCCATTAGAACTCGAAGGCTATATTCGCAAAATTGAATTATTAAGGCAAAAAACAAATATTTTAGAAGCTGTTTCAATTGGAACAGGAAAAATAAATGGTGAAGAATTAGTAATATGTGTTATGGATAGTGGATTTTTGATGGGTAGTATGGGTACAGTTGTAGGTGAAAAAATTACATATGCTATGGAACAAGCGGTAAAACTAAATTTACCAATAGTAATTTTTACAGCATCAGGTGGTGCAAGAATGCAAGAAGGAATTCTATCTTTAATGCAAATGGCAAAAACTACAGAGGCTGTTTCTAAATTAAATGAGGCAGGAATATTATATATTTCTGTACTAACAGATCCAACTTATGGAGGTGTTACAGCTTCATTTGCAAGTTTGGGTGATATTATTCTTGCAGAACCAAATGCTAGAATTGGTTTTGCTGGCAGAAAAGTAATAGAGCAAACAATTGGAAGCAAGTTACCTGAAGATTTTCAGACATCAGAATTTTTGCTTGAACATGGTTTTATAGATAAAATTGTAGAAAGAAAAGATTTAAGAAACACAATATATAACATTATAAAGTTTCATAAAAAGGAGGCTTTAAATTAAATGAGTGAAAACTTAACAGCATGGGAAAAGGTAGAAATTGCAAGGAATCCTAAAAGACCTACAAGTTTAGATTATATCAAGTATATTTTTGATGATTTCATGGAACTTCATGGTGATAGGGTTTCAAAAGATGATAAATCTATTTGTTGTGGTTTGGCTTCAATTGGAAATCAAAACTTTACCGTCATAGCTGAACAAAAAGGAAGAAATACCAAGGAAAATATAGAAAGAAATTTTGGAATGCCAAATCCTGAAAGCTATAGAAAGGCAATTAGGTTTATGAAACAAGCAGAAAAATTTAAAAGGCCTATAATTACTTTTATTGATACAAAAGGAGCATATCCAGGAAAAGAGGCTGAGGAAAAAGGACAAGGTGAAGCAATTGCCGAATCTATGCTTACTATGGCTGGATTGCATGTACCAGTAATTGCAATAGTAATTGGTGAAGGCTCTAGTGGTGGAGCACTTGCCATTGGAATAGGAAACAAGGTATATATGCTTGAAAATGCAATATATTCCATTCTTTCACCAGAAGGATTTGCAAGCATTTTATGGAAGGACTCAAAAAGGTCAAAAGAAGCAGCTGAAAAGATGAAATTAACTTCAGAAGATTTATTAGAATTTGGAGTTATAGATGGAATAATTAAAGAGCCTAAAAATCAAGAATATACAGATGAATTTATTCAAAAAATTTCTTTAAAAATAAAAAAACAAATTATAAAAGATATAAATGAATTACAAACTATGTCTGCGAATGAAATAATCGAGCATAGATATAACAAATTTAGAAAGATGGGGTGTTAATATGTTATTAAAAGACAAAACCATATTGATAATGGGTATAAGAAACAAATGGAGCATTGCATATGGAATTGCAGAATCTGCATATAAGCAAGGTGCAAAACTTATTTTTACATATATGGGAGAAGAAAACAAAGAAAAAATTGAAAAATTAACAGAGGAATTTGAAAATAGCAAGGCATATGTACTAGATGGTGCTTCAGAAGATGAATTAGTAAAAGAAGTGTTCACTAAAATAAAACAAGAAAATGGAAAAATAGACGGCATTGTACATGCAATTGCTCATGCAAACACAGAAGATTTACACAATGATTTCATACAAACAAGTAAAGAAGGATTTGCACATGCAAATGATGTAAGTAGCTATTCTCTAGTTTTAACAGCAAGAATGGCAAAAGAGTTAGACATGCTAAATGAAAATGCAAGTATTGTTACTTTAACATATTTAGGATCAACAAAAGTATTAGAAGGATATAATGTAATGGGAATAGCAAAATCTGCATTAGAGGCAAGTGTAAGGTATTTAGCAGCTAATTTAGGAAAAGATGGTATGAGAATAAATGCTATTTCATCTGGCCCAATAAAAACATTATCTGCAAAAGGTATTAAAGATTTTAATTCTATTTTAAATGTAGTTGAAGAAAAATCTCCTTTACATAGAAATGTAACAATCGAGCAAATAGGAGATGTTGCAGCATTTTTATTAAGTAATATGTCTGAAGCAATAACAGGACAAATTATATATGCCGATAGCGGATATAGTATAATGGGTAATTAATCTAATATTGACAAAAATGAAAAATAAATATATAAAAAATAATCGAGTGGAAGGAATAAATAATGAATGAAAATGAAATATTTGAAAAATTAAAAGAAATAATAGTTGAACAATTAGGTGTTGACGAAAACTTAGTCACAAAAGAAGCTACATTTGTAGATGATTTATCTGCTGATTCATTAGATATAGTTGAATTAGTAATGGGAATCGAAGAAAAATTTGAAATTCAAATTCCTGATGAAGCAGCTGAAAAAATTGTGACAGTAGGAGATGTTGTTGATTATTTATTAAACATTCAATAAAATCTGAAAGGATGATAATATTACTATGAATAAAACAAAAAGAATATTATTCAAAACAGCGATAAAACTATTTGCTGAAAAAGGCTATGAAAATACGGGGATAGAAGAAATAACAGCAGTTGCTGGTTTTGCAAAAGGAGCATTATATTATCATTTTGATACAAAAGAAGATTTATTTGATTTAATGCTAGAAGAAGGCTCTAAACTTTTAAATAATAGTATTGAATTAAAATTTAGACATTGTAATAATGCATTAGATAAAATAAAGGCAATTTTAATGATTGAAATTAAGACAATAATTAGTTACGAAGATTTTATAACAGTTGTAATTAATAATACTCTTGGAGAAACAACAAGAACAAAGAAATGCCAGAAGGCTGTAAATAACTACGTTGAGAGAATTGAAGAGGTAATAAAAGAAGGAATAGAGGAAGATCTTTTTTATGATAGAGACGTAGAAGCTATTGCCTTTGGAATTTTTGGAGTAACTTTTTCAAGTTTGTTGTATAGGTTAAAGCAGGATAGAAATGTAACTGCTGAGCAAATCTATGATGGGTATGTGGCGACTGTTGTTAAAGGAATTACTAAGTAAATAAACAGTAAAAATGGCGATAGGCTAACTTAAATATATTTAGGTTAGCCTATCGCGATTTTTTAATGCGTAAAATATATAATTGAAAAAAATCCTTAAAACCCCTTTTAAAAAATACGAAAATGGTATAAAATATGATAAAATATGTAGTTTTAAGGAGAAAAAGGATGAATAAGAAGTGGGAATATTATGAAAAAGATGAAGATGCAGTAAAAAGAGTTCAAGAGGAGTTTGGGTTAAGTAGATTATTATCAACAATTATTGTTAATAAAGGTTTAAAAACTAAGCAAGAAATTGAAGTTTTTTTAAATCCAACTAGAAATGATTTTCATGATCCATATTTAATGCCTGATATGCAAATTGCAGTTGATAGAATTGTAAAAGCAATTGAAAATCAGGAAAAAGTTATTATTTATGGTGATTATGATGTTGATGGAATTACAAGTATTACTGTTCTAAAACAATTTTTGGCCGATAGAGGATTACAAGTCGATAGCTATATTCCAAATAGATTAGATGAAGGTTATGGATTAAACAAAGCTGCAATTGATAAAATTGTTGCCGAAAAATATCAATTAATGATAACCGTTGACTGTGGTATTTCAGGAATAGAAGAAATTGATTATGCAAACAGTTTAGGATTAGAAACAATAGTTACAGACCACCATGAACCAACAGAGGTTTTACCAAAAGCTTTAGCTGTTGTTGATGCAAAAAGAAAGGATAACAAATATCCATTTAATCAATTAGCTGGTGTAGGTGTTGTCTTCAAACTAACACAAGCAATCAGCAAGGTTTATAATTTAGACGAAAAAGAATACTTAAAATATTTAGACATAGTTTGCGTTGGAACAATATCTGACATTGTTCCATTAGTTGACGAGAACAGAGTGATAACAAAATTAGGTTTAAAACTAGTTGAAGTTACTAAAAATATAGGCTTAAAAGCATTGCTAAATGCTATAGGTTACAAAAAAATTGATTCTTCTGCTATTTCATTTGGAGTAGCTCCTAGAATAAATGCATGCGGAAGAATGGGACATGAACAAGATGCATTACAATTATTTTTAACTGGAAATATTGTTGAAGCTACAGATATTTCTAAAAAATTAAATGATTTTAATAAACAAAGACAAGACATTGAAAAAAGAATTTTTGAAGAAGTTTTATATAAAATAGAACATGGAGAAAAAGATAAACCATGTATAGTTTTAGCAGATGAAAATTGGCATCATGGTGTAATAGGAATAGTTTCTTCAAAAGTTACAGAAATGTATTATAAACCAAGTATTTTAATATGTTTTGAAGAAAACGAGGGAAAAGGTTCTGGTAGAAGTATTCCTGGATTTGATTTACATGATGCATTATCTAAATGCCCAGAGCATATTGATAGATTTGGTGGACATTCAATGGCTATTGGAATAAGCGTATCTAAAGATAATTTTGAAGATTTTAAAAATGATTTTGAAAAATATGTTGAAAAAACTAATATTTCAGAGTTAGTTCCAATTATTAAAGTTGATGAAGAAGTAAATTCAAAAGATATAAGCATAAAAGTTGTAGAAGAATTAAATATGTTAGAACCTTTTGGTGAGGCAAATAAAATGCCAATATTTATGTATAAAAACTTAAGAATAAATTCAATAAGGGCATTATCAGAAGGAAAACATTTAAAACTTACTTTAAAAGATGAAGGTTTAGTAATAGATGCAATAGGATTTAATATGGGACATCTAGTTGATGAATTTCTTTTAGGAGATAAAGTAGATGTACTTGGAAATCTTGAAATAAATAGATTTAACGGAAGAGAAAACGTTCAATTTAATTTAAAAGATATTAGAAAATCATACTAAACTGCTTCAAAAGAAGAAAGGAATGATTATATTGTCAGAAATAAAAGACGCCACTATAGATGATGTTCTTGACAAGATGAAAAAAAATAATAAAAAAAGTGATTTGAAATTAATAAAAAGAGCTTATGATTTTGCCAAAGAAAAACATGGCGACCAACTTAGAAAATCTGGTGAACCATATATTATTCATCCAGTTCAAGTAGCGTACATTTTGGCAGGACTTGAACTAGATGATGCAACTATTTGTGCGGCTTTATTACATGATGTTGCTGAAGATACAGAAGTTACTATTAAAGATATAGCAAGAGAGTTTTCAACAGAAATTGCTGAAATGGTTGATGGTGTAACAAAACTTGGAAATTTAAAATATACAAGTGCAGAAGAACAGCAAGTTGAAAACTATAGAAAAATGTTCTTTGCAATGGGAAAAGATATTAGGGTAATTCTAATTAAATTAGCAGATAGATTGCATAATATGAGAACTCTTAAGTTCTTAAAAAGAGACAGACAAATTGCCATTTCAAAAGAAACACAAGACTTGTATGCACCACTTGCAAATAGACTTGGTATGTATTCTTTGAAATGGGAGTTAGAAGATTTAGCTTTTAAATATTTAAATCCAGATGAATTTAGGGAAATTGTAGAAGGAATTGATAAAAAAAGAGAAGAAAGATTACAATTTATTAATCAAATTGTTGATCAAATTAATGAAGAGTTAAAAAAGCAAAAAATAAAAGCCGAAATTACAGGAAGAGCAAAGCATTTATATAGCATTTACAGAAAAATGCAAAGAGATAATAAGTCACTTGATCAAATTTATGATTTGTTTGCGTTACGTATTTTAGTAGATAATGTAAAAGATTGTTATGCTGCTTTAGGTGTTGTTCATGAATTATACAACCCAATGCCAGGTAGATTTAAAGATTACATTTCAGTGCCAAAGCCTAATATGTATCAATCACTACATACAACTTTAATTGGACCAAAAGGAACTCCATTTGAAGTGCAAATTCGTACCTGGGAAATGCATAGAATAGCAGAATTTGGTATTGCAGCTCACTGGGCATATAAAGAAGCAAACAAATTAAAAAAATCAAATGTAACTGTTCAAGCAGATAAACTATCTTGGCTTCGTGAAACATTAGAGTGGCAAAAGGATATGCAAGATCCACAAGAATTTTTGAACACACTAAAAACAGAGCTTTTTGTTGATGAAGTTTATGTGTTTACACCTAAAGGACAAATTAAAGTTTTACCAAGAGGTGCAACACCAATAGATTTTGCCTATAGTGTTCATGCTGAAATTGGACATCATATGACAGGATGCAAAATTAATAGCAAAATGATGCCAATTATAACAACCTTAAAAAATGGTGATATAGTTGAAATTGTAACATCTGACCAATCTAAAGGACCAAGCCGTGATTGGCTAAAATTTGTAAAAAGTACAAGTGCAAAAAGTAAAATTCAAAGTTGGTTTAAGAAAACTCAAAGGGCTGAAAATATTGAAAGAGGAAAAGATTTAATTGAAAAAGAAATTAAGAAAATAGGAATTTCTTATAACAAACTTTTCAAAAACGAATATATTCAAGTAGCACTAGATAGATACAAATTTAACACCATTGAAGATATGTATGCGGCAGTTGGGTTTGGAGCAATATCTGCATTTAAAATAATTGCTAAAATGTTAGAGGTATACAAAAAAGATAATCAAGATGAATTTATAGAACAAACACTTGAGGATTTGATAAATGAAAGAGGTAGAAAAACTAAACCATCAAATGTAGGTGTTGTAGTTAAAGGTATAGATAATTGTTTGGTAAGACTTTCAAAGTGCTGTAATCCAGTTCCAGGAGATGATATAGTAGGTTTCATCACAAGAGGAAGAGGCGTTTCAGTTCATAGAAAAGATTGTGTTAATATAAAAGATTTAATTTCTCAAGAAGATAGAATGATTGATGTATACTGGTACAATGACATTCAAAGTTCTTATAATGTAGAAATAGAAATATTAGCAAATGACAGAAATGGTTTATTAGCTGATATTATAAAACAAATTGCTTCTGTAAAAACAAGATTAATTGCAGTTAATTCAAAGCTAAATAAAGAAAAAATTGTTGTAACAGAAGTTACAGTTGAAGTTGAAAATTTAGATGATTTGAATAATATTTTGAAAGCATTAAGAAAAATTGATAATGTATATGAAGTAAACAGGAAGAAGTAAAAAAGGAAGGATAATTATGATACTAAAGAGAATTAGGGTTTTAACTCCTTATGAAATTCATACAAATGTATATATAATTCAAGATGAAACCACAGGAGAGACTATGGTGGTTGATCCTGGGGCTGAAGTAGATAAAATTGTAGAAATGCTTGATATTTTAAAAGCTGATTTAAAATATATTTATTTAACACACTGCCATGGTGACCATATTGGTGGGGTTAGTGAACTTCAGAAGAGAAAAGGCGGAAAGATTTTAATTCATAGATTTGATGCAGAAGGATTAACAAATCCAGGAATAAGTTTGACAAATTATCTTGGAATTGATGCTAGTTTTCAGCCTGACTCTAGACTAAATGATGGTGATTTATTGCATTTAGGTAATTTAGAGTTTAAAGTAATTCATACTCCAGGTCATACGAAAGGTGGATCATGCTTATACTGTGCAAAAGAAGGATTCTTAATAAGTGGTGATACTTTATTTAGAGGCACATGGGGAAGAACAGATTTACCAACAGGAAGCTTAGAAGATATAATGGATTCAATAACTAAAAAACTACTTATTTTACCTAATAAAACAATAGTGTATCCAGGCCATGGTAAATCAACAATGATAAGAGAAGAAAAACCTATTTATTTAGAATTAAAACCACGACTTGATTAAAGTTCTAAATTTCTCCGGACATGCATATAATATTTATAAGATATTATATGCGAAGGAGAAATTTTTTTGTGAGAATAAAAGTTTTAACTTTAAAAGATATTTTTAAATATTTAGCAAAAATTAGTATAATATTTGGTGTTATAGCAGTTTTTGCTAATTTTTTTTATAGTCAAAAAAACGTAAAGAGTTATTTTAAATTTGATACAAGCCAATTCTTAGTAGCAATAAAAAGTGAGATATTGCCTTTGAATCATGATGAAAAATTAAAACTAGATTTATCAAATAATACATATCTGTCTAGAACAATTAATAGTGAACTTAGTATGCTGAAAGCAGTTGCTGCATCAAATATAAACGGCACAATGATTGAGAATAATAATTATTCTGAAAGTTCACAAAATGAAGAAAGCGAAGTTAATAAAAAAGATTCAAATGGAAATGAATCAAAAGAATTGCAAGAGGCTCAAACAGGAGTAAATACAGAAATTATGCCATCAAACATTCCAGATAAAACAACATATGAATTGTTTGGAGTAAAACTAAGAAATGAATCTGATTATAATTTACAAAATGAAATTACAGATTTGAATGTGGATTTTAATAAGAATGATATTATTATTTTTCATACACACACATGCGAAAGTTATACCCAAACAGAGCAAAATCAATATAATTCAACTGGAAATTATAGAACAACAGACCTAAATTACAGTGTGGCAAGAGTTGGAGATGAACTAGAAAAATATTTATCTAATTACGGATATACAGTTGTTCATGACAAATCTTATCATGATTATCCAGCATATAATGGTTCATATAATCGTTCTTTAGTTACAGTAAAAAACTTACTAGAGACATATAAAAATACAGATGTTGTAATTGATTTGCACAGAGATGCTATAGGTGATAATACGTATGCCCCAAAAGTGAAAATAGGAGATGATTATTGTGCAAGAGTAATGTTTGTAATAGGAACTGATGGAGGTGGGCTATCACATCCAAATTGGAGAGACAACTTGAAATTTGCAATGAAAGTTGTACAAAAAGGAAATGAATTATATCCCGGATTGTTTAAGCCTGTAATTGTAAGGAATTCACGCTATAATCATCAGGTATCAAAGGCAGCATGTATTATAGAAGTTGGTGCTACTGGGAATACTTTGGAAGAGTGTTTAAACAGTATGAAATATTTGTCGAAAATTTACGATGAAATGTAAAAATACTCTTGAAATTATAAATCACTTAATATAAAATTATGTCATATACTAAAGAGGGAGTGATTATGATGTCAAATATTAGCATTGATTTCAGAAAAAGCAAAATAACTGGTAAAGAGATTATGGTCTACTCAGATGAGATAAAGAAAATACATATGATGATGAATAAGAAAGCCAATGATAAGAAAGAGTTTTTAGGTTGGCTTAATTGGCCAAGCAAATATGGTAAAAGAGAATTTGAAAAAATAAAAAAATGTGCAAAAAGAATTCAAGAAAATTCAGATGTTTTAGTTGTAATTGGAATTGGAGGTTCTTATTTGGGAGCAAGAGCTGTAATTGAAAGCCTAACAAATTCCTTCTATAACCTTCAAGATAAAGCTGAAAGAAAATTTCCACAAATTTTGTATGTTGGAAATAACCTTAGCAGCACTTATATAAATGACATGATTGAATTAATTCAAGACAAAGATATTTCAATAAACGTTATTTCTAAATCAGGTACAACAACTGAACCTGCAATAGCTTTTAGAATATTTAGAAATCTTTTAGAGGATAAATATGGTATAAAAGAAGCACAAAAAAGAATTTTTGTAACAACAGATCAAGAAAAAGGTGCATTAAAGCAACTTGCAGATGAAGAAGGCTATGAAACATTTGTAATTCCTGATAATATAGGTGGAAGATATTCTGTTTTAACTCCAGTTGGGTTGTTACCAATTGCAGTTGCTGGAATTGATATAGATAAGCTTATGGCAGGGGCTCAATTCGCTGAAGAAAAATATAATGATTCAGAATTAAAATATAATGATTGTTATAAATATGCTGCTGCAAGAAACGTTTTATATAAAAAGAATAAAAATATTGAAATTTTAGCATGCTATAATCCAAAGCTTCACTACATAATTGAATGGTGGAAGCAACTCTTCGGAGAGAGTGAAGGTAAAGAATTAAAAGGTATTTTCCCAGCAGGTGTGGAATTTACAACTGATTTACATTCATTAGGTCAATATATTCAAGAAGGTCAAAGAAGTTTATTTGAAACTGTTTTATATGTGGCTAAAGAAAATTCTGATATAAAAATAAATTATGAAGAAGATAATTTAGATGGGTTAAACTATTTAGCAGATAAAACTTTAAACTTTGTTAATAAAAAAGCTATGCAAGGAACTGTAGCTGCTCATGTGGCTGGAGGAGTTCCAAATATCATTATAAAAATGGATAAATTAGATGAAGAAACAATTGGACATTTAATTTACTTTTTTGAGAAAGCATGTGCTGTTTCTGGGTTATTACTTGGAGTAAATCCATTTAATCAACCAGGTGTGGAAAAATATAAAACAAATATGTTTAAGTTGCTAGATAAACCAGGATATCAAAATAAAAAATAATTTTTTAGAAAGGAACTTAAGAAAAAATGGAAAGAAGAGTTATTAAAATTAATTTGGTAGGTGCAATTTGTGTGCTTATTCTAATAATTGCAGCAATTGTTGGAATAATAGTGTTTGCAGTATCAAGAAATAAAGGCAGCAATACAAAAAAAGATGAAAATCATCAAGAAGAAATTCAACAAATTAATGAAAATAAAGAAGCTGACAATAAAGAACAAATTGAGATAGAAGGTCAAGCACAAGAAATTGCAATGAAAAATTACGAAAGTAGTTTACGTTATAAAATAAACTATGCAACTGATAACTTTTATATAGATGAAAACTTAAAAGACAAAGATGTTTTTAAATCTCTAGAATCAGACACAGTTTATATCGAAATAGAAAAAATTGAAGATGGTTTTGTAGACAAAAGCAGAGAGTTAATTACATCAGAAGCAAATAAGAGAAAAGAAGATTCTACATATAGAATGGAAACAGTAGATTTAAATGGCAGATTATGTTATATTGAAAGCTACCTGAAAGATGAAGATGTGTGTATGAATTACTTCATAGAAAAAGAACAAAGTTATTATCATGCTAGAGTTCATATTGGAAAAGAATTCATAAATACAAATCAACCAATTATAGAAAAAATGATGTCAAGTTTCAGAACAATTTAACATAAATCCATAAAAAATCTTGACTTTTAAAGAAAATGTGTTAAAATAGAAACAATTGAAAACAGTGTTGAAAAAGAAAAAATATATAATCTATTTATAGAGAGCTAATGGTTGGTGAAAATTAGTAATAGAAATATATGGGGAGCTTTGGAGCTGAATATTTAAATAAAGAGGATAATAATGCTATTATAAATTGTTATCAATTAGGGTGGAACCGCGGAATTTAACTTTCGTCCCTAGCTATTTTATGGCTAGTTGGACGGAAGTTTTTTGTTTGGGGACGTAAAATCTTCTCCGTCCCTAATTAAAAAAAGGAGGAATAATTATGTTAGAAAACATGGAAAAATTAGTTGCATTATGCAAAGGAAGAGGATATGTTTATCCAGGATCAGAAATTTATGGAGGGTTAGCTAATACTTGGGATTATGGACCTCTAGGTGTTGAATTAAAAAACAATATTAAAGATGCTTGGAGAAAAAAATTCGTACAAGAAAGTAAATACAATGTTGGATTAGATGCAGCAATTTTAATGAATCCAGAAACATGGGTTGCATCAGGTCATGTCGGAGGTTTTAGTGATCCACTAATTGATTGTAAAGAATGTAAAACAAGACATAGAGCAGATAAATTAATAGAAGAGTGGATGCATGAACACAATTGTGAAGAAGTAGTTGATGGTTGGTCAGATGACAAAATGATTAATTATATGAAAGATAATCATATTGCATGTCCAAACTGTGGTAAAGAAAATTTTACATCTATTAGAAAATTTAATTTAATGTTCAAAACATTCCAAGGAGTTACAGAAGATGCTAAAGCTGAAATATATCTAAGACCAGAAACAGCTCAAGGTATATTTGTTAACTTCAAAAATGTTCAAAGAACAACAAGAAGAAAATTACCAATGGGTATTGCTCAAATTGGTAAATCATTTAGAAATGAAATTACACCAGGAAACTTTACATTTAGAACAAGAGAATTCGAACAAATGGAATTAGAGTTTTTCTGCAAACCAGGTACAGAATTAGAATGGCATAAATATTGGAAAAAATTCTGTGAAAATTGGTTATTAAGCTTAGGAATTAAAAAAGAAAACATTAGATTAAGAGACCATAGCCAAGAAGAATTATCACATTACAGTAACGCAACAACAGATATTGAATTCACATTCCCATTTGGATGGGGTGAATTATGGGGGATTGCATCTAGAACAGACTTCGATTTAAGTAAACATATGGAATTTTCAAAACAAGACATGTCTTACTTAGACCCAGAAACAAATGAAAAATACATTCCTTATGTAATTGAACCATCACTTGGATGTGACAGGGTTGCTTTAGCATTTTTATGCAATGCTTACGAAGAACAAGAAATTGCAGAAGGAGATGTTCGTACAGTATTACACTTACACCCAGCTCTAGCACCATACAAAGTTGCTGTACTTCCATTATCTAAAAAATTAAGTGATAAAGCAAATGAAGTATATGAAATGCTATCAAAGAAATTTATGTGTGATTATGATGAAGCTGGAAGCATTGGAAAACGTTATAGAAGAGAAGACGAAATAGGAACACCATATTGTGTAACTATTGACTTTGACACATTAGAAGATAACCAAGTAACAATAAGAGATAGAGATACAATGGAACAAGTTAGAATATCAATTGATGATTTAGCAAAATGGATTGAAGAAAAAATAGAATTCTAAATTATTTTGAAAGAATATTTAAGGGACGCGTAATAATTTTGAAACGCGTCCCTTAATTTGCTATGAATTAAGCGACTAATTAAGACAATTTTACGCAAATATTACATAAATATTACATTTTCGTAAAATATTCTAATAACATTGACTACTTTTTTCAACAATGATATACTAAATTTGTATAAAAATGTAGCAAAAGAGGAGGAGGGAAAAAAGTGGCAAAGCGTGACTTTTTACCAAAAAAAGACATAAGAAAAATTGTTAAAAAAATTATTGCTTTAAACATAGTTATATATATGTGCATGGGAATAATATTACCAAGCAAAATATTTGCAGCACAAAGCAAATATCCATATTCTCAGGGAAGTTTAAGCAGTTATCCAGGGTTTGACAACTTAATAAAAAATTTGCAATCAAAACATCCAAACTGGAACTTTACAATACTAGAAACAGGACTTGATTGGAATGAAGTTATTAAAAATGAAACAGTAGCATCACATGGTAGAAACTTAATTTATTATACAAACAATGGAAACTGGGTATGTTCAACTTGTGGGGATAAACTTTATGATTCTGGAAAATGGAAATGTGCTTCAGAATCAGCAGTTGCATATTATATGGATCCACGTAATTGGCTAAATGAAAGCAATATTTTTCAATTTGAAAATTTAGCATACAATGGGGATATTCAAAATATTGATGGAGTAAATAAAATTATAAGCACTGTTCCATGGGCAAAAGGAAATACAATTACTTACATAAAAACAGATGGAACAACAGGAACGCTTAATAAATCATATGCGCAAGTAATAATGGAAGCAGCAAAAGAAGCAGGAATCAGCCCTTATCATTTAGCTGCTAGAATAAAACAAGAGCAAGGTGTTAACAGCACAGCAAGTTCAACTGGAAGAGGAGACAATGCTACATACAAAGGATATTACAATTTCCTTAACATACAAGCTACAGGGGGAGACATAATAGGTAATGCCTTAAAATATGCTCAAACTCAAGAATGGGATAATCCTGAAAAATCTATTATTGGAGGTGCTAAATTTATAGCATCTGCATATATTTCAAGAGGACAATCTACATTATACTTACAAAAATTTGATGTTGATAATTCAGATGGTAGCTTATATTATCATCAATATATGCAAAATGTTTCTGCTGCATTATCAGAAGGAAATACAGTAAGAACATCATATGAATCAATGGGATTATTAAACAGTAATATAAATTTCGTTATTCCAGTTTATAGAAACATGCCATTAGAAACATCACCATCACCTGCAGGACTTTCTGTAGTAACACAAAATGTCAAAGTTACTGGAGATGGAGTGGCAATTAGAAGTGGAAAAAATACATCTTCTACAGAAATAACTAAAGTAAATTCTGGTGATGTATTATTAAGAATTGAAGTGGCAGGAAGTCAAGAAGGCGGATATTACTGGGATAAAGTAGTTCTACCTGATGGACGTAAAGGTTATATAGCAAGAAATTTCATTACTCAAATTGAAGATATAACAAATGCAAACATTTCTGCTGTGGCAAATGTAAATGTTAATTTAAGAAATGGACCTGGTACAGAAGGAACAAGAGTAATGACAACAATTACATCAGGACAATCTGTTACAATTATAGAAACAGGAAAATATAATGGATTGGATGGCTACAATTGGTCAAGAATAAGATTAGGAAATGGAACTCAAGGATATTTAGTAAGTGAGTATTTAACAGAAGTAGCACAAACAAATTATCAAATAGCATATGTAAACTGCAATGCTGATGGAAAAGTTAATATAAGAAGTGGAATAGGTACAGGATATTCTGTAGTAACATCAGTTAGAAAAGATAATAAAGTTACAGTATTGCAAAAAGCAGCAGGAACAGCTAATGGATATACATGGGATAAGATTGTAACTGCTGATGGTTTGGAAGGATATATTGCTAATAATTATTTGAGGTATGAAGGCGAGAATAATAGCAATAATAACAATAATGGTAATAATATAAAAGATATAAATGGTGATGGTAAAATAAGTTTATTAGATGCATATGATGTTTTATCATCTATAAAACAGAAAAAGGCATACGACAAAGCACTAGATTTTAATAATGATGGTAAAGTTAGCTTATTAGATGTATATGATTTACTATCATTTATTAAAAATAAATAAATACGAAAGGAGAAAAATGTTATTTAATAGCATTTAAAGTTTTATGAAAAAAGTTTATAAAAAAATAGTTTTATTATTTATAGCAATAGTTATAGGGTTAGGAATAGGTTGTGTTGAATCAAAAGCAGCAAGTGCATCGATTTCAGCAAGTAGTCAAAAAGTAAATGTAGGAGACAAAGTAACAATTACTGCAAGTGCAACGGGGTGTTTAAGTGAATTATCTATTTCAGGTCCAGGAGTTTCTGGACGTATAGATATAGTTAATACAAACTTAGAAAATGAAACAAAATCTACAACATATACATTAGATACATCAACAGCTGGGACAAAAACAGTTACTATATCAGGAAGCGTAGTTGATGCCAATAAGACAGAAGTTCCTATTAATAAAACTGTTACAGTTACAGTTGCTGAGAAAGCACAACCAACCCAAACTCAAACCCAAACACAAACTCAGACACAACAACAAACACCAGCAGCAACATACACAAACACAAATCAAACTTTATATGTAAAAAATAATGGTACAAATGTTAGAAAAGAAGCAGTAAATGGAGGAGTAATAACTTCATTAAAAGCAGGTGCAAGTGTTCAAGTTACTGGAACAGGCTCAAATGGATGGAGCAGAGTAAGTGTTAACGGACAAACAGGATATATAAGAAGTGATTTATTAACTTCAACAAAACCTGCAGAAGAGCAAAAAGAAGAAGAACAAAAACAAGAACAAAACACAGAAAAATCAACAAACAAAGCGCTAAAAGATTTAGTGGTAGAAAATTATAAATTATCACCAGATTTTACACCAGAAACAACAAAATATAGTGTTGATGTAAAAGGCGATGTAGAAAAACTAACAATAACTCCTATATTACAAGATGAAAAATCAAAATTTGTAATAGAAGGAAATGAAAATTTAAAAGTAGGTAATAATATTATAAAAATTACTGTTACAGCTGAAGATGGAACAACAAGAATATACACAATTGCTGTAGCTAAAACATCAGAAGAAAACACAGCAACAGAAATGTTAAAATTAAAAGACTTAAGAGTTAGCAATGCAAACTTACAACCAAGCTTTAGCCCAGAAATTACAAACTATGTTATAGAAACAGATGATCCATCATCAATAAAAGCTGATGCAGTTGTTGCAACAGCAGAAGATTCAAATGTTGAAGTTACTGTTTCTGAATCACAAGATACAGACAAAAATGAAAAAATTATTACAGTAATGCTTGAAGATAAAGAAGGAAATAGAACAGGTGTATATCAAATTACTGTAAAAAAAGCATCTCAAAATCCTATTGCTGCAATAAAAAATGTTAAAGATAATAAACTTTATATTATTCTAGGAAGTATTATAGGAGTTCTAATAATTTTAATAATCATCATAATAATTTTATTAAAGAAAACATCTAATTCAGAAGATGACGATTTTGAAAATGCTGATGAGCTTTCAGATGATTATGATTATTCATTAAAAAATGCAATTGATGAAGTAAACAATCAATCTGAACAACAATATGATGATATGGTTGAAAATAGCAGCATCAAATCACAAATATTAAATTCAACACCAACAGAATATAATGTGTTTAATGATAATGACGATATTGGAAAAACTCAAGTATTTGGAGATTTAGATTCTGAAGATAAAGGAAAAAGAAGAGGAAAACATTTTTAAAATATAAAATAAAAAGTCACACAAAAGTGTGACTTTTTATTTTTGTGGAGCTACTAGGCAGAATCGGACTGCCGACCTACGGGTTACGAATCCGTTGCTCTACCAACTGAGCTATAGTAGCGTAACAACCTAATTATATTTTTCAATGATTTAAAAGTCAATACCTTGCATAAAAAAACATATTATAGTATAATTTTGATATATAAAAACAACAAAAATGGAGGACATAAAATGGGATTTTTTGACAAGTTAAAAAAAGGACTTAGTAAAACGAAAACATCATTTAATGAAAAAATAAATAATGTTTTTAGTACTTTTAGAAAGGTTGACGAAGATTTATTAGAAGAACTAGAGGAAGCATTAATAATGTCAGATGTTGGAATGGAAACATCTGAAAGAATTATTGCAGAACTAAGAAATAAAGTGAAAAGAGAGAAAATTGAAGATGCAGATCAAGTTAAAGAAACATTAAGACAAATTATTAAAGAAATTTTTGATTCTGTAGATTCTTCACTTCATTTAGAAACAACACCATCAGTAATTTTAGTTGTTGGTGTAAATGGAGTAGGCAAAACAACATCAATAGGAAAAATTGCAAATAGATTAAAAAAGGATGGTAAAAAAGTAGTTATTGCAGCAGCTGATACATTCAGGGCAGCAGCAGTGGAACAACTTGAAATTTGGGCAAATAGAGCAGATTGTGAAATTGTAAAAAGACATGAAGGTTCAGATCCAGCTTCAGTTGTGTTTGATGCAATTAAAATTACAAAAGAAAGAAATGCAGATGTTTTAATCTGTGATACAGCTGGAAGATTACACAATAAAAAATATTTAATGGACGAGTTAATAAAAATCAAGAAAATAGTTGATAGAGAATTACCAAATTGTTCAAAAGAAGTTTTAATGGTTTTAGATGCTACAACAGGACAAAATGCAATTATGCAAGTGAAGGCATTTAAAGAAACAGTTGATATTAATGGTTTAATTTTAACAAAACTAGATGGAACAGCAAAAGGTGGAGCTGTAATTGGAATTGTTTCAGAAAATGAAATGCCTGTAAAATTTATCGGCGTTGGTGAGCAAATTGATGATATGGAAAAATTTAGTAGTACTGACTTTGTTAATGCATTAATTTAAAACGGACGATTTAGGGCTAATACAAAAAAGTTCCTAAAGGTTCTAATGAAAGGTTAGTGAAAATAGAATGAAAAAAAGTAAAAAAAGAATTTTTATAGTAACATTATTTTTAATAGTAATTGCGATAACTTTAGTAGTAATGTTTAGAGGATCATATCTTGAAAAATTAGAAATGGGAGAACAATATGTTTCAATTTTCTGGAAAAATTTTCAGTATAAAACAATTTCGTTAGTTGTAACATTTTTATTTGTTTTTGCTGCTCTGTACATTACAAATAAAAGAATTTCATCAGGATTAAAAGAATTTTTCGATGACGAGAAAAAAGCAATGCCTAAGTTGCCAAACAAATCGATTTCGCTAATAATTGCAACTTTGGTTAGTTTAGTTACATCAAATATGACTATGAATAAATTAATATTATTTATAAATAGCACATCATTTGAAATTGAAGATCAAATTTTCCATCATGATATTGGATATTATTTATTTCAAAAACCATTTTTAGAGTATATTATTTGGTTTGGAATTATAACAATGGTAGCAATAACCGCATATGCAGGAATTTACTATATTGTAGCTTTAAATACTCAATTTGATGGCGTTAGAAGTGAAACTTTAAAGAATAGTAAAATTGTAAAACAACTTTTAAACAATGCAAAAGTTTTATCTATTTTAATAGCAATTTTAGCTTTCTTTAAAACTCAAGACCTTAGTTCAAGCAAGTTTTTAACAATAGGTGATAAAACTTCATACTCACTTTATGGAGCTGGACTTGCTGATGTAAGTATAAAACTTTGGGGTTATAGACTTTTATCGATTCTTATTGTTATATCAGTATTTTTAGCTGTTTCAGCATATAACAAAGGAAAGACTAAAAAAGTTATAGCTTCAATTTTAACAGTTCCAATTTATCTATGTTTATTAGTTTTTACTTTGATTGGTTATAATGCAATGTTTGTAAATTCTAATGAGTTTGATAAACAGAAAAAATATATTAATTATAATATAGAAAGTACTCGTAGAGCATATGACATTAAAATTGATGATGTTCTAGTTCAAAATGCTGGAGCTTTAGAAAATGAAGATATTGAAAAAAATGAGAAGCTTTTAAGTAATGTTTCAATAATAAATAAAGATTTAGTGCTTCAAAGCTTAAATGGAACTCTAACTAATAAAGGATATTACACATATAATTCAAGTAAAATAGGTAAATATTCATTAAACGGAGAAGACACACTTGTATATATTTCACCAAGAGAAATTGTAAATAAAGGAAATTCATATGTTAATTCAACTTATGAATATACACATGGATATGGAGTAATTGCGACAAAAGCTTCATCAACTAATTTAGCAGGAAATGTAGAAAATTATCAAAAAGGTTTTACTGAAAATGATTTACAAATTAGTGAACCAAGAATTTATTTTGGACTACAAACAAATGAAACTATTGTAACTAATAGTGAATCCAAAAAAGAATTTGATTATCCAGTTTCAGACGGAAAAAATGAAACAAATAAATATGACGGAAAAGCTGGGTTAAAGTTAAAATTTTTTGATAGAATTATTTTAGCATTATCACAAGGAGATGCTAAACTTGCATTTTCATCAGATGTACAATCAAATAGCAAAATCTTGATAAATAGAAATGTAATTAAAAGAGCTAAAAAAATAATGCCTTATCTAATTTATGACGAAAATCCATATTTAGTTGTAACAGATGAAGGAAAACTAGTTTGGGTAATAGATGCATATACTACATCAAATTATTATCCATATGCTCAAAAAACATCAATAAATGGAAAAGAAATAAATTATATTCGTAATTCTGTAAAAGTTTTAGTTGATGCATATGATGGAACAATTAAGTTCTATATAACAGACAGAACTGATCCAATTGTAATGGCTTATAGAAAAGCATATAAAGAATTATTCCAAGATTTAGATGAAAAAATTCCAGAAGATATAAGTAATCATTTTGTATATCCTGAGTATTTATACAATATTCAGGCAAATATATTAAAAAGATATCATAATGTAGAACCAGATGTATTATATAGAGCAGACGATGTTTGGGATGTATCAACATACAGTTTAGCAGGTTCAGCTCAATCTTCTGTTTCACCAATTCAAAGTTACTACACTATGATTAAAACAATAGATAATACTGAAAATACATTAGGATTAGTAGTTCCATATACTATAAGCGGAAAACAAAATATTACTTCATATTTAGTTGGAAGCTATGAAAATGGAAATGCAAATTTGAGAGTTTACAAATTCCCTGATGATAGTAATGTTTTAGGATTATTACAATTAGATACACAAATTGAACAGAATGAAGAAATTTATAAACAAATTGCAAGTTTAAATGTATCAGGAACAAAATTAACAAAAAATATAGTTGTAGTTCCTGTTGATAATAAATTATTATATGTTGAAGCAATTTATCAACAATATATTAATGAAGAATCTTCATTACCAACTCTAAAGAAAATTGTTGTAGCTTCTGGAAATAAAGTAGCTATTGGTGATAATTTAAAACAAGCATTAACTAACCTAGTTTCTCAAAATGCTATAGGAATAGAAGTTCCAAATACAGATGATGTAGAGGGCTTGATAGAGTCAATTATTAAAGCAAATAAGAACCTTGAACAATCAACATCAAATGGTGACTGGGAAATGGTTGGTAAAGATATGGAAAGATTACAAAAATTAATTGATCAATTAGAAAAGGTTTATACAGAGGAACATTCTAAGAAATCAACAAGTCAAGATAAAGACAAAGAACAAAATCAAAGTAGAGATACTGATGTAAATGATATGCAAACAAAAGTAAATGAAACAAATACTGAAAGCATATAAGGGAGGAACACACATGAATTTACCAAATAAATTAACTGTTTTTAGAATAATATTAGTACCAATAATGGTTATAATACCTTTTTTAGGATTAGATAAATTAAATACAAATTTAATAGTTCCATTAACATGGATAATAGTAGAAGCAATATTTATTATTGCTTCTATAACAGATAAACTAGACGGGCATATTGCTCGTTCTAGAAATCAAATAACTACATTTGGAAAATTTTTAGATCCAATTGCTGATAAAATATTAGTTTTAGCAGCAATGATAATGTTAGTTGAAGCTAATAGGCTTCCAGCTTGGATTCCAATAATAGTTTTATTTAGAGAATTTATAGTATCAGGTTACAGATTAGTTGCTGTTGGAAATTCAGGAAATGTAATAGCAGCATCAGTTTGGGGCAAATTAAAAACTGTAACTCAAATGATTGCATTAATAATAGCCTTAGTTGATATGAATGCGTTTGGTGCTTTTGTTAAAGGTGGTTTAACAGGATTACCTCTAATTATCAATATTGCATCAACAGTTATAATGAGTATTTCTGTAGTAGCAACAATATTCTCTGGATGGGATTATGTTAAAAACGGTAAAGATTTATTACTAGAAAAATAAAGGAGAAAATACCATGGATAAGCAAAAGGCAAAGGAAAGAATTGAAGAATTACGTAAGATTATAGAGTATCATAACAAAAGATATTATGATGATGACGACCCAGAAATATCAGATTTTGAATATGATATGTTAAATAATGAGTTAAAAAATCTGGAAAAGCAATTTCCAGATTTAATTACGAAAGACTCAAACACACAAAAAGTTGGAGGACATGTTAAAGAAGGATTTTCTGAGGTAACACATGTTGTGCCACTTCAAAGTTTACAAGATGTTTTTTCAATTGAAGAATTAGAAGAATTTGATAAAAGAGTAAAAAAACAATTAGAAGGAAAAACAGTTAACTATGTTGTAGAAACTAAAATAGATGGGCTATCTGTTGCACTTGAATATGTTGATGGTGTATTTGTTAGAGGTGCAACAAGAGGTAACGGTTTAATAGGTGAAGATGTTACTGAAAACTTAAAAACAATTAAAAACATCCCTAAGAAATTAAATGAAAAGGTTAATATAATTGTAAGAGGAGAAGTTTTTATTGGGTCAGCAGAGTTTGAAAAAATGAATGAAGAAAGAGAAATAATGGGTGAAAGTTTATTTGCAAATGCAAGAAATGCTGCAGCAGGTTCACTACGCCAATTAGACTCTAAAATTACTGCAACAAGACCTTTAGACATTTTTATTTTCAATGTACAGCAATTGGAAGGTAATACTTTTAATTCTCACAATGAACAATTAAATTACATGAAAAAGTTAGGTTTCAATGTTAATCCGGTACATGATTATTGTACAAGCATTGAAGAGGCAATAGAAGCTGTAAAAAATATAGGCGAAAACAGAGATAAGCTTACATTTGGAATAGATGGGGCAGTTATAAAAGTAGATGAGTTAGATTTAAGAGAAAAACTTGGCGTTACAGCAAAAACTCCAAGATGGGCAATTGCATATAAATATCCACCAGAGCAAAAACAAACAATTTTAAAAGATATTATTTGCCAAGTAGGAAGAACTGGGGCTATAACTCCTATGGCTATATTAGAGCCAGTAAGAGTTGCAGGTTCTACAATTTCAAAAACAACTCTTCACAATGAAGATTTTGTAAAAGAAAAAGATTTAAAAATAGGTGATACAGTAATTATTCAAAAAGCAGGAGATGTAATTCCGGAAGTAGTTTCAGTTGTTAAAGAAAAAAGAACAGGAAATGAAAAAGAATTTTCAATGCCTAAAGTATGTCCAGTATGTGGTGCTCCAGCAGTAAGAGAAGACGGTGAAGCAGTTACAAGATGTACAGGAATTGAATGTAGTGCAAAAGCATTAAGAAGCATAGTTCATTTTTCTTCAAAAGTTGGAATGGATATAGATGGACTAGGTTATAGTATTATTGAACAATTAATTGATAATGAATTAATAAAAGGAATTGCAGATATTTATACTTTAAAGTTAGAAGACATAGCATCATTAAAGAAAAACGGAAAGAAATTTGCTCAAAACTTAATTGACAGTATAAATGACAGTAAAAACAATGATTTATTTAAATTAATTACAGCTTTAGGAATAAGACATGTTGGTTCAAAACTTGCAAAATCACTAGCAAAAAAATATAGAAATATAGATGATTTAATGAATGCAAGTTTAGAAGAATTAAGTATGCAAAATGATGTTGGAGAAAAAACAGCAGCAAGTATTTACGAATTTTTCAAACAAGACCAAACAATAGATTTAATAAACAAATTAAAACAATCAGGTGTTAATATGCAAAGTTTAGAAGAAGAAAGCACAGACACAAGATTTGAGGGGATGACATTTGTTTTAACAGGAGCTCTTGAAGAATTCACAAGAGATCAAGCTTCAGATATAATAGAAAAATTTGGAGGGAAAACATCAGGCTCAGTATCTAAAAAAACAACATATGTTTTAGCTGGAGAAGATGCAGGAAGTAAATTAACAAAAGCCCAAAGCTTAGGTGTTACAGTAATTAGTGAAGCTGAATTTAAAGAAATGATTCAATGAAAGGGAAAACATAATGGATGGAAAATACACATTTAAAGAATTTGATAAAAATTTAGATGATGGATATCAAATGTATTTTACTTATGTACGTAATAGATATTTATTATTTAAAACATCAGAAAATTGTTATACACAAAAATTATTAGAAGCAGATGAAAAAAATCCACAACCAAGGCATGCAATAATTACACATAAAAGAGTAAAAGAAATGTTTCCTTTTATGGAGAATATTGAATATAAGGTAGGTATAAGTGAATGATATATAATCTAGAAATATATTTTATGATGTTCATATTCTATTCAGTTGCTGGATGGCTTATGGAAGTCACATTAGGTTTAATAGAAAAGCATAAATTCGTAAACAGAGGATTTCTAATTGGTCCATACTGTCCAATATATGGTGTTGGAGTAGTTAGTGTTTCATTATTACTAAGCAAAATATCTAATAATTTTATCTTATTATTTATCTTGTCAACTCTAATTTGTGGAACTCTAGAATATCTAACAAGTTATTTAATGGAAAAGATTTTTAAAGCAAGATGGTGGGATTATACCCGAAGAAAGTTTAATATCAATGGTAGAATATGTTTAGAAACATTAATTCCATTTGGAATTATAAGTGTGCTAGTAATTTGTTTTGTTAATCCATGGCTTTTAGATAAATTGTATAAAATGCCAAATAATATATTGAATATATTAGTTATTTCTATGATGCTAATATATATAATAGACACATTTATATCATTCAATATTATTTTAAAATTTAAGAATTTGACTAAAACTGAAAAAGATAATACTGAAGAAATCGCTAAAAAGGTAAGAGAAACAGCAGAAGCTACAATTAATAAATTGAAAGCAGAAAAAGAAGTTTTAATGGACAAAATCAATATAAAGAACTTTACATTAGCTCCTGTTATGAAGTATACAAGAAAGAAATATACAAGAAAAATAAAAGGTACAAGACTTACACTTATTGATACATTCAAGGCGCGTATTCTTGAAATTGATGATAAGATGAAAGAAATTGGAAAAGATTTAGCTGATAAAATTGCTAGTATAAAAGACAATCAATTAAATATATTTAATAAAGAAGTAAAAGAAAAATTTGGTAAACAATCTAAATTAAATAAGAGATTAATAAGTGCTTTCCCAAATGTTGAACAAAGGGAGTATACAAGAAAAAAGAAGAAAAAGTAGGAGGCGCACATTAAAGTGGATGTAGAAGAACTAAAAAAAGATTCACAAAACAAAGAATTATTTGATAAAGCGTTAGAAGAATCTGGCTTGTATTTAGAATGGGCAAGTCCTGAAATACAAGACGATAAGGAACTTGTACTAAAAGCAGTAAAACAAAATCCAGGAGCTTTAGAATTTGCAAGTAAAAGATTAAAAGATGACAAAGATGTATTAATGGCTTCAGTTGAAACTGTAGGATGGGTAATGTGTTATGCAAGTGATAAATTAAGAGGAGATAGAGAATTAGTATTAAAAGCAGTTAAAAATGATGGACAAGCATTATATTATGCATCTAAAGAATTACGTAATGATAATGAAGTTGTTTTAGAAGCGGTAAAAAACAAAGGGATTATTATAAAATATGCTAGCATTGAAGCTAGATCTAATATTGAAATTGCGTGCGCTGCTTTGAAACAAAATAAAAAAACAATGGATTATGTAAAAGGGTGCTTAAATCCAGTAATTCTTGATAATGAAGAAATTCAGAAGATTTTAAATCCACCTGAACAATAAACACACAATTGGGGACAGGTTAGTCAAAAATTAACCTGTCCCTAATTGTGCAAAATGCACAGCTGGGACGTGTCCCTAGCTGTGCGGATTTACATTTATTGTAGAATTATTAGTATATATAACAAATCCCGGTTTACTATTAGAAGGCTTTTTTACATATTTTCCTAAAGTATAATCAACAGGTACATTTGAAGATAATCTTGCTTTACTGTAGTAAGCTACAATTTGCGCACATCTAATAATCACGTCTATAGAAGGTTCAGTGTTTTTAGTTATTAAAACTCCATGGCTTCCATGAATATCTTTTGTATGAAACCACAAATCATGTGAACGCATAACTTTTGTTGAAAGGTAATCATTTTGCTTATTATTTTTACCAATCAATAATGTATAATCTTCAATTTTATATTCGATAGGTACATATTCTTTATCAATTTTTTTGTTTTTATTTTTCATTTTAGAAGATTTTATGTTTTGGGAAAGCTTAAATTTCTTGCTGAAAAATAATTCATTTTCCTTAATTTCACTATATATTTCTTCAACATCAATAACATCTTTAGCATTTTCAAGAGAAAAGATAATAGTTTCAATATAATCTAATTCCTCAATAGTTTCAGCCTTTTGCTTATTAACTATTTCCAATGCATTTTTTAATTTATTATATTTTTTATAATAATTTTTAGCATTTTTAGAAGGTGAAAGATGTTTATCAACAGGTATTTTAACCAGATTATTTGAATCATAATAGTTTTCAACTTCAATATAATCTGTATCAAATTCCTTATATTTATACATGTTTGCAGTTATCAATTCACCATAAAGTTGAAACTTATCTTTATCTTCACATTCTTTTAGTTTTGTATTAATGTTTTTTAACTTTTTAGTAATTTTCTTAAGAGTTCCTTCAACTAATTTTAAAACAGTATTTCTATAATTTTTAAATTCCAAATTATTTTCTTTTGAAATGTAAAAATCATCAATAAAATAATTTAAATAAGGCACAGAGTTATCTTCAATATTTTGTTCCAAAGTTAACGTATAGTCCTTATTATACTCTCTAAAATAAACAGGTTTTGTAATACAATCAGCTAGATAATTATAAACCCTTTCCAAATTTTCTTTATTAACAATATTCTCTGTTTGAGTTTCTTCTAAAATACTTTGAATAAGCAGTTTACTAATACCATTGAAAGTATTTGAAATTCCTGAGTCAATAGAATCTAAATTACATGAATGAGAATAGAATTCATCAAAATTTCTAATTTTAAGGAAATCTAACTTGCTAACTTCAGGAAATTCATATGGGTGAGCAGGTAAAATGTCTCTGGTTGAATTGCTAGAAGAGTCTAAATGTCTTAGACTATCTATTATAATACCTTTGTCATTTAAAAGTATAATATTACTATGTTTTCCCATCAGTTCAATAATTAATTTTTTAACAGTTAAATCATTTAATTCATTGTAGCATTCAAGATCAATAATAACTATTCTTTCAAGTCCATGCATAGAAATGTTTTTTATTTTTCCACCAATTAAATGCTTCCTTAATAACATGCAGAAATTAGGCGCATTATATGGATTAGGTTTTGACGTTGTTGTTAAGTTAATTCTATAATTATCTACGCTTATTGAACAGTTTAAAGCGTAGTTTTTTCCATTATTATATATTCCTAATATAATTTCATTTTTATTAGGTTCAAAAACTTTATTAATTTTTCCGCCTAAAATAAATTTATTTAATTCTGAAACTATAGATTTTGTAGTTATTCCATCAAAAGCCATATATTAAGCCTCCTTTTAATTAGTTTAACACACTCAATTATATAGTATATTACAGCTTTTAGCAACATATAAGAACTTATTTTTTAACAATATCTATAAAAACAATAAAGGTGTTTTATAAACAACAAAACACTTGAATTTTAATTTTAATAATGTATAATATATTAAGAATTGAAGAAATTAATAAAAGAAACAATTATACAATCATAAGAAGGGAGGAAATCCTATGTATGATGTAATTATACTAGGTGGAGGACCAGCAGGTGTTTCAGCAAGTTTGTATTGTAAAAGAGCAAATAAAGAAGTTTTAATTATATATAGTGAAGACTCGGGGCTAAAATATGCTCATCAAATTGACAACTACTATGGATTTGAAAATGGAATTTCAGGAGAAGATTTATATAATGCAGGAATAAAACAAGCGCAAAATATTGGAGTAGATACATCAAAAGAAGAGATTCTTAAAATAGAAGTAGAAAGATATAGTCATCCAAATTCTGAAGAAAAAAATGACAGTTTATTTAAAGTTACAACAGATAAAAACTCATATGAATCAAAAGCAATTATTTTAGCATTTGGAGCAAAGAAGAATACTTTAAACATTGACGGCATAAAAGAATTAGAGGGAAAAGGTATAAGCTACTGTGCAATATGTGACGGATTTTTCTACAGAAATAAAGATGTAGCAGTAATTGGAAGCGGAAATTATGCTATTTCTGAAACAAATGATTTAATAAATGTAGCTAATAAAATAACAATATTAACAAATGGAGAAAAAGCTCCTGAATTTAGAGCAGATAATGTTGATGTGATAACAAAAAACATTAAAAATATTTCAGGAGAAAATAGAGTCGAAGAAGTTAGATTTGAAGATGATTCTACAATTAAAACTGATGGGGTATTTATAGCACAAGGAACAGCAGGAACAGCAGAATTTGCAAAAAAACTAGGATTGGTAACTAAAAACGATAAGATAGTTGTAGATGAAAATATGCAAACAAACATAAGAGGAGTCTATGCTTGCGGAGACTGCACAGGAGGATTGCTACAAGTTTCAAAAGCTGTGTATGAAGGTACTAAAGCTGGATTGGCAGCAATTGAATATTTAAAATGAAAGGAAGATAAAAAATGGAAGTTATTAAATTAAACAATGAAAATTTCAAAACAGAGGTTTTAGAATCAAATAAAGTGGTTCTTATAGATTTTTATGCAGATTGGTGTGGACCATGCAAAATGATGTCACCTGTAATTGATGAAATAGCAAATGAAGTAAGTGAAAATGTCAAAGTTTGTAAATTAAATGTTGATGAAGCACAAGATATTGCAATTCAATACAATGTAATGAGCATACCAACTTTAGTAATTATAAAAGATGGTAATGTGGTTGATACTCTAGTCGGATTAAGAGCTAAAAGTGAAGTTTTAGAAAGTATTAATAATGCATTATAAAATTATTAATAAAAAAATCACTTAGGAGGTAAACGATGTCAAATATTCTAGATTATATTGACTGGAGAGGGGATTTATCATTTAAAAACGATTCATTTAATGAAATAGATAATCTAATATTATCAAGAGTTTCATATTTTTATTTTGATGGAGTAATTGAGCCAGGCGAAACAATTACAATTAATGAAGCATACAAAAGATTTAAAAAATTAAATCAAGAAAAGGTAAGAATATTACAAAAGGAAGATTTAGACTTGTTTCCTGCTGTTGCAAAAAGTAATAGATTTGGAAAATTGTTTTTGAAAAACTATATAAATAAACGTGATTTACAAGAAGAAAAACAATTTTCTGCTATTACAATTATATTGCCAGATGAAACAGCATATATTGCATTCAGAGGAACAGATAATACACTAGTTGGATGGAAAGAAGATTTTAACATGAGTTTCATGGAATCTGTTCCAGCGCAAAAGGATGCAAAAAACTATTTGAATAATGTCGCAAATGAAATAACTGGTTCTTTAAGAGTTGGAGGACATTCAAAAGGAGGAAATTTAGCTGTTTATGCAGCTGCATTTTGCGATGATACAATCAAAGATAGAATCATTGAAGTATATAATAATGACGGACCTGGATTTTTCGAAGAAGTAATAAATACACCAAATTATCAAAGTATTTTACCAAAAATACATACATATATTCCACAATCTTCTATAATAGGAAGATTACTAAATCATGAAGAAAAATGTACTATTGTTAAAAGTACACAAGTAGGAATTTATCAACATGATTTATACAGCTGGCAGTTGATTGGAAAAGAATTTGTTAGTTTACAGGAAGTAACAAATGAGAGTGAGTTTATAGATAAAACTTTAAAAAATTGGCTTAAAGAAGTTGATGAAGAACAAAGAGAAAAATTCTGGGTTGCTATGTTTGAAATTTTATCTTCAACAAAAGCAGAAACACTTTCACAGATTAAAGAAAACTGGTTTAGTAATTCAAAAATAATTTTTGAAACATATAAAAATTTAGACGAAGAAAGTAGAAGTATAATTAATAAAACATTAAAATCATTACTTTCAATAGCAAAGGAAAATATTAAATCAGGAAAAAATAATAACCAAAGAACTTTAGAACAAGGAAAGAAGAGATAAAATGAAAGACGGAAAAAAACTATTTAGAAATTTAGCTTTTTTTATATTATTAATAGGAGTAACATTATATATATTACTTAAAGATCAAGATTTTTTCCAAATGTGGGAAATACTTAAGTCTGTTAAGCTTCAGTATGTTCTCATAGGGCTAGTATGCATTTTGTTATATGTAACATGTGAAGCAATTAATATTGGAAGAACATTACGAAGTTTAAACGAAAAATCGACGTTTTGGCGTAATTTAAAATATGCCTTTATAGGATTTTTCTTTAGTGCAATAACTCCAGCTGCAAGCGGAGGACAACCAATGCAAATTTATTATATGCATAAAGACAAGATTTCGGTTTCTAATTCAACTTTAACATTACTTATAAATTTAAGTAGTATGCAGATAATAACAATAACATTTGCTTTAGTTAGTTTAGTATTTAATTATAAATATATGAACAGTGTTTTAATTACATTTTTCATAATTGGAATCTTATTAAATTTAAGTGCACTTATATTACTGTTAGTTGGAATAATGTCAAAAAGAGCTACAAATGGAATTATAAACTTTGCAATCAAAGTTATGAAATTCTTTAGAATAAAAAATATTGAAGCTAAAAAAGAAAAAATTAAAAATGAATTATTAAAATATCAAGCAAATGCAAAATATGTTAAAAATAATAAATGGCTTATAGGCAGAACTCTATTTACAACTTTAATTCAGTTTACCATTTATTACAGCGTAACATACTGGACTTATAGAGCTCTGGGATTTAATGAGCATAATATTTTTCAAATTATTACAATGCAATCTGTTTTATTTGCTACTGTTTCAGGAATTCCTTCACCAGGAGCGGTTGGAGTTACTGAGGGAGCATTTATAGAAATATTCAAAGGCGTATATCCTGCAGCAATGATGAGCAGTGCTGTTTTATTAAATAGAATAATTAGCTTTTATTTCTTGGTGTTGGTAAGCTGTGGAGTTACAATTTTTGCTTATATTAAATCTGGTGGAAATAGTAGTGAGGAAAAGGAGCTTTTAGAAGAAAAATAGAAGATCAAAAAGCATGTTTAAAATAGCTTTATAGTAAGGAGATTTATATTATGAATAAAGAAAAAAACGTAAAAAATATAATATTATTTGTACAAATCATATTAACACTATTTGGAACAGGTTTAGCATTTATATTATTTTTTAGAACACTAAAAACTCCATCCATGCTTGGAATGTTAGGTTCTATAACATATTTAATGACGTATTTAGCTATTATATTTTATACTGTTAGGAACTATAACAAAAATCAGGATGTTTATTTTAAAGGTGTAATTTATGCATATGCCTCAGTATTAGGAATACAAAACTTAAAAATTAAAATATGATATAATTACAAAAAATAGTTCAAATGAAGTAATAAAAGAATATATTAAAAATAATAAATGAAGCAAGAACTAAATTTCGAATATGAAAGGAGGAGCTTGCTTTTTTGCGTGCTAATTTTCTAAGAATCAAAATTTTAACTTTAAAGAAGAGAATAATAATAAAACGGAGGTAGTATATGGAAGAGAATGAGTTGCAGATAATAAGTGATGAAGAAATTAAAGATTTGATATACATTGTTAGAGGAAAGCAAGTTATGCTGGATAGTGATGTGGCTAGATTATATAAATATGAAACTAAAAACGTTAATAAGGCGATGAAAAGAAATATTGAAAGATTTCCAGAAGATTTTTGTTTTCAGTTAACCGAAGAAGAAAAGAAAGTTCTAAGGTTCCAAAATGGAACCTTAGAAAATCAAAATGGCAAAGGACACTATACAAAGTATTTGCCTTATGTATATACAGAACAAGGTGTTGCAATGCTTGCTGGGTTATTAAAAAATGAAATTGCTGTACAAGTTAGCATAAAAATAATAAGAGCTTTTATTGAAATGAGAAAGTTTTTAGCGTTAAATGGACAGATTTTTGAAAGATTGACTAATGTAGAGTATAATCTATTGAAACAGGATAAAAGAATAGATGAATTATTTGAAAAATTTGATCGTAATGACGTTGAAAAGCAAAAATTGTTTTTTGATGGACAAATATGGGATAGCTATAATTTAATTATTAATATTATAAAAAGAGCAGAAAGTAAAATATTAATAATAGACAATTACATAGATGATAGCATATTAGAAATGTTATCCAAAAAGAAAAAAGGTGTAGAAGTTGTTATTTTGACATCAAATACTTCCAATATTTTTAAATTAGATATTCAAAAATTTAATAAAGAATATCTTACTTTAAAAATTGCTAAAACAAATAAATTTCATGATAGATTTATTATTATTGATAATAAGGAATTGTATCATTGTGGAGCGTCGTTGAAGGATTTAGGAAAAAAGTGTTTTGGAATTAATAGAATAGATGATGTTGATTACATAGAAAGCTTAAGAAAGAATGTTGTTTTATAGACTTACAAAATTGTCTCTCTACTGGTGAGACAATGTATCTATAAAAAAGAATAAATTACATATAAAAGCATATTTTTTACAAAACGAAAGTGAGGTATGATATATGCTTTTTAAATATATGAAAAGGAATTTTAAAAAGGTAATAACTTTAACACTATCTATATATTTAATCTTTTCAGTATTCATAGTTTCATATGCAGAAAATTATGAATGGACTGTAATTAATAATGATACAGTTGAAACCAATAGCTCAGCAGAAGGCGAAAATATAGAAACTAATAGCAAAGACGAACTTGATTTAGATTGTGAATCGGCTATACTGATTGAACAAAACAGTGGGCAAGTATTATATGAAAAAAACGTACATAAACAACTTCGTCCAGCAAGTGTTACAAAACTAATGACAATATTACTAACCTTTGAAGCACTAGAAGCGGGCCAAATAACATTAGAAGACAAAGTTCCCTGCAGCCAAAACGCAGCCTCAATGGGAGGCTCACAAATATGGTTAGACCCACGGAAGAGCTATCAGTAAACGAAATGATAAAAGCAATATGCGTAGTCTCAGCAAACGATTACGATGTACAATTTAGACACGAGTGAAAAACGTTGAAATATCATGGCTTTATATTTTAAAAAAGTTAAAAATTAAAAATATTTATATTATAGACACCGAAAGCTATCATTCTGGTAGTTTTTTAATTTTGCATATTACAAAATATAGAAATACTTGAAAAATATGGTTTTAAATAGTATAATGCTGGTATACATAATTGAGAAAGGAGACGATATATTTATATATATCGTAAATTATATGAGTAAAGTTGCAAATATGCTAAATATGGTTAATCTTTTAAAAGATGGAAAAATACATACTATGAAAGAAATAGCCGAACAAATTGAAGTTTCACCTAGAATGATTAAACAATACAAAAATGAATTAGAACAAGCAGGAATATACATAGATTCTAAAAGAGGTATAAGTGGCGGATATTCTTTAAATAGTGAATTAAATAATATTGATGTAGGGTTAACAAGTCAGGAATTAATCAAATTAAAGAAAATGGAGAGTTATTTTGATAAGGAGAAAGAATTTAAAGAAATAATAAAAAAGATATTTAATAGCTATGAAAAGAATATTAGTTTAGACAACTCTAAAAAAATTAATAAAATTATAGAAACTGGGAAGCTTCATATAGAAGATGCTTATATGAAAATAAGAAAAGCCATTAATAGTAGAAACAAGGTATATATAAAGTTTTTTTCAAATGAATCAGGAGTAAGTGAAAGAATTATTCATCCAGCAGAAATGTTTTATTATTTAGATGATTGGTATGTAGCAGCGTTTTGTGAAAAAAAGAAAAATATTAGATTATTTAAATTGAATGATATACTGGATTATAAAGTGTTAGATGAGAAATATGAAAATTTTGAAATAAAAAAATAAAATGGACAAGTATATTTCTTATTTATGTGCTAAAATATAGTTAGAAGGTTAATTAATCTACAAATAATAAAAATTAGGAGGGCACAAAATGGATAATGAGATAATATTTGTAACGCATAATAAAGGAAAAGCTAAGTCAGCAGAAAAGCATTTTAAGAATTTGAGAATAAGTACATTTGAGTATGAATTAGATGAACCAAGAAGTGATGATATAAAAGTAATAGCAACTGCAAAAGTAAAACAAGCATATGAAATAGTTAAAAAGCCCTGTATGGCTATGGACACTGACTTTAGAATTGATGAATTAAATGGATTTCCAAGAGCATTCGTAAATTTTTCTTTAGAAACATTAGGAATAGAAGGTTTCTTAAAATTAATGGAAGATAAGGAAAATAGAAAATGTGCATTTAATGAATGTTTAGCCTATTACGATGGAAACGAGATACATTACTTTTATGGAAAGCATCCACGGAAATGTATCAAGAGAAATTAGAGGTATTGATAGAGATGAAAAATGGTCTGATTTATGGTATATATTTAAACCAGAAGGTTTTGAAAAAACTTTAGCTGAGATGGATGCTAAAGAAAGAGAAAATAGAAGATCAATTGATGGCTCTTATTCTGCATTAGAGAATTTTGCAAAGTGGTACCAGGAAAATAATTAGGTTGATAGCAGATTAAAATAAAAAGTGTAAATATTGTAAAATTTTATAATTTTTCTTCACTTGAGAGTAAAAATATGATATAATTACAAACAATAGTTCAAATATAACAATAAATTAAATATAGTAAAAATAATAAATGAAGCAAGAACTAAATTTCAAATATGGAAGGAGGTCTTTGCTTTTTTGCGTGCAAATTTTAAGAGTATAAATGAAATATGGTTTCAAAATGAAACTATATTGGATAATAAGTAGAGAGGGAGTGTGTTTGTAATATGAAAGATGAAATGAATTTAACAAATGAAGAATATAATAATTTTGTGGTAGAAATTAAGAATAGGATAAAAGACAGCCAATATGAAGCTATGAAGGCGGTTAATAAGGCTCTTATAAGTTTGTATTGGGGAATTGGAAAGGAAATATATAACCAGCAACAAGAAAAGGGTTGGGGAAAATCTATTGTCGAAGTATTAGCTCAAGAAATAAAAAAAGATTTTCCTGATGCTCAAGGATTTTCAGCAAGAAATTTATGGAATATGAGGAATTTTTATATAGAATATAAAGATAATGAAATTCTGCAACCATTGGTTGCAGAAATTAGCTGGACAAAAAATATAGTAATAATGGAAAAATGTAAAGAATCACTAGAAAGAGAATTCTATATAAAAATGACTAGAAAATATGGTTGGACTAAGAACGTTTTAATAAATCATATTGAGAATAAATCCTATGAAAAGTATTTATTAAATCAAACTAACTTTGATGAAACACTTCCTGAAAAATATGTAAAACAAGCAAAGTTGGCAGTTAAAGATGAATATATTTTTGATTTTATGGAGATGAGTGAACAACATAGTGAAAAAGATTTAGAAAATAATTTAGTAAATCATATAAAAAGCTTTTTAGAAGAAATGGGTGGTAACTTTGCATTTATGGGAAATCAATATCGTATAAATGTTGGAGGAGAAGATTTTTACATAGATTTATTACTATATCATAGAAGTTTAAGAAGTTTAGTTGCTATTGAATTAAAGATTGGTGAATTTAAGCCAGAATATGTTGGTCAATTACAATTTTATTTGACAGCTTTAGATAAACAAGTAAAATTAGAAGATGAAAATCCACCAATTGGAATTATAATATGTAAAAATAAGAATAGAACTGTTGTAGAATATGCACTAAATGATACAGATAAGCCTATTGGAGTTGCTACATATCAAGTGATTAAATCTTTACCAGAACGATTGAGGAATTTACTTCCTTCACCAGAAGAAATTGAAAGTAGATTAAAGGATTTATAGTCAACATCAAATTGTGCCACCAGTGGTGGCATAATTTGATATCAAAAACACATAAGAATAACACTTCGCATAAAAGAGTGGAGAGTTGTTGTTAATACTTACAGAATACATAAAAAAGAATAAATTACATATAAAAGCATATATTATACAAAACGAAAGTGAGGTATGATATATGCTTTTTAAATACATAAAAAGAATTTCAAAAAAAGTTATATGTTTAACACTATCTCTATATATGATCTCTTCAACTTTTATTATATCACAAGCAGAAAATTATGAGTGGACTGTAATTAATAGTATTAATGCAATTGAAACAAATAGCCAGGCGGAAGGCAAAAATGCTGATAAAACTGCAAAAGATGAACTAAATTTAGACTGCGAATCCGCTATTCTAATAGAACAAAACAGTGGCCAAGTGCTATACGAAAAGAACGCCCATGAGCAACTCCGTCCAGCAAGTGTAACAAAACTAATGAGCATACTACTAATATTTGAAGCCCTAGAAAACCGGACAAATAACAATAGAAGACAAAGTTCCATGCAGTCAAAACGCAGCCTCAATGGGAGGTTCACAAATCTGGCTAGACACAAAAGAAACCCTAACAGTAAACGAAATGCTAAAAGCAATGTGCGTAGTCTCAGCAAACGATTACGATGTACAATTTAGACACGAGTGAAAAACGTTGAAATATCAAGGCTTTGTATATTCAAAAATGTTAAAAATGTTGCAATTATTTATTATAAATGATAGAATTACTTTCGTTGGGAGGTGATATGAATGGAAAAATTTTCAAGTGTTATAATAGCCTCCTGACATATTTTAAGTTTTTATGGTGAATTAAAAATTAAAATTTATTTATATTATAGACACTTAAAGCTACCGTTGTGGTAGTTTTTTTATATTTTTAGAATATAAAAAGAAAACTAAAGTTTTGATTTGAAAACAATACTTTCAAATTAAAACAAAAAAATAAAATATATGAACAATAAATCTCCAAACATGTTGATTTTCAAGAAAAAATTATGTATAATGCAGTTGAAAAAAGAAAAATAGAAAGGATTGGTTGAATATGGGAAAAGAAATAGAAATAAGATACAAACTAAATAATAAGTCTGAATTAGAAGAGTGGCTAAATAAAAATGCAAGGTTGATTCATACAAGCCATCAAATTGATACGTATTATGATAATAAGTTAAATTCATTTGCAAAAGACCCAGAACATATCTATGATTGGTTAAGAGTAAGAGAAGAGAATAATAATATTACATTCAATTATAAACATTGGTTGCCAGAAGGAGAAATAGTTCGTACATATTGTGAAGAAAATGAATTAACAATTTCATCAGCTGAAGAAATGAAAAAGATATTATGCAATCTTGGCTTTGAAGTTTTTATTGTTGTAGATAAGCTAAGAAATTCATGGATATACAAAGATTATGAAATTTCAATTGATACGGTTAAACAACTGGGTGATTATATAGAAATTGAATATAAAGGAAATGAAAATGCTGATATAGAAAGTATTATCAAAGAATTAAATACTACTTTAGAAATAATAAATGCAAAAGTTGGAGAAGAGGATCATGGAGGATATGGTTTTAAACTAATACAACAAAGATTAAATAGTTAGGAAGGTATATTTCTATGGAAAATTTTTTTAATATGATATATAGGCTAAAAGTAGTTAAAAGATGGGGAACATCAGCTAATGTATATGATGAAAGCGTTGCAGAACATTGCTATTTTGTAGCAATGTTGGCACATACCTTGGCTGAATTAGATGAAAAGTTAAATGGTACTAAAGTTGAAATGGACAAGCTTATTATTAAAGCATTATATCATGATGCATTTGAAAGCTATACAGCACATATTGTTTCACCGATAAAACACCATGATGAAGATATGAATAAATCTACTAAAAATCTAAAAAAGGATTATAAAGATAGATTGATTCGGATTATTGCCAGAGGAATGCAATAATATGATTACAGATATACAAAGGAAGGATGATTATATAGACAATATTATTGAAATTGCAGATGCAATAGAAGGATATTGTTATTGTGCATTTCAAGTACACTTAGGAAATAAAGATTTTGTAAACAAACTAAAAATTATGAAAGAAAATGTTGAAAAAATAACAAATGAATTTAATTATGTAAAATACTTTATGGATAATCTATTTAATGAAGAGAGTTTTGAAATTATATATTGAGGTGTATAAAAATGGATTTTGAAATGAAAGATATTATTACAAAAGCTATTTCAGAGTATTGGAAACCATACGAAGAATTGGAAATTAAAGTTAAAGAGATTTTAATGGAGAAAGGCATGCAAGTTGATTCTGTATTTATAGCAGGCGATATAAATAACATGTATGTATATGTTCAAGCACAAGATAATCTTTATGTATTTAATAAGAATTCTGATGTTTCTAATGCTCTTTTATTGAAGGAATATGGTATTGAAGATATTGAATTTAATGAGGGTATTGCTACAGTGAGAGATTTTAAGTATAATTTAAAGGATATACCAAGTGTATGTTTAATAAATATGTGTGTTCTTGAAAACTTTCCAATACCAAGATTGAATTTATCAACTGGTGCGATAGCAGCATATGTAAGAGAACATCAAAAGGCAAGAGTAAAGATTGTTGATATGCAACTTAGAACAAAAATAGGGGATATTGAAGAATTGCTAAAAAAAGAAAAGTTTGACTTAATAGGTATATCTATCAGTTTTGGGCAAAAAGATCTTTCAGATGAATTGATAAACAAAATTAGTTCGATTGAAGGAATTGATGACAGTACAATAGTTGTTGGTAATGTAATTCCATCTTTATATAGCAAACAGTATCTAAAAAAGCATGAAGGAATTATAGTTTCATATAGAGAAGGAGAAGAATCATTTTTAGATTTAGTAGATTTTGTATCAGGTAAAAAGAAAATAGAGGATGTTAGAGGGATTGCTTATATTAATAATAATGGAGAATATAGAATGAATAATATAAATTTATTAGATATAAATCACTTACCTTTTCCAGCAGTAGATACTGTAGAAGATGTTTTAAAATATAAAGGAGCTTTGACATTAGAGTTAAGTAGGGGATGTAATTATTCACAATGTACATTTTGTCCAAGAGCACATAAAGGGGCAAAATGGAGAGGTTTATCAGTAGATGATATGGTTTTATATTTTAAAACATTACAAGATATTTGTAAAAAACTTGGTAAAGAACCATTTTTCTATATTGCTGATGAAGAGTTTATAGGACAGTTACCACATGACCTTGAGTTAAAGAGGATAGAAGATTTTTGCAATAGAATTAAGCAACTTGGAATAAATGTAAAATTTGATATATCTGCTAGAGTTGATTCTATATTCAAACCAGAGGCAACAAAAGAAGAAAATATTGACCATCTTCATATGTGGAAACTATTAAAAGATATTGGATTGCAGAGGTTATTTTTAGGGGTTGAATCAGGAAGCGATAATCAATTAAAAAGATTCAATAAAGGGACTACTGCTTATCAAAATTCAACAGCGATACAACTAATAACAGCGTTAGGTATAAATACCCGTATAGGTTATATTTCATTTGATCCTTTAATGGAGAATTTTGATGATATAAAAGAAAGTCATAAGTTTGTTGAAAGAAAAGATATACTATATAAACCAGCAAAATTAAGTGAGATATCATTAGAAGAAATCTATGATGAAATAGTAAGCGGTAAAAAAACTCAAAGATTGGAATTGCAGAATAAACCATTATATTTCAAGGTATCATATCCATTAACTTCTTTAGAAGTTTTATTTGGAACAGCATATGAAAGAGAAGTTAAAAAATGCGAAAGAAAAAATAATATTCAACTTATAACTGGTATAGAGATGAACATGGCTAGATATAATTCCAAATATTTTAACGAAAGAATTGGTAAAGTAAGTGATTATTGTCAAAGATGGATTGATTATGATTTTCCAGTATTATATTCTTTAAAAGGTTTATATAAAACATCTAAAGGAGAGATCAAGAACAAAATATATGGACTAATGTCTTGGGCAAAATCTATAGACCATTATCTGTTAAATTATATAATGTATGAATTGAGAGAAGTAGAAAAAGATGAACAATTAGAAGAGTTTGCAAAATTACATGGCTTTTCAATAAAAAGATTTGAAGGGACAGATGATGAAATTTTAACAAAATCTCTTGATTCTTGGCAAAATATAGAAGCAATATTTATAAATAAGACTAAAAATATGTTAAGTTCTAATATTATTACAGATACTGGTGATCTAGCACTTACAAGGGCTATTTATAATTGGCAAAAAAACAGAGGAACATGGAACAAAATCAACGATAAGGAAGAAGAATTAGAAGAAAGATAAAAATAGACAATTATTTTGTTGATTTTTGGACAGGCTTATGATAATATTTCATAGTAAGAATATATTTTACACGAGGAGGCAAAAATGGGAAGATTTAAAATGAGAGTAGCAGTGCATTTGATTCTTGAACAAGATAATAAATACTTGTTATTAAGAAGGTACAATACAGGATATGAAGATGGTAATTATAGCGTAGTTGCAGGACATGTAGATGGAAACGAAACTATAGTATCTGCTATGAAGAGGGAAGCTTTGGAAGAAGCAGGTATAAATATTGATGAAAAAGATTTAAAAATAGTACAAATAATGCATAGAAAATCTGGTGATGAAAGTATAGATTATTTTCTTTATGCTAACAAATTTTCTGGAGATGTAAAAATAATGGAACCAAATAAATGTGATGAGTTATCTTTTTATGAGTTAGATAAATTTCCAAAAAATGTTATTCCATATATAGAAACTGCAATAAGTAATTACAAAAACAATGTTTGTTTTGCAGAATATGGGTTTTAACTAGTACATAATGAAAAATACAAAATATATAAGTAGCACTTACTAGATTTATGAAGTCTAGTAAGTGTTATTTGTCTTAAAAAGAAAAAAGGGAGTTTTTATGCAGAAGAAATATAAAAAAATATTATTTGATTTAGATAATACACTAGTAAATGATGATGAAAATAGAAAATGTGCTATAAAAAAACTATTAAAAGAAAGAAATGAGTTAGTTACTGATAAAAAAATTAATCGATTTATAGAAATAGATAATAAGTGGTGGAAAGATAGAGCAGAAGGCAAAATTAAAGTACCACTTACTATAAAAAATGATCAGGAAATTATAGAGTGGGATAGAGCACAAAGATTTATCCAGTTTTTTAATGGTATTAAATATGAAGAAGGTATAGAATTAAATAAAAAATATTTTGATTATTTAAGCGAAAACATTGTACCAATTTCAAATGCATATAATATATTAGAATATTTATATAAGAAACAATATGATTTGTATATTGTAACAAATGGACCGATAAAATTGATTAATAATAAATTAAGTGGAATTAATACAAAAAAATTCATTAAAGGAGTATTTTCAGCAGAGGAAGCAGGAGATATGAAACCAAGTAGTGAATTTTTTGAAAAATTTTTTAGTAAAATACAGTATTATGAAAAAAATAGCATGCTTATAGTAGGTGACGAATTGGACAAAGATGTGCTAGGGGGAATTCAGAATGGAATAGATTCGTGTTGGTTTAATAGAAATAGGCAAAAAAATAGTACTAAATATAAACCTTCTTACGAAATTAACAATTTAATGGAATTGAAGAATATTTTATAATAAGCTTTGAAGTGTTTATACAAGAATAATATTAATATAAAAGCATATATTATACAAAACGAAAGTGAGGTATGATATATGCTTTTTAATTATGTAAGGAAATTTTCAAAAAAGGTTATAGTTTTAACTTTTTCTATATATTTAATTTCTACATTATTTATTGTATCACGAGCAGAAAATTATGAATGGAGTGTAATTAATAATTATGATGCAATTGAGACAAATAGTCAAGTAGAAGGTGAGAATGAAGATAAAACTGCAAAAGATGAACTTGACTTAGAATGCGAGTCTGCAATTTTGATAGAACAAAATAGTGGGCAGGTGTTGTATGAGAAAAATATGCATGAGCAATTGCGTCCGGCAAGTGTAACAAAAGTTATGAGTATTTTACTCATATTTGAGGCACTAGAATCAGGCCAAATAAAACTAGATGATAAAGTGCCATGTAGTCAAAATGCTGCTTCAATGGGGGGCTCTCAAATATGGCTGGATGTTAGAGAAGAATTGACAGTTAACGAGATGTTAAAAGCTATTACTCTAAATTCAGCCAACGATTGCACAGTAGCAATGGCCGAATATATAGCAGGTTCAGAAGGAGCTTTTGTAGAAAAAATGAACCAAAAAGCAGCCGAGCTTGGCATGAAAGACACATGCTTTAAAAACTGCCATGGAATTGATGAAGACGGGCATGTGACATCTAGTTATGATATTGCATTAATGTCAAGAGAATTACTAATAAAACATCCAGATATAACTAATTATACAACTATATATATGGATTCACTAAGAGACGGAAAATCTCAGCTTGTTAATACAAATAAATTAATAAGAAATTATAAAGGGGCAACAGGCTTAAAAACAGGATCAACATCACTTGCACTATTCAATTTGTCAGCCAGTGCAACACGTGATAATTTATCATTGATAGCAGTTATAATGAAAGCTCCAACAAGTGGAAAAAGATTTGAAGAAGCTAAAAAAGTTTTAGACTATGGATTCAAAAATTATGAATTTAAACAATTTGGTGCTAAAGGAGATATAGTGGGAAATTTAACTGTAGAAAAAGGAGTAGAGAAAAACATAAATGCAATATTACAAGATAATTGCGGAGTTCTAATTAAAAAAGGAACAGAAAATAATGTTGTTCAAAATATGCAACTTGACTCACATATATCTGCACCAATTGAAAATGGGCAAAAAATTGGAAGCATTACATTTAGTATAGATGGAAAGGAAATACAGACTATAAGTATTATTTCTGATAGAGAGGTAAAAAAAGAGACTTTTGTAAATGTAGCTTCATATATTTATAAAAAATGGTTTTGTTTACTCAGGTAAATTATTCATAATTTACCTGAGTTATTTTTGCACATACATTAGCATCATCACACCATGTATACAATTTGATTTCTTTACCAGTATTATTAACAAACTTCAAATCAAGTGTATTATACGAAACAGTAGCATCTTTTCCATCTTCAATGTAATCAACGCTTCTTCCATTATGTTCGTGTCTTTCAGTAATATCAATTCCGATTAACAGCAAGCGCTGCATTATATAAAGTTGTGCTAACTTGGCAGTTACCTCCACCTAAAGCAAATTCAATTCGTCTGTTAACATATATTTCAGCTTTTTTATAACCTTCTTGAGCCGTACATGGGCCAACAATTTGGTTAAAAGAGAATGTTTCACCATTTTTCAAAATGCGTTCATTAATTTTACCACATGTTAATTTGATGTTTGTAATTCTATTCTGAACTCCAGATTTTAAAGGTGTTGAAAAACTTGAAAGTTCAGTTTCAACCATTTTTTTATCTGAATTATCATTAGATTGTTCATCTTTTGTATTATCTGTTGAATCTTTGGTTATACTAGTTCTAGCAAAATCTATATTATCAAATTCTCCAATTTTTTCTGAATTATTTTTATTTCCACAACCAGATAGGAGAAATAGCATAGTAGAAAATGCGAAAAAACTTAATAGGATTTTTTTCATCTAAATTCCTCCTTTAATTTTCTATACAAAATTTATTTTTTCCATAATAAAAAAAGATATACTATTGTTAAATTAAAAATTTTAAATTATAATAAGGTTAAGATTTATATAAGGAGAGTTGAGATATATGAAAAAAATGGAAAAAATAGTTCAAAAATATATATGGGAAGACAGAAAAAGACCAATCTTTGGTTTACCATTATCATTTACAAAATACAAACTTACTGATGAAAAACTGTTAATTGAGACAGGTGTATTATCAATTAATCAAGAGGAAGTACGTTTATATAGAATTATGGATGTAAGTGTAAAATGTAAATTGATTCAAAGATTATTTAATGTTGGAACAATTCATTGCTGTTCAGCTGATAAATCAACACCAGAATTTGATATTAAAGATGTTAAGAATCCAATGCAAGTAAAAGAATTAATTTCAAAAAATGTTGAGGAAGAAAGACAAAGAAAAAGAATTGGTGCAAGAGAATATATGGTTTCTGATTATGATTATGATGATGGCGATGATGATAGTCATTTCTAAAATTTATTTTTAAATTAGAATGGAGATATTATGAAAGAAAAACAAGCTAATGACAAATCAATTGTAAGTAAAATTCTAGTGTTTATAAGAATTATATGTATAATTGTTATTATAGGCTGCTTGATTTACATATTTCAATGGTACAAAGAAAACAAAAAGAATGCTGATATGTTAGCAGAATTAACTGATAATAGTGTTAAAGATACAGTTACAATTCAATTGCCAGTAAATGAAGAAGAAAATCAAGAACAAGAAAAGCCAACTGAAATACAAGTTTATGAATTAGATTTTGATAAATTGTTTAGTGTAAACAAGAATACTGTAGGGTGGATTAGTGTTCCAAATACTTCAATTAGTTACCCTGTAGCACAAGCATCTGATAATAGTTTTTATTTAAATCATTCATTCGATAATTCTAGAAATACTGCTGGATGGATTTTTGCAGACTATAGAAATAAATTTGATGGTTCTGATAAAAATATTATAATCTATGGACATAATAGAGTTGATACAAGTATGTTTGCAACACTTAAAAATACTCAAAAAGCTAATTGGTATAATAATTCAAACAATAGGTATGTATCATTTGTTACTCCTTCTGGAACTCAAGTATATGAAGTATTTTCAGTATATACAATAAAAATGGAAACTTATTATTTACAAACTCAATTTAGTAATGATGATGATTATATGAATTTTTTAAATACAATAAAATCTAGAAGTGTTCACAATTTTGGTGTAAATTTAAATTCAGATGATAAAATTTTAACATTATCAACATGTGATTCGACTGGAAAATCTAGGGTTATATTACATGCAAAAAGAATAATGTAACTAAGAAGATGGTTCTAAAAAAATAGAACTATCTTCTTTTTTATTTTCTTTTAAAACCTCTTGACAGTTTACAATAATACATATAAAATAAGAGTGTGAGTAGAAATATATAAAATTATTAAATAAAAATATATTTAAACTGAACATTGAAAAATTAATAGAAAGAGGTGTTAGATTATGGGAAACAACCCTATAATAATAATCGCCGTTTTTCTTATCTCAGCAGTAATTTTTACTTTCGTAGGATTTTTATTAAGAAAGAAAATTGCTGAATCTAAAATGGAAAGTGCAGAAAAAGAAGCAAAAAGAATTATCGAATCAGCTTCAAGAGATGCTGAAAATAAAAGAAAAGAAGAAATATTTAAAGCAAAAGAAGAAATAATGAGTGCAAGACAAGATTTAGATCAAGAGATTAAAGAAAGAAGAGGCGAAGTTCAATTACAAGAAAGACGTTTAGTACAAAAAGAAGAAAACTTAGAAAACAGAATATCTCAAATTGAAAGAAAAGAGCAAGATTTAGTTAGAAAAGATGAAGAATTAGACAAGAAAGCAAATGAATTAAACAATGAATTAAATAATATTATAAATGCTCAAAGAGAAGAACTACAACGTATTTCAAGAATGTCAGTTGAAGATGCTAAAAAATATTTATTATCTGAAGTCGAGAAAGATTTAATAAAAGAAAAAGCAACTTTAATTAGAGATTTTGAAGAAGAAACAAAGGAAAAAGCTGAAAAAACAGCAAAAGAAATTATAAGCTATGCAGTTCAAAAATGTGCTGCTGACCATACATCTGAAACTACAGTTTCAATTGTATCATTACCAAATGATGATATGAAAGGAAGAATTATAGGTAGAGAAGGACGTAACATTAAAACATTAGAAACTTTAACAGGAATTGATTTAATTATTGATGACACACCTGAAGCAGTTATTATTTCAGGATTTGATCCTTTAAGAAGAGAAGTAGCTAAATTAGCTTTAGAGAAATTAATTGATGATGGTAGAATCCACCCTGCTAAAATCGAAGAAATGGTTGAAAAAGCTAAAGAAGAAATAGCTGCAATTATCAAAGAAGAAGGAGAAAGAGCTGTTCTAGAAACTGGAGTTATTGGACTTCATCCAGATATAGTTAAATTAATTGGTAAATTAAGATATAGAACAAGCTATGGACAAAATGTTTTAAATCATAGTATAGAAGTATCAAATTTAGCCAGAATAATGGCTGAAGAATTAGGATTAGACCCAAAATTAGCAAGACGTGCAGGACTTTTACATGACATTGGAAAAGCTTTAGACCATGACATGGAAGGAACACACGTTGAAATTGGTGTTGATATATTGAAAAAATATAAAGAAAACCCAATTGTTATAAATGCAGTTGAAGCACATCACGGTGATGTTGAACCTGAAACATTAGAAGCTGTGTTAGTACAAGCTGCAGATGCTATTTCAGCCTCAAGACCAGGAGCTAGAAGAGAAACTCTAGAAACATACATAAAACGTCTACAAAACTTAGAAGAAATTGCAGATTCTTTTGATGGAGTAGATAAATCATTTGCAATACAAGCTGGTAGAGAAATAAGAGTTATTGTTAAACCAGATAAAATTTCAGATGATGAAATGGTATTAATGTCTAGAGACATAGCTAAGAAAATTGAAGACGAAATGGAATATCCTGGACAAATTAAAGTAAATATGATTAGAGAATCTAGAGTTGTAGAATATGCTAGATAAGAAAAATAGACTTGAATTTTTATTCAAGTCTATTTTTTTAACTTTAGAGAAAACCCCCAGCTATGCTGGGGGAAATAGAAAACTTA
>SAMEA3663057__coassemble_72_pt1 | contig 58545 bp, 72 predicted proteins | sample SAMEA3663057__metabat2_high_PE_009 | metagenome-assembled genome bin SAMEA3663057 (sample SAMEA3663057) | pig gut metagenome | biome: pig gut; feature: pig-associated habitat; material: faeces | place: France | collected 2012
GTATTTCAACACTAGTGATATCAAATAAGTGTGACATATGTTTGACAAACCTACATTTATTTTATAATAATTTACACGGTTTTATTGATTTATGAATTGTTTTATGATAAACTATACGTACATATTTTTATTTAAGGGGGCCATAAATTTATGGAACTTATGCATTTTCAGTTTGAACACCTTAATAAGCTTGTAGAAACTGCTGAAAAATTGCGGCTAATGTATGATCACATTTTAATAAGCTATAGTTCAAAAAAACTTATTTTAAATGTTGAATGTACTAACTCCATGATTTTTGACACAAGAATAATTTCATTTGTTGGAAAACATGGTGGTAGAAAAGTCATATTTCCTAACGACACTCAGTAATATTTCTATCAGTAATATTGTGTTTTTTTATTTTATCTAAGACTTGATATTTCAAGTCTTTTTCTTTTTGTAATTGTATGTATCAACTTACTTTTTTGTTTCTATGTATTTTGTAACTTTAAAACAATTTTTTCATATTATAGATTAAGAGGTGATTTACCCTATGTTGAACTACATTGCAAATTGTTTATTATGGATATGTGCTTTATATGGACTAATGGAGATTGTAAAAAACCTTATTTATATTCATTCGTGTAATAAAATTCAAACAGATGGTATTAATTTGATTGTTACTGTTAAAAATCAAGAAAATAAAATAGAAGGATTTTTACGTTCTTTGAATTTTAGATTATTATATGGAAAAGAAGATTGTATTGAAAATATAATTGTTTTAGATTTAAATTCAAATGATAATACAAAAAAAATAATTGATAATTTAAGTTCTGAATATCCTAGTATTAAAGCAATAAATTGGAATGAATTCGAAGAATTATTTTCTCCAAAATAATCTGTTTTAAAAGTTTTTTACATAGAATATTTTATTGTGTCGAAAAATATATTTTTTTCTATAAAGGGGTTGACCAAAATATTAAACCTATGTTATATTACTTACATACCGTCTCAAGAGATGGTAAATTATATTTTTTTAGGAGGGTTCCTCTATGATGTCCACAGCAGTAGCTTTAACCACTCTTTTCAGCTTCAGGAATGAAGCAAATGCACAGACAGCGGCTATATTTATTAATGAAACTGTTAAAGGATCAGCTGCAGTAGCAAATGAAAAATCGTTAACTGTCAACTCAACTTCTAAGTCCAGCCAGAACGACGCAATAGAACTCTTGATTGACCTGGGCGGACAGCGCATTAAGTAATTTAAAGGAAACTCCAAAAAAGAAAGACCGGAAATTATAATTTCTGGTCTTTTTATTATTTATTATTTTTGATCATCTTGCTCGATTTTTTTAGTTATCATTTTTAAAGCCTTTTGCCTTTCAATCATTACCACATGTCCGCACCCTTGGCATTTTAATTTGAAGTCAACTCCAACTCTTGTTATCTCCCATAACTTGCTTCCACACGGATGTTGTTTTTTTGTTCTAACTATATCTCCAACATTATATTCCATTTTTGATCACATCTCTTTCTTTTGAAATTAGGGACGGTCCTTTTTTCAAATTTTTAAACTTAAGAACCGTCCCCTATTTAAAATTAACTTAATCTTTCAGCCACTATTTCTTTTCCTAAAACTTGCATAATTTCATACAAATCTGGAGTATTTTGTCTTCCTGTTAATGTAACACGAATTACTGTACTTATATCTCCAACATGTCCTGGCCAATTTTCTGGATTTGCTTTGAATTCTTTTACTTCTCTTGCGAAACCTACTTCTTCTGCTAAGTCTTTCATTTTATCAAACCATGTTTGTTTGTCATCGTTTATATCGAAATATTTTTCTACATATAATTTAGTAATTTTAGAAATCAATTCTTTATCAGTTATCTTACCGTATTCAAATTCAGCATTTTTATCAAATTTATCATTAAACATATATGAAATTGTATATTTTAATTCAGACCATTTTGATAAATCTTTACGTGGTTTAGCGTTTCCTCTTTCAATTCCTAAAACTTTTAATGAGTAATCTTTATTTGCTGATAACATATCAGCTAATTCCTTATCAAACTCATTTGCCCATGCTAACGCTTCATCATATACTCTTTGAGCTGAATATTTTGAAATTACATTTTTTGATACATCTAATAATTTAACCATATCAAATAATGCACCACTTACACTCATTTTGTTTAATTTGAAATCAAATTCATTTATATCTTTATCTGGATTTGCTCTTCTCCAGTTTTCGAATGTTGAGTTTGCTATGTTTAGTAAGTATTCTTTAACTGATTGTGATGGAATACCTTCTTTGTAATAGAATTCAACTGCTGCTTCTGGATCTTTTCTTTTACTAATTTTTCTTTTCTTTCCTTCATCATCTTTCATGATTGGTGCATAATGTGCATATTTAGGAGCTTTGAATCCCATTTCATAGAATAATTGTAAGTGAATTGGAATAGATGAAACCCATTCGTCACAACGAATTACATGTGTTGTTCTCATTAAATGATCATCAACAACGTGTGCAAAGTGATATGTTGGAAGTCCATCACCTTTGATTATTACTATATCTAAATCATTTTCTGGGAATTCGATATTTCCTTTAATAACATCTTTATGTTTGATTTTTCTATCTTCTCTACCTGGTGATTTAAAACGAACTACATAGCTTTCACCATTTTTGATTTTTTCTGCTGCTTCTTCAACTGTTAAGTTTCTGTATTTAGCCCATACTCCATAATATCCTGGTCTAATTTTAGCAGCTTCTTGTTTAGCACGTAATTCTTCTAATTCCTCAGGTGTTGCAAAACATGGATATGCTTTACCTTGTGCTATTAAATATTTAGCATATGCTTGGTAAATATCTCCTCTTAAGCTTTGTTTGTAAGGTCCATAATTTCCTTTTTCTTCTGTTTCAGAAATTAAACCTTCATCATATTCTATATCAAAATTCTTTAAAGAATCTACTATTCCAGCTACACCATTTTCAACTTCTCTTTTTTGGTCTGTGTCTTCAACTCTTAATAAAAACACACCATTTGTTTTTTTAGTTAAAAGTCCTTCTAGAACACATTGATATAACCCACCAATATGTACATATCCTGTTGGACTTGGTGCAAATCTTGTTACTATTGCACCTTCTGGTAAGTTTCTTTCTGGATATTTTTCCTCATAATATGAAATATCCTTTGCATCTGGAAATATTAATTCTGCTAAATCTTTATAATCCATTCTCTTTCTTCCTTTCTTATAATCCTTTAAATTCTTATGTTTTTTATTATACTATATATTCATAAATATATCAAGAATTAAATGAAAACACTGGCTTTTTAAATTCCAGTGTTTTCAACTGTTTTACTATACTTCCATAATAATTGGTAAAATCATCGGATTTCTCTTAGTCTTTTGGAAAATATAATCTCTTAAATTATCTTTCAATGCTGTCTTTATTGTAGACCAATCTGTAATATTTCTTTCTTCGAAATATCTAACTTCTTCCCTAATTTGATTTTTAACATCTTCCATTAAGTTTTCAGATTCACGTACATATACGAAACCTCTTGAAATTACATCTGGCCCTGAGACTATTTCTCCTGAAGCTGCATCCATTGTCATTACTATGATTATTAATCCATCTTGTGATAAGTGTTGTCTGTCTCTTAGTACTATATTTCCAACATCTCCAACACCTAAACCATCTACTAATATTTTTCCTGATGGTACTGATGTTGTAAGTTTTGCTTCGTTTTCATTTAATTCTAAAACTCTACCATTTTCCAACATGAAAATATTTTCTGCTGGAATACCCATTTTCTTAGCTGTTTCGGCATGCGCACGTAATTGTCTATATTCACCGTGAACAGGTAAGAAATATTTAGGTCTAACTAAAGACATAATTAATTTTTGTTCTTCTTGACAAGCATGTCCAGAAACGTGGATGTCTTCTAATGCACTATACACAACTTCTGCACCTATTTGCATTAATTTGTCTATAACTTTTGAAACTAATTTTTCATTACCAGGAATTGCTGTTGCTGAAATTATTACTAAGTCATTTGGTGTGATAACAACTTTTTTATGTTCTCCAGCAGCCATTCTTGTTAAAGCAGACATTGCTTCACCTTGGCTTCCTGTTGTTAAAATTGTTAATTGCTCATCAGTGTAATTTTTAATCATATCAATATCAATAAATGTATTATCTGGAACCTTAATATATCCCAAGTTTCTTGCAGTTTCAATCATATTAATCATACTTCTTCCACAAACTGCAATTTTTCTTCCATATTTTACAGCTGAATTACAAATTTGTTGAACTCTGTGAACATTTGATGCGAATGTTGCAACAACTATTCTTTTTTTACAATTCATAAATAATCTGTCAAATACTTCTCCTACAGAGCTTTCAGACATTGTATACCCTTTTCTTTCTGAGTTTGTACTATCTGATAATAATGCTAAAACACCTTGATTTCCTATTTCTGCTATTCTTCCGAAATCCATTAATTGATCATCTATTGGTGTAAAGTCTATTTTAAAGTCACCTGTATGCATTACTGTTCCAACTGGTGTATGAATTGCAAGCATTACAGAATCTGGAATACTGTGTGAACTTCTTATGAATTCTACTTGCATTTTTCCAAAGTTTATAGTTTGTCCTTGATCTACTGTGTTTAATCTTGTTGAACGCAATAATTTATGTTCTTCCAATTTATTTTTTATCAATCCTACTGTTAATCTTGTAGCATAAATTGGCATATCAACTTGTTTTAAAACATATGGAATTGAACCGATATGATCTTCGTGTCCGTGTGTTATAACTAATCCTTTAATTTTTTCTTGATTTCTTACTAGATATGTTACATCTGGTATAACTAAGTCTACACCAAGCATATTATCTTCTGGGAATTCAAGTCCACAGTCCACTAAAATTATTTCATCATCATATTCAAAAACAGTAATATTTTTTCCTATTTCTTCTAATCCACCTAATGGGATTATTTTTAAATTTGGCTTTTTAAATTCAAATTTAACATCTGGATTTTTACCAATGCTTGCGTTAGTTGTTCTTGTCTCTTTTTTGTTTTTTGTTCTTGTAGAACTCTCTTTTTCAGCAACTTCTCTTGATGCTTTTGTTCTAGCTACATTCTCTCTTTTTACATTATTATTTGATACTTTTTCTCTGTTACTTTGCTCTCTTTTATTTTTTTCTCTGTTTGGCATCTCTCTACTAACTTTTTCAACAACTTTTTTCTTAGTCATTTTATCTTCTTCTCTAAAATTTTTATCAAAGCTAACTTTTTCTTTTGTTCTTCTTCTAACGTTTTCTTTGTTTCCAACTTCATTTGTCATAAATTATAATCTCTCCTTTACTCTTATTTTTTCTTATAGTTTAAATTCATATACAAAAATTATCTCATAAATTTTCAAAAATTGTCACAACAAAAAAATAGTTTATTAAATATTATAAACCACATAATTTTTAATTTTATTTTTCCGAACTCATTCTACAATCTTTTGATATTTATCCACACCTTTAATAAATATCTATATATAAATTTAATCTCTTTTTCCCATTACTGGTACTAACTGGTTATTATTATACTATTTTTTCCAGTTTTTGTCAAGCAACTGCGGTTTTCAGGAAATACAAAAAAGATAAATGACTCACTATTTTTACAAGTCATTTATCTTTTTTATATTATCTCTTATTATGTTCTAGCTTTTTAATTATTTTCTATTTTGTCTTTCGCTATTTTCTTCTACATGAGTATCATTATATTCTTGTATTTCTCTTTGAATTAATCCATTCTTTCCAACTAATACAAGCATTACTATTGTAAATACAGTTAAAAGAACAAGTCCAATTATTGTATTTCTAATCAATTTATTATTATCCATATACCTCATCAACCCTTTCCATGTTTCCATTTAACTATATATTATACATTATTTTATAAAATAAATCAAATATATTAATAAACCTGCTATTACTCTATATATTGCAAATATTTTGAAACTTCCTTTTTTTAGATATTGCATTAAGAATTTTATTACTCCTAATCCTACCAAGAAGCTTGATATTACACCTATATAAAACTCTGGTCTATTTAAAGCAAAATCTTTAAACTTAAACACAGTAGCTGCAAGAACAATTGGTGCTGATAACATAAATGAATATCTAGCAGCTGATTCTCTATCTACTTTTAGTATTCTACTTGTTGTCATTGTTACACCTGATCTTGAAACTCCTGGTATGAAAGCTAATGCTTGTGATAATCCTATTAAAAATGTTTCCTTTATTCCCATATGTTCATAATCAATTTTTGATTTACATTTTTTATCTACAATATATAAAATTATACCCATTACTATTAATGCTGTTGCTATAATTAATGGTGTTTTTAATTTGTCTTCTAAAAAATGATCTAATAAAAATCCTATAATTCCTCCTGGTAATGTTGCTAAAACTATATACCAAAACATTTTTCCTTCTGTTGTTTTTTTCTTTTTGACTGCTAAATTAAATCCACCTTTTATTAATTCTAACCAATCTTTAAAGAAAAATAGTCCAATTGCTAAAAGTGTACCAAAATGTAAAGCTACGTCAAATGAATCTGGAATTTCGTTCCAATTAAAAATCCATGGAATTAAAGTTAAATGTGCTGAACTTGAAATTGGTAGTAGTTCTGTTAATCCTTGAACAATTCCTAATATTAATAATTGCAGATATATACTCATATTATTTCTTCCTTTCTACATCTAAGCCCCTAAATTTTAATTTCATTTTTTATTACATCATATATGTATTTAGCAGCAGTTTTGGGTGCTACCTTTCCTGGAAGTGCTAAGGCCCATTCATTATTTAACCCTATCTTATTTGCTTCTTCAAAATCAATCCCTCCAGGTTTTGAGGCTAAATCTATTAATAGACATTCTTTTTTTACTAAATTTAAATTTTGTTTATCTAAAACAACATGTGGAATAGTATTAAAAATAAAATCAAAATTTGATAAACTTTCGTTTAAATGATTTAAATGTATTGCTTTATACCCATAACTTTCAATCCAAGCAATATCTTGCTGTTTACGGGCTTCGCAATATACATCTGCACCTATTCCTAACAACATTTTTGATAATATTTTCCCTATTCTTCCAAACCCTAAAACTAAACACTTACTATTATGCAATGTTATTAAGCTTTTTTCCATTGCAATTTGAATTGCACCTTCAGCTGTTGGAATTGCATTTAACACCGTAAGTTCTTCTAGTTTCATAACATCAATTATTTCAATATTATTTTCAGGTTTTATTAATTCTCTTACTTCTTCAGTTATATTACCTGTTATTACCTTTTTGTTTTTAATTTGATTAAATATGTACTGTACAGAAATTTGTTTATCTGTATAAATTGCATTTACGTATTTACCATCTTTAGATAACGGTATAGATGTTATCACTAAATCTGCTTTTTGTAAAGTTTCTTCAACTTTATCAACATGGTTAATTTCTTTTAATAAATCACATTTTTCTAAACCATATGCATAAATATTGTGTTTACCTTTAACTAAATAGCTGGCTAAATACGCTATTCTAGAATCTCCTCCAATTATAATTATATTCATAACATCATTCCTTTCAAAATTTTCGTTATTATGAATATATTTATAAATTTATGAAATTATTCTTTATCTTTCTTTTTCATTTTCGTTTTCTAGCTGAATTTCTTCCATTTTTACTTCTTCATCTTTAACAATATTTCCACTGTTTAATGAATCTACTAAATTATACATTTCCTCAAGATACTCGTTTGTTTTAAGTTCTTTTTTAGATAATGTTATATTAATTTTTCTAGATGGTTCATTTGGAACTCTTATTTTATCTTGAATAGGTAAAAATAGTGGTTGTTCTGCTATTTTCTTTTCTATTTTTTTATCTAGTTCTAAAGCTAAATTAATATAGTTTACAGCTTTTTCCTTTTCATCTTTTAAAAGAGCAATTAGTGCTAAATAAAAATATCCAATTGGTTCTAACTCTTCTTGTTGTAATGCTTTTTGTAAATGCTTTTCTGCTGTATCCAATTCTCCTTGAATCATTGCAATTAGAGCTAAATTATACTGTCCATTATATAAATATGAATTTAATATTGCAGCCCTTTGATAATACTCTTTTGCTTTTTGGAAATCATTTAGTCTAGTAAATGCCATTCCCATATCATAATATAATTCATATTCTGTTGGATGATATCTTAATGCAGTTGTATATAGCGAAATAGCCTCTTTGAATCGTTCCTCTTCATATAGAATATTTCCTAATAACAATGTTGCATCTAAATAATCTGGCTTCATCCTTAATAAATCTTGTAACATAATTACAGCGTCTTCATTTCTGTTAGTTTGCTGTAATAATAACGCTACTTTGTAATGCATTTCGAAATCTTTTTCATTTAATTCAACCGTTCTTATATATTCATCTAATGCAAAATTTATTTTTCCCTCTTTTTCATATAGTTCAGCTAAAATTCTATGTGCAACATGATTTCTTGGATATTTGTCCACAATTTTTAAAGCATATTTTTTTGCTTCTTCATCTTTTTTCAATGAAAGAAGGAATTTAAGCTTAAAAATTTTCAATTTTTCTGTAATTACATTCCCTTTTATAATTAATAATACAAACAATAATAATAAAACTACTATTACTGCAACTATTATTAAAGTTTCCAAAATCATATTTTACCTCTATTTCTCAAATTTATTTTTATAGTTTACAATTGCTTGTTCAATAATATCTTCTGCTTCGGCTCTTCCATACATTTTTCCAACACTTGTATGTTTTCCTTCTAATGTTTTATATACTTCAAAGAAATGCATTATTTCTTCCATATATTGATTTGGTAATTGATTGATATCTGTATAAGTATTTAAATATGGATCACTCTTGCATATTGCAATAATTTTCTCATCTTCTTCATTATTATCAACCATTTTTAAAACACCTATTGGGTAACATTCAACTAATGTCATTGGAAGAATTTCTTCTTGACAAATTACTAAAACATCCAATGGGTCATTATCTCCTGCATATGTTCTTGGTATAAATCCGTAATTTGCAGGATAATGAGTTGCAGTATATAAAACCCTATCTAATTTCAACATTCCTGTTTCTTTATCTAATTCATATTTGTTTCTACCGTTCTTTTGTATTTCAACTACAGCAACAAAATTATCTTTTGCAATTCTTTCTCCATTTATATCATGCCAAATATTCATATTCACATCATATCCTTTCATTTGTTTTCCTCTATTTTATGCTATTATACCCAAAATGTCAAATTAGAAAATCAAAGAAAAAAGAGCACTAAAAAATTATATATTAGTATGCAGTGGAGCGCGCAGTTTGGCGCTCCCCACTAATGTCTTCCACAAAACCCTGCACGCCAGTAAGCGAACGAAATACTAATATATAATTTTTTAGTGCTCTTTTTTCCTCAGATTTTTAATATCCTAATTTTTTAACAACATTTTTCACATTGCTCTTATACTCTTTATCAACATTAATATAAATAACTGTTTTATCAATTCTTTCTAAAAACTTATATTTTCCATTTGCTTCTATGTTAAAAGATGCATAATTTTTTCCGCTTAATTGAACTCGTGTATTTGCAACATCTGTATCAAATTTAGCTTTATTTACTCTATAAAAAGAATCTGCATCATCTTCATTTTTAAAAGTATAAAATTCTACTTGATAATCATCTTTTCTTGCAACATATCCTTCTTTAACATGTATATCAGAACCTTTAAATTGGTCTGTTACATTAGCAACTTTAAAATCATTATCTTCCATTACTTCCACAAATTTTTCTGTAGTAATTGATTCTTTAGATACGTGTATTAGTTTTTTAACTAAAAATACACCTCCAACAATTCCTGAAATAAAAAGTATAATTAATAATATTGCTATAACTAAAGCTATTTTTTCTGTTTTACTATTCATAAATAATTCTCCTTTCTTTTTACATTTTTGGTTCACAAGTTAAATTAATTCCTAGGTTTTTAAGCACATTTAATTCACTTTTTTCTATAATATAACTTGAATGAGCTTCACATCCTCTTAATTTACTTAGATTATTTATAGCTTTTTCAATAATAGGATTTGTAATTGAACAAATACTTAAAGCTATTAAAACTTCTTGTAAATTCAAACAATAAGATGTTTTATATGATGTTTTCTTTTTCATGTTAAAAATTCCATCTAATACAGAAGGTGAAAGTAAATATTCTTCATCTGGTATTCTTGTAATTTCTTTTATTGCATTAAGAACTGCTGCACTTGCGCTACTAAGTAAATCTGATTCTTTACCTGTTATTATTTTGTTATTTGGTAACTTAATTGCAATTGCATTACATCCATCCTTTTCCGATTTTTCTAACGCAACTTTTGCAACTTCCCTATCAGATAAAGTTAACCCTAGCTTATCCATTAAGCCTTTTATTCTATCAACTGTATCTTTCTCGCATATTCCTTGTTTATAATCGCATAAAATATTATAATATCTTCTTATGACCTCTTCTCTTGCAGCTTTTTGAACAATCTCATCATCTGTAATACATGTCCTAATCATGTTTACGCCCATATCTGTTGGTGATTTATATACTTCTTCTCCTGTAATTTTTAACAATATGTTTTTCAAAATTGGAAATGTAGAAATATCTCTATTGTAATTAATTGCATTTTCTCCGTATGCTTCCAAATGGAATGGATCAATCATATTAACATCTTTAAGTTCTGCAGTTGCTGCTTCATAAGCGATATTAACAGGATGCATTAAACTTAAATTCCAAACCGGGAATGTTTCAAATTTAGCATAACCTGCTTTTACTCCTCTTTTATGCTCATGATATAATTGTGATAAGCATGTTCCTAATTTTCCACTATTTGCACCTGGAGCTGTTACAACAACTAATTTTTTTGTAGTTTCTATATATGGATTTTTTCCATATCCCTCATCACTTACAATTAAATCTACATCATCTGGGTATCCTGGAGTTGGCCTATGTATGTACATTTTAATGTTTCTTTCATTAAGAATCTTTTCGAGATGTGAAATGTTATTTCCTTCTTTAAATAAGGTAACAACAACACTGTTTATATTAATTCCTAATTTTTGCAAATTCTCTATTAATCTTAGTAATTCAAGTTCATAACTTATACCATAATCTGCTCTTATTTTACTTTTTTCTATGTCTGCTGCATTTATACAAAATATAACTTCCAAATCATCTTTAAATTTTTGTAATAATTTTATTTTTGCATCTGGTTTAAAACCTGGCAAGACTCTTGTTGCATGATAATCATCAAATATTTTTCCACCAAATTCTAGATAAAGCTTATTATCAAATTTTTTGATTCTTTCTTCAATTTTTTCACTTTGCACTTTTAGATACTTTTCACTGTCAAATCCTACTTCCATTTCTACCCTCCAAAATTATTAAACTGCCCTTTTTCAAATAAAAAATAGATTTAAAAAATACTAGCTTTTTAGGGCGTTTTTTTTAAATCTATCACATGTATTTTTATAACATATTTTGTTTATACTTGTCAAGAGTTTTTTTAAAATGCATTCATTGCGGCATCTTCATTAGATGCTCCACAATTACAACTTTTTTCTTTTTTATCAGTAACAATACTTTCTGTAGTTAATACCATAGATGCAATTGATGCAGCATTTTGTAAAGCACTTCTTGAAACCTTTGTTGGATCAACAATTCCAGCTTTTTTCATATCAACATATACTTCATCTTGTGCATTAAATCCTGTTCCAACTGGACTTTGTTTTACTTTTTCTAAAATGACTGCTGGTTCCAATCCAGCATTTATAGCAATTTGTTTAACTGGCTCTTCTAATGCTTTTAGAACTATTTTAGCTCCTATTTTTTCATCATCTTTTAAATCCTTTAAGATTTCCTCAACAGCTGGAATAATATTTACGAATGCAGTCCCTCCACCTGCTACAATTCCTTCTTCAACAGCAGCTCTTGTTGCAGATAAAGCATCTTCTATTCTTAATTTTTTATCTTTCATTTCTACTTCTGTGGCTGCTCCAACTTCAATTACAGCAACTCCTCCTGCGATTTTAGCAAGTCTTTCTTGTAAATTTTCTTTATCAAATTCACTTAATTCTTCTGAAATTTGAGCTCTTACTTGATTTACTCTTTCAGCAATTTTAGTCTTATCTCCCATTCCATCAACTATTATAGTATTTTCTTTTGATACTTTAACTTGCTTTGCTCTTCCTAATTGTTCAATTTTTGTATCTTTTAATTCTAAACCTAAATCTGATGTTATAACTTCTCCACCAGTTAATATTGCTAAATCTTCAAGCATTGCCTTTCTTTTATCTCCAAAGCTTGGTGCCTTTACTGCAACAACATTTAAAACTCCTCTTAATTTATTTAAAACAAGTGTTGATAACGCTTCCCCTTCAATATCATCACACACAATTACAAGCTTTCCTGATGATTGCATTAATTCTTCTAGTATAGGTAAAATCTCTTGAATATTGCTTATTTTTTTATCTGTAATTAAAATATATGGATTATCAATTACTGCTTCCATTTTTTCTGTATCTGTTACCATATAAGGTGATACATATCCCTTATCAAATTGCATACCTTCAACTATATTTAACTGTGTACTTGAAGTTTTTGATTCTTCAATTGTTATAACGCCATCTTTTGAAACTTTTTCCATTGCTTCTGAAATTAAGTTCCCAATTTCTTCATTATTAGCTGAAATACTTGCTACCCTTGCAATATCTTCCTTACCATTAACCTCTGAACTATTTTTTCTTAAAGCTTCAACAGCAACTACAACAGCTTTATCAATTCCTCTTTTTATTGCCATTGGATCTCCACCTGCGGCAACATTTTTTACACCTTCTTTAATCATGCTTTGTGCTAAAACAGTTGCTGTTGTTGTTCCATCACCAGCAACATCATTAGTCTTTGTAGAAACTTCTTTAACTAAACGAGCTCCCATATTCTCAAATGGATCATCAAGTTCAATTTCCTTAGCAATTGTAACACCATCATTTGTAATTAAAGGTGCACCATAAGTTTTATCCAATACAACATTTCTTCCTTTTGGACCTAATGTTACTTTCACAGTATCTGCTAATTGGTTAACACCATCTAGCAATTTTTTTCTAGCCTCTTCTCCAAATTTTATTTCCTTCGCCATTTTTATTCCTCCTTTTTAATTCAAGAAATTTTTGGTCACTCATCAAAGTTATGTAACCAATTTTTTTCCTATTCAACAATAGCTAAAATATCGCTTTGTTTGACAATTATCAAATCCACACCCTCGAACTTTATTTCAGTTCCAGCATATTTGTTTAAAACAACTTTATCTCCTCGGTTTACGTACATTTTAACTTCATTACCATCTACTTGCCCACCTGGTCCTACTGCAAGAACTTCTGCAATTTGTGGTTTTTCCTTACTACTTGCAGTTAAAATGATTCCACTTTTAGTTGTTTCCTCCGCTTCTACCATTTTTACTACTACCTTGTCTAATAATGGTTTTAACATTAAAATTACCTCCTTTTTATTTAAACATAATTACAACATTACATTATATGCATATTATAATTACATTATGACAAAATTATTAGCAGTCTATGTTTTAGACTGCTAATAATTTACACCCATATTTTTGAAATGTCAATATATTTAATTAAAATTCACATAATTTTTACATTAATCTATCAATACAGTATCTTTAAGTAATATTACATCATCACACGTATCCTTTATAGCAAATAAAATTCTTGGATCATCATCTATAACAACTATTACAGAATCGTCTCTCTCTAGTTCTTTTATAAAAGAAGCTTTCAGCTCACTTGATGATTTAAAATCATTGCTTTCTCTGGGAATTATTATTCTATTTTCTATCTTAAAGAAAGGAGCATATTTATTAAGCCATTCTTGTTTTTGCTCAACGCCTTCATCCATTCTTGAAATTGATAATATAAATAATTCTACATTATCCATTTGCGATATTTCTTCAAGTTTTTGTATTGATGAAAATAATGGTCTTTTTTTATCGAATTTTTCTGCTTCGCCAACAATATAATCAGCTATAACACCATCCATATCAACATATATTCGCAATCTTCTATTTTCAAACTTTTGTAAATATTCTTTTAAATACATTTTACTACCTCCATTGATACTCTAGTTATCTTTCCATTGAGTCTAACCCCATAGCATTTTTCTCATTGATATATAATGTTTTCCAATCAGTTAATTTTTCTAATAATTCAGGTTGTTTTCTTTTAAAGGCATTTTCTACCATATCATATTTCTCAGCAAAGTCTTCTATAGCTTTACATCTCCCTTGCTCTCTTCCTGCATATATTGCAGTAATAGCATCTGGAAATTGACGTTCTGTAGTTGAATATATCTTCCTTGGTTCATCAGAACTTCTTACATATACACTAATTTCTGAAGCTAATTTTTCATTAATAAATTCTTGTGTAGTTTTTACAACACCTTCATATGAACCATCATGTGCTGCTTTTTCAACCCATCTAGGAGACTTATTAGATAACAAATCAATTGCATATCTAAAAAAAGTTGAACCATAACTTTCTAGCTTAGGTACTGACATAATCTTCATTCTTATATTATAATCATATTTTTGAAATTTTCGTGCAAATTCTAAAAAACCAGCTGTATTTCTTAAAGCTCCTTCATAAATAACATTATAGCCATCTTTCATTACTGAATCTAAAACTCTATTTTTTACTTCTTCTGTATCTGAATGTAAAATTCTATGTGTCCACTCAGAATAGTTTTTATTTACAATCTTAAAACTTGGATGCAACTCCCTTAGTTCATCAAAATCAACAATAACAGCGTTATTATTAAATTCTCTTTTGGCTGTTTTTATTAATCTAGATTTTCCTGCCCCTGATTGTCCACCAACAATAACTAAGCTTTTATCTTCAGAAGGAGTTTTCATTGAAGTTACAACTTTTTCAGCTATCGCAAAATATTCATCAAATTTTTCTTCCTCTTGTTTTTTTTCATCCTCTGTTTTGTTTTTTCTTTTTCTTATTCCATATATCCATTGCAAATATTGTATAAACTCTTCATTAATATTTTGTTTTTCCCAAATTTTTCTTGTTTGAAATTTATTTTCCAAATATTCGTAGAATCCTTCTAAATCTTGTGCAATTGTTCCATTCCATCTTCTTTTGTCTTTTAAAAAATATATTAAGTCTTCTAAATTGTTCATTTCTTCCATTTTTTCTCCTAATCCATTAAATATTGTTTCATATATTTCATTATTGTTTGTTTATCAAAATCATAAATTTTGTCACGGTCAATTAATAACTGTTCTATTTCTTTTGCAGTATTCTCATTTGGATTTAAACGATACTCATTTGTTTTTTCGGATATTTTCTGTATAATCATATCTATTCCTAAGTTTATTCCGTACTCATTAATAGTTTTATTTATATCCATATTATCCCCTCCGAATTTCTTTTATCATACTTTTTATCAACATGCAATCCTAAATTTAAAATTCTTGTAACTTAATTGACTTTTTTCAAAACAAGCTATACAATCACATCATAATAAACAAAGGAGGAATTATTATGACACCACATATTAGTTCAAAAAAAGAAGACATAGCCAAAACAGTTCTATGTCCAGGTGATCCATTACGTGCAAAATATATTGCGGAAAACTTTCTAGAAAACGCTAGATTAGTTAATTCTGTTAGAAACATGCTAGCATACACAGGAACTTATAAAGGTAAGGAAATTACAGTATTTGCATCTGGAATGGGAATGCCTAGTATGGGAATTTATTGCTATGAATTATATAAATTCTATGATGTTGATACAATTATAAGAATTGGATCATGCGGAGCTTATGAGGATAATTTAAATTTATTTGATACAATTTTAGTTGATAAAAGCTATACAGAAGGAAATTTTGCAAAAGCATTAAACAATGCTGATTGCCATTTAATTGAAGCTGATGAAAACTTGAATTCAGTAATTAAAGAAACTGCAAATTCTAACAATATTAATTGCATTCCTGCTAATGTCCTTTGTAGTGAATGTTTTGATTATTATATTGAAGATCTTAATACTTTGTTAAATAGACTTCCAAAAGATTATAATATTACAGCTGCTGAAATGGAATCATTTGCCCTATTCTATACAGCTAAATACTTAAGTAAAAAAGCTGCTTGTCTACTAACTGTTGTTGATTCTCATTATAAAAAACAAGAAGTTTCTTCTGAAGAAAGAGAAAAATCATTAAACAATATGATAACTTTAGCTTTAGAAAGTGCTTTAAAAATTTAAAGACCGTCCCAGAATGTGTCATTTTTGACACATTCCGGGACGGTCTCATTTTGGGTCAAAAATGACACATTTTGAGTCCGTCCCCAAATGTGTCATTTTTCATTTTTTTATTTTGTTATTGATAATATTTTATATTTTGTAACTCCTGCTGGTGCTTGAACTTCAACTATTTGATTCTTTTTAGATCCTAGTAAAGCCATACCTATTGGAGATTCATTTGATATTCTGTTTTGTAATAAATCAGCTTCTGTTGAACCAACTATTGTATATACAACTTCTTCATCAAATTCTTCGTCCCATAATTTAACTGTATTTCCTACTTGAACAGTTTTTGTATCTATTTCAGAATCGTCTATAATTTTAGCATATCTAACTTTATTTTCTAATTCTGCTATTTTATCTTCATTAGCTGCTTGTGCGCTTTTAGCTTCATCATATTCTGAGTTTTCTGATAAATCTCCAAATCCTAAAGCTACTTTTATTCTTTCAGCTATTTCAGCTCTTTTTTCTGTTTTAAGATATTCTAATTCTTTTTCTAAGTTTTCAAATCCTTCTTGTGTTAAGATTACTTCTTTATCACCCATTTTTTCTCCCTCCTTCATGTATTAATATAAGTGTCTTAAATATATTAAATCAGTTTTCCGTTTTTGTCAATACTTTACACCAAAAATTCACATTTTTGTATAACTCCTCTTATGCCTATTAAATCAGTAATTTGAGCGTTATATTGTTTATAAATTTCATCTACATTTTTAAAGCTTTCTAGACCATCTTTTAACTTACTTTCAAGATATATTTTTTTATTAATATTCCCCAAAAATTCATCTATAAAATCCTTGAAATTATCATCCACTTTTACCTCGAAATCATTTACTATAACTCCTTTAAATCTTGATTCAAAAAATATTTTTTCGTTTGTTAAATTTATTATAATAGCATCCATATTAATATTATATTTTTCGAACCTTTCTTTATCAAAATCAATATTAACTATAAACTTTGCCATTTTAGCACTTTTTCTTTTGTTATTTGAAACTGTAAGTAAAATTCCTTTGTTATAATACTTTTCTTCTAATCTTTTATAACATCTTAAATTCTCAGTAATTATATTTACTGTTTTAAATTCTGATAATAATTTGTCAATTATATAAATATTATTTTTACTATACTCATTCACGAATATATAGACATTTTCTAAACTCATATTTGGCTTATTGTTAAATATATAATGAAATATTTTCAAAACTGAATTTTTCATAAAATATCTTCCATTTAATATATGTATATTGTCTATTTGCTGTTGAAAAACTTTTAATTCTTCTTCAACAACCAGCTCGTCTATCCCATAATTTTTAATACTTTCCTTTAATTGTTTTGTCAAAAATTTCAAAACAAATTTATTATATTTTCTATACTTAGGAAGCAAAACAATATTACCATTTTCTATTGTTTCAACATTAATTCTGATAAATAGCTTTCTAAACAATTTTATAACTTTATCAGTTATTCTTTCATATTTTCTATTATCTATTCTAACAAATCCAATTTTAATCTTGTTTTCTTGAAACATAAAAAATCACCAACATCAACGTTTTTTACATTGTATGTTAGTGATTTTTATTTATTACTATAGATTCAATTTATTCTTAATTACTTTCCATATTGATTCTGATTCTAGACCTTTTCTCCAGTAACCAGCACCAGCTAAATTGTATTCATTTACTAAATCTAATTTTTTACTAAATGATTCTTCATCTTCAATCCACATTTTATATACATATGCACCTTGCTCATATTCAACATAATACTGTTGTAGTTCTTCTACCCATTGTTTTTCTACTCCTGATGGAATTGATGATGAAATACTATTCATTCCAACTGCTATACCTTTTATAGTTTTGTCATTTTGTGTTTGCCATAATTTTGTGTAAAAAGGTAATCCTAAAATCAATTTTTCAGCTGGAACTTCATCATATGAAAGCATATTTTTCAAACTATTTGTAACCCAATTATAACCAGCTGTTGTTCCAATTGCAGTTGTTCCATATTGATCATATCCCATAAAGACTATATAATCAGCTACTTCAGCAATTAAATTTCTATCATAACATAAAGACCAGTTTTCTGCCCCATTTGGTGCTGTAACATCAACTGATAAGCATTTTCCTTTTTCACGTAATTGAGGCGCTAATTCAATTACAAATCTTGAGAAAGCTTCACTATCTTTCATATACATGTACTCGAAATCAAGGTTAATTCCGTCTAGATTATATTTATCAACATAACTTATTATATCTTTTATCATCAAACTTCTAATTTGATAATCATTTATTATCTTCGAAAATTCGTCTATTGTTGATGGTAAAGTATCATTTGAAACTTTTGCCCATACTTTATAACCATTGTCATGAGCCCAGTTAATATATTTAACACCTTCATCTCCTACATTTTGATTTATTTTACTTTGTGATATAACATCAAACATTGTAAGATTTTCTTTTCCTGTATCTTGTAATTTCATATTAAAGAAAGATGGTGAAACAACATTAACTCCGTCATATTTCACATCTGTGTTATCAGGAGCTTTAAAATACTCTGAAAAGTATTCCCATGCAATACTAATTTTTCCATCAATTTGTTTGCTTAAAACTCTTTGTTCTCTTTCTATCTTTTTACTATTTAAGTTTTTCTCTTCAACATACCCAATCACGCCGTTTTGTGTACGAACTTTAACCCATCCTTTGGGTAATGAATTTGGCTCAACCTCTGCTATTGCAACTTTTCCCTTTTCATCAACTTTCTCTAGAGTTTTAGAGAAAAATGTAGGTTTAAGTTTTATAGCAATTTTTTTCTTTGCAGTAGCTGTAACTAGTTTTTTATCTAAAGATTCTATTATTACTCTATTATCTTTTCTAGAAATTTTTACATTATATACTTCTTCCATTTCAGAAATTGGCAAATAATAAATTTTATCTTTTAAAATTGCAGCGCCTTTTATATCTTTTGTATTTCCATTTACAGTCATTGTTTTTTCATCTATTTTCAAAACTGCTAATTTAGTCTCTGAAGATGTAACAATTTGATTATATTGTTCATCATAATATGCATTTTTATCGTAATAATTCATAATGTCATTTAATGATAAATAAACAACATCATTTTCATCAATAAATAAATCTTGTTTCATTCTTCCAGTAACATTTGAATAATTAATTACTAAATTTGTTTTATCAGTTATTTCTTTACTAATATAGTTAGGTCCTACTTTTATTCCAAAAGCAATACCTGCTAAAATAATAATTGCTATTAAAATCTTTACAAATATTTTTAATAGTCTGTGTTTTGGTTTTTCTACATCTAAATGTTTCATTCTACATCTCTCCTCTATCTGCTTTTAATTGGTTCTGCCACATCTTTAAAACCAAATGAAAAATTTTTTTGTTTTTGTATACTCTTTATAATATTTTCTCGACTATCAGGTTGAATGACTGAATCTCCTACTCTAACTAATCCATTTGATATAGCTGACATATCTGATTGAATACCACTTAGAGACGCTGATAATAACATAGGCTTGTCTTTTTTGAAAAAGAACATTATTTTGTTAAAGATTCTCTTGAAAATTCCAAAACTTTCCTTTACTTCAGCTTGCTTCTGCAATTCTTTTACGCTATATACACTATTTTGAGCTCTTTCGGCATACTCTTTAATTTTTGACTGCATATTAGGTAAAGTTTGTTCATAATAGCTCACTTTCTTATTTAAAGCCTTAATTGTATTGATATTTTTATGTATAACATCTTCAATTTCTGTTATTTCAATTTCTAAGTTCTTTATATTTTCGTCCTTTTTTCTTCCTTCAGAATAATACTTATATGCAACATCAACTTGATTATTATTGCTAGGTTCATATCCATTTTCATATAAATATTTAAGTACGTTTTCATCATTATTTTCTAATTTTACCCCAGAGGCATATTTTTCAAGTGCTTTTTTTACTATATGTTTATCCGCTTTATTTTCTTTTAAATATTCTACTACTACCTTGTTAACTCTTTGTGACGAAATTCCAGAAATAAACAACTCATATTTAGCAAGATTAATAGCTTTTCTATAAGATTTCTCGCTATTTTCAATTTTTTCTTTTGCTTTAGCTAGATCTTTATATAAGCTTACACCTGATGTACTATTTTTAGATATATATGATAACATTCTATAATCTCTCTTATCTTTTTTTAATATTCGAACTTCAGAAAACAATTTTTCAACTGTATTTATGTCGATATTTAAATCTCTTGAAAATTTTTTCATTTCATTTTCATCGTCGAAATCTATTACACTTTGCAGTTTTTCAGCTAATTCTATTTCTATATTACTTAATTTTTTATCCAACTTTTCTTTTGTATTCAAAAAACAGCCGTCCTTTCTATTTTTTAATTTGTAAATATAATATCATACTTATATTTTTTGTTCAATTATTTTACATGATTTTTTTATATAATAATTTTTATGTAACATTTAATTTTAATTTTAATATTATATAATAGTTAAGGAGGTAATATATTATGTTTAGTTTATTCAAGAAAACTTTAGGAGTGTGTTTAATAGGTTTGGGTTTAGGAATTCTGCTAGTATTATTACTTCCACTTACTGGATGGCTTTTTGCCATTGGTGTTGCAGTATGTATTGTAGGGCTTGTTTGGCTAGCTTGTTAAGATAAAGGAGAGTGTTCAAAATGACAATTGTTGTAAAAAAAGTTCCAAAATTTTTAAGGGGATTTGTGAAATTAATTTTTGGTATTAAAGATTAATTTACATATGTTTTAAATCGGGGACGGAGAAAATTTCAAATTTTTGAAATTTTCTCCGTCCCCGACTCAAAAAACAAATTGGGTAAAATCAAATTATATTTAATATAATCTGATTTTACCCAATTTAGTTATTTTAAAATTAAGCTCTTTTAACTTTTCCTGAACGTAAACATTTTGCACATACGTGTATTTTTTTAACTTCTCCATTTACATCAGCTTTTATTGTTCTTAAATTTGGAGAAAATGTTCTAGTAGCTCTTCTACTTACGTGTGAACGAGCAATACTTATTTTATTTCCCCAATTTTTTGTTTTTTCACAAATATCACATTTTGCCATTATTATTGCACCTCCTATATGCATTTATTAAATTGACTATTTATAATACTAACATATGTTGGAAAAAAAATCAAGTGTTTTTCAAAAAAAAGTCATTATATGTACCTAATAAAATTAATTTCATATTTTTACAGAATATGTAGATACTAATATTATTAGAGGTGATAAAATTGACTACAATTAATTGCACTTCAAATTGTATTCATCAAAAAGATGGAAAATGCACATTAAATAACACAGAAAAACAAACTTTTTGCACTAAAAATGATTGTGCATATTTTAAAAAGAGAGATTAAAGCTCTCTCTTTTTATTACTCATTTTCTTCAATTGTTTCATCGTTATTATCTTCACTTTGCTCATCATTATTTTCTATTTCAGTTTCTTCATTGTTTTCAACATTTTCAATATATTCATCAATAACAATTTGTTGATTTTCATCTAATTTATATCTTGGTAATTCTGGTAATTCATCTAAATTAGTTAGCCCAAACATTTTTAAAAATTTAGGACTTGTTTCATACATTGTTGGTCTTCCAGGAGCATCTTTTCTTCCTGCCTCTTGAATTAATTCATACTCAAGCAATTTATAAATACTTCCATCTGAACCAACTCCACGAATTGCCTCAATTTCTGCTCTAGTAATCTTTGGATTGTATGCAATTATTGAAACAACTTCTAATGCAGCTGGTGATAAATTAGGTTTACTTCTTTTATCGAATATTGGATAAATGTATTCATAGTTTTCTTTTTTAGCACATAACTGATAAGCATCATTAACCTTTATTATTTCAATTCCTCTATTCTCATTACTATATTCATTTTTCATAATTTCTATAATAGAAATTATTTCATCATGTCCTAATTCAGTTGCAGACATTATTTCCTTTAATTCCACTTCTCTTCCTGCAGCAAATAAAATTGACTCTATTATTCCTTGTTGTTTCTTATAATCCATTAAAATTCCTCTCCCTTTCAAATATATTTTATTAAATCATTGTTCGGAAAATCTGTCAAGTTTAAAAAATTTCAATCAAATCTTGAACAATTTAATTTAATATGTTACTATTAAAAAAAATGAAAAGCGAGGCGTATTATTATGGCAAATGATAAAAGCAAGAAAATTGAAATTGTAAAAGGAAAAGGAAAACTAAACATATCACCTGTTAGTTCTCATTTAGATGTTCAAAAACCTAAAAATAAAACAGATAAAAATAAAATTATAATTCCAAAAGAGAAAAAATAATAACTTGTTGGGAACAAAAAGTGCACAGTCTGAAACTATGTCGAGACTGTGCACCTTTTTTATTTGCTTTTATATTATATGTTATTCAATTTTTTAAATTATGTTACATTGCTGTTTCTACAGTTTCTTCTTTTTCGTTTGAATCATCTTCTTGATTTACAACTTCTAAACTTGAAACTGAAACTTCATAAGCTACTTTTGTTTCAACTCTTCCATCTTCATATTTTTTCTCGTATGTTCTAGATTGAACTCTACCTACTATTTTAACTTCTGTTCCTACTGGAATGTTTTCACAAAATCTAGCATTTCTTCCCCATGCTATACATGGTATGTAGTCTGATTTATTGTAAGCTCTGTTTACTGCTAATAATAAATCTGAAATTTCTCTACCAAATGGTGTTTGTCTGTAAATTGGTTTCTTACAGATATAACCATTTAATGTTACTTCATTAGAAACTACATCTTTACTTACTTCGATTTCTGCATCTTGATCTTCTACAAATTTAATATCTTTTGCAAAAACTGTAAGTACTAATCTGTTTTTTTCATTTTCATAACTGTTATATGATCTAAATTGACCTTCTACTGTAATTTTAGAATCAATTTGTAAATCATTAATTGAAAGTAATCTTTCAGATACAGTTATTGGAATAATGTCTGCGTTTCCGCTTAAACGTGGAACTGCTAAATCAAATATGTAAAATTTTTCTCCATAGATTTCATGACTAAATCTCTTTTCACTTGTTACCTTTCCCACTAAAACTAAGTGGTTATTTTCTAAATAATTTGTATTCAAAATAATTTCCTCCCCTTATTTGTTTATTTAATCTCTTAATCATAATGTACAAATCTTATATCATATCTCTTATTATACACCATTTTTTCGTTTTTGTCTACATAAAAAGTTATATTTTTCAATATTTTTTATTTTATACCATTTATGTTAATTGCTTCTTGTCCTGGTAAATACATTAAAAACATAACTAAAACTACAATTAAATCATAAATATTATAGTTTTCATTATTCTCAAGTCTTATTTCTTGAACCTCAATTTCCCCATAATTATTATAAATATTTCTTTGCACACAAATTAATACATCATCATCAGTTACACTTGATATTGTAATGCTAGACTTCGAATTAAAGCCATATGTTATTATATTAGAATTCACAATATTTATCTCCTCATTTTCTCCATAAGTATCTATATTAATAATTACATTTTTGGCATTTTCTAAAATCTTATTTAATTCATCCATCTTTTTAAACTCTCTATTTATCACAACAGTATCAAAATGAACATTCTTTATATTATCTATATTCTTCTCTTTAATAAATATTACATTATTTTCTTTTAAAGCATTATTTTTCATCAATAATTGTTCAATATCATTCTCACTTTTTGAATCTGTAACAATTCCAATAAATACCATTTTGGCAGTTCTCCTTTTTTGATTTATTATGACCTATAATAGGCTTTTCTATTCACTGAAACATTTGGGGACGGTCTTGTTTTGTTTCAAAAATGAAACAAAACAAGACCGTCCCCAAATGTTTCACTTTTGTTTTTGAGTTCCATTCGAATCAATTGTGTAATCATTTTTAAAAATCAAATCTGAAACAGTTACTACTTTAAAACCTTTCTGTTCAATATTTGTAAGCAATTTATCTAAACTATCTGCTGTATGTTCTGTTCCATTGTGAGATAAAATAATATCTCCGTTTTTTAGTTTCTCATCAAGTCTTTTCCACATTTCATCCCCTGTAATTCCTTTGTAATCTAAAGTATCTAATGACCACTGAATTGTTATATGCTTTTGATTTTCTGCAGCTTGAATTACAGTGTTATTATATTCTCCGTAAGGTCCTCTATATAAAGTTGTTGGCTTTCCTGTTATTTTTTGAATCTTTTCTGAACATAATTGAATCTCTTTTTCATTTTCCTCAAGATTTAATTGGTTAACATGTTTATGCGCATCCGAATGATTAGCAATTTCATGGCCTGCCTCATAAATTTTCTTTACTGCATCTGGATATTTATTAACCCAATCACCCACCACAAAAAATGTTATATGCATTTTATGTTTTTCTAATGTTGCTAAAATCGAATCTATATCATCAGCATTCCAGTTGCAATTGCTTTTGAGGTAGATTTTTAAAATTACTCTGAAAACTTATAATTAATCTTTATAGTTTCAGAATCAATTACTTCTATCCTATCAATCAAACTAACTATTGTCTGTTTATCAATATTATCAAAGTCTGTTATTTTTTTAATTATCTTAATTAATTCATCTTCTTTGTTTCTATCAAAAGAATTCAATCTTTCCTCTATTAACTTTGATTTCTGTAAAATCCCCTCTTTTTCCTTTCGATAGTCGCCAATCATCAAGTTAAATTCTTCTCCAGTTATAACTCCGTTGACCTTATCTTCATAAGCAGTTTTTATCATTTTATTTATTTGATTGATTCTATTTTCATATTCAAATTTTGTTTTACTAATTTTAATTTTCTCTTTTTTAATATCATTTATTTCATCTAGTTTTATTAAATTCTGCTTGTCTAACTTTTGTTTTGCAATTGCTTTCAAATCTTCTTTTACAGCATTGTTTAAAATACTTTCTTTTATTGCAACTCTACTGCAATATTCTTTTCCATATCTGTTATATGTGCTACAAACCGCAACCATATCATCTTTAAGTCCTTTCTGTACGGCAAATCTGTATTTGTTGTTGCATCTTGGACAATAAACTATCCCTGATAATAAATGGTCTTTTAAGTCTTTACTGTGTCTTATATGTGTTTTATTTTTTAATAAACTTTGTGCCAAATTAAATTCTTCCACGCTTACAATAGGCTCATGAGCATCTTTCTTTATAGTATGTTCTGATTCTGGTAATGCAATGTATTTTTTTACTTTATAACTAACTATTTCACCTTTTCTTTGGATTAGCTCTCCTATGTACACTCTGTTAGTTAAAATCTTTTTTATTGTTTCATGCCCCCATAATCCATAAAAAGATTTGCAATGAAATTTTGTAGTTCGTTGCTTATAAACTGACGGACATTCTACATTCTGCTCATTTAATCTTCTAGCGACATATGCTAGTCCATTCCCTTTGTTATATTCTGCGAAAATATATTTTACAACCTGTGCTGCTTCTTCATCTATTACTAATTTTGTAATATCGTTAGGATGTTTTTTATATCCATATGGTGCAAAAGCTCCTATAAATTCACCTTTTTCAGCTTTAGTCTTTTTTGCAGTTCTTACTTTTTTAGAGATATCTTTTGCATACATGTCATTTACAACAGACATAAACGGTCCAATGTCATTGTTACTGGTTTTAGAAAATGTATCTATTCCGTCATTTACAGATATGTATCTTACTCTTTTGGCAGGAAAGTATTTTTCTAAATAATATCCTGTATCTATGTAATCTCTTCCTAGCCTTGATAAATCTTTGGTTATTACCAGATTTATTTTCCCATCTTCAATGTCTTGTTTCATTCTAATGAAATCTGGTCTATTGTAATTTGTTCCTGTGTAGCCATCATCAATATAAATATCAACTAACAACCAATTATCTTGTGCTTTTACATATTTAATTAAAAACTCTCTTTGGTTTTTTATACTTTGAGAGTCCCCTTCATTTTCATCATCTCTTGATAATCTTAAATATATTCCTACCTTATATAAATTTTGACCACTCATTCCCGCGAGAATTGAATCGTAGCCATTTTTAATGCTAATTCTATCATCTATAACACCTATCATTACTTTTCTCCCTTCGATGTTTTTTAATAATAGAATTGCTTATTTCTAGTTTTGTCTGATTTTAACTCTGTTTGGAATATGGTGCAAGAGTTTTCTATTACATATCTTTTAATTATTTCTTTCATGACTTCTTGCATACTTTTTTCTTTTGTTGTAAATTCTCTGTATACTACCATTTTTATCACCTTTTTAAATATATGCTATTAACATCTCACTATGATTTAAACCATATTAATTTAAATCCTTCCTACTTTAAAAATTTTAACAATAAAAAAAGAACTATTTTCCAAATAACTTGGATTAGTTCCCTTTTCATAAATATTCTAATATTTACATTCAGTCTAATATTATTAGTTATAAACCTTTAACATTTATCTATAAATTTCTTAAATATTTTATCAACATAAGCTTCATCTAACATTAATTCAGGATGCCATTTTATAGCCATTACAAACTTCTTTGAAGGTAATTCAAAACTTTCTACTAGCCCATCATTTGAATATGATGATACTTTTGCATATTTTTCTACTTCTTCTACAGTTGCAACCATAGAATGAATACTATTTACCTCTAAGCTATCCTTTTCAATTATTTTATACAATTCTGTTTCCTTCTCAATTTTTATTGAATGTCTATAATTCTTATCAAGATAATTATGTTTATTATTTTTATCTACAATAACATCTCCACCTAACGCTCGTAATATATTATTAAATCCAGCACATATTCCTAACAATGGCTTGTTTAATTCAATTACTTTTTTAGCACATTCTACTTCATAGGCAGAACTTGTCATTCCACCCTGTAATATTATTCCATCACATAATCCAATTAATTCGTTTAAGTCTTCTTTTTCATTAAAGCTTAGCTCTTTTATATCTCCTAAATCGTTATCATTAAATTTCATAGTTTCTTCCGTTGGTAATATTGAAATTGCTAAACCACCATTCTTTACTACCAAATATCTCAATTCATCTGCAATATACATTTTATTCCATATATTGCCTATTTTAGGCTTACTGACTATTCCTATTATCTTTTTCATCTCATTCTCCTCCTTATTTCTTAATTTTACAAAACATCTATATTTGTGTCAAGAAAAAGAGTGCTACTAATAATAGTAACACTCTTCATCAAACTTATTAAGTTTGATTGTTATGTCAAAAATTTAGAATATTAATTGTGTGCCTCTCCTCTGAGAACCATATCAATATATTCTATGGTATAATCTCTTATAAAAAGCTTAGGATCAGATACCCACAGGTTAACTTCGTTGTACAGTCTTTCAAAACCTTCTTCGCCATACTGATTATAAAACTCAGAATAGTTAATCAGACCTTCCTTCATGTATTCCCTGTATGCCTGATTACCAACATACATTCTCTTTGAGAGTTTACTTCCAGACCAATCCAGAATAGTAGGAGTATAGATTACATTAACCGGTTCTCTATATCCTAATTTAAGTAAGGGTTCCATATAAACTCTTAATGGCCACATTCCAGACCAGTCTCCACCATCAACTATTACACTCAGTGTGTTGTTTTTGGCATCGCTCTTAATGAGATACATTGCTTTAACAAGATATCTTAACGGAACATTCATGTCGAATTTCTCGTCATTATCCTCTGTCACTGTGAGCAAATGTTTACCATGAATAGGGCATTCATTTTCAAGAACAATTTTTTCTTTAGACTTATAAACCGTTCTTAAATTGCGATTGTGTTTATCAACAAGACCGCATTTCGGACATTCAAATCTCAGGCGGATACTTCCATCTTTTGGATTTAAGACATCCCCTAAAATATCTGCATTGTCCATAACCTCAAGCAAAGATCTACGAACTAAGAAATCTTTCTGGTAATCATAGAAGAAAAGGATTTCATATTCAATGCCATCTCTACTTGAAAGGCGATTGAGAATCTCCTTGAAGTAAGGAAGATATTTGTCACAAATTGTCATGCCGTTGTCATCCTTAACATTGACCAGATTTTTGTAGTACTTTGTACCATCAATAATCTGTTCTTCGCCAGTAACACTTTCAAGCAATTCTACCCGTATCCTTACAGGAACTTTGTATGTTTCTTTAAGCTGCTTTGCAATTGCAAAAGCAGATGTAAAGTTAATCAATGTTCCTACATGCGGGTAAGAGTTTACCTGAGCAGACAGATAGATAATTATTGCTTCTCTTTCTTCAGGTTTCTTGTTTTTTAAGATTTGAGAAAGATTGTCAATAATGTAATTCATACCTGCCAAGGGATAGTATACATTTTTCATTTTTTGCTCATCCTTTCAGTTAAGCTTGTACATTTGACGTTTGCGTATCTTTGGTCTTTTCTAAAAATGTCATCTTGTTTTTTGTATTCTCTCATCTCCTCCATTTCGCTACATAGCACACATAAATTTTCTTCAAATATCTTTGAGTGATCATGTTCAAACTCTTTTGTCATAAGTGTTTGACTTTTCATATACTCAAAGATATCTTTTTGGTTTTCTAAGTTACAATAACATTGGGGTACACAGAATTTTGGATTTATCTTCTTTAACTCTGCTATTGGAATTGGTTTTTCAAATAATCTTAATGATTTTATTGGAATTATATATTGTTCACCGCTGTCGATGCTTCTTTTAAGTCTTGAATATACTTCATTACTTTCAGAATAATTAACCAATAATTCCTCTGCAATCAAAGGCTTTAAGAATTCCACAACTCCTATAACCTCTTGAACCGGAGAACTTAAATATAAATATGCAGTTGTAGGTTCTTTGCAAAACCTTTTTCTGTACTCATATTTCTTCATACCATATAAAATTGGTCTAAAGAATTCCGGTCTAAAACTTAGAAATATGTTCTTTTTCAATTGACACTTCACATCCTTCTTGCACAATTTTAATAAAAAAGCACTTAATCTAATTGAAAGATTACGAATACTTTAGCATAAAATATCTTTAAAATCAAGGCTTTCAAGCTTTTTTATATATTTTTTTCTTGTTTTATTTGTACTTATAATATTTTTGAAACTATTATTTTTGTTTTGTAAATATTGTTTTAAAAGTATTTTATATATCTCGGTATTGCATAACTTCTTGATAATTTTCTATCAAATTCAAAACACTTTTTACTTTTATTATATTTATATGCTGATGCATTCCATTTTCTAAAAGCTCTATTACTTATCACTGGATATCCACCGGATAGTTCTGCTATAGCTCGTATATGTTGTTGTTTAATAATTGCATTTTGAATAGCTTTTTCTTCCCTAATCTGCCTCATCTTCATCTTGGTATATTCTCTTTTCCTTTCTTGTGTTTTATCTTTTAGAACCTGTTTTTTTATGTGATATCTTTTATCTTGTTGTATTATTTTTGATATATATGCTCTTGATACTTTCAATTCATTAGAAATATCTATTATCTTTTCATCTTCTTCGTAGTATTTTTTTATAATTTCTTCCTTTTTACACATTTTTATCAACTCCATTATTTTAGTTAAATTTTGTATCACAACTTTTTTACACAGTTAAACAAATAGAGCTATTACTCTATTCAAATCATGTTGCTTAGGATTTTTTTTATTGTTTGTAATTTGTTTGGTTCACTACATAAGAACAATTAAATTTTTCACTTTGTATGAATTTTAAAAATATTTTATTCTATGTATTACATTTATTTTGAGTTCTACATTTATCTATTAATAAGAATACATATTTTTTTGAGAGTGTATGCATTTTTCTAATTTTTTATAATTATTCTGACTTTTTTATATGAAACCCTGAAATTTCTGAGCGAGCAAATTTGTGTATTATTCCCATCATTGCATAAAAATAATACACATAATGAAACCCCTTATTCCATCGTTTCGCTTATTGCAGTTTAGTATGTAGACTATCTTCTACTACAGATGTTGTTAATTTAATAACCTTATTCATACTTGCCCAAACTTTTTTCATCTGCATATTCCTTATCACAAGCTTTGCCTCCTGAACTCTTTTTTTATTGTGAGTATACGTCACGAAATCTCACTTACACATATAATTTCAATAAACTGTTTTGAAATTACTGCGAGTTATTTTTCTGCATTGGCTAACTATACCTGTCACTTTTTTCGAGTTTATGGCATCTCTCGTTTTAATATTAAAAATAACACCTACTAGATTTTTCAATCTAATAAGTGTTATTTTTTATCATTATATTTAATTGGAATTTGTTACTTTTTTCTCATCAAAATTGCCAGAAAGCAATTTTGCAGGAAGAGGGAGTTATACACTTTCCCATAAACAGCCTAAAAGCGTAGCTTTTAGCATATTTACAAATTTTTTCTTGTATAACATTTAGATATACAATTATTTTTTATATTTCAACCCATTCTCTATAAATTTTCTTGCTTTCTTATCAAATTTATATCCTCTTTTGTCCATTTCATTTTCATCTAATTCACAAAAATACTTTCCTATTTTTGAATCATATTCTAATCTACTTAGTGGATCAAAATTTCTCTTTTGTTGACATACATTTGATGTAAATATAAACTCATCTTCTTTAATTTCAACAGAACTTACACTATCATCTTGCACCAGTACTAATCCAGTTACATAAAAAGCTATACTACTACCTCCAACTTTATTTAATTCATTTATATAATGTTCTTCTAACTCATCATCATTTAAAGTTACACCATTTATTCTTTTTATAAATAGTCCAGGCTGAACATCAAACTTTTCTACATATAGAGATGAATCTGTAGCAAGGGTTGGGATTTTAACTTTATCAAAATATGCTTTTGCTTTTAATGCTGCATTTTCAATAACGTTGCTTCCATTTTCTTCAATTTCAATATTCACATTAATATCATATGGCGTTATTACTTTTATATCTAATTCCTTTAATCTATTTTTCATTTTTATAATTTTATCTTTATTTTTTGTTGCAAAAAATACTTCCATTATTCTAAGCTCTCCTCTTTTATATATATTAAATTTTTATAAAATACCATTCTCATCTAACCACTTAAAGAACTTAGGATAATCTCCTTTAAACTGCAATGGATTTTCTTCTATCAGTTTTCTTATCTCATCCTTATCCATATAAAAAATCTCCTGAATCCCATCTTTATCATAATTTAATTCACCATCATATACTAACTTATACATTTTTGAAAATGCACTTGTATCAATATCATAAGGTTTAAAATATCCAATCTCTTCCAATTTAACATTTGTAATACCTAATTCTTCTTCAAGTTCTCTATACGCTGCCTGCTCATATGTTTCTCCTGATGACACATGTCCACCTACAGAGCAATCATAACAATTTGGAAAAACTCGTCTGTTAGCACTTCTTTTAGGAACAATTATTTTATTATCGCTTGTAAATATCATTATATTTATAACCCTGAAATTTCTCCAATTATTTTGATAAATTACATTTCTGTCTTCTTTTCCAATTACATTATCATTTGCATCAACTAAATCTAAATATTCAATTTCTTCCATAATTGCCTCCATTTCTTTATACTTATATATCATATTTTTTCCTTTTTGAAAAGAGCATTTAAAACTTTAGCTATTGAAAAATTCTTATTATATCAGTAGAGTAGCAAAACTCTTAAGCCGTCAGGACTTTATATTGTTTTATGTAGTGGAGTTAAGGTGGGGACCGACAAGCTAGTAAGAGTTAGAAGATTTCGTGCAAAAGACACTAAATCCCATATCAATGCATTCGGTCTTGCACGAAAGATTCTTACTCTTAATTCGCAGTTGGGGCGGAACGAATAAAACAATATAAAGTCCTGACGGCTTAAGAGTTTTGCGGACTATTTTTACAACATACTTAAAACTAAAAACAAGCAATTCCAATTTACAATCTACCTCAAAAGCGACCCTCACCAGGCACAATTCATTGTAAAAGCTACTTTTGAATCTTCTGTTTGAACATTGTATATTGGGACTAGCTTTGATTGCGACATGGTTTGTATTAACTCTCCTGATTTATTGCTAAATGTTGCTGCTATAATAAATAAAGCTATAACTGTGCTTAAAGCAACTAAATATGAATATATTTTTTGTTTATTGAATACTAGAAACATAATAAAAAACCTCCCAAATTAAGCTGTTTAATTTTATGCTTAATTTAAAAGGTTTATGTGTTTTTACTAAATTTTATATTTTTAAATTACATTGTTTAACTTTATAATTAACTACAACATATTATTCTCATCCAACCACTTAAAGAATTTAGGATAATCCCCTTTAAACTGCAATGGATTTTCTTCTATCAACTTTCTTATCTCATCCTTATCCATATAAGAGATTTCCCGTAGTTTGTATTTTCTATTAGACTAACACCCCTCCCCACAATTTGACAAAATCCCCAATCTATTGTATATTTAACTTATATGAAACAATAAAAGGAGGAAATTTTATGTTAAAAAGTTTTATGAAAGAATTTAAAGATTTCATTTTAAGAGGAAACGTTATGGACCTAGCTGTTGGTGTTATCATAGGTGCTGCGTTCAAAGATATAGTTGATGCTTTAACAGCAGATTTCATTCAACCAGTTATCAACTCTGTTGGTGGAGCTGAAATTGGTGGAACAATTGAAATTTGGAATAACCAATATTTAAATTATGGTCATTTCTTAACAGCTGTTATTAATTTCTTAATTATGGCATTTATACTATTCATTATGTTAAAATCAGTTAACAAATTAATGTCATTAGGTAAAAAGAAAGCTAAAGAAGAAGGAGTTGCAACAACTAAAATATGTCCATTCTGTAAAACAGAAATTGACATTGAAGCAACAAGATGTCCACATTGTACATCAGAATTAAATGAAAAAGAACATAGTCATGTTGAATAATAAAACATAGTTTTAAAATAAAAAAAGGACAATTTTCTCTTGAACTTTTATAGTTCATTTCAAAATTCGTCCTCTTTTTTTGCGTTTATTATCTCATATATTCGTACTCTTTGGTTATACAATTTATTTTCGGTTATTACCAAATACCACAAATACCCTATTATAAATAGTATTGAAATATTTTGCACATAAAAAATAATTATGCTTGCAAACATCGTTAAAATAAATATACTTAAATTTGAAATAAAATTTGTATAACTATATGTATTTTCTAATCCGGTTGCAATATGTAAAATATTTTTTAATATTCTTCCTCCATCTAATGGATATATTGGGATTAAATTAAAAATTCCAATTAAAATATTTGAATATATTAGAAATTCTTTTTGAATTCCAAACATTTCCCAATCAGTTATTGTAAATAAAATTGCTAATATGAAATTTACCAATGGCCCACTTGATGCTATAATCAATTTTTTTATTGCTAAAACATTTCCTTTTCGAATTCTCTCATTATAATCTTCTGTTTTTATTCTAAAGTTGATTGATAACCCTAGTGGATTTATTCCCAATGATTGTGGTTTAAAACCTAGCAATAATCCAGCAAATAGATGTCCTAATTCATGTAAGAATGCAAATAACATTAATATTCCGTATATTTCAATTTGTCTTGTTAAATAAAAAATTATTATAAAAATAAATATTTTCAAATTGATTTTTATTTGCATCTTGTCATTCCTTTCTAAAAAGCTAAAATCATTTGTGGATCAATATATCTTCCGTCTCTTCTTATTTCAAAATGTAGGTGTGGACCTGTAACTTTTCCTGTTGCCCCAACTTTTCCTATTTCTTGTCCTTGCTTTATTTCGTCACCAACATTAACTTCAATTTGACTACAATGTGCATATACAGTTAGAACTTCTCCATTTTGAATCTTTATATGATTTCCATAATCACCAGCATATGAAGCTGCAACTACAGTTCCTTCCATTGCTGCTTGAATAGACGTTCCCATTGACGCCCCTATGTCAACACCTTGATGAAATGCTGATATTATTTCTGTTTCTTCTCTTTCCCCAAATCCCGATGTTATTTTTCCTGAAACCGGATGTATTAAATTATAATTTTGCAGTATAAATTCTGCATCTTGCTCCATCTGTGTTTTATTTTCTGCATCAACTTTTGCCTTTAATGTCCCATCATTACCATTTATTTGAGAAGTGTCTGTTCCACCTCCAATACCTTCTTGATGTGTTAATTCACTTGTATTGTTTTGACTTTTTTCTTGATTGTTTTCTGTTTGATTTTGCTCATCAGTTTGATTTGCATCTACTTGATTTTCCTTATTTTCTTCTTGCTGTTCTCCTTGATTTTCTGCATCCACATCTACATTATCATCAGCGTTAGTCTCTTTAGATTCATCCTTATTTTCATCATTTGGTAATCCATTCACTTTTACAATATTATTAAAATTATTCTTAAAATATTCCACTCCCTGATTGTACATTTTTTGAAAATTCACATCATAACTTAAAACCGTTTTAGTTTGATTTATAACCTTTTCACTAAATATACTATTATGATTTTTTAAAACCAAAAATATTGAATATATAGTTACGCAAATCAAAATTTGTATCATCATTTTCTTTCCCAAAGAAACCTTTTGACTTTTTCCAACATTAACAGAAGTTGTTGAAACCCTTACCCCCTGCGCCTTCCTTCTGTAATAAATTTCCTCTGCTCTTCTCATTCTTTCTTCCGGAGAAACAACTCTTTCCATATTCAATCATCCCCTTTATAAACAAAAAAGACATATATGATTTCTCATACTTGTCTTTTTTAATTTATATGTGTTTATACTTAATTTATGAATAAAATATATACACATGTTATAAACAATAAACATCCTAATGCAATTGAACACATTTTTAAATATTTATATTTTTTTAATAATTTATTATTTATGTTTTTTGATGTTATGTCTTGATTTTCAAGTTTATTTATATAATTTGATATTAATAATTCCGCTTCTTTTACAACAAATTCATCCTCGTCCTCTTCATTATGATTCTCCGAAAACTTATCAGATTTACTCTCTACATATTCAAACTTTTTTATTTTTTGATTTTCTTTTAAAACTACAAAAGCCTCTTCAATTAAATTAGATGGCAAATCCTTCAAAATAACCATATTTCTCATTTTATTAATATCCATAAACTCCTCCCCTTTATAGATATTTTTTCCAATTTACCACTTTTTATTCATTACATCTATAATTCCATTTGAAACAATATTGCACATATTGTGAATTTTATCTAACGAAACATTTTGTAAATTATTAAAATTAATAATATTATTATTTGAATTTTCACCAACAACGGCTTTTATACTTATATCTCCTATCATATTATTGTTCTTTTTCAATGATTCTGCATATCTTAATCCTCTATTCTGAATAAATATTTTTCCAATATTTGATTTAGAAGATAACGCCGAATCTATAACAATAATTAAATCATTTTTATAAGTATTTGGTTTGAATTTTTCCTTTATATTACTGTAGGTTATAACATCTTCTAGATTCCCTAAAATTTCTATTTCATCATTTTTATTAAAACATTTTTTTAATATACTTCCAACTACTGGACCAAAAGCATCTCCTATTATCATATTGGTTCCAATACATAAAAAAACAATCTTTTTGTTCTTTCTATTTGAAGTTACAACATTTCTTAGCTCCCATACAAATCTTTTGTACTCTACACTATTTTTTAACATTTTTTCCTCCACTCTCCATGCCTAATTACGCTCATATTGTAGAGTATGTTGTTTTTTTATTTTTTATTCTCACATATAAAAATTAGCCAGTACAATTATACTGGCTAATTTATTTTATTACTATGCAGTTTTTAATTCTAATCTTAACTTATCAGCTATCATAGCTATAAATTCTGAATTTGTAGGTTTTCCTTTAGATGTAGAAACTGTATATCCGAAAATGCTTTCAACTGTGTCAATTTGACCACGAGCCCATGCAACCTCAATTGCATGACGAATTGCTCTTTCAACACGGCTTGGTGTTGTGTGATATTTTGATGCTATTTCTGGATATAGTTGTTTTGTAATTTGATTAATTACATCAATATCATTTACAACCATCATGATAGCTTCTCTTAAATATTGATATCCTTTTATGTGTGCTGGTACTCCAACCTCATGGATTATGTTTGTAACTAACGCCTCTAAATTATCTGTCCCATTTTTCTTATCCTGTTGTATCTCAATATAAGGTGCTCTGATTTCTTTGTTGATAAAACTTACTTTATTTCCTGTTGGTTGAAATGTTTTTATTTCTCTTATTCTTTTTACTAATACGTCAATTTCGAATGGTTTAATTATGTAATATTGTGCTCCTAAGTCTATTGCTTTTTGTGTGATTTTTTCTTGTCCTACTGCTGATAACATTATGCATATTGGTTTCTTTTCCATTTGTGATTCATTAATTTTTTCTAAAACTCCTAGTCCGTCTAAATGTGGCATTATAACATCTAATATTGCTATATCTGGTTTAGTAATTGATATTAATTCAGATGCCTCTTGTCCATCTTTTGCTACTCCAACTACTTCTAAATCTTGTTCTTTTTCTAGGTATCCTAATAATGTCATAGCAAAATCTTTGTTGTCATCTGCTATTAATACTGTTATTTTGTTATCCACCTTTTTCATCCTCCTGTTTAAATATTTTTGTAAAATTGGAAATATTTTACAATTCAGATTATAATATTACTTTAAAAATAATGCAATACTTTTTGGAAATTTTTTCCATTAATTGTAAATTTTTTCCATATGGTGTTTTTTTATTTATTTTTCACTCGCTTTTTTTCTTATATTTTTAGTTCTAATAACTCTGTGCCCTACAATTTTACAATTATTTTCATTAATATTTAAAAGGTTTTCTAACTCTACATTTGTAACTTCAACACAACATTTAATATTATCTTCATACACAGTATTTACAATATTAATATCATTCTTTTTGCAATAGTACTTAAACATTTCTAACATAGTATATTCAATTTCAATTTCGACTTCTAATCCAATGGTTTCATTGGCAATAGTTGCAGAATTTATAACTTTTGTTGTCGCATCAGAATAAGCTCTAACTAGGCCTCCTGTTCCAAGCAGAATTCCTCCAAAATATCTAGTAACAACAACCAAAACATTACACAAATTGTTTTTAGCTAAAATATTTAGCATTGGTCCACCTGCTGTACCACTTGGTTCGCCATCATCACTAAATCTTTCAACAACTCCATTTTCAGTCATAACTCTGTATGCAAAACAATTATGCCTTGCATCATAATATTGTTTTTTTATATCTTTCAAAATAGCCTGAGCTTTTTCTTCACTATCAACATAAAACATAGTTCCAATAAACCTAGACTTTTTTTCAACAATTTCTTCTTCTAACTTTTCTTCATTAATTGTTAAAAACATACATCTTCTCCTTCCTACATTGCTCCGGCTACGTATCCTGTAGAATATGCAATTTGTAAATTAAATCCACCTGTATATGCATCTACATCAATTATTTCTCCAGCAAAATATAGGCCTTCAACTAATTTAGATTCCATAGTTTTTGGATTAATTTCTTTTATAGCAACTCCTCCAGATGTAATTATTGCTTCATTAATTGGTCTAAAACCAGAAATAACTACTGTGAAGTTTTTTAACAATTTAACAAGTCTAGTTCTTTCTTGTTTAGTAATTTCATTTACTTTTTTATTTCCATCTATTCCAGATAATTTAATAATTGGATCTATTAATTTTTGTGGTAGTAATTCATTTAGGCTATTTCTAAAAAACTTGTTTTTATCTTTTTCAAAATCTCTTAACACACGAGCATCTAATTTTTCTTCATTTAAAGCTGGTTTTAAATCGATTTTTAAAATTACTTTTCCACTATTTAATAACTCTTCCACATTCTTATATCTCAATAAATGCGCTGAACCACTTAAAATTGTTGGTCCAGAAACTCCAAAATGTGTAAATAACATTTCTCCAAAATCTTCGTAAATTGTCTTACCTTTTTGTGCATCTTCTATTTTAATTTGAACATTCCTTAAACTCAATCCTTGCAAAGACTTGCATAATTCAAGAGATTCATTTTTTGTTATCAATGGAACTAATGAAGGTTTTATAGGTGTTATGGTATGACCTAATTCTCTTGCAATTTTATAGCCATCACCAGTTGAACCTGTTGCTTGATAACTATTTCCTCCTGTAGCTAAAATTACTTTATCTGCTTTTTCAATAATAATGTTTCCATCTTTAACAAACTCCACTCCTGATACTTTATTTGAATCTATCAATATTTTTTGAACTTTAGCATTAGTTATAATTTTAACTTTCAGTTGCTTTAATTCCTCAATAAATGCATCTAAAACATCCATTGATTTATCGCTTACCGGAAAAATTCTGTTACCTCTCTCTTCCTTTACCTTTACATTATGTTTTTCAAGAAGTTCAATTATATCTTTATTAGTAAATTTTTCAAAACAACTATACAAAAATCTACCATTTCCTGGAATGTTTTGAATAAACTCAGAAATGTCTAAACTACTAGTAATATTGCATCTTCCCTTACCTGTAATTAAAAGCTTTCTTCCAAGCATATTCATCTTTTCCAAAATGACAACATCATTCCCACATCTAGCAGCAGAAATCCCAGCCATCATACCAGCAGGACCCCCACCAACAATTACAACTTTCATATTTTTTCTCTCTCCTCAAAATCTACAAATTAGAAATAGCTCTCATAACTCCTAATTTTCCATATTCATAAGTCAAACCACCTTGCATAAACGCAATATAAGGTGGACGTATAGGAGCATCACAAGACAATTCAATAGAAGACCCTTGTGTAAATGCACCAGCAGCCATTATAACTTTATCTGTATAACCAGGCATATCCCATGGTTCTGGAATAGAATTTGAATCAACAGGAGATCCCATTTGAATTCCTTGACAATATTTAATAACACTATCAGCGTTACCAAATTCTATTGTTTGAACTATGTCTGACCTTCTTTCATTATATCTAGGTACAGCTTTATATCCTAAATCTTCTAACATTTTACTTGCAAAAACAGCAGTCTTTAAGCTACTTTTAACAACGCTTGGAGCCATGAATAATCCTTGTAAAATAGATCTATTTACTCCTTGACTTGGTCCAACTTCTTTTCCTTGACCTGGTACTGTTAATCTTTCTGCTGCTAGTTCTACTAAATCACTTCTACCCGCAATATAAGCACCATTTGTAGCAATTCCTCCACCTAGATTTTTTATTAATGATCCAACTATAACATCTGCTCCTAAGCTTGTTGGTTCATATTTTTCAACAAACTCACCATAACAGTTATCTACCATTATAATAACATCTTTGTTATTTTCTTTAATTATTTTAATTACTTTTTCAATTTTATCAAGTGTAATGCTCTTTCTTGTTGCATACCCTCTTGAACGTTGTATTTCAATTAGTTTAACATTTCCTTGTAAAACTCTTTCTTTTATTTTGTCATAATCGAAATCATCATCAACCATATCTATTTGTTCATATTTAACACCAAAAGATTTTAATGAACTGTTATTCTCTTCTATTCCAATTACTTTGTCTAGTGTATCATATGGTTTTCCGCAAATACTTAGCATTGTGTCTCCTGGACGTAAAAAAGCAAACAAAGCTACAGTTAAAGCATGGCTTCCAGAAATAAATTGATTTCTTACTAAACAATCCTCTGCACCTAATACTTCTGCAAATACTTTTTCAGCTGTATCTCTTCCTACATCTCCATAACCATAACCTGTTGTTGTTCCAAAATGCATATCAGAGATATTGTATTTTTGAAATGCTCTTAATACTTTCGCAGTATTATATTCACATACTTCATCAATTTCTTTAAATACTGTTTCTACATCTTTCTCAACTTTCTTTGATAATTCAACTACACCTTCACTAATTCCTAATTCCTTATACATTTTTTTACTCCTTTTTATTTTTATTTACTAATATAATATGATTCACCATACATTACGTAATTTTCATAGTATTTACCAACAAAATTTGGATTATTTGATTCAATTTCATATTTAGGCTCTACAATTATTTCACCGTTTTTATTTATTGAACCCCATTTTCCATCTTTTTTTATTCCAGCAAAACCATATTCATTAAATTCTGTTACAAAATCATATTTTGCTTCAACAACATATTCTCCATTTTTATTTGTAAATCCCCATTTTGAACCTTTTTTAGTTGCATATAATGAATTTTCCAAAACATCTTTATTCTCAACGGTATTTCCATCAAAATCAATGTATTTTCTATCATTGTCTGATTCTATAATTATATATTTTTGCTTTAATTTAATTTGAGATTTTGGCATACTTATAATTAATTTGTCTTTTGCAATTAAATCAACTGAATTTTTACTATTATTAATTGCTTGTACTATGTTTGCATTTGGAATCTTTTGAATAATATCATATTTATAATCAATTACTCTATTTCCGTTTATATCAACCATTCCAAATTTCCCATTTTTAAATGTAATAAAATAATTACCATATACATATTCAAGATAATCATATTCTTGCTCTTTCAATTCCTTTGATAAATTATCTATTATTCTAAATTTTTCATTTTGCATTATTGCAATTGAATAATTATCATTTGATGTTTCATTGATTCCAACAACATCATCATAATTTATTTTTTGCTTTGTAGTATAATCAAAAATATCTATAATATTTCCATTTTGAGCATTAATATATTTCCCTGAAATATATATATTATCATATTTTATATCAATTGTCACATTTCCATTAAAATCAGCTAGTCCTTGTTTTTCGTTTTGCTGCAATATTAAGCAATTATTATTTTGGTCATATCCAATATCTTCATAATCATTTTTTAAAATCTGTTTGTTGTTTTTATAAAAACTTGCTTTTCCATTTTCAAAAGCTACTAAATATACATCATCGTTTTTTTCAGTATTTTTTATTCTTCCAATTTGTTCAAACTTAGTATCTAAGACTTGTTTTCCTTTATTATTAATAAATCCATATTTTAAAGAATCTCCATTTTTCTTTGCTACTATAAATCCTGATTTTCTGTAATCCGAACCTTCTTCATAATAACCATCAGATTCTATTTTATCGAATTTTTCTTTTACAACTGTGGCTCCATTTATATTTATAATTCCATACTTGTCATTTTTCTTTACTAATAATAAACCTTCATTATACTCAAAACTTTGAATATCTTCATAATTTGCTTTTGCAATAACTTTTCCGCTAAAATCTATCAAACCATATTTATCTTTTTCTTTGAATTTTAAAACACTTTTCTCATATGGTATTTCACTTATTCCAGAGTTCAAATTAATAGCTTCAACAATAACATATTGGTATAATATTTGCTCTGCTTTTTCATTAAACACTTTAATTTTATATTGATTTTTTTCCACATCATAGTCGTACATGCAAATGAAAAGTGGTTTCGAAGGATTTGGAATTTGAATCTCATCATAATACGGTTGCACAACAATATCACCATTTCTATTGATTACACCGTATTTATTATTTTCCGTAAAGACCATATAATCTATTTCTTTTACTTCTTCTAGCTGATATTCTAAATTTTTGTTTTTATTACAATTAATTATTACACAAATAGATATAATAGCTAAAATTATTATTCCAAATATAATAAAAATCTTCTTTTTACTCATTACACAACCAACCTTTAAAAATTATTTTTTCATTTGTAAATACGCCTTTGAAATGCTTTATTTTTCACATATTTTAATACTTTTCTTAATTAATTATATAAACTATTATGTTATCTGTCAATGAAGGTTAATAAACTTTTTGTTTTATTTTCCTCATTTTCTTTATTAGTTTTTTGAATTGATAAATTATAAATATTTGTAATTACAAAATATATAAAAAATGATATAACAAAACAAGTGAATAGTTTACCAGTTTTACAACAAATCCATTTCATCTATATTCACCCTCTTATAATATTAAATTTTTCTTTTGAAACTTTGGTAGACTAAAAACATATTTCCCAAAAAAGAATCTACAAATTTTCGACATCAAATCTTCTTAACTGCTTTAGTTTAGCATATTTTTTATGTTATGTCAAATGTTTTCGTTTGACATAATATTTTTTGTGTGCTATAATTTTATCGAAATGAGCAAAGTGCTCAAGCGTATTTCATTGTTAAGTGGTAGCAATGTAATATTGTGGCTTAACCACACATCCTTAGGAGGGAAATTTATGTATAAGGTAAACGTTGACCCCGAAGGAATCATTACGCGGTGTTCTGACAATGTAAAAATTGGCACAATTTCAGGTTACTACTATTCGGACTTCAGAAAATATCCTAATATGTTTAAAGCAAAAATTATTAAACTTGACTCAGGAAAAGAAGTTAAACTTTTTTATGGTGGTGCATTCGAAGGAAAATTTAAGGAAACGTGTCACCTTAAGTGTACTTGGGGCAAAAGCTGCTTAAGTTACAAAAAGTGCAATTGCGAGTTTAACCCTAAGTTTTCTAATGTTGGATACTATGTAATGGAAGACTAAACACAAAAAAACTAGCATATATTTTATATATGCTAGTTTTTTTCTAACTACAAATATGTTTTCTTGTCATTTCTAATAAATGTAATTTTGTAAATCCAACCACTTGAGTTTTTGCCCTATCTTTTTTCAAATGTTCTAATAATAAATTTTGAATTATTTCTTCGTCTTCTTTTTTATCCATGTCAATATAATCTATAATGACAATTCCACCTATATCTCTTGCTCTAATTTGTTTCGCAATTTCTATAGTAGCTTCCGAATTCACCTTTAAAACTGTTTTTTCTATATTTTCTTTTCCGGTAAATTTTCCAGAATTTACATCTATTGCTGTTAACGCTTCTGTTTGATCTATTGTTATAAATCCACCACAATTTAACCAAATTTTTCTATTAGATATTTTTTCAATTTGTTTTTCTAAATTATACATATCTAAAATATTTTCTTTTTTTATAAATTCAACATCAATTTTTAAATTTATTTCCTCTAAAAATTCTTTTACTAAATTTGAAACAGATTCACTATTTACAACAACTCTATCTAAACCTTGATGACCAATGTCTAATAATAGTCTTTTTATTATACTTCCTTTTTCATATAATAATGCTGGAATTTTTTCTTTGTTTTTTATTATCTTATCTGCATTATTTTTGACACCTTCATAAATAGAAATAACTTCCTGAATATCTTCTTTTATTTGTTCTTCACTTGCACTAACAGCAGATGTTCTTATAATAATTCCATAATTATTAATTTCTAATTTATTTACTATATTATTTAGTCTTTCAATATCTTTCCTATCTTCGATTTTTTGTGATATTGTAATAAATTCGCTATTTGGAATTATTACAACAAACTTTCCAGCAATATTTAAATTTGTTGAAACTTTTGCTCCTTTTTTATCTGTTTTATCCTTCTTAACCTCTACCATAACTGGCATTCCCGTTTTCACGTAATCCTTTATGTTATATTTATTTAAATCTTCATTTTTATTTCCAGTTTGATTGCTCACTTTTGGCAATATATCTTTAATATGTAAAAAAGCGTTTTTATTATCACCAATATCTACAAATGCTGCTTGCATTCCTGGTAAAATATCAACAACTTTTCCTAAATAAATATTTCCTTCTAATCTTTCTAAGTTATCATATTCTTCATATTTTTCTAAAAGATTACCATCTTCAACAACTGTAATAATACTTTTATCTTCTGCGCTGTTTACTATAATTTCCTTCATTTAACACCTCTTAATTAAATTTGTTCATTGCAATATCAACGCCATTTTTTACTATTTCTTCAACAGCTTGTGCAGCTAAACTAACTCCTTCTTGTAAAACTTTATATTCTTCTTCTGGAATATGTCCTATAACATAATTTATTAAATCCCCTTTAAATTCAGGACATCCAATTCCAACTCTAACCCTTGTAAAATCTTCTGTGTTTAAACAATTTACAACAGATTTCATTCCATTATGTGTTCCAGGTCCTCCACTTTTTCTAATTCTTATTTTTCCAGGAGTTGTATCTATATCATCATAAATCACAATAATATCTTTATTCTCTACTTTATAAAAGCTAACAAATTCTTGTATTGCTTCTCCACTTAAATTCATATATGTTTGAGGTTTAACAAAAAAAACTTTTTCACCATTTATTAAACCAGTTCCATATAGTGCTTTAAATTTAGATTTATTTACTTTAATATCGAACTTTTCTGATAGTTTATTAATAACATCAAATCCCATGTTATGTCTTGTTTTAGAATAATCAGATTCTGGGTTTCCTAATCCTACTATTAAATACATATTTTTATCCTTCCTTGTCTTAAAATTACTGGTTTATTATCTATAACTTCTACAATAGTTGATGGCTCAGATAATTTAGCTTTTCCTCCATCTATACAAATATCAACTTTACCGTCGAAATCTTTTAAAATTTCACTTGGTATTATTCCACTTGGCTTTCCCGATAAATTAGCACTTGGAGCTACTATCGGTATTTTAGATTCTTTTAATATTTTAAGAATAATTTCATTGTTTGGAATTCTTATACCAATTGTATCTTTTCCTGATGAAATATAATCAAAAACTCCAGGTCTTTTCTTTAAAACTATTGTTATTGGTCCTGGCATATATTTTTTTATAATTTTTTCTTCTATTTCATTGCTAATAATTGCATATTTGCTTATTTCTTCAATACTTGAAACCATAATACTTAAAGGCTTTTCATCAGGTCGCATCTTAACTTCATAAATTTTTCGTACTGCTTCTTCATTATAAGCATTTGCCCCAATTCCATACACTGTTTCAGTTGGAAAAATAACTAATCCACCTTGTTTTATTGTTTCAATACATTTTTTTAATTCTTCTTCATCTATACTTTGTTTCCAGTCAAATACTTTTGTCATTTTTGTATCAAGTCCTTCTTTACATAATTTGTTTAGAATTTTATCACACTTTTGCTTATTTTACAAGTATTGTAAAGATTTCTATCATTTAAAATAATTCCAAAATCTTAGGTATAAAAATAATTCCAGCTATAGCAACTGAAGCAATTGCCCATACTAAAACCCCTCCAGCGGCAACATCTTTAGCAATTTTAGCTTTTGGATCTTTATATGGTGTAACCATATCAACTACTGTTTCAATTGCAGTATTTAGCATTTCTGATCCTATTACACCTGCAAATAAAATTACACATGCTATACATTCTGTCGAGCTTATTTTAAAAACAATTCCAAAAATTATAACTAAAATCATTGCAAAGAAATGTATTTTCATATTCTTCTCTTTTTTTAATGATGTAAAAATTCCTGTTCCTGCATATTTAAAACTATGAATTAACCTTTTTGTTTCAACTTCCATCTCTTCTTTTAATTCTTCCCCACGTTTTAATTCCATTTTTACCTCCTATAATTCTAGTTTTTCTTTTAAATATATTTTGCTTATCAAACTTAATTCCCTTAAACTTTCTTCTGGCAATTCAAAAGAAAATAACTTTTTGGCAGGTGCTTTTATTATATATCTTATTGCATCAACTGTTGTCATATTTATACTAATTGCTGATTTATCAACTTTTCCGCAATTAATACACTTAAATCCATCATCAACTATACTAAAATATGCGATTTTCTCTTCTTCATGGCATTTAACACATTTGTCAATTTTAGGCATAAAACCTAATAAACAAAGCAATCTTATTTTAAAAGCAGATACTACTAATTCAAGATTTTTGTCTGTTTCAGAAATAACATATAATGTATTTAATAATAATTGTAAAATTTTATATGTATTTTGATTTTCGTAAGTTACACTATCTACAATTTTGCATAATTCTACTGCATAATTTAACTTGTCCAAATCTGTTCTCAAATTATAAAAAATCTCTATGGTATCACACGAATTAATATTATAGCTATTGTTTCCTTTAAATATTAAATACTCTCCAAAGCAAAAAAATTGAGTTCCTGCCATAAGCAGGCTCTTTGGCCTTCTTGCTCCTTTTGCAGCACACCCAATTTTTCCGTTTGGAGTTAATATTGTGACCATTTTATCGAAGTCGCCCATTTTACTTTCTGAAATTATCAAGCCCTTGGTCTTTATTATCCCCATATTCATTCACCTTTATATTTCCATTTACATTTATGTTTTTTTCAATATTTTGAAAAGCCATCAATTCCATAAACGTATCAATATTTCCTGTATTTTTAAATGTATTCCAAGCTAATTGTTTTATCATATGCATCCACTCCTTATCAACAAAGTTAGTAATTTGAGTTTAGTTCAAATTTTACTTCATTGTTATCTTTTGCTTATTTGTTATTTTTTATTCAAGACCGTCCCTTTTTGTTTCATTTTTGAAACATTTTAAGACCGTCCCCAAATGTTTCAAATCATTGCAATTTAAATTTTTTCACTAAAATATCATTGTTTTGCCAGTCTTCTTTTACTTTAACCCAAATTTTTAAATTAACTTTGGTGTCTAGCATTTTTTCTAAATCCTGTCTTGCATATGTGCCAATCTTTTTAAGCATTGCACCATTTTTTCCAATAATAATTCCTTTGTGAGATTCTCTTAAGCAATAAATTGTTACATCAACGTCATAAATATTTTCTTTGTTTTGAGTTTTTCTTGTTTTCATTTTTTCAGTTTCAACATATATTCCATGTGGAACTTCATCATCTAGTAATCTTAAAGCCTTTTCTCTAATTGTTTCTTCAACTAATTGACGAAGAGTTTGGTCTGTATACTCTTCAATATCATAATATGCAGGACCAGGTTTTAAGTTACTTTCTATTTCGTCTAAAATAGCATCTAAATTTTTATTTTTTACAACTGAAACTGGTATTACAGCTTGAAAATCATATTCATCTTTATAAAGATTTATTAATTCAGCCAAATGTTCTTTTGTTACTAAATCAATTTTATTTATAATCAAGATAGTTTTTATTTTAGCCTCTTTTATTTTGTCTAATATAATCCTATCTCCTCTTCCTATATCTTTTGATGTTGCATCAATTACAAATAGTGTAATATCAACTTCACTTATCACACCAAAAGCTGTTTCTATCATAGTATTTCCAAGCTTTGTTTTAGGTTTATGAATACCTGGCGTATCTATGAATATTATTTGTGAGTTTTCTCTATTAACAATAGCTCTAATTGCTGTTCTTGTTGTTTGCGGTTTATTTGCAATAGCAGCAACTTTTTCACCTACTAAACTGTTTATAATGCTTGATTTTCCAACATTTGTTCTACCTACCATAGATACAAATCCAGATTTAAATTCTTGCTCCATTTTACTTCCTTTCTTTATCTGATAATGTTTAATTTATTTAAAACATTTTCTTCTTTTGCTCTCATAACGACTTTATCTTCTTCTACCATGTGATCATATCCCATTAAATGATAAAAACCATGCACTACCATGTAAGCAAGTTCTCTTTCGAAACTATGACCATATTCTTCTGCTTGTTCTTGAACTCTTTCAATTGAAACAATTACATCACCTATTGTTTCTGGAATTTCATTTTTTCCAGCTTGTACCATTTCATCTAGTTCAATTTTTTCAAACATTGGAAATGATAATACATCTGTTTCCTTGTCTATATTTCTAAACTCGTTATTTATTTTTCTTATTTCTTCAGGTGTAGTTAAAGTAATGCTAATATATAAATTTAATTTTTCTAATCTTTCAACACTGAAACATGTGTCAATTACTAAATTTATAATTTTTTCATATTCAACATTCTCATCTACACCATTATATACTAATTCAACAAATTTATTTTCTTTCATTTAAGCCACAACTTTCTTTTTTAAATATTCTCCATCTCTTGTAACGCATTTGTTAGGCATTTTTCTCATCACTCCTAATTCTACTAATTTATTTTTGTAGAATTGAATAATTTTGCAATATTTGTTTTCGTTTTTGCTAACTTGTTTTAAATCATTTGTAATAAATAAAATTTCTTTTTGTTTATTGTATTCTTCGTTGTTTGATTTTTCTAAATTAGCAATTTCCTTGTAATTATTCCAGAATTGTTTATATTCATTTCTAGATTCTGGCTTGTCCCAATAAACTTTAGTAGAAAGAACTTTTAGATTATACTCATCAATTAAATTGATTAATAAACTATAAGCTTTTTCTCTTTTCTTTGATATTTTAGTATCAACTATTAATGATCTTGTATCTTTTAATAGTTTTACATAGCATTGTTCTGCAACTACAAGTGGTAAACTATGTGTAAATAATTTTCTGCTAATTCCTAACAAAATCATATTTTTTTCAATAACTTCAGCTTGATCTAATTTTCCAACTGAATATTTTTCGTATTTGTCATATTCTTCTGATAATTCTTTATAAATTTTTGAGTCATTATTTACTATTTTTAGTGGGAATATATTTGAAATATATTCTTCTAAAGTGTCAAATATTTTTTCATATATTTCAGCTTTTTCAGCTGGAGTTAAATTTTCTGTTAATTTAACTGAATAATGTTTTATTATTCCTTTATATAAAGTTTCCATTTTTGAGCAATAAAATCCTTTGTATTTTTCTAACACTTTATTTTTCTCGTTATATCTAATATTTTCGTAGTCTAATTCTAATAAATATTTTTGTTTTCTATATTTATACTCTGCATACTCTGAATCTTTTAAACCTGTTATCAAATAATATTTTGATAACGCATTTTTTTCAAACTCTGTTGCTGTATCATTTTTTACTTTTTTGTAAACAGAGTCCATAATATTTTTGTCAATAGCTTCTAAATATAAAGTAAATGCATCTTCATATTTTTTAGTAGCTTGTGCTTTTTTATCTTCATTATCACTTCTTAAATTAGCATTATAATTTTCATATGCTTTAATTAAATTATTTCTTTTCATAGAAATAATAATTCCATTGATTCCAACTCTAGTTGGTGTTAATAATTTAGATAATTTATTTGATACCTTGCTCATGAAGGTTTTTTCTGTATCGTAGATTCTCAAGCTTTTTTCTTGCATAGTAAATCATTCCTTTCAAATTTATATTTTTTCTTTAGTTCCTATACTTTCAAGAACTTCATATATAACTTCTACCTCTATATATTCATCTGTTTCATTTGTGTTTATATAGATGTTTGATATATTTTCTTTATTATGAATTTGTTCTTCTAGTTTGTTTTTAAGATTTTTTATTCCAACTTCTTTTGCTTCATTTTTATCGTATACCACTTGATTTTGCTGTTTTTCAAAGTTTTCGTTAACAACAATTTCTATTGGTAAATAAAAATTAGAAGTTATTTTTAATTTCTTAATTGTACTTATTGTATCATAATTTTCAAATTTTGAAAGGGTTTTGAAGAAATTTATTTTAAAATTATTAATATTTAACGAATATTTTTTCTCTTTATTGCCTGTTTGGTTTTCATAACTTTGATTATAATATACTTTTTCCTTTTCAGAGTACCAAACTTTCGCCATAACTTGACCTTCAGCATGCACAAATCTATTGTCTGTATACTTACCTTCTATCCAACCTTGAACCAGTACCTCTCCTTTCTTAACCGTATCTCCAACATTCACAGCTGGAGTACCATTTTGTGCTTCAATTTTAGTTATTATCCCATCTTTGCTTGCAACTATATTACAATATTCATCTTCATTTATAATATCTGGCTTTTTATCCGCTTCTACTACTTTAACAATTAAATTTGTCCCCTTAATTTCCATTCCTACCCATGCCACATCTTCTCTTGCAATTCTTATTTTATTAATTAAATTTTGCAAATCAATTTTATTTTTATATTTTCCTATATCAACACCATCACTCTGAATAATTTCTAAAATTTCTCTCTGCTTTGTTTCATCAACTCCTGTAATATCTATATTCCAAATAAAATTAGAAACAACAAAAATTGCAATAACTATAACTCCTAAGGTAATTGCAAAAATTTTTCTTTTTCTATATCTATTTAAAATAAAAGGAATACCTCTTTTTTTAATAATCTTTATTTTACATTGACACTTCTTAGCTATTTTAACTACTTCCCTATAATTTGAAACACCTATATTAGCTGAAAACAAAGTAGACTTTCTCCTATTAGTTTTCCAAAAAAAGATTTTTTTACTAATACACATATTAATAAATCTTTCTATGAAAAATCCCTCTACAACAACATTAACATAGCCCAAAATATAATACATCAATATTTTTAAATACAAAATTACTCCTCCTATTCCTGCTCTTCATCCACAACACTTTCAAAATCAATACTCTCAATTTTTCCTTTGACAATCAAATCATCAATTGTCATCTCCTCTAAAGATAATTGATACCCATTAATATTAATAATTCCTATATATGTTTGAATTCTAACGAAAAAATCTTGATACTCAAGTATTCCTTTATAATTTTCAATTAGCACTTGTTCGAATTTTAAAATTGTTAGTTTCGGTATTTTTAAAGAAACCTCTTCCGGCACTTCCAAAGCCTTACTTATTCTACTTTTTACATTTTTTCTTTTCATTTTTGCTCCTTTCTGTCCTATTCTGTCTTATTTGAGACGTTTTTTTGAGGAACATTTTTATGTTTCCAATATTATTCAAACTTATCTAAGCTATCAAACTCATATCCCATATCTCTAATACCTTTAATCACATCATTTAAAATACTGCTATTATCTTTTGAATTTGAATGTAATAAAATAACTGCTCCATTATGAACATTATCTAAAACTTTGCTCTTACCATAACTCTCTCTACCTTGCTTTGATTCATCCCAATCATCATAAGCCAAACTCCACATAACAGTTTTATATCCTAATGAATTTGTATAATCTAAAGTTCTCTCACTAAACTCTCCTTTTGGTGGTCTAATATATTTCATTTCATAACCAAATTTTTCATAAACAGCTGTATGTAAATCCATAACTTCCTTTTTTATTGTTTCATTATCAATTTCAGGCATACTTTTATGATTTACTGTATGATTACCAACAATATGTCCATCATCTATCATTCTTTTAACCAAATCAGGCTGAGTGTTTAAATAATGAGCTGTGATAAAAAAACATGCCTTTACATTGTTTTTCTTTAAAACTTCCAAGATTTTTTCCATATATCCGGCTTCATATCCGAGAATCAAAAGTTAAATAAACTTTTTTGCTTTCGCTATCTCCCAAGCAAATTCCATTATATTTATCAAGTAGTTTTTTATTTGCAGCTCCTACATCTGGTTGCTGATGATTTGGATTTCTTTTGATTCCCCAACAAATTTTTTTATTGCTTAATGTAGTATTAGCATTAGTTAAAAGTGTTCTCCCCTTTAAATCGCTTGTGTTACTTTTAAGAATAGAAAACATAAATGCAAATAACACTGTGCTTATGGATAAAATAAGTAAAACCTTTTTTCGTTTTATCATAAGATTACCTCCATGAATATTTTTCTTTGTTAATACATATTAGAGGGGTGAGGAATTTATGAATGAAAATAAAAAAACACGAAAATATTTTACTCAATGTGCTCAAAGTAAATATTTCGTGTTTTTTGAAATTTAATTCCGTATCAATATTATTTAATTTTTCTTTATATTTTAGTCTTTTAGCTTTTCAATTTCTTCTCTGGCTAATCCAGTTACTTCTATGATGGTACCGATATCAATGTTTTGTTCTAGCATTTTCTTTGCAACAATACGGTTTTGTTCTTCTTTCCCAGCAGAAAACATGCTCTTCATATCAGCATGATACTTCCATTCAGATCTTTCTCTAAACTTTGCACGCATTCTTTCTTCTTCGTCTGCATTAATATATTCTAATTCATCTTCTGCCTTTTGAACAAATTCATTATCTATCATCTTAATCTCCTCCACATCATCATTGATTATGAATGTTAGCCATTGTTCCAATCTGCTTGATATTCTTTTACATTTTTCTTTAAATTTATGCAATTGTATGTAATGGTATTCCATTTTGTTAGTCAATAACATATTCTCATAATTCCTTTTCAATCTTGCAACTTCATGAAAAGGTCCTTCATCAAATATATTATAGCACAAAATCCAAATTCCAATTACTCTTTTTGCATTTTTGAAATCTTCATTTTTGATTAAACTTTCATGAAACACTCCTGAGTCATGAAAAATAGATCTTTCAATTGTATTATGATAATCTTTAATTTGCATCTCAATGTTCACAGTAGTATCATCATTTAACTCTGCTAAAACATCAAGCACAGCACCCCTATCTTTTATTGCATCTTTATCTAAAGTGTACTGCTTCACAAGTTTAATCTTTCTTATTTCAATATCTGTCAAAATTGATTCTAATAAATCTTTAAGCAATTCCCAATTTTTCTTGTATCCGAATATACGGCTAAAAACATAATCGTTAGTTGGCTTATATGTCTTTATCTCTGCCATTTCTCACCTCTATTCTAGCACATTTAACTTATTGGTTCAATATTTAATTTATAAATTTGTGTGAATTTTTTTTGTGATACAAACTTATAATTTAGAATTTAATTTTTAAGAATTAAATTTTATGAAAAAAATTAATTTGATACGAATTCAAATTCTTGTGTTATGTTATCATGGAATTAACTGATATTCAAGGAAAATCGTGTGACAGAATTCGACAAACCGAACACATTATAGATAAAAAAATATCACTCCCAAACTTCCTTATTCATTTTTAAAAGATTTATTTTTATATTTTTATCACCTCTATTCTAACATATGTATGTTTTTTTAATCATCAAACCGCTACTTTCGAAACGAAACCACTATTTTAATTTAATTTTATCTATAGATTTATGCAGACTTGAATTGATACTTTTTCCGACATTATTTTCTGGTAATTTATTGACTTTACTAAGGTTTTGGAATATATTGATGATAATTATGAAATTTGAGCAGTTTTTTATGTAGACTGCTTTTTAGCACTTTTTATACTTTATTTATGTATTTTAGGAGCGATTGATAGTATGTTGAATTTTGTATTATGTGATGACAATAGCAATATATTAAACAAATTGGAAAAGATGGTTGAATCAGTTTTAATAAATAACGATTTATCTGGACAAGTTGTATTCTCTACAACAAACCCAGATAATTTTCTAACTTATATTGAACATCAACCATTTGATGTTGTTATATTAGACATTGATTTAAAATCAAATTTGTCCGGAATAGATTTAGCAAATATAATAAGAAAACAAAACAAAAAGGCTTATATTATTTTTACCACTGCTCATTTAGAATATATGATGGTAGCATATAAATATAAGACCTTTGATTTTTTGGCTAAGCCAGTTACAATTGAGCGACTAGAAGAAACTATTAATCGATTATTTGAAGATATTTCAGATGAAGGAAATAGTTTTTTTAAATGTGGAAATAAAAAAGAATATATTAATACAAATGATATATTTTTTATTCAAAAACAAGGAAAAAAGGCTATATTTAAAACATCCTCAGGCGACGTTGAAATCAATTCGTCTTTTTCTGATATCTTAAGCAATCTACCTAATAATTTTGTTAGATGTCACAAATCATACATTGTTAATCTTAACAAAATTTCATACATAAATTCAAATAACACTATTGCCTTTAACGAAAAATTAAATAGTCAATGCTATATTGGGCCAAAATACGAAAATTTATTATAAGGGAGGTTTATTTTTTATGGAAATGTTGCACAATTTGTGGAATATTTTGTGCACAGAAGATGAGAATTTGATTAGATATATCAATATTTTTATGAGCTTTATTGAAACTTATGCAACTTTAAAACTATTTACTTCAACACTTGGAATCAATTATAGTAAAAAACAAAGAAATTTATATTTTTTACTATTATTTGTATGTACAATTATAACCAATTTTATCATTACTAATGAATATTCGGTATTTTTAACGCTAATAGCATATCCAATAATCATTAAAATAATTTTTAATTTATCAATAATAAAATGTATATTTTCAGAGATATTAATATTCTTCACAACACTACTAACTGAAACATTATATATTAAATTAAGCTATTTGCTTTTTGGAATTTCGTTGGAAAATTGCGTTAATATTCCTATATACAGAATAACATCTATGATCTTGATATATGCTACAATTCTATTATTTTCTAAGATAATTAAATTAGTAAAGCTAAATACAAATATCTATGATTACATTAATAAAACAAATAAAAAATTAATATTACTAAATATCTTTTTCATTTTGTTTTGTATCGCTATGCAATTTTATTTGTTACTATTTTATAATACTGTACTTCCAATATATATTTCGCTAATAAGCTTAACTTCACTGATTGCATATGCATTTGTTAGCTTTTATAGTATGACTAAAAGCGTTAATTTGTTTATAACTAAAAGAGAACTTGAACAGGCCGAGTTGCATAATAAAACATTAGAACTATTATATAACAACGTAAGTGCATTTAGGCATGATTTTTCAAATATTATTACAGCACTTGGTGGTTATATAAATAGTAAAAATATGGATGGATTAGAAAAATATTATGATAAAATACTTGATGAATGTAATATAAATAACAATTTATCAACACTAAATCCGAATGTAATTAATAATCCGGCTATTTACAATATTTTAGCAAACAAATACTATAAAGCTGACGAATTAGGAATAACAATTAATTTACAAGTATTTATTAATCTTAATGAATTAAAAATGGATATATATGACTTCTGCAGAATATTAGGAATTTTGTTAGACAATGCAATAGAAGCTTCATCAAAATGTAATGAAAAAATAATTAACATAGATATTCGTGATATCAAACCCCAAAAATGTCAATCTATAACAATTGAAAATACTTATTTAGATAACAACATTGATATCAGTAAATTATCCGAAAAAGGCTATACTACGAAAACTGAAGATAAAAACTCTCATGGAATAGGCTTGTGGCAAGTTTCAAAAATAATAAAAAAACATGACAATATAATATTAGATACAAACAAAGATGATACATATTTTAAGCAAGAAATTGTAATCTATTATGTATAAACAAAAAATCCAACATAAAAAAGTTGGATTTTTTATATATACGATATTAATCTTCTTTTATTAATGCTTTTGGCATATTTGGTTGATGTAGTATTCCAAATAAAACACAAGCACTATTTGTTGATTTAGCATATTTTTCAGCTAATTTAGATAAGAATTTTAACATAATAATTCCTCCTCTTAAGAAAAATTTTTATAATCAAAAACATCATTACCGGTCTATGATGTTTCAATTAACGGTAGCTTTACTTTTATTTTCCATATAAATTTCGTAGCCATATTTATTATTTGTTAATTTATATGCCAATCTTGTAATTGAAATTGTTTGTAATAATACTCCTATTAATAATATATTTGAAATTGTATTATTATTTATTAAAACACCTGCAATAATCATTATACTCATTAATATATACGACATAATTTTGCGTTTTTTTCTTTCCCTTTTTGATATTACTGGTACATTCTCTGTATCAGCTGGTGCATATAAATGTATCATTATAACCGAAAAAATCCATAATATTATTCCAAATACAACTTTATACATAAATGGTATTGTAATGTATTGACTTATAAAAGCATTTCCTGTATACATTAAGGATGTTCCTATTATACATCCTATATGTGTTTTTAAGTGAAATCCACCTGAATACATTCTATATGGTAGTACTAGAGCGAAACAAATAACTGTACATTTAAATATTCCTAAAATCCATGCAATTGCTGCCATGATAAAGATTTTTGGTATTTCCCCTATCATCAATTGCAATCCATATTTAATAACTTCAGCCCTTTCATCATCAACATCAGGCATTTCTTTTCGAATTTTATTTGTTAGGTAATCACAAAATCTATCTATCATTTTTGCTCACCTCATTTACTAACTAAATAATAATGCCTAAATGTCTAGTTTTAGTATTTATTCCATGAATGAGCAAAAAAATAGAATGAAAATTGTTTAAATAATTTTCATTCCTTTTTTTATGATTTTTATACCTATATTTCTTTAATATCCTCCAAAATTTTCCACGTCCCATTAATTTCAGGCAAAACCTTAAACTCCATTCTCTCTTTTGTTACTGGATGTAAAAAGCTTAAGCTATATGCCCAAAGTGCAATTTGCTTTCCATGTCCTCTTCCTCCATATTTTTGATCTCCGTAAATACTGTGATCTCTGCTTGAAAATTGCACTCTAATTTGGTGATGTCTTCCTGTATGTAAATGCACCTTTACGACTGATAAATTTATTTCTTCGTTATATTTTAGAACCTCATATTCTAAATTAGCATATTTAGAGTTTTTAGTTCCTTCTGGCACAACTTTGCTCATATTTGCTCTTTCATTTTTCAACAAATAGTCCACAAATTCACCTTTTTTAGGTTCGATTTTGCCATTAACTACTACTAAATATTTCTTTTCAAATTCTTTAACACGTACTTGCTCACTTAGTCTAGCTGCTGCTTTAGAAGTTTTGGCAAAAACCATTACTCCTCCAACTGGTCTATCTAATCTGTGAACTAGGCCTAAATAAACATTTCCTGGTTTATTATATTTTTCTTTCAAATAATCTTTTATTAAAGAAAGCATATCCATGTCCCCAGTCTTATCACCTTGTGATGGAACATTAACCATTTTTTCTACTACAATAACGTGATTATCTTCATATAAAACATTTAATTTTTGCATCTAAATTTTCCTTTCTTTGCCAAACAAGACCGTCCCTTTTTGTGTCATTTTTGACACATTTTAAGTCCGTCCCCATTTGTGTCATTTCTCCCATCTACCATATATTCCACAAGGTAAAATTAGTTTTGAGTTAGTCATTGGTAATCCAATTTCGCCATTACTAAATGTTCCTTTATTCTTAATATTTAGTTTTAGTATATTCTCTAAAACTGTACTTGAAATTCCTGTTGTATATGAATTGATTAAGAAAAATAATGGATCATCTGATAATACTTTTGCACATAATTCAACTAAGTCTGATATGTTTTCTTCAAACTTCCAAACTTCTCCGTTCGCTCCTCTTCCATATGATGGTGGATCCATTATTATTGCGTCATATTTGTTTCCTCTACGTATTTCTCTGTTAACAAATTTAACAACATCATCTATTATGTATCTAACTGGTCTATCTTGCAATCCTGAAGAAATAACATTTTCTTTTGCCCATGCTACCATCCCTTTTGAACTGTCAACATGACATACTGATGCACCAGCTGATAAACATGCAACTGTTGCTCCTCCAGTATATGCAAATAAGTTTAATACTTTAATTTCTCTTTTTGATTCTTTAATTTTATTAATCATCCAATCCCAGTTAACCGCTTGTTCTGGAAATAATCCAGTGTGTTTAAATCCCATTGGTTTAATGTTGAATGTTAAGTTTTTATATTTTATTTCCCATGCTGATGGCATTTTTTTATTATATTCCCAAGCTCCTCCACCTGTGTTACTACGGTTATAACGAGCATTTATTTTATTCCATTTTTCTGGAAATGACTTGTTTTTCCATATTATTTGTGGATCTGGACGAACTAGAATAACATCTTTCCATCTTTCTAGTTTTTCTCCATTTGCCATATCAATTATTTCATAATCTTTCCAATTATCTGCTACCTTCATTTTTTTACCATTCCTTTATAATAAATTTACTATATCTATGAATTGCTTTACCATAAAAAAATCTAATGCTAAAACAATTACACTTATAATCATTACCCATATAAAATACTTGTCCTTCGTATGTTCCATAATACATCCTCCTTAAAATCCTGATGTTATAATTATATTCTGGTTTTACTCGCATTATGAATCATTTCAATTTACTTGTTTTTATATAAATTTACATTTTTAAAGAAGATATGTTAAATTATATCATATTTTTTTGTTTATTTCCACTATTATTAAAAACTTGTATGAGTTTTTTAAACTGGGGATTTCCTTAGATTTCAATATTTTTAGACACT
>SAMEA3663057__coassemble_74_pt1 | contig 51852 bp, 56 predicted proteins | sample SAMEA3663057__metabat2_high_PE_009 | metagenome-assembled genome bin SAMEA3663057 (sample SAMEA3663057) | pig gut metagenome | biome: pig gut; feature: pig-associated habitat; material: faeces | place: France | collected 2012
GAATCACTTTTTTTCTATATTATTTTTGTTTCACATCAATTGTAACACTACATTTGGCTTAATTTTTTCCAAATTTTATTATTTTTTATGCAAAAAACAGGCACTATTTTTGGTATAAAATTAGTACCTGTTTCTATTTTTTTGTTTTTATTGATTACCAGTGAAATATTGTTGATAAATTTGGTTTACCTTTTTAGTTACTTCTTCATTGTTAAATACTTGTGGCATACCATAATCAACTCCAAATGTATCAACTGTTATTGATTTTATTGTTATTGTATTTTTATTGTCTTCTTCTGTAACAACATCTTCGTTTGTAGCATCATCTGAACCATCTGTTGATTCTTCAACTCTTGTTGCTTCAATTGCGTCTAATACATCTGTTCCTTCAATAATTTTACCAAAAGCTGCAGCAACTCCATTATAACCGTCAACATTTTTTGTTAAAATTGAGAATTTAGCATTTGCTGAGTTGTATCCTTCTTCACTATATCCAAAATAACTGTAATCTTGCCTTTCCATTGTGATTACACCTTTTTCATGTCTTATCAAATTTTGTACATTATTTCTTACAAAATCTCCTTTTATACCATAAACATAATCATTTTGTGGATTTTCTTGAATGTTTGATAAATGTGCTTCTTTGCTGTCAGAACATGTTAAGCTGTTTTCTTCAATTGTCATTTGGTAATTGTTGTAAAAACCATTGTTAGTTAATTTAATAAAGTTTGCTACTGTATTTGGTGCAGATTGTGGATCTAATTCTATTTTAATTGGTTTTTCATATCCTTCTATCTCAATTGTTGCTATAGGATTTTGTGCCTTATATGTTTTTCCTTTTATAATAAAGAATCCTACTAAAACTATTGCTATTGATACTATAGCTATTAATATTGTTAATATAATTTTTTTCATTTGCTTTTTCCTCCTAAATTTTCCATTTGTCCATTATGTCCATCAAGGACCTTTCTCTTTGAACATTTTTCATAAACATATTATAAACTTATTAGTAAGAATTTTTCAAGACTTTTTCTTATATTTTATAACATTAAATTATCAAAAATAAACTGTTCTTGCATTCTTTTTAATGCCTGCTTAATAGTTCTTGCTCTTATTTCTCCTATTCCATCAACATCATCTAATGCAGGAATATCTGCTGCTAAAATGTGTTGGAATGATTTGAAAGATTTAACCAAGTTTTCCACAATATTTGCTGGAACTCTTGGTATTTTATTAAGCACTCTGTATCCCTTTGTAAATACGCCTACTTCGTCATAATTGTCAAAATCTTCATATCCTAAGATTTTTGCAATTTCTTGTGGTTTTAGTAATTCTTCATGAGTTATTTGCTTTATCTCTTTTAAAATATCTTCTGGTGTTTTCTTTTTATTTGGAACCATATAATCTTTTATAATTAATAATTCTTCAAGTTCCATATCACCTACTAATTCGTCTAGTTGCATTTGAAGTAATCTTCCTTCTTCTCCTAATTCATAAATTGCTTTATTTACTTCTTCTGCAACTGTCATTACCATTTCTGCTCTTTGTATAGAAATTATTACATTTTCTAATGTAACTATATCGTTGAATTCATACTCATTTAATATGTTCAACTTACTATCAAATACCTTTTTATATTTTTCAACAGTTTGTAAAGCTTGATTTGCTTTAGTAATAACTTTTGAAGTATCTTCTAAAACATATCTATAATTTCCTTTATATAGAGTAATAATATTTCTTCTTTGAGAAACGCTTACAACTAGCTCACCTGTTTGCTTTGCAGTTCTTTCAGCTGTTCTATGACGAGTTCCAGTTTCATTTGTTAAAATGTCTGAAGAAGGTATTAATTGTGTATTTGCTAATAAAATTCTTTTTAAATCTCCACTTAATACAATAGCTCCATCCATTTTAGCAAGTTCATAAAGCTTAGCCGGAGTGTATTCAACGTCTATGCTAAATCCACCATCAGTAATATCTAGAACATCTTTAGAATCACCAATAACTATCAGTCCACCTGTTTTTGCTTTTAGGATATTTTCCAATCCTTCGCGAATTGGTGTTCCTGGTGCTATAAGTTTTAGTATTTCTATAATTTGATTGTCGTCTTTATTTATAGTCATTTTTTCCTCCTTTTGTCTGACTGGGAACTAGCGAAGTCCAATCGCTTTCAATGCCTCGTTAATATTCTTAACACCTATTATATCCATTTTATAGCTTTCTTTCAACTGTTTTTTGTTGCTTTCTGGAATAATACATGTCTTAAATCCCATTTTTTCCGCTTCTTTCAACCTTTTATCAATTAAATTGACAGTACGCACTTCTCCAGTTAATCCTACTTCTCCAATAACTACTACATCTTTCGAAATACTTAGATTCTTGAAGCTTGATGCTACTGCTGCAATTACTCCTAAATCAACTGATGGTTCATTTATTCTCATTCCACTTACTACATTTACATAAGCATCTTGACTACCTAAATTGAATCCTGCTCTTTTTTCTAATACTGCCATTAATAATGTAAGTCTATTGTAATCAATACCATTTGCATTTCTTCGAGGCATACCGAATACGCTTGGTGTTGTTAATGCTTGCAATTCAATAAGAAGTGGTCTTGTTCCCTCCATGCTTGCAACTACTACTGAACCAGCTGGATTATCATCTCTGTCTGAAATTAACACAGCCGAAGGATTACTAATTTCAACCATTCCCTCATTTGCCATTTCAAACATTCCTACTTCATTTGTTGAACCAAATCTGTTTTTTACACCACGTAATATTCTATATGAAAAGTATCTTTCTCCCTCTAGATATAAAACCGTATCTACCATATGTTCCAAAACTCTTGGCCCAGCTATGTTTCCCTCTTTTGTAACATGTCCAATTATAATTGTAGTTATGCCATTTGTTTTGCATAACTTCATAATTCTTGCAGTAATTTCTCTTACTTGGCTTACTGTACCTGGTGCAGATGTAATTTCATCTGAATACATGGTTTGAATTGAATCTATTATAACCAATTTAGGATTCATATCTAAAATAGCTGTTTGAATCACATCCATATCAGTTTCTCCTAAAAACATTATATCCTGATTATCAATTTCTAATCTATCCGCTCTTAATTTGATTTGCTCAGCAGATTCCTCACCTGAAACGTATAAAACTTGTCCATCTCCTTTAATCTTATCACAAATTTGCAAAATTAAAGTTGATTTACCAATTCCTGGTTCTCCACCTAGCAACACTAAAGACCCACTAACAAGTCCACCACCTAGAACTCTATCTAATTCATCAAATCCAGTTGAAACTCTTACATCTTCTTTTCCAACTACTTCATTTAATTTCAAAGGTTTACAGCTTTTCTTTTCTGCTCCTGCAACACCAAGCTTATCATTACTTTTACTTAGTTTTTCTTCATAAAAGCTATTCCATTCGCTACAACCAGGACATTTTCCAAGCCATTTGCTTGATTCATATCCGGCAGTTACTACATACGAATACTGTTTTTATTTTTGATGCCATTTGTACCTCCTTTTAATAAGGACGTTTCTGTTTGGACATTTTTATTCCAACAGAAACGCCCCTCCCATATGAGACATTATCCTTCAACAATTCTCACAATTTGTTGTTCTAATTCTTTAATTCTATCATTTATTCTATTAATTTCTACATCATTTGTTTCAGTAGAATTCAAATCTTCTTTTACGATTTCTTCCATGTCTTGAAGCTCTTCTTTTAAAGTTTTCATTCTCTCTAAAACCTGTAGCCTTAAGTATTTTTGATCATGGTTTTGTTCAATTTTGTCAACCATTTTTATTTCTTCTTTTAAATCATATTTTTCACCAAACTCTGGTATTGTTACTGGAATTTGAGTTGTTTCCATGATTTTTTGTTTTAATACTTTTTGACCTTCTGGTTCTCCGTGAACTAGGAATATATGTTCCGGCTTTTTGGTAAATGAATATACAAAGTTTAGTAGCCCTTCTTGGTCAGCATGTCCTGAGTATCCTTCTATGTACTCAATTCTTGCATTTACTGAAATTTCTTCACCAAATATTTTTACTGCTTTTGCTCCGTCAACTATTTTTCTACCAAGTGTTCCTGGTGCTTGATATCCCACAAAAAGTATTGTGTTTTTTGGATTCCAAATGTTGTGTTTTAAATGATGTTTTATTCTTCCTACTTCGCACATTCCACTTGCTGAAATAATTATTGATGGTTCATCATCTTCATTTAATTCTTTTGATTCTTGAGCTGTTCTTGTAAATCTTAATCCTGGAAATTCTAATGGATTATCTCCACTTTTGATTAATTTTTGAGTATTTTCATCAAATAATTCCATATTTTCTTGGAATACTTCTGTTGCTGAAATTGCTAGAGGGCTATCAACATAAACAGGAGTATGCATTAATATTTCATATTTTCTTAAAAAGTTTGGATCTGTTGTTTGTTCTTTTATGTTGTTTAATTCAAATAAAATCTCTTGTGTTCTTCCAACTGCAAATGAAGGTATTACAACTGTTCCACCATTACGTATTGTTTCAGAAACTATATCTACAAATATTTCAGCTTTTTGATCATTTCTCATGTGATGTCTATCACCATAAGTTGATTCCATAACCAAATAATCTGCATCTTCTATCATAGTTGGTTCAGATAATAGAGGAATATCATTATTTCCTAAGTCACCTGTAAATACTATTTTCTTGTTTTCTCCATTTTCTTTAATCCATACCTCAACTATTGCTGAACCAAGCATATGTCCTGCATCATTAAATCTAATATGAATATTATCATCTATTTCAATTAATTGGTCATATCTTGAAGGTTCAAATAATTCTAATGACATTAATGCTGTTTGAACATCATAAATTGGTTCTTTAAGTGATTCACCTTTTCTTAATCTTTTTCTATTTTTCCATTCAGTTTCCATTTCTTGAATGTGACCACTGTCAGGAAGCATTATTGCACATAAATCGCATGTTGCTTTTGTTGCATAAACTCTTCCTCTGTATCCATCTTTGTATAATTTTGGAATTCTTCCAGAGTGATCTATATGAGCATGTGTTAAAATCATGAAATCGATTTCATTTACATCAAATTGGAAATCTTGTTCATTTTCCCATTCATCTGCTGCCTGCCCTTGAAACAAACCACAGTCTACTAAAAATTTTTTACCAGCACCTTCCACCAAAAAATTTGATCCTGTTACTGTTTTAGTTGCCCCTAAAAAAGTAATATTCATATATTATCCTCCTATTTTAAATAATTTAATTTTCTTATCTTTTTTGTTTGTTACTACTTCATCTTTAGGAATATCAAAAGTTTGCTTGTGCTCAAGCATTTTTCCATCATAATATTCCACATTAACTTTATTGTCAGATAAATAATTCAATTTAATTATTAATCCATTTAACTCTATAATTTTTGTATTGAAAACATACTTAAGAATGCTGTAATTAAACTCCTTGTCTGTAAACCCAATATCGAAAAACTTATTTTCTACCATTTTATATATCAATTGTTTTGTAATATCATCATAATCTTTTGAAATTTTATTTTGATCTATTACCGTTTTATCTTTTTTTATTAATAAATTCGAATAATATCTTAATTCAACAACAATATCACATAAATCTTTTTTAGTATTCATGTTATCTATTTTTATTTTCATACATTCTAGAAAATCTTTTTGCAACTTAATTAAACTGTTTTGGATATTTACCTTCTCTTTTTCTTCAGTTATTTGATCATATAAATTCAATATATTTTCATATTCATCATGATTAAATATATATTGTTTTTGATTTAAAACTTTATTGTTCTCTTTTATTTGATTTAAAAGATTCTTTTTTTCTACTTCTTTTTTATCAACAAAATCACTTAGTCCTAAATATTTGTCTTTTTCTTTTTTTATTTCTTTTTCATATTGTTCTCTTATTAGAGCAATATCTTCAAGCATATCATCAATCTTCTTTATTTGCTTACTTATTGTTGAACTACTTTTTGTTTTATCTTCAACATATTCTTTTCTTGCGTTTAGCATTTTTCTTTTACTAATTAAACTGTTTTTGTACTTTAAACATTTTTCATGATTATCTTTAGAAATATTATTAAATAAAATAATACACATTTCTAATAAATCCATAAGAAAACTATAACCAATCTCACCATATTTACGCTTGTTTAACTCATTATTTAACAATGTAATTATATTTGTTTTGTAAATATTATCATTAATAAATTTATACCCTAATAATAAAACTAGATTTTGATATATTAGATTATTAACAATGATATCATTATCTGCTAAAGATATTTGCCAAGACCACCCTGTAAAATCTCTTAAAGGTTCAATCGAATTGATGGTCTTTGCTTTATACATAACATTATTTAAACAAATTTTAGTGAAATCTTCTAATAGCAATCTATCAGTAGATACGTCCCTTTCTATCATTTTAAATATTGCGTGTAACAAAACCAATTCATTTGGAAAACTTTTTATTTCTCCTTTTTTTATATCTACACTAAACTTGTTACCTTCAGTAATTTCTTTAGGTTGAATCATTGTTATTTTATTACATTTTGCTTTTATAATTTTAATATAATCTTCTAGATATTTATTTTTATCTTCACATTCAATTTTAACAGATAAATAATCTTTATAAAAATTATCAAGTTTATAATAAATATTAAGAAGGAGACTTTTTGCCTCCTCGTCAAATTTCTTGTTTTCAAGTACATATTCTAGGTCTTCTCTATAATCTTTAATGTTAAATCTTGCTAAAATTTTATCCTTTTCTCCCAAAATAAAAACTCCTATTCATTTGTATTAGATGCTGTTGACATCTTCAATTCTTCTAACCTTTCCTTAGTCATTAAAACTTGTCTTGGTTTGCTTCCTTGGTATCCTGAAATTACTCCTCTTTCTTCTAATTGATCTATTATTCTTCCTGCTCTAGCATAACCAACTTTAAATTTTCTTTGAATAAATGATGTTGAAGCTTGACCCGTTTCAACAACTACATCCATTGCATCCATTAAAAATGGATCTGTGTCATCATCATCTGCTTCTTCAGCTAATTCTTTATCAGATTTATTACTGTTTTCTATGCTTTCAAGTATTGCTTCACTATATGTTGCAGTTCCATTTGCTTTAACAAAGTCAACAATTTTTTCAACTTCATCATCTGAAACAAATGCTCCCTGAATTCTTGTTGGTTTAGAAGAACCTGCTGGTGAGAACAACATATCTCCTTTTCCTAATAATTTTTCAGCACCAACCATATCTAAAATTGTTCTTGAATCTACTTGTGATGAAACAGCAAATGCAATTCTTGATGGAACATTGGCTTTAATTAAACCTGTGATAACATCAACTGATGGTCTTTGTGTTGCAATTACTAAATGCATTCCAGCTGCTCTTGCTTTTTGAGCTAATCTACAAATTGCATCTTCAACATCTTTTGCAGCAACCATCATTAAATCTGCAAGCTCGTCTATAATTATTACTATTTGAGGTAAAGTTCTACCTTCTCCCTCTTTTTCCATTGCATTGTTATATCCTTTTAAATCTCTTACACCTTTTGTAGCAAATTTATTATATCTATCATCCATTTCTTGAACAGCCCATGCAAGTGCACCTGCTGCTTTTCTTGGATCTGTAACAACTGGTATTAAAAGATGTGGAATTCCGTTATATACAGAAAGTTCAACTACTTTAGGGTCAACCATTACTAATTTAACTTCACTTGGTTTAGCATTGTATATAATACTTGTAATAATTGTATTAATACAAACACTTTTACCAGAACCTGTTGAACCTGCAATTAAAACGTGAGGCATTTTAGCAATATCTGCAATTACAACCTGTCCTGCAACATCTTTTCCCAATGCAACACTTAATTTTGATTTGTTATTTTCAAATTCTTCTGTTTCAATAACATCTCTTAAATGTACAGCTTCTTTTTCTTTATTTGGAACTTCAATTCCTACTGCTTGTTTTCCAGGAATTGGAGCCTCAATTCTTATTGTTTCAGCAGCTAAATTTAAAGCAATATCATCTGCTAAGTTTGCAATTTTACTAACTCTAACGCCTTCAGATGGTTTTAATTCATATCTAGTAATTGCTGGTCCAACTTTTACATCTTCTACTTTTGCAGATACCCCAAAGCTGTATAGAGTTTTTTGTAATTTTGCAGCTGTATCTGTTAATGCCTTAGCACTTCCTTTAGTTGCCTTTTTAGTATTTTTACTTAAAAGATTTATTGGTGGATATTCATAGTGTTCATCTTCAACCGCTATTGCATGCTCTAACTGTAATACTTCCTTCTTATTATCTTCTTTCTTCTCTTCTTCTTGTTTAAATAAGTTGCCTTCAATATATTCTGGATCATCATGCATTCCGCCTGACTTGTTTACACCCAAAGGCATAAGGTCATCTTCACCATGTTTATATTTCTTTCTATCAGCTAAATTTTCCTCAAATTTTAATTGTAGTTGACCAATTTCTTCAGCTTGTTTACGTTTTTCTTCTTCTTCTCTTTTTCTTCTTTCTTCTTTTTCTCTTAATTTTCTTTCTCTTCTGGTCTCACCTACATTTTCTTTTCCTTGTTCTTCATCTTCATATTCATTTTCTCGTTTTTCTTTCATACGTTCAAACATTTTTGAAATAAATTCAGTAGGTTTGAATCCAAACATGAAAACAAGGAAAATTACTGCTAATCCTATAGTTAAAATAACAGTTCCAAGCACACCTAAAAGTTTAACTAACGGATATGCTATAAGAGCTCCTAAAATTCCTCCACCTTTATTGTTAGTTCCTAAATAAGATGCTCTCTCTAAAACACTTTGAAATTCCTGATTCATTACTAATGACTTTGTAATTGCAACTTCGTAAATACTCAAAACAGCAGAAATACATCCAACTACTATTCCATATTGCATCAATTTTGATGTGATATAATCTTTTGAATTATGAATTAATTTTATAGATAAAGCAATAATTCCAATAGGTATAATATATTTTGTTATACCAAAAATACCTCCTAAAATATTGCTTAAAGATTGCCCTATATATCCTGATTTAAAATATATTAAAACTCCACTTAATAGACCAGCTACAAATAAAATTATAACAGAAGTTTCTGTATTGATTTTTCTTGTATTTCTAGTCTGTTTTTTTGGTCCTGGTTTTCTTCTTTTTGCCAAACTTATTCCTCCAATCTAATTTTATAAAAAAAGAACATTTCCAAAATGACATCCTTGTCCTTTTAGAAACGTCCCTTTTGGACAAAATCGTCCTATAATAATTATTTAAGTTCTTTTCTATTATTTTGAATTATTTTTAAAGCATCCTCTAAAGCCACTTCTAAACCTTGTAAAATATTATCAGCATAATCTTTTGTTCCTTTTGAAATTTCTCTAGACATTTCATTTGCTGTCTCAATAATTTCAGCTTTTTTCTCATATGCTTTTTTAGTAATTTCATTTTCATTTATCATAGAAATTATTCTGTTTTCAGCTTCTTTAACAATATCATCAGCCTCTTTTTGAGCTTCAACAAGAATACGTTGTCTTTCTTCTTTAATCCATTTAGCTTGTTTTAACTCATCTGGTAATTTTAATCTGATTTCTTTGATTATTTCTAAAATTTCTTCCTTATCAACTACACTCTTACCAGAAAATGGTACTGTTTTGCAGTTTTCTAATATGTCTTCTAATTCTTCTAATAAAGTAAATATTTCCATAATTTAGCCCCTTTCAATTTAAAAATATGAGATTTGCTCTGCCATATTTTCTAATATCATAAACTTCTATATCTAATTTTTTTAAATTTTCAATTTCTCTATCTTTTTCATCGGTTTCTATTATTATAATGCCATCTTCTTTAAGTAATTTTAAAGACAATATCATTTCTGCCGCATCAACAGCTATATCATCCTTATAAGGTGGATCAATAAAGATTACATCAAATTTAATTTGTTGTTTTGCTAATTCCTCTAAGCATTTTCTATAATCTTTGTTAAGAACTACAGCATTTTCCTGCAATCTTGTTCTTTCAAGGTTCTGATGTATCATTTTTACTGCCTTATTTGAATAATCACATAGATAAGCTGTTCTACATCCTCTACTTAGGAATTCTATTCCTATTGCGCCACTACCAGCAAACAAATCTAACACAACGCTATCATCAATTCTAGAATTTATAATATTAAATAGAGATTCTTTCACCCTATCTAATGTTGGTCTAGTTGATAATTCTTCTATTGAATTCAATTTTGTTCCTCTTGCAGTACCACTAATAACTCTCATAAAAACCTCTTAATTCATATTTGTACATGTATATTTATATTATTTTTTTTTGTATATGTCAATATAATTAACACAATTGTAACATACTCTTAATATTTCTGTAATAAAATTACAATTTTGTAATATTATTGAAAAGTTGTTACATCCTTCTCAATTAAAAACAGAGGAAAGCTCCTCTGTTTTTGAATTTTTAATTATCTTTTTTCATATCTTTTATCAATTCTAATTGTGATATCAAAAGAGATTCCATTTTAGCTTTATATATATCAAATTGTTTTTCCATTTCATCTTTTTCTCTTTGTTTCAAAACTATAGATTGATTTAGAGAATCTAAAGATTGCTTAGCTGTACCTTCTGCTTCTTTAATTATTTGATCTGCTTGTTGTTTAGCAGCATTTTTAACTTCATCAGCAGCTGATTGAGCTATAACTAAAGTGTTTTGAAGAGTGCTTTCTATTGTTTTATAATGCGCAATATCTTTTTCTAATTGAACGATTTTTCTGTCTTTTTCAGATATTTCTCTACATTTTTGTTCATAATCATTAGTTAATTGATCTAGAAAATCATCTACTTCTTCAACATCATATCCGTTAACCATTTTTCTGGAAAATTTTTTGTTTTCTATATCTAGTGGTGTAATCATACGCTTTCCCTCCATTTTATTTATGATTAATCATTAACATTATTGTTTTTTAACCAAGAAACTGAAAGTTTACTTTTAATTTCTTCTCTTGCCATTTCATTTGTAATATCATAATTATAAGGTGCAATTAAGAATATAGAATTTGAAACCTTTTGAATGTGTCCATCTAACGCGTGAACTGCACCACTAATAACATCTATTATTCTTCTTGCAACATCTTTATTAACATATTCAAGATTTACTATTACAGATTTTTTCTCTTTTAATAAATCGCATATGCTTTCAGATTGTTCGAATGATGTTGGTTGAGATATAACCATTTTGATTTGTTGCATTGCTGGTAAACTTACTATTTTGCTGTTACGTTTTGCACCAAAAAATCCTTTTGATTCAACCTCTTCCCCTTCGTTTTCATATTCATCAATTTCATATTCATTTTCATCTTCTGTGTCTGCTGATGGATCTACTCCAAATAAATCCCATACTTTATTCATTATTGCTCCTGACATAATATACCTCCTAAAAATTTAACTCCTCATTTGTTAGCTTGTAATAAGTATCTATCTTTTTTTTATCAATGTCAATACTTTTTTTGTCATGTAATAAAAACTTCATATTTTTGTAATATTATTGTAATATTTTTGTAATATTGTATTTTCATACCATTTTTTGTTACATTAATCTTTTTTTACAATAATTTCATCGTAAAGACTTATAGATTTTTTGTTATCTAAAGTGCTTATATCATATCCTGCTTCTTCTAACTCAGCAGTAGAATAATTTTCCACTATAGAATAATTATCATTTTGTCTTAAAACTTTTACAAAAATTTTTTCATTGTATCCAGCCCTGTTTCTAATAACATAAGCAAACTTGTCTTCATATTTTATTGCAGAATTAGGAACTTTAATTCCTGAGTCACTCCACCAAATTATATCAAAAGTAATTTTTCTATAATTAATTAAACTTTCAACTGCTTGTTCAACCTCAAAAACCAACAATGTTTCATTGTTATTTTCAGATGCTTTATACACTATTTTTGCTGGTATCTCCTCTGAATTTGGTAAACGCAATTTTAAATTATTACCAATCTCAGATTTAGCTGCTTCATCTGTTTTTGATACACATGCAATATAACATTTGAAGTTATTTATTATTTTTGCTTTTGTACTATTTGAAGCTATAATTTGTCCACTTTTTAAATTTAGCGACTCTAAAAACTGCTTATTTAAATAACTGAAATCTCCAGTAGTTAACGTACCTTCCAAATTATCAACCTTATAAGAAATTAACCCACTCTTATTTGAATATACATATTGAGAATTTGAATTTAATTGATTTTCTAAAGCACTTCTCTGTTCAATTAACTGCTTTGCATATGAGCCATTAGAGCTTAAATTTCCAGCAATTTTTGCCTTTTTTGTAATGGCATTACTTATTTCTTTTTTCAAGTGTTCAATTTCTTGTATATCAGTATTTTCATATACATTTTCTAATTTTTCTTCAATTTGTGTCTCTAAAAGTTTAATGTCAGTTGAAAATAAAGTGTTTTCTTTTTGCAAAGCTTCTTGAATTTGAACATCTAATTCTTCAATTTTCTTATTTAATTCATTTTCATTTTCTAGTGAATATCTATATATTGCTTCCCCATTTGCAACTTTTCTTCCCTCAGCTTTAAGTTGAACAATTTTTCCATTTGCTAACTCATTATCAATTATCTGTTCATCTCTTATTATATATCCATCTTGAGATTCTTCTTTATATATTTTTCCTTGTTCAACAATAAAAGTATCTGTTGGATTAGCAAGCAGTTTTATAAAAAGGATTACACAATACACTAAAAAAATACACGCTAGTATTATTGCTATTTTGGTTTTATTCTTCACTTTTAACTCCCTTCAAAATAATATTCAAATTATTTTGTATATCATCTAAACCATTAATCCATGTTATTTCTTTATTTCTTCTAAACCATGTCAATTGTCTTTTGGCATAACGTCTTGTTTCTTGCTTAATCTTCTCTACCATTTCATCATAAGAAATTTCATTATTTAGATATTGCACAACCTCTTTGTACCCTAAACCTTGAATTGCTGTTGGCAGTTCATCATATTTACTAATTAAGTTCTTAACTTCTTCCACCAATCCATTTTCAAGCATTATATCTACTCTTTTATTTATTCTTTCATATAATTTTTCTCTATCCATATTTATCGCAAAAACAATATAGTCATATGGATTATCTTTTTTTCTAGATTCTATTTCCTGTTGGGTTTTTGTTTTTCCAGTTGCATTGTAAATTTCTAAAACTCTAAAAATTCTTTTCTTATCATTATTGCTTATTTTTTCCATAGCCACAGGATCTATTTCAACTGCTTTGTTATACAAAGTTTCCAATCCCTGCTCTTCTGAAATCTTTTCTAATTGATTTCTGTAACCCAAATCAATTTCTAAATCATCATAATCAATTCCATTAACCAATGAATCAACATATAACCCTGTTCCACCAACAATTATAGGTGTTTTTCCTTTTTTTAAGATTTCTTCAATTGCATTTATAGCATCCTTTTTAAAATTTGCCACACTGTATCTTAAAGTTGGAGAAACATTACCTATTAGGTAATGTTTTACTCCATCCATTTCTTCTACTGTAGGTTTTGCAGTTCCAATATCCATATCTTCATAAATTTGCATTGAGTCTGCGGAAACAATTTCACCATTTATTTTTTTAGCTAACTGTATTGATAACGCTGTTTTGCCGGATGCTGTTGGACCACATATGACTATTATTTTAGGTTTATTCATTTATTTTCCCCCTACCTTCTAGAGAACTTCTTCTCTATATCAGCTTTTGACATTCTTATTGCAGTTGGATTTCCATTTGGACTTACAAAAGGTTGTGGTAAAGAAAGTAATTGCATCATTAAATTATCAACTTCTTGAGCTGTTAGCGCTAAAGTTGACTTTGTAGCTGCTTTGCTAGCAATAGTTGCAATAAATTTATCTTCAATTTCATCTCTTGCAGTTCTTGCAACAGTATTAATTTCCTCTAATATTTCAATAAATAACTGTCTTGTATCTAATTCCATGCATATATTTGGAACTCCACTTAATTTAATTGTTTTATCACCAAACTCCTCTAAATCAAATCCTGCTTTTCTAAATAATTCTAAATTTTCTTTTGCTATTGCCATTTCCTTATCTGTCAAATTAATAACGTCTGGTAATAACATTAATTGTGCATCTTTATCAGTTTCACTATAATAGTTTTTCTTTACTTTTTCGTATAAAATTCTTTCGTAAGCTGATTTTTGATCAACAATATACATATCTTTTTCATATTCAATAACAATATAAGAACCAAAAACTATTCCAATATATTTATAAACAGGTCTGTTATAGAAACTAGCATTTGAAAATAAAGATACATTTTCTACTGTTTTTAAGTCCTCTTGTTTTACTGTATAACCTTTTTCTTCTTCTTCAACTCTATTTTTCTTTGAAATTGTAGTTCCAAACATTTTTGCATACATTTCTTCAAAATTAACGTCTGGTTCTTTATTTGAATCATCTTTGCTTTCTTCTTTATTATCTTCTTTTGTAAATGCAAGTTCACTATTATTAGTAATTGCACTAGAATTTTGAATTGCTTCTTGGCTTTCTACTGTTTCTGATGAATTTGCCATTTCTGTTTTTTCTACATTTTCTACTTTATCTAACAAAGCTTCTTCAGCATTTTCATCTTTATTTATATTTTGTAAAGTATCATCATTTACTTTATTCTCATCTTTTATGTCATTTCCGCCCATAATATTATTTAAAATATCTAAATTTGGTGTTTGAGGTTTTAAATTTAATTTTTCTAAATTAGCATCTAATTCTTTAACTAATTTTTCTAAATTGCTTGTACCTTCTGGTTTATCAAAACTTTTTAACTCTATTCCACCATCTTCTTTAACAATAATATTGTCATAGTGATGACTATCAGTTTCATTATTTTTTGTCTCTTCAGAATTGTTATTAATATTATTTAAAATATTTTCTTGTTCATGTTGAATTTTATCTCTATATAATTGTTCAACTAAATTTTCACTATTTGTAGAAAACTCATTTTTAGGGCTTAAAATATTTTTAAAGAAACCTCCGAAACCTTTTGTATCATTTTTATCTTCTTTTTCTTCTTGTTTTTCAGTAATTTTAACGCTATCTAAAACTCTATTTTCTATTTTTTCTATTTCGCCAACATAACTATTATTATCTAAAACATTATTTGATTCTTTTATTTCTTGTCCAAGTGTATCAACCTTTAGTAAAGCTTCTTTTATAGCATGGTACACTAATTTAAATATTTTGTTTTCTTCTTGAAATCTTACTTCTAATTTTGCAGGATGAACATTTACATCTAATTTATGTGGATCTATTTCGATGTTTAAAATTAAGAAACCATACTTTCCAATAGGAAGCATTCCTTTAAATCCTTGTTCTGCTGCACTAGTTAACGTTTTGTCTTTAACATATCTTTTATTTACGAAAAATAATTGATTAGATCTATTTGAACGTGCAATACTTGGCTTTCCAATTACACCTTTTACAGCCATATCTTCAAAATAGTATTCTACATTAATTATATTTTCAGCAACATCTTTTCCATAAATTCCATAAACAATATCTTGTATATTTCCATTTCCAGATGTTTGTAAAACTGTTTTTCCTGAATTTATATATTTTATAGCTATATTAGGATTTACAAGTGCAATTCTTGTTATAGCATCTTCAATATAACCAGACTCTGTAAAATCCTTTTTTAAAAATTTATATCTTACTGGAGTATTATAAAATAAATTTTCAATAGTAATAGTAGTTCCTTTTGGGCATCCGGTTTCTTCTTTTAATATAATTTTTCCGCCTTCTACTATTATTCTATGTCCAACACTACTTTCCTCAGTTTTTGTTACTAATTCAACTCTTGCAATTGCTGCAATACTTGCTAAAGCTTCACCTCTGAACCCCATAGATTTTACAGTTTCCAAATCTTCAGCTTTTCTAATTTTAGAAGTTGCATGTCTTTCAAATGCAATTTCCAAATCATCTGCTGCAATTCCCTTTCCATTATCAGTAATACGAATATATGAAATTCCGCCATTTTTTATTTCAACTGAAATATTATCAGCTCCGGCATCTATTGAATTTTCTACTACTTCTTTTACAACTGATGCTGGTCTTTCAATAACCTCACCAGCTGCTATTTTGTTAATTGTTAAATCATCTAATAATACTATGTTTCCCATTTAACTTCCTCCAAAAAATCTTTTGTCTAATTGCTTGAAACGTTTGGGGACGGTCTTGTTTTGTTTCATTTTTGAAACATTTTGGGACGGTCTTAAAAGTTTCATTTTTGAAATTATATCACTAACTATTTATTTTTGTATAGATATTTTTCCAAATTTATTAACACATTTTTAAAATTTGAATAGTATATACCATACTAAAGAACAAAAATATAGTTCTTTTTTTAGGAGGTACCATTATGGGAAATTGTTGTAATAATAGTGAAATTCTTTGGTTCATTATTTTATTCTTACTACTTTTCTGTTGCTGTGGGAACAACAACAGCAACGATTGCGGTTGCGGATGTGGATGCAACTAATTAGAAATTTCTTACTTATTTTGAAAGGGGGGAATTTTTATGCCTGAAAACAGAGGATGCGGATGTGGATTCGGTTTTGGTGATGACTGCTGCTGGATAATAATATTATTCATATTAATAATCTGTTGTTGCGGTGGTAACGGTAGAGGTTGTTGCTAATAAAACAGCAAAAAGGAAAAAAGCGATTCAAATTTGAATCGCTTTTTTCTGAGGCATGGTCATGCAACCGCTGTTTTGTCCTGAGAATTCTTTCTATTTTCCTCACTCTTTTTGTTTTTCTGTTCGTATAAGAACTTTCTGGCTAATCTTTTCTTTCTAAATACACCAAGTGTTCCCATAGGAGCTATTGTTAAAATTCCTTCAATAGTTTCTAATTTAAAACCATTTGGAGTAATTCTAACTATGTAGCATCTGTTTTTGTTTTTGTATTTCAGCATTTCCTTTTCTGCATCTTCTTTTACAGTACATTTTCTTATTATACTGTACCCCCCAGACACAACATACTCTTCTGAGCAATTTTCGAAAACCTGAACATCAGATGCGTCCCGAACATTAACAGCAACAATGAAATTACCGGTTGTTCTTCCTGAAAGCTTTCTCTCTTCGATTTTAATCATTGTCTTCTTTACCTCCGCCTTTTGGCTATATAATAAATTATCCCCTCTTTTTAAGAGCGTGTTACTATTTTAACACAATTTAACATAAAATGCAAGTTTTTTTTAAATTTAATGAAAGATTTTTCTGAACTTTTTCTACAAAAAAATATATAATTAGACATAAAAAAACGAGATTTTTAAAAAATCTCGTTTTTGGTTCCTTTGTTATAGTTATCTACAACTTGGAATTCGTAACGATTGATACAAATATCAATCAGTTTATATACGGATTATAACATAAATTTCAATTTTTACAAGTATATTTTTTTCATCTATATAAATCACTATTTATTTTTTGACCATACACGATTAATATTAACCTTTTCCTTCTTCATTACACACTCATACAAATTAATATTTAAACAATTACAAATATTATTAAGTATTATAAATACATCTGCTATTTCACTTTCAACTGAATCATAATTATATATTTTATCACAATCTACCCCTAATAGAGTATTCTCTTTTCTTATTGCCTTAGCAAGTTCGCCAACTTCTTCTGTTAGCAGCAACATATTATCTTGTGAAGATTGCTTTGAAAAACCTCTTACCTCTATTACATTTTTTATATAATTTTGAATTTGATTTATATCACGTGTCTGTTCTAATTCTCTATATAAATCATTCTGTATATTATTAGTCATTTAAAGTTCCTCTCTTTCTATTTCATCTGTAATTTTTTTTATGTATGCATCTTTATTTTTTCTCTTGTATACACATATATATGATGGATGTTCTATACTCAAAACCTTTGCATCTACCTTAATACTATTCTTTTTGCAATATTTGGTAACAAATTTACTAACATTATTTCCCAATAAAAAAACAACTCTTGGTTTAAGTTCACATATCTCCATAAGTAAATTTTTAACGCACATTTCCATCTCATTTTCTGTTGGATACCTTATTTTTTTCTCTTCATTCAGTGGTAAGCATTTTACTAAGTTTGTTTTATAAAAAGTGAGATCATCTCTCTTTTTTTCAATCTCTTCAATTAGTTTACCACTGCTAGTATTATTTTCTAAAGGGTAATTCTTATTAACATCCTCTACTTTCTTAGCAGACAATCCCACCCACATAATATCACATTCATTTTTTTTATCCAGTAGTGGTTCTTGATTTTTGTATAATTTACATTTTCTACAATTCTTTATCTTCTCTATCATTTTCCGCTTCTATCTCACTTCCTAACTTGTTTGTTTCAATAACAATTTTATTAATAAATTCTTGACTACACGCACTAAAGTTTTCGGCCATGAAATTGAATTGACTTCTCCCTTTCAATACATCTAATGAATCATTGTGTTTATATGTTATCTTTTTGTTTAATATATTGTATAATTCAGTTCCATGATACGGTCTAAACTGAAATGCACTTGTTCTAAATTTTCCTTTTTTATTCTTAGCACATTCAGCTAATTTTGCTGCTAATATATATGTATCCTTGCACTGTTCCTTGGTTTCATTTGGAAATCCATACATAAAATAGCCCTTAACATTTATTCCGTTCTCTAAGATTTTAGAAATAACATCATATATTTCAGCTGTCGTTCCAATTTTATGTATTCTTTTTCTCATATTTTCATTGCCAGATTCTATTCCAATTTCCAATTCTCTACAACCACTTTCTTCTAACTGGCTGAATAATTCTTCAGAACCTTGAAGGGATTTTATATGTGCCATAGCCCTCCATTCAAATGGAAACTGCTTAAATATTCGTATTGCCATTTTTATACTATCTTCATTCTTTAAAAATAAATCATCTAAAATTCTGATACTTTGTGTTCCTGGATGCATTTGTTGAATCTGTTTTAATTCTTCAATTATATCCTGTTCACCTCTTACTCTAACAGGAACATCTCTGTTTAGTGAACGTGCACCTCCACAAAAAGCACAATTATACAAACACTCTCTTGATGTAACTATCGCCTCTTCCTCTTTACCATATATATTTTTGGTTCTTCTGTCTTCAAAAAATGATCTATCTAACTCTAATTTTGAAATATCTGCTGGAAAATAGATAGAATTACCATCAACATAATACACCTTTCTATCTTTTTGATTCTTAATTATTGATTCCTGTTTTACACATTCATTGACAATGTCCAAAGTAATATATTCTCCTTCTCCTATTGTCACAGTGATACTATTATCAGTATTAAAATTTATTATATCATTATACATAAATTTAGCACTTTTTCCACCTACAATAAAACTTGTCTTTGTTTTGCATTTTTCGATAATTTCTTTTACAAGTTCCATATTCACTGAAAATATGTTAACTCCAACAAAATCAGGCTTTTCTTTTTCGATTACACCTAGAATTTCATTAATAGTTAGATTTTCATAAACACAATCTAAAATTTTTACATCTATTCCATTTTTCTTTAAATAAGTTGCAATATAACCTAACCCAAGAGGAGGAAGATAATCCTCACTATCAGCAACTTTTTTATTATAAATAGGTGAATTTAACAATATAATCTTTTTCATCACAAATCTCCTTCATCATTTATATATTCTATATTTCAAAATCATCATTTGTAATATATCTTTTAAATAACTTATTCGTTTTAGTATCTGGCAAAGTTAAATCTGTAAAAATTACATTTCCATCTTCTACTACATACTCCATATCGTATTCATCAAAAGGAATATCCTTTATCAACATAACAACTTTAGAGAAGTTTTTGAAGTCCTCTTTATTTTCTTTTGCCATACTAAGTTTGCTAATAAATAATCTACCTCCAATCATTGGGATTACCATTCTATTTCCAATAATCTCATTTTTCCTATCTGCTAAATTCCTATATGTTTCTAGTATAATACTGTCCCTATATAAAAGTTTCGAAATGGATCCAACAATATCAGTTTTTACTGATTTATGTACTATTATATCATTATCTTTTTTATTTTGTTCTATAAAATCTGTAATTTTTTTATAATCCGTGCAATTATGTATAGATTGTAAACCTACACAAGAACTACAATTTTTCTTTGGTGATAGTCGAACACTTAGTCCTAATTTTATCCTTTCATCATTTAAGGTTAATCCTTCATAGTCTATTAGTTCTACAGTCGGTAATTTAAGTTTACTAAGAAGTAATAAGCCTTCTTTCTTGTTTATTTTCAAATTCAACATCCCCTATTAAATGAATTTTCTGATTAATTATACCATTTTTTTAACTTTTTTCAATATTTTTTAATATCAATATTTACCTACAAAATCAAAAAAAATATTTGATATACGGAAAAAATAGCAACCTCCAATTTCTTGAAAGTTGCTATTTCACAATGGTTCCGTTGTTGTAGTTGTTTACAACTTGGAATTCGTAACGATTGATACAAATATCAATCAGTTTATATTTATAATTTAGCATATGTTTTTGGATTTTGCAAGATGGGATTTTGACAACTTCCTGACGCCAGGAAAATGTTCAAATACACACCTTTCATTAGGGTGCGTCTTTACACTTTTATAAAAGCTCATACTCAAAATCATCTTTATTTATATTGTACTTAATAGAATAATCTTGATTTCCACTATCTTCCCAAAAGCCCCATATTTCAATTGTTTCTTCGTCATTAAGATTAATTGAGCTAAATTTAAAATTTTCTTTTAAAAATTCTTCTGTAATTTCTATTAAATTGCCATTTTCATCAGTATTATCCACACCTTGCAAGTAATTAGCAAATTCTAGATATATTCTATTTTTAATTTGCATTGCTTTATCACAAAAATTCTTCAAATTGTTTATTATTTTTTCGATATTTACATTATCATCACTGAACAAACTCGCACCTAATAATTCTCCATCAAAATTTACATTTTTAATTTCTCCATCATATTGGTGTTTTAATGTATCGTGTTTTATTATAATTTTTCCAAATCTTTCATCATTTATTTCTATATTGGAAACATTTTGTTTGTTATAGTTTTGCTTTTTGTTATCATTTATTTTTAATTTAATTTTTGATACTCCAAGAGTCAATCCCCACCATAAAACCACAAAAATAATTCCTATTGTAATAGATGATGATTTTCCATCTTCTATTCCTGCATATATCCCTATATAAAATACTAACAACATTATTATCCAAAAAGTCCAGAAACAAACCTTTAAAAACTTTTTCATACTATCTCCGTCTCCTTTTATTAATAATTATTTCTTTTGATAATTTAATTCTTAGACATAAAATCTTTATACATTTAAATAATCTTTATATTCTTTATTTAAAAGGTTCTTAAATTCGTCATAATCATCCCATTTAAATGTATAACTACATCTTCTACGATCTCTTTCACTATACTTATCTGTATAAACTTTAGCATATTTTTGCGATACTTTATTAAAAAAATTATCAATACTTTCAAATCCATCGTTTAAACAGTAGTCAATAAATGGCAATATTTTATCACTAACATCTTCTTCTGATAGTTTCAAATCAATACTTTCAAATAAATCATCTGGTGTTGTTTGTCTATTTTTAACCTTTTCTATGGTTTCATTCATTATTGGATCTAAAGTTAAAAAATCATTTTCTACAAGCCAAGCAAGATAAAAAGCTATTTCAGAGCAACAATATTTCCATATTATTTTCTCATCTTCTTCATTCAAATCTGTATCTTTTTTATTATATTGTATGCGATAATTTGCTTCTGCAATATCCCAATTCCATTCTGAATTGTACAAATATCCTCTATAAGTATTTGTATTGTTATTAACAGTTTTTGGAATATAATTGTTCGGATTATTAAATTGTTTATAAAATTTCATGAATCCAAATACACATGTAATAATTACTAATGCAAAGATTCCACCAAACATAGCAATATCTGAAATGTTGTGATCAAATATTACTATACATATAAATATTATAATACTTATAATTGCAATTATCCCACAACAAATCATTCCATTTTTCGAATAATTTTTAACATTTTCCTCATTCATATATATTATTCATCTCCTCTCCTTTTTTATTATAAAACTTTTAATTCGTGAGTTATTACAATCTTTTTATTATTACCTTCTAGCCTTTTGTTAAATTCATTTATTGTGTCAAAATACCACTTTTCTGGCTGAAATTGTGTAACAACACGAATTTCATAACTATATTCGTTTATAAAATCCTTTATTTCCGGAAAATTGTTTATTAAACCATTGTTATTAATATAATTTATATAATTTTCGATTTTCTTACATAGATAAATATAATGTTTTCGCATCATATCGTTTTCAGCATTTCCTTTAAATAATCCTCTTAAGCCTTTCTTTTCCTCCACTTTCCATATATCAGCTGGATCCACAATTAACATTAATATGTTTTTTTGTTCTTCAAACAATATCGTATGATCTAGTATATCTAACTCTATTATCATATAATTACTCATCTCCTTTACTTTTTATATCTTTAAGTCTTTCTAATAATCTGAGTAAAGTTCCATCTTTCACTTTTGAATATATTAGTCCACTACAAAATCTATCTCCTCTGATAATTGCCGTTAGCATTGTACCGATTTCTTTATATGTTAGCTCGTTAATATCTTTTTTTTGAATTAATTTCTCATTTTCCATATATTCTTTGTCCAATAAATCACTTGTGCCAAAATATCTAATAAATGTTTTTAGCTTTTCTCCTAAATTTGATTCTTGTATAACTATTTTCCCATCTTCTGTATGCATTCCATCATACAATGTACACGCTTCAGGATTATTCTTTAAATCATATATTGTGTCTGCAATTACTTGATTAAAGTCTATTTTGCTTTCTGTTTTCTTTTTAAATATATCAAAAAATCCCATATCAAAACTCCTTAAATCTATTAATTATTTTGTCCTAATATTTCTTCTATTGTAACATCTTTATTGTTTTTCAAATCATAAAATCCTGTAAATTCCATACCAGTAATCTTTTTAGTATATTGCCAGCATAAATCTGTTCCATATGGTGCATCAAATATTACTAACATCATCGGACAAACCTTTGCTATTGTTTCTGATCCTACTATTTGAAAATTGTCTGGATTAGAAACATATTCGTCATCATCATTTAATGAATAGATTGTCCAACCATTCAATTCTGGTATATTATTTTCTTCTCTATATGAATACCTTACTGGAATGCCATTTAATACATTTTTTGATAATACAAATCCTCCATAACTTTTAGACTCATCAATTTTTATTTCTTCTATTTTTTTCTTACCAAATAACCCCATATTATTTATATCTCCTTTTTCTTCCAATAATCAATATCTCCATCATATTGTCCAACATGAATTACTTTGTTATTAGCAACAACTATTTCTATCCCATCTGGATTCCACTCACAAGAACCTTCAATTAAAAATTCTATTTCGTTTATAGCATCTTTATTGTCATTTCCAATCCACATAACACTTGGATATATATAATTTAATATTTTTTTATCATTTATTGTTTCTGGCATATTTAATTCATATTCATAATTAGTCATATTTTTAAATTCATTGTAGTAATTAATTGACTTTGTTACGAGAAAATTCATATGTTCTTCATCTAAATTTTGAATAAAGTTTATGCATTTTTTTATATATTCATCTGATACATTTGTAGCACTTACGCTTATTTTTTGATTGAATATATTGGAAATGAAACCATATTCTTTATCATATTTATATTCTTGTTTTTAGCTAGAATTTTGAATGTTTATTTGTTTATAAATTTGTAAATTTGTAAAATATTTCATATAATTTAATGGTTCTTTCTTTGCCTTTGAAAAAAATACGATAAGAAATGAAACCATAAGTATAAATATTAAAACACATACTATCGCTCCAATATTAATAGTTAAAGCAATCAGCAAAAATAATATAAGTATTACATCTATGATTGTAAAGCATACTATTCCAACATTACATCTTTTAATAATTTCCTCTTTTATTAATTCTCTTTCTTTATTATTCATTTTAACACCACATTTCTTTTATCTAGATATTTTTATTCCAGAAAAATCACTTCTTAATTGTCCATTTCTTGCCATATTAGTTTCAGCTATCTTATCTTTAATATCTGTAAGCCATTGTTCATATTCATCATCATTTTTAACTGTTATATTTCCATTTTCACTTTGCGTATTTTTCTCTAGCGTATTGTACTCACTAATATCAGCTATTTTATATAAATCGCAAAGTGCAACTATCATTGCACTATTTAAATCTAATTCTTCAGAACAACTTTTACAAAAAAATGTCCAATCTCCATTTGCATCGTGTGATACATACCCAATAGGACTTTGCTTATTCATTATATGCCTACAAGTAAATGTAGCTTTATCTTTTCCATCGCTAAACTGAAAATTATCTTCTTTTTTTAATTTATTAAATAACCCCATACATATCCTCTTTTCTATATATTTACTTTATAATTGTTTTCTTAAATTTTTTGTAAGCTAAACAACCTAATATAGATGTAATTATAATTAATGAAGTTATAATTGGTGTACTACCATATTGTCCAAATGCTTTTTTAGAAGCTGTATCATCTAATTTTTGATTTTCCATATTTTTTTCTTCCTTATTAGTGTCATCATTTTTTACTTCTTCATTACCCTTTTTTTCATCTTTATTCTTCTCGTCAGTTGTTTTTTCATCAGATACTTTGTCATCATTTTCTTTTTCTTCAACTAGTGTTACAACTATTTCTTTAGTTGCTACATTACCTAATCTATCTCTAACATATATTATATATGTACCACTTTTTTCTACTGTTAATTTATTATTTGATGTCCAATTTTCCCTATCAAGAGAATATGCTTCATTACTTAATCCTACACTATCATCTGTTGCTGTTACAATTATATTTTTACCTTGTTGTTCTATACTTATTGTAGGTGCTGTATCATCTACTACTAGACATTTTTCTATACCGTCAGCTGTGAAGTTCTCCTCTGCATATTCTCTTGCCTTACTATCAGATTTACAGTATATCTTTGCTTTTTCACAATCTTGGAATACTGCACCTTCTATTTCTGTTACAGAACTAGGAACAACTATTTTTTCTAAATACTGACTTCCATCAAAAGCCCCCCAACCAAGCTTAGTTACATAAGTTGGTACATCAAATTCTTTGTCTGTTTTTCCAATTGGATACGCAACTAATTCTGTTTTATCTTTAGTATATAAAATTCCGTTTTCACTTATATAATTTATATTTCCTTGTTCAACAAGTATTTCAGTTAAACTTTCACAACCCACAAAAGAATTCGCACCAGAATCAGTTACTGACTTTGGTATTGTAACTGTTGTTAAACTTGTACATCCTGCAAAAGATGCCCAAGTTAATCTTTCTAAATTTTTAGGTAATGAAATATTTTTTAGGCTTGTACATCCACTAAAGCAATGATATCCTATTTCATTTAAACTATTTGGAAATTCAATCTCTTCTAAATTTACTAAACCATAAAATACTGACTTTTCTGCTCCTATACTTTCAATACCTTCTTCAATTTTTATATGCTTAACATCATTTCTTGATACTTGAGAAAAACAATTATCTGTTATTTCTCCTGTTCCTGTAAAAGTTAAAGTTCCTGTTTCTGTGTTAAAACTCCAGTTATTGTTTTCTGTACTCCCTGTTAATGTTTCTGCATTTACCTTTGAAGTGCAAATAGATAACATTATCGTGATTATTACTCCTACTATAAATAAACTTTTCTTTTTCATTTGTTACTCCTCCCAAATTTTTAGATTTTCCTTTGTATTACCGAATTCATTATTTTTTATTACTGCTAAATAAATTGTACCATAACTATCTCAATAAAAACAATGCTTTGGGCAAATTTTATCTAACATATTTTTTACTTTTTCCTTTGCCTTTAACTCGCTCAATTTCCTTTAATCTCTGTTTTTCTTTAGTAACGACTTTCTCAGCCTCTTTCTTCCAAAGAATAGTTCTTCTTTCAATCATATATAAATTTTGAATATCCTCGTTTAAGCTTTTTATCTTTGGTGTTAATTCTTTAATTTGTTTTTCATAATCATCAATATCTTCCTGCTTTACTGATTTTCTTTTCTTTCTTTGCAGATTTTCTCTTATCCCTTTTAGAGTTCTTACTTCATCTTCTAGTTTACCTCTATAATCATTTAAATCATCCAAAGAGCTAATTTTATTTTTACTTAATAAAACTGCCTGTCTTGATAATTGATTCATGTATTTTAGCTCAATTTTCATTTCTTTAGTTAGTGGTATTCTAACATTACCAAAGTCCATTCTGGCAGGTAGTGGATCAATCTTTAATAACAAACAAAAAAGCAAATATAACAATGGCAACCTTTTCAATTCTCTAGCTCTTCTTATTTCAAGCATTTTTTCATATGTTTCTCTATTAGCCATATATCTTTTTCCATTAGCTTCATAGTTTGGTTCAGCAGGTCTGTCATAAAGAATTCTATTTTTAACTTCTTGATACGAATATTTATCTCCAAAATATTTATTTAAAAGTACTACTCTACCTCTTATATCATCATACACAATTAACCCATTTTCATCTGTTATCATACTTTCATATCCTAGTTTAGCCATTCTACTATTAAAATCTCTTTCAGACCAAGCAATTTCAATGCATCTATCCGCATCTCTTTTTATCATTTGCAAATATGGATTTTCATTTGCAAATTTTTTGTAATATCCTTTTCTTTTCCATGGCTTGTCTAACGTGGATAGTCCATAATATTGACATATAAAATCTGATGTAGCTCTAATATAATCTCTTGAACAGTAATTATCATAAAACTTTTTTCCTGTTTTCAATGATACAGAATTAATTACAATGTGGTTATGTATGTTTTCTGTATTTAAGTGGGTAGCAACTACAATTTCAAAATCTTTACCAAATATTTCATTCGCATAATCTAATCCTATTTGATGGGCTTTTTCTGGTGTAACATTATCTTCTTTTGCAAATGATTGAATTAAATGATAGCCTATTATCTTTTCCTTGCCTTTATTAAATCTATTTTTTGTATTATTCATTTCCTCAAAGGCAGTTTCAGGCAGACAATTTATTCCAGAAACATACTTCATTTCATCTGTTTTATCTCCATTCATAACATATTTAATTAGTGAATCTAGTCTTGTGAATCTTTTATATAATTGTGTAATTGCCATAGTCCACATCTCCTATAAATATTTTTCTCTTAAATCACTTATAAACTTCTTAACTTCTGTTTCAAATGCATTTAACTGTCTAGTGTCTATTTCATATCCACTGTTTGCTGACTTTGCAATTTGATTTATGTTTGTAGCAATACCTCGTAGGTTATCTAACATATCAAAGAATCTTTCATCAGGTCTTTCTTTTATTTTTTCTCCTAAGATACACATTCTAAAAAAGTTTGACTCTGATAATCCTGTTTGCAGACACTTTTGTTTTAGCATTTGATTTTCTTTTGCGTTTAAGTAAAATGATTTTTTTATATCTCTGTTTCTCATTTAAGCATTTCTCCTTTCCAAGTCAATTTTTCTTTTAGAAAATTGACAAAATATTTTGTAAAACTTTTTCTAAAAGTTTTGTTAAAAGTCAATTTGAAATAATTGAGCTTTTTGAATTTGGTGGGAGCACAAATTCATGGCTTGCATTATTCAAATCTGCTATCCCTTTTGCAGTGCTATAATTTTAACTTTTTTACCAACTAAAAGTACATTTTAGGTACTTTATTTGTGCAAATTAACACTGCAAAAGGAACCTTTTTATGTACTTTGTTTGTATATATTAACACAGCATAAAGAAACCTTTTAGGTACAATAATTTGAAAAATGACCAACTTATTTGCACAAATTGGTCACCTTAAATTAGCAGTAAATTAGTTCATTATAAACTATTTCTTCTGCAATACTTTTATAGTTATTCATAGTTTTAACCCACTCAAGTTGGTCAATAATTCCGTCATAATAGATAGGGAAATTGTCCCTTTTAGCAAGGTTATTGATGATATTTTTAACCTTATTACTAGCATTATCATCAACATCTTTTAAATGTTTTGTTAGTTTTTCAGTCATTATTAATTCATACCATAAACCACGTTTATGGCTTTTTAAATATTGTAATCTTGCTCTTCCATACTTCCCTAAAGTAATCTTTTCTTCATCATTTATAACAATATTTGGATAATAATAATCGCCTACTTTAGTGTAATATAATTCGTTATTTTCATCATAAATTTCATCATTATTTATTTCATTATTTTCAAATTTATCCATTTATTTTACCTTCTTTCCATGTTAATTTTTGTTCCTATTATTCTTAGTTATTTTCACTTTTTTCTGTGAATTTTACTGGCTTAACTCCAATTGAAATTGGCTCTTTTTCCTTTGTATAAAGTTCACTTTTGTTACTTTCATCTGGTATATAATCAAATGCAGAATCCATTTCTTTCAGTTTAAATCTGTCTTCTTCTCGAATGTAAATAATACCAAATTCGTACGTTTTCATTTTAGAATCAGGATCTAATTTATAGTAATCTTTTAATGGGAATACCCTAACAATAGCACTATTATCTTGTCTAAAATTAAAGTAAAATACTTGCTTATCTAAGTAATAAGTTGCCTCTGTATAACCAACATCATAGTACTGTCTTAGCCTCATAATAATCTCTGCAACTTCTTCTTTTGGAAGGTAATTACTAAATCTTATATTACCTACAATATTTCCAAAAATAGCTGGTTTTGTAGTATCAATATAACCACTTTCAAACAAATCTCGGCATGGTTTACAAATAGATTCTCTAAAGTTTATTTGTTTAACTACAACCTCTTTTCCTATAAGTTCGAGCTCTATATTATCAACATATCTCATTACTAATTCAGCCTGTTCGTCTCTGGTATAATCCTTCCAATTTTTTGCTTTTTCAGTGTATTCTTTGTCCAATTTCAACTTGTTTATATAGTCTATATCTCGTTTTAAAAGTATATCTTTTGGAGTAAAACATAGTTCTTCAGTGCTGTTAGTTGTACCAAGTTTTTCTTCTAATTCAGTAATAGCTTTCTCAACTATTTGCCTTTCTTTGTTGTATTCTTCTATTTCAAAAACACCATCAATATACGCTTTTTTAATTCTTTCTAGTCTATTTTTTTGATTATTCATTTCTTTTTCAATTTGTTCCTTTGGCTCATCAAATTTCTGTTTTATCATAGGTAAAAAGAACTGATTAACCACTGAATCATACTCTGTTAATTCCTTTATGAATTGACTAAAATACTCTGTTATAACATTTTCTCTGAACTCTATTTTGCAATCATTGCAGTAATAATAGAAATATGCATTCCCATTTTTCTTTGTTGTAGCTTTGCCACCTAATATTCTATTACATTTGGGACATTTAATTTTTTGCAAATATAAATAAGTAAGTGTTCGTTTATAACTCCTTGAATTTTTCTTTCTCTGAACTTGACAGTCTTCCCACATTTCTTTTGAAACAATTGGCTCAACAACATCTTCATAATATGTAGGATGCTTTGTGCGTTTTCCGTGTACAAAATCTCCTTTATAAACTTCATTTCCGAGAATAGAAAGAACTCCTGTATCACTCCAATTTGTCTTTCCTAAAACCTTTTCCTCATTAAACAAATTGCTTATTCTCTTGTAAGAAAATCCGTTATAATATAAATCAAATATTCTAACAACTATATCCTTTGTTGCGTAATCGATTACCAGTTTCTTGTTTTCATGCTTATACCCTAATGGAGCTCTGTGTGGTATATGACCACTTTTTATTGCTCCTGCCATACCAACTTTAGTTCTTTCACTTGTTCTTTCAATTTCATTTTGACTAACGCTCATTAGAAGTCGTGAAATCATTTTGCCATTTGCATTTGTGGTGTTTATCTCATCATTTACACAATCAATATAAGCTTCATTTTCATCTAAAAAAGTCATCAAGTTTTCCCAATCATATATACTTCTAGTAATTCGATCTAGTTTTAATGCAACAATGGTATTTATTTTTCTTGCTTTTATATCTTCCTTTAACCTTTCAAATTCAGGTCTATAATTACCAGTTTTTGCACTTATTCCAGCATCTTCATAGTAGTCAATCACTTCATAGCCTTTGAACTTGCAAAACATTTCTAATCTTTCTCGTTGCTCTGGCAAACTAAACCCTTCTTTAGCTTGGTCTTCTGTTGATACACGCATATATAATCCACATTTTTTCTTTTCTTCGTCCATTTTTTAACCTCCTTTGCTAAAAAAAGAAGCGCCAATAGTAATAAAACATCAATTACTAATGACACTTCTTAAAATCCTTTTTATAAATTAAATTCATTTTCTTTGAATATAAATCCTTATAAAACATACAACATCCTCCGTATACATAACTTGTCTACTGGAGGTATTATATCACGATTTTTTGAAATGTCAAATTTTCCAATAATTACATAGCTTTCAGGTACTCTTGAAGCTCTGATATTTTTATTTTATTTGTCAAATTAGAAATATAAATATCATTTGAATAATTGAAAAATAAAAATGTAATCCCCTTAATAATTACCCTATGTGGCTCAATGTATGAAAGATTTGTTTTATCAATCTTTCTAATACTGCCATTAATAAATGTTGGAGTAATATTTGAAAATTCGCATATAAAGTCTAATCGCTGTTTTAAAGATTCCTCAAATTCAATTTTTTCTTTAATTATCTGCATTTTCACACCACCCTTTCTTTTCGGATGATTTTTTTGCCAAACAAAAAAATCAACCATGTTACTGATTGATTTTTGTTTTATCTATTCAATTAGTTCGAATAGATTCGTTATTGGTTGGGCTGGCTAGATTCGAACTAGCGCATGTCAGAGTCAAAGTCTGATGCCTTACCGCTTGGCTACAGCCCAATGTATTAAATTATTTTGATGGGGTGGAAGATGGGTCTCGAACCCACGACCTCTGGGACCACAATCCAGCGCTCTAACCAACTGAGCTACATCCACCATAAGCATACTTATCGCAATGCATTTATAATTTTACCCCATCTTTAAAATTTTGTCAATACTTATATTGAAATTTTTTGTTGTTTTATCTACTCTGCTCTTGCGCAAACAACTAATCTATTCTTTCCTGTTGTGTCGCAAGTTACAAGAGTAACTTCAGTTTTCCCGTTAGTTTTTCTTGTAATATATGATGTATCTGATTCTGGAGTATAATATTTATCAAAAATTGTATACTCAACTTTATTTCCATAAGTATCTGTTAGGTATATTTTTTCACCTATTTTTAGATTTTTATTTTTTCCAAAGAACAATCCGTTATTATAGTTATGTCCTATTATTACAGTATTTCCTGGTTTATTTACACCTGGTCCGTATAAAATTCCTATTGAAACTTCAATTGCTTTAGCATGTGTTATAACATCTAATATTGGATATTGAATTCTAATTGTTGGCATTTCTAATTTTCCAACAACAGTAAATCCTTTATATACTAGTTTGTCTGTTGCAATACCTCTCATTGTTTGTGTGTTATTTGCCCCTGTTGAATTATTTTCATTTGATTTATTTTCAGCATCAAAATCCTTTTCTTGTTCTTTAGCTAATTCAACAACTAAAGTATCAAATTCTTCTAGATATTCTTTTGCATCGGCATTTAAAGTGATTTTTTTATAATAGCCATAACCTAAATATCCTAAAACACCAATTATTGCTAATATTAAAACTACTAAAATACCTGATAAAACTTTATTATACATTATTTTTCCTCCGTTTTATCCTACAATTTTACTCCCTAATTTTCTACCTGCTAATAAATGATAATGTAAATGCATAACTTCTTGTCCTGCATCTTTTCCACAATTTACAATAACTCTAAATCCTTCTTCTTCTATATTTAATTGTTTTGCTAATTTGTTTATAACTTTTTGTATTTTTCCTACTAATTCATAATCAGATTCCTCTAATTTTAGTAATGATTCAATATGTTTTTTAGGAATTACTAATATATGAATTGGTGCTGCTGGATTTATATCTTTAAATGCTAATATTTCGTCATCCTCATATACTTTTTCAGAAGGAATTTCTCCTTTTATTATTTTACAAAAAATACAATCTTCCATTTTCATTCTCCTATTCTAAAATAGCTTTTATTCTTCTAACACCTGCTGAACTAGCTTCCTCTTTCTTAATTTTAAATGTTCCCAATTCAGATGTGTTTGATACGTGAGGTCCACCACATATTTCAAGTGATACATCACCTATTTTGTATACTGTAACTATGTCTGGATATCTTTCAATAAATTGACATTCAGCTCCCATTTTTACAGCTTCTTCTTTTGGCATTTCTAATCTTTCAACTGGAATTGCCATTTTGATATATTCATTAACTAGATCTTCAGCTTGTTTCTTTTGCTCATCTGTCATTTTTTCATCTTGAGTAAAGTCAAATCTCATTCTTTCAGCTGTGATGTTACTTCCTCTTTGATGAACATGAGCACCTAAAACTACCTTTAATGCTGCATTTAAAAGGTGTGTTGCTGTGTGATATTTTGTTTCCATTTTTCCTGTTGAAGCTAATCCACCTTTGAATTTTTGTTCTGAACCTGCTCTTGATTTAGCTTGATGTTCTTCAAATTTAGCTTTAAACCCTTCCATATCAACTGTAAATCCTTGCTCCTTTGCAAGTTCTTCTGTAAGTTCAATTGGAAATCCATATGTGTCATATAGTTTAAAAGCTGTATCTTTATCAATTTTATTGTCATTGATATTTTTTGTAATTTTCTCAAATTCACGTAAACCTTTTTCAAGAGTTCTGTTGAATTTTACTTTTTCATTTTTCAAAGCATCTAATATAAATTGTTCATTTCTTTCTAATTCTTTGTAATATGATTTATATTCATCAATTACTATTTTAGCTAATTCTTGCTCCCAATCAGAATCAATTTGAATATCTATTTGTTTTGCAAATCTAATCATTCTTCTGATTAATCTTCTTAAGATGTAACCTTGGTCTTTATTTGATGGCATTATTTTTGCATCATCTCCTAAGATAATTACAACTGCTCTAATATGGTCCGCAATAATTCTTATAAATCTTGTATATTTTTCATCATCATATTTTTTTCCAGAAACTTCTTCTATTTTTGCAATTATATCTTTCCAAATTGATGATTTATAATTATCAGTTTGTCCTTCTAAAATTGCTGTAACTCTCTCTACACCCATTCCTGTATCAACATTTTTATTTTTTAATTGTGTAAATGTTCCATCTGGATTATGCATATATTGCATAAATACGTTGTTCCAAATTTCAACCCAATTTTCGTTTTCTGGATCAAATTTTTCTGGAACTTGTTCATTACTTCTCCAATAGAATATTTCTGTATCAGATCCGCAAGGTCCAACTAATTCCATGTTTGGCCACCAGTTATCATCTTCTCCTAAAAAAGCAATTCTTTCTTCTGGAATACCTTGTTCCATCCAAATTTTAGCTGCTTCATTATCTGCTGGAATCATATCATTTCCTTTAAATACAGTTACAGCTAATCTTTCTACTGGTATATTTAAATATTTTGTTAATAATTCAAAACTCCATTTTATTGAATCTTCTTTAAAATAATCTCCTAAAGACCAGTTTCCAAGCATTTCAAAAAATGTGTGGTGAGTTTTATCTCCTACTTCTTCTAAGTCATTTGTTCTAAAACATTTTTGAACATCAGTTAAACGTGTTCCTTCTGGGTGTGGTTCACCTTTTAAATATGGAACTAATGGTTGCATACCAGCTGTGTTAAATAATACTGTTGGGTCATTTTCTGGTATTACCGGTGCGCTTGGAATTATTTTATGTCCTTTACTTTCAAAAAATTTTAAATATGTATCTTTTAAATTTAAATTTTCCATTATATCTCCTCTTTTTTTAATCAAATTCTTTCATAATTATATATCAAAGCCTAGGCTTTTGCAATAATGTCTCCAACTAATTTTTCTTTATTGCTTTCTGTTACTTTAACCTCTAAAATTTGGTTTTCTAAATTTTCTCCTTTTGCAAAAACTTCAATATAATTTGTTGTATGTCCTTTATAAAAATCTCCATCTTTTTCTTCAAATAAAACTTCAACTGTTTTACCAACATATTTAGAATTATACATCTCTTCATTTTCATCTGATAATTCTAGAAGAGCTTTACTTCTTTTATCTTTAATTGTTCCATCCACCTGATTTGGCATTACAGCTGCTTTAGTTCCTTTTCTTTGAGAATATTTAAAAACATGCATTTTATAAAAAGCTATTCTCTTCAAGAATTCATAAGTTTTATTAAACTCTTCCTCTGTTTCACCTGGAAAACCAACTATTACATCAGTTGTTAATGCTGCATTTGGGAATGCTTTTCTAAGAAGTTTTGTTCCATTTTCAAATTCTTCACAAGTATATCTTCTATTCATTCTTTTTAAAGTTTCATCACATCCACTTTGTAATGATAAGTGGAAATGGTCACATACTTTTTCTAATTTAGATAATCTATTAACAAACTCTTCTGTAATTATTGTTGGTTCTATTGAACCTAAACGAATTCTTTTTAATCCTTCAATTCTGTTTAATGCTTCCAATAAATCGATCATTGTAACTTCATAATTAAAATCTTTTCCGTATGAAGCAATATGAATTCCTGTTATAACAATTTCTTGAATACCGTTATCCACAATTTGTTCAACTTCTGCTACTATGTTTTCAAGTTTTCTACTTCTAACTCTTCCTCTAGCATATGGAATAATACAATATGAACAGAATCTATCACATCCATCTTGAATTTTAACAACAGCTCTTGTTTTTTCTGTATATGTTGTTGTTCCAAATTCAACATATTCTTTTTGGTGCATAACATCTGTTATTATTGCATTTTTTTCATTTTGATAATTTTCTATAATTTCAACAATATCCTTTTTCTCATTATTTCCAATTATCAAATCTATATCTTCAATTTTTTCTAATTCTTCTTTTCCAACTTGAGCATAACATCCAGTTGCAACTAGAACCGCTTCTGGATTAATTTCCTTAACACGTCTTAACATTTGTCTTGATTTTCTATCAGCAATATTAGTAACTGTACATGTATTAACAATATAAATATCTGCAACATCATCAAACTCAACAACTCTATAACCAGCAGCTATAAATTCTTGTGACATTGCATTTGTTTCATATTGATTTACTTTGCACCCAAGTGAAACAAAAGCTACTTTCTTCTCCAATTTTTCTCTTTCCTTTCTTATTAATAAACTCATGAACACTATTATATCACAAAACTCTCAAAATATCTACACTTTCCAACCAAAAATATAACATTCACCACTTTTTCAAAATAAAAACAAAAATACAAAAAAAACGAACAGCAGAGTAGCAAAAATAGGAATAAAAAATGCGGGAAATATATTAACAACGGAGTACAGACGCGCAGTTTGGCGAGATTGACAAAAGACAAAAGGAACTTTAAGTTTAAGAACCATCTTCAAACCTAAAGTTCCTTTTGTCTTTTGACAAGTACGAGCCAGCAAGTCTACGCAGTGTTAATATATTTCCCGTATTTTTTATTTCTATTTTTGCGGCCAACTATATTACAATTTTATTAATAAGCCTCCACAACCTTCATATCTGAATCATATTTTTGAACTACTTTTTTATAAGTTTCAAAAACACTTTTGTAATTTGGCAAATATTTTCCAATGTTTTTATTGCTAAATGGAATTACCTTAAAATTGCTCCAAGAAGCTTTATTATAATAAGTAAATAATAATTCATTTTCAACATTATCAATCTTAATACTTGTCTTACCATCTTTAACAGTTTTAGTAATATTTACAGATGTCATTAATCCAACCATTTTATTATAATTTTGATCTTGTAATTGAGCTGATACAAAATTCCCTAGAGAGTAGATTACTAAAGTATCATCAATCCATGTTACTGGTTGAATAACATGTGGATGTGCTCCTATAATAATATTTACTCCATTTTCTGCTAGAAATTTAGCTGAATCTTTTTCATATGCTGTTGGCTCATGTGTATACTCTACTCCCCAATGCATTGCAACTAATAATACATCAACTTGTCCTCTAACAGCTTCAATATCTTTTTTTACTTGCTTTTTATATTCTTGATAGTTTGTATCTCTTGATGGATCGTTTATTTTTAAATCTGTAGGCCATACATTAACTAAATAATCTTTTCCACTTGGAACTGGCATACCATTAGTTCCGTATGTATAATTTAGCATTGCATATTTAATACCCTTTATTTCTCTAATTTCTACCTTATTTCTTTCTTCTTCTGAATCATATGTTCCAACAGCTAATACAGTATCTTTATGTTTTTCCCAATATTCATTTGAAGCTCTTACTGCTTTTTCGCCTCTGTCCATTGTATGGTTTGTTGCTAAACTTACAATATTAAATCCTGCATCTAACATGGCATCTCCAGCTTCTTGAGGTGAATTAAATGTTGGATAATCTGAAACTCCAAGTGCTGTTCCTCCAAGTACGGTTTCCTGATTGTAATATGCTAAATCATAATTTGCTTTATCCATTTTTTCTTTTACATATTCTATAATTGGTTTAAAGTTATATCCTTTTCCTCCATTTAATCTTTGAGCATCTTTATAAACGCTACTATGAATTAAATTATCTCCAACCATCACAAGAGATATTGTTGATGTCGAATCTTCTTGAGTACTTGTAGCTACCGCATTTTGAGTGTTTCCATTGTTTGAATTATTAGTATTATTTTTTCCTCTCCATTTATTTATTAAAACTATTGCGGCAATTATCATTGCAATTACAACTACCAATTTCCATAAACTCATTTTTACTTGTTTTTTAGTTCTTCTCTTTTTCGCCATTTTATTACTCCCTTTTGTTCTTAATATAATTTGATTATAACAATACATAGTTTGGTTTTCAATACTTTTTTTCATTTAATAAGATTCCAACATTTATTTTTGCATATAACTTTTTTAATACTCATATAAATTAAATATAAAACTATGGAGGTTTTTATTTATATGAAAAAAATTGCTAAAAATATTAAATTTACTAAGAAAAAAATTATGATAATTACAACAGTTATCTCGTCATTTTTATTAATCTTTTTAAGTACAACTTCCTTTGGAATGCAGCATTACTATAAATTAGATTTCTCAACAGGTTTAGTTACAGCCAGCAAGTTAAATGTAAGATCTGGCCCTGGTACTGGATATTCTGTTGTTACAACTGTTAATAAAAACGAATATGTACGTGTTTTTGCTGGTATTGGGAATTGGTATATAATTCAAACTCCAGGAGATTTTGTTGGAGCTGTTAGTCAAAAATATATAAAACCAATTTATCCAACTGGTTCAGGAACATCTAGCGGAACATCTACAAACACTGGAAAAGGTGGAAATTCTACTGAAACAACAACGACAGCCTCATTAACTGCAGATGAACTAGAAACCTTTAACTTAATAAATCAGCAAAGAGCAAACAATGGACTTTCAGCTTTAAAAGTAGATGCAGAATTGCAAAGAGTTGCAAGAATTAAAGCACAGGATATGGTAAATAATAACTATTTTGACCATAATTCACCAACTTATGGAACCCCGTTTAATATGATGAAAAATTTTGGAATCTCATATAAAACCGCAGGAGAAAACATAGCAGGAAATTCTTCTAATTCAGCTGCAGTAACTGCGTGGATGAATTCATCTGGCCATAGAGCAAATATTTTAAATAGTAGTTATAACTATACTGGTTTAGCAGTTGTTTCTAGTCCTCGCTATGGAAAGATTTATGTACAAATGTTTATTGGGAAATGACACATTTGGGGACGGTCTCAAAATGTGTCAAAAATGACACAAAATAAGACCGTCCCGGATTGTGTCAAAAATGACACAATCTGGGACGGTCTTACTCAAAGTCTAGCTTATCAATCAAATTCTCAACTTGTTCAATCCTATTGTCTTGTTTTTTATTTAAATTGTCCCAATTTTCCTGTGGAATTTTTTCATAATTAGCCTCCATATATCTATGAGTGCCATTAAAATTTTCTGATATATTATTCAACTGTTCTTGTATTGTTTGAGAATTATCTTCACCTAAAATTTTATTTTCCAAATTATCAATCTCACGCTCTCTTACCGTTTGCTTTTCTCTCGCATTGTCTTTATTCTCCTTACTTCCAATTTCAGAATATTGCTCTAAATGTCTTTCGGTTCTAGTATGGTTCTCAACCAATTTTTCTAAATTATCTAACTGTCTTCTTTTCTTATTTATATCATTATTCATAATAAAAACCTCCATAAAAAAATTGTTCAATTTTATTATTTGTTATTTTCGATTTTTTATAATGATGAAAATTTGGAATTTTAAAAATGGAAATACTTTGAAATTCTGTCAATTTTTGAATTTTATAAATTTAAAATGCCTTGACATTAACTGTATTTAATCATATACTAAACTCGTATAATTTTAAAACCAAGGAGGTAATAATACAATGGAAGATTTAATCGAAATCAGATGGCATGGTAGAGGTGGTCAAGGTGCTAAAACAGCTTCACTTTTACTAGCAGATGCAGCTTTCAACACTGGTAAATTTATTCAAGGATTTCCTGAATATGGACCAGAAAGAATGGGAGCTCCAATAACAGCCTACAACCGTATTAGTAACTCACCTATCACAATTCATAGTAATATTTATGAACCTGATTATGTTGTTGTTGTAGATGATACTTTACTTGATGCTGTTGACGTTACATCTGGATTAAAAGAATCAGGTGCAATTATTATTAATACTACAAAAGACGGTGATAGTTTAAAAGAAAAATTAAAGAATTATAATGGAAACATTTACACAATTGATGCAAGAAAAGTTTCTATTGAAGCTTTGGGAAAATATTTTCCAAATACACCGATGCTTGCAGCTATTGTTAAAGTAAGTGGAATTATGACTGATGAAGAATTAATAAATGATATGGAAGGATCATTTAAACATAAATTTGCTAAAAAACCTGAAGTTATTGAAGGAAATATGAAAGCTTTGAAAATTGCTTTAAATGAAGTTAAGAAAATAAATTAATTTTGAAACATTTTAAGACCGTCCCTCTTTGTGTCAAAAATGACACAAAAAAAGACCGTCCCCAAATGTGTCAATCAATGGAAAGGAGAATTAAAAATGACTGAAATAAACAAAAACACTCCAGTAAGTGAATTAACTGTCGGCGGAAATATATACACAGCTGGAAATGCTCGTGAGTTTAAGACTGGTGATTGGAGAAGTGTTAAACCTATTTTTCTAAGTGAAAAATGTAAACAATGTGGTATGTGCTTCCCTGTTTGTCCAGATGATGCAATTCCGGTAAATTGTGAAGGAAAAAGAGAAGATTTTAATTATGATTATTGTAAAGGATGCGGTGTATGTGCTAGAGTATGCCCTTTCAATGCAATTGAAATGAAGGAGGAAGAATAAAATATGGGAATTAGAGAACGTTTAAGTGGTAATGAAGCAGCTGCTATTGCAATGAAACAAATCAATCCAGATGTTGTTGCTGCCTTCCCTATTACACCATCAACAGAAATACCTCAATATTTTTCAACATTCGTAAGTAATGGTCAAGTTGATACTGAATTTGTTGCAGTTGAAAGTGAGCATAGTGCAATGACTGCATGTATTGGTGCTGAAGCAGCTGGAGCAAGAGCAATGACTGCTACATCAGCAAATGGTTTATCTTTTATGTGGGAACAAATTTACATAGCTTCAAGTTTACGTTTACCTATAGTAATGTCACTTGTAAACCGTGCTGTATCTGGACCTTTAAATATCCACAATGATCATTCAGATGCAATGGGTGTTCGTGACGCTGGATGGATTATGCTATTTAGCGAAAATAATCAAGAAGCATATGATAATTTATTAATGGCTCATAAAATAGCTGAAAATAAAGATGTTTTACTACCTTTAATGGTATGTCAAGATGGATTTATTACTTCACACTCAATTGAAAATATTGAATTATTAGAAGATGATAAAGTTAAATCTTTTGTTGGAACATATAAACCAGAACATTATTTATTAAATAATGAAGAACCAATTGCTATTGGTCCACTTGATTTACAAGCTTATTTATTTGAACATAAATATCAACAAGCTGAAGCAATGAGAAATGCCAAAAAGGTTATTGCACAAGTTTCAAAAGAATTTGAAGAACTAACAGGAAGAAAATATTCATTCTTCGAAGAATATAAATTAGATGATGCTGAAATTGCAATAGTTTGTATGAACTCTACAGCTGGAACAACAAAATATGTAGTAGATCAACTACGTAATAAAGGAATTAAAGCTGGTCTATTAAAAATTCGTATGTTTAGACCATTCCCTGCTGAAGAAATTGCAAAAGCTCTTTCACATCTAAAAGCTGTTGCTGTTTTAGATAAAGCAGATTCTTTAAATGGCGCTGGTGGTGCTTTATTTGAAGATGTTACATCAGCTATGTTTGTAAACAAAGTTCAAATTCCTACTGTAAACTATGTTTACGGAATTGGTGGTAGAGATACTACTTCTAAAGATATTGAAAGTGTTTACAATGATTTGGAAGAAATAGTTAATAATGGTGGAACAAATGATTTTTATAGATATTTAGGAGTTAGAAAATAATGCACAGCTAGGGACACGTCCCAACTATGCGACGAAAGGAGATTATAAAAATGGCATATAACATGAAAGAAATAATAGCTACAAAACCAGCTAGATTCACAGCTGGTCATAGAATGTGTGCAGGCTGTGGTGCTCCAGTAGTAGGAAGAACTGTTTTGAGAGCATTAAAAAATGAAGATCACGCTGTAATATCATGTGCAACAGGATGTATGGAAGTTTCAACATTTATTTATCCATATTCATCTTGGACAGATTCATTTATTCACACTGCATTTGAATGTGCTGCTGCAAATACTTCTGGTGTTGAAGCAGCTTATAGATCACTTAAAAAGCAAGGAAAATTACCTGAAGACCAAACTACTAAATTTATTACTTTTGGTGGTGATGGTGGAACTTATGATATAGGACTTCAAAGTTTATCTGGTGCTATGGAAAGAGGTCATGACATGGTTTATGTATGTTATGATAATGGTGCATACATGAATACAGGTATTCAACGTTCAAGTGCTACACCAAGATTTGCAGATACAACAACAAGTCCAGCTGGAAAAGTTATCCCAGGAAAAATGCAAAATAGAAAAGATTTAACACAAATAATGGCAGGTCATCACCTACCTTATGTTGCTCAATCAATTGCAGTTAACAACTTTAAAGATTTATATGAAAAATCTGAAAAAGCTATTTATACAGAAGGTCCAGCTTTCTTAAATGTACTTGCTCCATGCCCTAGAGGATGGGGATATCCAACAGATATGTTAATGGAAATTAATAAATTAGCTGTTGAAACATGCTACTGGCCTTTATATGAAATTGTTGACGGAAAATATCATATAACATATAAACCTGCTAATAAAAAACCAATTGAAGAATTCTTAAAACCTCAAAGAAGATTTAAGCATATGTTCCAACCTGGAAACGAATGGATGATTGAAGAATTCCAAAAAGAAGTTGATAGAAGATGGCAAGAATTATTAGATTTAGAAGAAATTACTAATAAAGAATAATTTTAAAAAAACTTACTATAAATTATATAGTAAGTTTTTTTATTTAATTACTTTAAGAATTATTAATTATTCTTAAATAAATTTAATCAACTTGAATTTATTTACAAAATCTGGTATACTTAAAGTACATTAATTTTATAATAAGGAGGTATGATTTATGCTAACTAGCGTACAGTCTCTACTTGGAAACCGGCAGGTTGGTGTTGTAGACACTGAAAACCAAAAGCTCATTGTTCCCCTCTCTTATTCTGCAATAACTTTCCAAAAATATGGAATTATTGCACATAATGCTGATGGATACTCCGACATCTATCAATTTGATGGATCATGTATCTTAGCACGCGCTAAGAATCCATTGCTTTTAGATGGAGGTTTCGTGATTGCATCAGATTCGAGTGGACAGTGTTACATCTTTTACATTGCACATGGCAAACCAAAAGCTTTAATCAAAGGAGGATTTGAATCAATTCTGTTCTACTTTGGTACAAAACCTGATCCTATCATTTACAACAGTGCACTTGACTTATCACAGCTTTTTTTAGGTCCAGATTACTTAGAAAACGGCGTCCATTTTGATAGGTACATTTGTGCATCACGTAATGGTTACTGGGGGGTAATCAATCGCGATACAGGAAAAATAGCTTATGATTTCAACGCACTAAAAATCATTCAGAGTAAAGGCTCACAACTTGTTATAAGTGGAAAAAACGGCCTCATTGAAATGCTTTAATATTTTAAAGCAAAAAATTAATGGATTTTAAAAGAGCTACCTTAAGTAATATACTTTTGGTAGCTCTTTTATTGTATCATTTAATGGAACTCTTAGTCCAAAAATGTTCATTATTATTCTTCAACAGGTGCAGAAACTGGACATACCCCAGCACAAGTACCACAACCAATACATACATTTTGATCAATAACGTATCTTTCTTCTCCTTGTGAAATACATCCAACAGGACATTCTGCTGCACAAGCACCACATGATATACATGCTTCTGTAATTTTGTAAGCCATACATTTCACCACCTTTCAATAATTTTATCATTTTAGAAATCTTCAGTACTATTTTTTGTGTCCATTTTTTCAAGTTTTTCTAGTTCTTTTAATTCTTTTAAATGTTCAGCTTCTTCTGGATCCATTTTATTATTAGCAGTGTTTTTAATTATTTGAACATCTTTGGCATTATATTTTTTATAAAAATATTCATCACCATCTTTAAATTTAACCTTAACTTGTTCTTTAAGGATTTCTACGTTATCTACTACACCTTCACCATCTTCAGTTTTTACAATAGCACCAACTTTTGGTAAATGTTTTAATTTATCTTCATAAACTTCTTGTTCATATTTCAAACAGCACATTAGTCTTCCACAATTTCCTGATATTTTTGATGGATTTAAAGATATATTTTGCTCTTTAGCCATTTTTATAGATACTGTTTCAAAGTTTCCTAGGAATGAACAACAACATAGTTCTCTTCCGCATACACCATTTCCACCCATTCTACGAACTTCATCTCTAACACCTATCTGTCTTAATTCTATTCTAGTTTTAAAAATACTTGCTAAATCTTTTACTAAATCTCTAAAATCTATTCTTCCATCAGCAGTAAAATAAAATAGAATTTTGCTTCCATCAAATTTATATTCAACATCAGTTAAATGCATATCTAACTTATGTTTTTTTATTTTTTCTTCGCAGATTTTTAAAGCTTCAGGTTCTTTACTTTTATACATTTCCATGTTTTTGATGTCTTCAGCTGTTGCAACTCTTATTACCCTTTTTAAAGGATTTGCTATTTTTTCTTCAGGTAATTCTCTTTTATTGATAACTACCTCTCCAAATTCTTCTCCCATAGATGTTTCTACAATAACCTTGTCCCCCATATTTATTTCTAAATCTTGTGGATCAAAAAAATAGATTTTACCTGGCTTTTTAAATCTAACACCTACTATTTTTTTCATTAATCTCCTCCCATATATTGAAAAGTAAATAGTCTATACACATATCATAATTACTATTACTTAATAAACGTTGTTTTGTTTTTTCAACAATCTTTATTGAATTAATATATTTATAATTATAATTTCTATTTTCATTTGCGTAATTATATAATATTACATTTATATAATCTAAATAATCCTTTATATTTTCTTTATTTTTATAAAGAATATCTGCTGAATTTACAACACTAGTTAAACTAGCATTTATATTTGAAAATATAAGTTCAATTGTTTTATAGTCTTCTAATTTGTCTTGTATATCAAAACATCTTCCAATACTTCCATCACACATTTTTAAGATGTTTGCACTTACTTTTTGAACATTACAATTATCTATTAAAAATTTTCTTATTTCTTCATCATTTATTTTTTCAAAATGTATTTTCATACATCTAGATTTAATTGTTGTTAATACTCTATTTTCATTACTTACAATCAAAATGATAACTATATACTCTGGTGGTTCCTCTAAAGTTTTTAATAAACAATTTTGTGCCTCTTTTGTCATTAAATCTGCATCATTTATTATATAAACTTTTTTACCCGAATTAACCGGTTTTTCAACAACTTTATTTTGCATTTCTCTAATTTGCTCTATTTTGATAACTTTCCCATCAGGCTCAATGTATATAAAATCTGGATTATTTCCTCCATCAAACTCCACACAGGATTTGCAGTTATTACATTCTTCTAAATCATAATTCTGACATAAAATCATTTTAGCAAATTGTTTAGCTAGTAAACTTTTTCCAATACCTTGCTGACCAATAAACATATAACTATGTAATACTGTATTGTTATTTAATGATTTAGTTAATATTTTTTTTACATTATTATTGCCTATTATATTATTGAAACTCACGAGTTCACCACCACTATTATGTATTATTTTAATTATTTAACATTTTTATAAATTCCACCAAGTTTATTTAATGGCCAAAATCTAAATACAGCTTTGCTTTCAATTTTTTCTACAGGAATACATCCAAATCTTCTACTATCTGTTGATTCTCCTCTGTTATCACCTAAAACATACACTGTATTTTCAGGAACTACAAGGTCTGTATATAAACCATCTAAATCACCTGTTACAACATAATCTTGTAAATATTTTTCCTCTAATTTTTGTTCATTTATATAAACACTTCCATCTTTAATTTGAACATGTTCTCCTGGAAGTCCTATAACTCTTTTAATATAGCTTGTTTTTCCTATTTCTAATGTATAATAAACAAATTTAGTAAATACATTAGTTGGGTTGTAGTTATATTCAGCAACTGGGTTTTGATAATCTATATGATTTGCATCAGTATATCTTTCTGTTGGAGCTTCAAAAGTAATTATATCTCCTCTTTTTGGCATCTTATTAAATGTTGTCCCTAATTTGCTTAACCATAATCTTTCATTTTGTACTAATGTTGGATACATTGATGTTTGCTTTACAACAGTAGGAACTCCTATAAAAGATTTTATTAAAATTACTATTACAATTGCTATAAGAATACAATATATCCATTCTAAAGCTTCTTTTCCTTTACTTTTATTTTCCATTACTTGAAAAACTTCCTTTCTATTTATCTATTAATTTATTTTTTAGTAGGTACTCTGATTACAACTTCTGTTCCTTTACCAACTTCACTTTTAATATCAATAGTTCCGCCATTTTGATTCAAAATTTCTTTAGCAATTGATAATCCTAGACCTGTTCCGCCAAGCTCTCTACTACGTGCTTTATCAACTCTGTAGAATCTTTCAAATATTCTTGATAAATCTTCTTCAGGAATACCCATTCCATTATCAATTATTTTTATGTATGCATCATTATAAACGAATCCTACATAGATTTTTATAATTCCATTTTCTTTTGTATATTTTATACTATTAGAAAGAATGTTTAATACAACTCTTTCTATTCCTGATTTATCAGCATAAACAAGTGGTACATTAGCTGTAACCAAATTTTCCACTTTATGATGTTTTTTATCTATTTCGATTTGTAATTTTTCTTGGCATTTTTTTACCAAATCACCTAAATCAAATTCTGTTTTCTCAATTTTGTTTCTGTTAGTATCAAATCTTGATAAAGATAATAAATCAGTTACTAATTTGGCCATTCTTCTAGCTTCTGATGCAATTACATTTAGGAATTTTGTTTTAGTAGCATCATCATAGTCACCTTCTAACAAGGTATCAGCATATCCCATTATAGATGTAATAGGAGTTTTTAACTCGTGTGACACATCCGCAACAAATTCTTTTCTCATATTGTCAAGTTTAACATGCTCTGTAATATCTTGAATTATTGAAATTACACCAGCTGGTCTTTGATTATTATCTTTGTATGGAACAAACAATAAATTTATATATTTATCATTTATACTAACTTTTCTATCTGATGATGTCCAATCTTCTAAATAAATAATTTTTTCTAAGTTGATGTCAACATCTAATTTTGAAAAAACACTATCAAAATCATTATCTTCATCAGTAATGTTTAACAATCTTTTAGCAGCTAAATTTTTATGTGTAACATAACCTTCCAAATCGAAAGCAATAATACCATCAGTCATACACTGTAAAATTGTTTCTATTTGTTTCTTTTGTTTATCTAGATCTTTTAGATGTTCACTCATTTCTAAAGTTGCAATATCCATTTTAGATTTATTTACAACTTTATTTATCATCTTTATTGAAACAAAGGTTGCAATAACAAAAACTGCTAATGCTATTAATAAATAAATTTTTGTAACACCAATAATTTGCTGTAAATCTGAAATATTTGAAATATTTCTTATATAAATATATCCAATTAAACTAATTGCAATTACACCTAATAAAGTGAAAATTGCAATCAATTTATTTTGTGTTGATTTTTGCATATTTTAGACCTCACTATATTAATTTTAATATTTTAAAGTAAGTTTAATTGCTTGATTTATTAGTTGAAAGATAATATCCAACTCCTCTTTTTGTAACAAGAATTTTTGGGTTAGATGTATCCAATTCTATTTTTTCTCTAATTCTTCTAACTGTAACATCAACAGTTCTAATATCTCCGTAATATTCATATCCCCATACTTTTTCTAATAGTATCTCTCTTGTAATAACTTGTCCTGGTTGTTTTGCAAGGTATTTTAAAACTTCAAATTCTCTTAAAGTTAAGTCTATTACATCTCCTCTAACTTTTACTTCAAACTTGTCTAAATCTAATGCCAAATCTCCTACTTCAAGTCTATTTGTATTTTCCTCAACTTCTTGCTTTTTGTTTTCTTTTGAAACATTTTCTGTTGTAATATCTAACTTTCTAAGATTTGCTTTTACTCTTGCCATTAATTCTCTTACACTAAAAGGCTTTGTAACATAATCATCTGCACCTAATTCTAATCCTAATATTTTGTCAATTTCTTCATCTTTAGCTGATAACATTAAAATTGGCACATTTAAGCTATGTCTAATTCTTTTGCAAACTGCTAAGCCATCCATTTTAGGTAACATTATATCTAACAATATTAAATCAGGCTTCTTTTCTAGAGCTAATCTAACCCCTTCTTCACCATCGTTTGCTTCTATAGTATCGTAACCTTCTTTTTGTAAATTATATACTAGAATATCTACAATAGGTTTCTCGTCATCAACAATTAATATTGTTCTTTTTGGTTTTATTTTTATAATATCTTCCATATTCAAAAAAGCACCTCTCTTTTTAAGGTTTATCGTATTATTTATATCATATATTTTGCTATTGTACAAGTATTTTTATACGAATTTTTTAACCTGTGAAACTACTTTCCCGCTTCTTGTATTGCCTTACTACTTCACCTAGATATATCTAAAGTTAATGCATATAATGAATCCTTTTTATAAAAAACAATATGGCGACAATTATTTTGCCGCCACATTAATATTTAATTAAGCTTCTGGTTCTACTAAACCAAAGTTTTTACCATCTTTTAATTTAAATATAACATTTACTTTTTCTGTATCTATGTTAACAAATACTAAAAAGTTATCTTTAATTCTTTCAGATAAAACTAATTTTGCATCTTCTGCTGACATAGGTTTTACTTCATAATAAGATGTTTTTAAAATTTCATTTTCTACTTTGTGATCTTCTGCGCCAAAACTAATTTCAGCTGCATTTTTTATTGATCCACTCATATTTTGTTTTTCTTTTTTAGCCTTAGTTTTTCTAATTTGACCTTCTATTATATCTATATCTTTGTCAATTGATGCATATAAGTCCTTGTTTTCTGTTACAGCTCTGTAAATGTCTCCATTTATTACTGCACTTAATTCTGCAACTTGATTAATGCCTTCTGTTTTAATTGTTACTTGTACATCAATTTCATCATCTGAATATTTTTGTAATCTTTCACATTTCTTTTCCACATAATCTTTAATTGCTTCTGTTGCTTTTAATTCCTTCCCTGTTATTTTTATTTTCATAAAAATCACTCCTCCTCTAGTTAGTCTTTCTTTAGTTTTAACTTGTTATAAACTCATTATATATGGTTTTATTCTTTTTTTCAACCTTTTTCATAAATTTTTAGTTATCTTATATATTGTTCATCATCACTATACCATATGTCCTCTTTTGTAAAACTCCATGGATTCTTATCAGAAGACATTTTCTTCCATAATTTTGCATATGGCTCAGTTGTAAATTCTAAATTTATTCTTGAAAAATCTAATTTAGGTAACACATCTAATGGATTTAATGTATAATCTAATCCTGTTTCTTCTGTATTTGTTTTTCTTATTTCAATATGTAGATGTGGAACTCTTGAGCCTCCTGTGCATCCTGTTTTTCCAATGATTGTTGAACTATCAACAGTTTGACCTTCTTCTACAAGAATTTCGCTTAAATGACCATAAACACATCTTCTACCATCATCATTTAATATTTCAACTCTATTTCCATATCCTGTATTAAACTCATCAAAACCTTCTGTAGTTGTCCCATCGAAACCAGCACATACAACTTTTCCTTTTGCCATTGATTTTACCTCTGTTCCATAATCTGCTGTAATATCAAATCCTGAATGAGCCCTTTCTTTAAATAACGTATAATGTTTTTTTCTTATTCCATATTTGTCATGTTCACACACTTTATATTTTGGAATTATAGGCCAACTATATTCAATACTGTTTTCCATAATCACACTTCCTTTGTATTTTTATAATTCAGGTTCTTCTTCATCTTTTTCTAATTTAGTTAGCTCTTCTAACTTGTCTTTATATCTTTGTATTTTACCTTTTTTACCTGAAATAACACCTGAATATTTTTTGTCTTTGTCTATTGTTTTTACATTTTCTAATTTACTTAATTCTTCCATTTCATAATTAATTTGTTCTGTTAAAATATCTCTTTTTTCACTATCAGATATTTTAATATTATTCGGATTGTAATCATATATTACTGCTATTTTCTTTTCCATTTTTTCTAAGTACTCTGGAACTTGTTCTCTGTCCATTCCAAAAATATGGACTTGTCTATCTCTTCCATTTCTTCTATTAACAAATAAATAATCTTTTAATCCAAAAAATTCAGAAACATATTTTGAAGAATAATTTTCTTGATGAAGAGTAGATACTAAAAATACTTTTTTATTATTTTTATTCTTCAATAAATCTTCAAAAGATTTTTTTATTCCTTCAAAAACTAAAATTCTTGCTACACCTTTTTCCCTATTTTCCGGATGAGTTATATATGTATCAAGTTCTATTGTATTTGCTGTATTTGCATCAAAATATTTACTCATATTTTGGCAATGTGATATATCATAAATTTTATATTTTTGATAATCTAAGAATTTATCATAAGCTTCAATAGTTGAATCATAGCTACAATATTTAACTTCATTAGTTATTTGATTTTTCTTTTTAAGTGGTGCAGCGTTTTTTAAAAAATCAAAATTTAGCCAATAAAAATCATTATATTCACTAATATCCTTTTTTAAATATGTAGACATATAACTATTTATTCTTTCCCTTAAGATACTTTTTTCATGAAATTTATTATTGGGATCATTATATTCTTTTTCAACTAAGTCTAAAATCATTCCATTTCTTTGATCTTCTGTAATGTTAGATAAATCAACTTTTCCATGATTATTAATAATAATATCTCTTGCATATCTGAATGCACATATTTTTTTTATATAAATATCCCTCATTGCCCTTAGATAATCATCGCCATACTTTGATTTTATATAATTCTGATAATCTTCACCACATTTAAAATATTTTGTTATATCATTATACGTAAATGGTGTTTGACCATGAGTAATATATGTTGCAGAAATCGCTTTATCATCTTTAGTTGCCACAAAAACATGATTTAATTTAGAATGTATGTAACCGCTAATATCTTGTTCACCTGTAATAAACAACTGACCAATTTTTCCTTCTTTTTCCATTTTTTCTAAAACTAGTTCTTCCAATTTAGCTATATCTTTTAAATACTTCTTTTCATTATCTTTCGTGACTTCAATAATATTGTAATTCTTGTACATAGATTCACCTCTTTATTAAAAGTCTTTATATGTAAATAATAACATGCACATAAAAAAAAAGCAATATTTTTTGACAGTAATTATTTTTTTGACTTTACCCCTTGCAAAACCTGATTTTTTGTGTTAGAATATTGTTTGTTATAAATGACTTAATAATTGAACGGAGGTGCAAAACATGCCAAATATCAAATCAGCAATCAAACGTGTTGATGTTATCGAAAAGAAAACATTAAGAAACAACATGATTAAATCTGGATATAAATCAGCTGTTAAAAAATTCGAATTAGCTGTAGAAGCTGGTAATAAAGAAGAAGCTACAACATTATTCTCAATGGCTACTAAAAAAATAGACCAAGCTTGCGCTAAAGGTGTTATTGTTAAAAACACAGCTGCTAGAAAAAAATCAAACTTAGCTAAAAAATTAAATGCTATGAATGCTTAATTAAAGTAAAAGATTGTGCACAGTTTTTTACGATAAAAATAAAGTGAAGAATTACTCTTCACTTTATTTTTTTATTATAATTATCTCGGCAACTAGTTATTAAACAACAATCCTCAATTGCACTTTATGTAAATTTGTGTTATAATTTATATATTCAATTATGAATATAATTAAATATATGAAAGGATTGATATTATGAACTCAGCCAAAAAATATGACGTGTTCTGCAATGGAAATTACTTCTTTCATGATGAACACAAAGTAATCAATGGCAATTTCTATGTAAATGGAAATGCTGATACTGAACGAATTCGGAATGTATTAGAAGTGTTTGGAGACCTCATAATCAGTGGTACTTTGTATGTAGGCTATGTAATAGTTCATGGAAATCTCATATGTAATAGGATTATCTATGGCCAGAAAATAGTAGTCGATGGAGATGTATACGTATCTGGTGAAATCAGGGCAAAATCAATTATTTGTACTTCAAGCGATATCTTTTTCGATGACACTACAAATTGTAAATCATAATTTAAGTACCAAAATCCTGAAAAAGCTCTCTATTAAATTGAGAGCTTTTTTCTATTTAATTTTATTAAAGTAGAATCCAAAAACAATACATCCTATTATATAATATAAACTAGATTTAAATAATGATATTCCAATTTGAAAAGCGTGTGGTTCCCCTACTATTAAATATGTACTTAAAATAAATATTGAAATTAAACAAAATACAAATGAAAATTTCAATCCGCTTTTTACTATATACATTGTATTTTTATCAATTTGTTTAATATCTTTTATAATTTTCTGAAAATTCATAATCAACCTCCCCATTTACCTTTTTTACTCTATTATATCTAAATATATATTAGCATAATTATGTCAAGTTAATCAAATGTAATTTATGGTAATTCCATATTTATACCATTTTGTAGTGTTACAATTGATGTGAAACAAAAATAATATAGAAAAAAAGTGATT
>SAMEA3663057__coassemble_75_pt1 | contig 49737 bp, 39 predicted proteins | sample SAMEA3663057__metabat2_high_PE_009 | metagenome-assembled genome bin SAMEA3663057 (sample SAMEA3663057) | pig gut metagenome | biome: pig gut; feature: pig-associated habitat; material: faeces | place: France | collected 2012
AAATTAAGTAGACAAAATTTTATGTTCATTTTGCCTACTTTAATTTTACACTAACCCAAACAAATGCGGGATATGTCCCTTTGATTTCTCGCCAAATTGCAAGTTCCTACAATTGTGAGAAAACTTGACTAAACACAAATTTTATTATATATTATTAACTGTATAATTTTAAGAAAGAATAGGTGATTTTTAATAAATGTTATGTTCAAAATGTAAGAAAAACACAGCAGTTGTTTTTGTTAATAAATTAGATGAAAATAAACAACCTCAAATGGAAGGCCTTTGTTATAATTGTGCAAAAGAACTTGGAATAAACCCTTTAGAAGCTTTAGCAAAACAAGCCAACTTATCACAAACAGACTTAGAAGATATGACAAGTCAATTTGAAACAATGTTCAAAGACATTTCAGACAATATGTCAGAAGAAGAATTAGACAATCTAATGGGTGAAGGCGAAGAAGCAATGAATGATATAACGCCTGAATCATTAGGTTCAATATTCTCTGGATTATTTGGATTTAAAAACAATTCTGGAGATGGTGAAAATATAGAATCTGAATCATCTGCAAAATCAGATAAAACTCAAAAAGTAAAAGAAGCCAAAAAGCAAAACAAAAAGAAAAAAGCTTTAGACACATTTGGCACAAACCTTACAAACAAAGCAAAAAATAATCAGTTAGATAACGTAGTAGGTCGTGACAGAGAAATTCAAAGAATTGTTCAAATTTTAAATAGACGTTCAAAAAACAATCCATGTTTAATAGGTGAACCTGGTGTTGGTAAAACAGCTATTGCACAAGGTTTAGCAATAAAAATTGCAAATGGAAATGTTCCAGCAAAATTATTAAACAAAGAAGTCTATTTACTTGATATGACAGCAGTTATAGCTGGAACACAATTCAGAGGACAATTTGAAGCAAGAATGAAATCTATAATTGATGAATGCAAAAATTTGGGAAACATTATATTAGTTATAGATGAAATACACAATATAATAGGTGCTGGAGATGCTGAACATTCAATGAATGCAGCAAATATACTAAAACCTTCCCTATCTAATGGAGAAATTCAATTAATAGGAACAACAACTTTAAAAGAATATAGAAAATATATTGAAAAAGATTCAGCTTTAGAAAGAAGATTTCAACCAGTTAAAATTGAAGAACCTTCTGTTGAAGATGCAATTGAAATTTTAAATGGTATTAAAAAATATTATGAAGATTATCACAAAGTAAAAATCTCAAAAGATGTTATCAGACAAACAGTTATTATGTCTGAAAAATATATTCATGACAGATTTTTACCAGATAAAGCTATTGATATTCTTGATGAAGCATGTTCAAGAATTAATTTAAATAACAAACAATTATACAAATTAGAAGTTTTGAAAAATGAATTAAAACAAGTTCAAGAAGAAAAAGAAGAAGCTGCATCAGCTGATTCTACTGAAGATTATCAAAAAGCAGCTGAATTAAAAACTAAAGAATGTCAATTAACTGAGCAAATAGAAGCTCTTAACAAATCTATGAAAACAGTAAGTTTATCAGTACAAGATATTGCAAATGTAATTGAACACTGGACAAAAATTCCTGTTAAGAAAATAACAGAAGCTGAAACTCAAAAATTACTTAACTTAGAAAATAACCTTCATGAAAGAGTTATCGGTCAAAATGAAGCTGTTGAAGCAGTTTCAAGAGCAATACGTAGAAATCGTGCAGGATTAAAAACAACAAAACGTCCACCATCATTCATATTTGTTGGACCAACAGGTGTTGGAAAAACAGAACTTGCAAAATCACTTGCTTATGAAATGTTTGGAAACGAAAATTCAATTATAAGAATTGATATGTCTGAATATATGGAAGGACACTCAACATCAAAATTAATTGGTTCACCTCCTGGATACGTTGGTTATGATGACGCCGGACAACTTACAGAAAAAGTAAAACGTAATCCTTACTCAATTATTCTATTAGATGAAATTGAAAAAGCACATCCTGATGTATTTAACATTTTATTACAAGTGTTAGATGAAGGAAGATTAACAGACTCACAAGGAAACACTGTAAACTTTGAAAATACTATCATAATTATGACATCAAATGCTGGTTCTACATTAAATACAAATTCAATTGGATTTGGTGCAAATGCTGAAGCAAAAAAATCTAAAGTTTTAGATAGCTTAAAAGAGATATTTAGACCTGAATTCTTAAATAGAATTGATGAAATTGTTGTATTTGAACAATTAAATAAAGAGCAATTGCTTCAAATAGTAGATTTAATGTTAGATGAAACAGCAAAAGTTCTACATGATAAAGACATTACAATGGAAGTTTCAAAAGAAGCTAAAGAATTCATTTTAAATCAAGGAACTGACTTGAAATATGGTGCTAGGCCATTACGTAGAGCAATTCAAAGATATATTGAAGACGAAATTTCCGATCTAATTCTAAAATCAGAATTAAAGAACGGACAAAAAATAATAATAACATTTGACACAGAATTACAATTTAATGTACAATAAATGTATTAAAAAATTGGAGGAATTTATATGCTTAAACAAGTACCAAATGCCCTAACAATAACACGTTTTATATTAATACCATTTATAATAATATCATTAGTAAAAGATGATTATATTACAACATTTATTTTTCTAACAATTTCTGGATTAACAGATGTCCTTGATGGATTTATTGCTAGAAAATTTGATTTAATAAGTAATTTTGGTAAACTAATAGATCCTTTAGCAGATAAGGCAACACAAATAGCAATCTTAACCACATTAGCTCTAAAAGGAATAATTCCTATTTGGATAATAGTTATTATTTTCTTAAAAGAATTTGCAATGATTGCTGGAGCATCATTCCTATATGGTAAAGAACTTGTAGTTTCAAGTAAATGGTATGGAAAATTAGCAACTGTATTATTTTATTTTGCAATAGCATCATCTCTTGCTATTAAATATTTTAATATCGCATTTAAATTTGATATTTACATATACTACTTAGCACTAATTTTCACAATATTCTCACTATTTATGTACTTCCATGCTTTTTACACACAAGGATATTTGAAAAAAGAAAATTTAAAAATAACAAAGTAAAAAAAACGCGAAAATTTTTCGCGTTTTTTTACGGACATTTTTATTCAAAATCTTCCAAAAACTTATTCAAATTATCTCTCCCAACTACCTCTATTCCCTGCTCCAATTTATTTAAATCCTCTTCAGACAAATACTGTACTGAAATATCTGTTAAACCTTTAAAAATATATTCTCCAATATCATTCTTACAACTAATACTTATAAAACCATCTGACTCCCTTATTATATAATGCTCATTGCAAATTCCACTTTTTTTCCTGGATAATTTAATTTCATTACTACTAAATTCATCTATATTCCAATCTTTATAAAACTCTTGTACCTTCTCTTTACTTAAATTTATAATTTCTCTTGGAGCTTCTTGCTTTATCATAATGGAATGTCCACACTTTTGATATGTTTCAGTTAAAATCACTTTAGCATTAGGTGAAACAGTTTCATTTGCAGAACTTGTATCAACTACTTCATCACTTTCATTTTCAGCAAGAACAGCTTGATTTCCTTCATCTTTTTTTCCAGAAAAATTAATATATGATTTTACAATAAATCCTGAAATTACAGATAACATAAATATCATAATAATCAAAGCAATAACTATCCATTTCTTCATAAATACCACCAATCCTTTTATGGTAGTATTTACTATTTTGGAATATTTATACATTGCAACTATTTTTAGTTTCATTTTATAATGTTTTCTTAACTTTAATTTTTCCCTTATGACTAACACTTATAGAAACCTCCCCCATTTGATCTGTTCTATATATTTTAGTACCGAATATTTTCAAATCTTTTAATTACGGCATCATTTGGATGTCCGAATTTATTCTTTTCTCCTACGCCAATAAGGGCTATTTTAGGCCCTACTTCTTTTACAAAACTTTCTATACTTGAAGTTTTAGAGCCATGATGACCAACCTTTAAAATAGTTGATTTTAATATGTTCAAGTCATTTTCATACTCTTTTAAAATTCTTTCCTCAGCTATTTTTTCAATATCTCCAGTAAATAGCACAGAAGTTTTTCCGTAATTCAATCTGCAAACAACGGAATTATTATTTAAAACATTTTCACTAATTAAATCTTCACACGGCCATATGAAATCGATGTATGTGAATTTATCTATATTAAGCCTTACTCCGTGCTTGTACATATGTAATTTTTATTTTTTTATTTCGGGATAATTCTAAGAAATAATTATAATTATCAGAATCTTTTCCTTGTTTTGAAACAATAGCATTTTTTACTTTTAAATTTTCCATAACCGACAGTAATCCTTTTGCATGATCTGAATCAAAATGAGAGAAAATTATATAGTCAATTGTCTTTACTCCTCTATCTAGCAAATATGGAACCAACACATTTTTTCCAACATCATAACTGCCATCACTTCCTCCACCGTCAATTAGAATAGTTTTATTGTTTTTAGTTATAATCAATGTACAGTCACCCTGTCCAACATCTACGAAATATATTTTTAAGTTTGAATTATGCTTTAAAATGGAATTTACTATAATAAAGATAATAATTAGTATAGATAAAACTTTATATAAATTTTTAATATGACTTTTTTTATAGAAATAAAACAAATAAAATATACATATGTAATACATTAATATAAAAAATATATTAGGTGTTGTTACCACAGATCTTAAAAAATCTGTGTTTGAGCTAATTTCTGCTATGAGTTCAAATAAATGAATGCAAAAACGTAATCCATAAGCTAAAAAATTTGCTAAATTAATTGATATTATTGAAATAATAATTGTTATATAGCCTAAAAAACACATTATTCCTAATATCGGTGCCACAAGAATATTTGATATAATAAATGTAAAAGAAATTGTATTATAGTTGTATACTAATATTGGTATGATCATAATATTAGCTGACAAGCTGACCGTTAATAATGAAATAACTTTACTTAATAATCTTTTTGTTTTTATATTTGTAATGTAGCTTACTGTATAATTAAAAAGATTTGATATTTTTGCATTAAAAAGAACAATTCCTATTGTTCCTAAAAAAGAAAGCTGAAATCCTAAATTTAAAATATCATATGGATTTTTTATTAATATTATTAATGCCGAAATTGAAATATTATTTATAGTATCGGATTTTCTATAAACTAACGTAGAACTAATTGCTATAACACTCATTATTACTGCTCTTTCTACTGATGAAGATTCACCTGTAAATTTACAAAAGAATAATAATACAATAATAAAAATATATTTACCAATTCTTTTATCAAATTTCCTAAAAATAAATCTACATGCTATAATTACATATGCAACATGCATTCCTGAAATGGCAAGAATATGTGATAAACTCGCATTACTAAAAGTTTCCCTTTGGTCGTTTTCTAACATATTTGTATCACCTAATAACAACGCTATTGCAATATTTGCTTTTTCTTTTGGTAATAACTTCAATAAATTGTTTTTAGCATTACTTCTCAGCTTATTTATCCACACATTACCAACAAATTGAGCATTTTTGCTTATAACTTTTATATTTTTACACTCTGTATTACAAATCATATATATGTTTTCTGTTTTTAAATATTGAGCATAATCAAATCCTTTATAATTACGCCTTTTAGAAGGCTTTTCAAAATTACCTATTCCTGAAATTTTATCGCCATATTTATACTGTTTAGATTCCTTGTTCTTTTTTACTTTTAGCAAAATATTGGTATTCTTTAAATTTCTATTATTAATGCTTTCAATTTTTAGAATATATGTGCTATAATAATCAGTTTCTTTCTTTATATCTTCAATTGTTCCAATAAAAGAATTTTTTTCAATAATATCGCTATATTTAAATTCAAATTTTGTTTCTAAATGATTTATATAAATTATAGAAATAATTATAGCAATCAAACAGCTCAAAATCAATTTTAAGCTCATTTGATTACAAACATTACAAATTATATATTTATTTGCTTTTTTACTTAAAATATGATTTGTCGAACCAAATCTAAAGAAATAGAATTTTAAGCAGATTAACATTATATAAAAAACACAGACAACAAAAAGAGCTATATTTATTTTTAAATATAGCCCCATAATAATTCCTATTATATAATTTGCTGTAATAATTAACATTGGTCTTTTATTCAAAAAGCTTCCTCCTTATAATTATTACCCAAAAATATTAGTTTTGTATTAAAGTTGAATTTTAATTATTATAAAATTCTTCTTGCCCCCCAATATTTTGATTTATTCCATCTATCTGATAAATTTGAAATAATAACACCTGTTGAACTATCAGAAGCATGAACAAATTTGTCATTTCCAAGGTATATACCAACGTGACCTACTGTTTTTCCATTATTAGAAAATACTAAAATATCACCTGGCTGTAAATCGCCTGTAACAGCTTTACCTTGTGTTGCTTGTGTTCTTGATGAGTGACTTAAGTTGTATCCAAAATGTTTATAAACATACATTGTTAAACCAGAACAGTCAAATGAACTTGGTCCTGCAGCACCATAAACATATCTACATCCAACAAATTGCTTAGCATAATTTGCTATATCTGTTCCTGTTACTCCAGATGATGATACTGGAACTGCACTTGTTGTTTGTGAAGGTTGTTGTGTTTGTGCTGTTGTTTGTTGAGCTTGTTGTTGTGCTTGAGCTGCTGCAGCTCTGTCTAATTCATTATTTCTTGATGTCACTTCTGTCTTTTCATTTGATAATAAATCTTGTCTAATATATCCATTTTTACCATTTAGCTCAACTTTATACCAACCATTTTCTTCACCCACAACTTTAACTTGTGTATTAATTGCCAATGAGTCAACAACATCTGATGTTGTATTGGCTTGGCCTCTAACATTTATAGCTGAAGGTTTAACATACATAGTCTTTGGTGTATAGTTGCTTTTTTGCTCTTCAGTTTTGTTTTCTTCAGTCTTATTAGACTCTGTGTTTTCATTTTGTTCTGTTTTATCACTATTTTCTGTTTGTTGATTTTCATTATTTGTAGTTTCATTTGTAGATGTATCTACATTAACATTTTCTGTAGATAATTTATCTATTCTAACCCATCCACCAACATCTTGTGATTGAATATATACCCAAAAACCAGCATTGATAATTAAGTTTACTTCACTATCTTTTTTTACTTCTCCAACATATTCAGATGTTACAACTGGTAAAATGTAAACTTTTGTATTTTCTGCTATTTTGTACACACTGTTTGTTGTAGCTGGAGTTGTATCTGTGTTTTGTGATACATTTTCATTTGCAGAATTATTATCTGTATTCTCTTCTTTTTTAGGTTCCTCAACATCGTTAGTATTTTGAGTGTTTTCTACATTTTGATTATTATTCTCATCATTTTTGTTTTCTTCTTGCTTATTTTCCTCTTGCTTATTTTCTTCTGTTTTTTCATTTGTACTAATGAATGATTGGCTTACATAACCGATAGTTCCTTTAAAGTTAACTTTATACCAATCTCCTTCTTGTCCTAAAATTTCAACTACATCATCTATTCCTAATAATTCAATTACTTCAGATTCTGTAGAAGCTGTTTCTCTAACTCTTACATTAGTTGCTGTAGATTTTCCTGTTGCAGCAAGTACAGGTACTTGCAATAATAACAACATACCAATTGTTATTACAAATAATCTAATTGAAATTTTTATTTTTTTCATATTTTTAAAACTCCTTCAATTGCTTATTTCCCTAATATAGTATATACGTTTTGGCTAAAAATGTCAATATTATTGGCACAAAAAGGAAAAATCCCTAATTCCTTACGGAATAGGGATTTTTATATATGTGTTTCAAGTATTTATTACTCAATAATATCAGCAACAACACCTGAACCTACTGTTCTACCACCTTCACGAATAGCAAATCTTAATCCTTTTTCGATAGCGATAGGTGTGATTAATTCGATAGTCATATCGATGTTATCACCTGGCATAACCATTTCTGTTCCAGCAGGTAATTCAATAACACCTGTAACGTCTGTTGTTCTAAAGTAGAATTGTGGTCTATATCCATTGAAGAATGGTGTATGACGTCCACCTTCATCTTTAGTTAGAACGTATACTTGTGATGTGAATTTTGTGTGTGGGTGAATTGTTCCTGGTTTAGCTAAAACTTGTCCTCTTTCGATTTCGTCTCTTTGAACACCTCTTAAAAGAACACCGATGTTATCACCAGCTTCAGCTTGGTCTAATAATTTTCTGAACATTTCAACACCTGTTACAACAGTTTTGTTTAATTCTTTTGTTAAACCAACGATTTCAACTTCGTCTTGTAATTTAACAACACCTCTTTCTACTCTACCTGTAGCAACTGTTCCACGTCCTGTGATTGTGAATACGTCTTCTACTGGCATTAAGAATGGTAAGTCTGTTGGTCTTTCTGGTGTTGGGATGTAGCTATCAACTGCAGCCATTAACTCTAATATTGGAGCATATTCTGGAGCGTTGATATCTTTTGATGTACTTTCTAATACTGCTAATGAAGATCCTTTGATAACTGGAATTTCATCTCCTGGGAAATCATAGCTTGATAATAAGTCTCTAACTTCCATTTCAACTAATTCTAATAATTCTGGATCATCAACCATATCACATTTATTTAAGTAAACAACGATGTATTTAACACCTACTTGTCTAGCTAATAATATGTGCTCTCTTGTTTGAGGCATTGGTCCATCAGCTGCAGAAACAACTAATATAGCACCATCCATTTGAGCAGCACCTGTGATCATGTTTTTAACATAGTCAGCGTGTCCTGGGCAGTCAACGTGAGCATAGTGTCTGTTGTCTGTTTCATATTCAACGTGAGCAGTATTAATTGTAATACCTCTTTCTCTTTCTTCTGGAGCTTTATCGATTTGATCGTAAGCTTCGAATTGTGCTTGACCTTTAAGTGCTAAAACTTTTGTAATAGCAGCTGTTGTTGTTGTTTTACCGTGGTCAACGTGTCCGATTGTACCAATGTTAACGTGTGGTTTGGTTCTTTCAAATTTTTCCTTTGCCATTTAAATTTTCCTCCTTTAATTTGGTGTAGGTTTTACCTAAATCAAGATTAAGAATTTTTCTTGAACACCTTTTATATTTTTTTAAAATTAAAAACTTTTACATAACACTTGCATTTTATAACATTTTGTTTATATTTGCAAGTACTTTTTATTTTTTATTTAGTAGATCAATCTAAGTAATTGAATTATTAATCTTCTTTCTTAGCTCTACTAGCAACAATGTTATCAAGTACTGATTTTGGAACTTCTTCATAGTGACTTGGTTCCATTGAATAAGTACCTCTACCTTGTGTTTTTGAACGTAAGTCAGTTGCGTAACCAAACATTTCTGAAAGTGGAATAAATCCTCTTACTATTTGGTTTCCACCTCTAGCTTCCATACCTTCCATTCTACCTCTTCTAGAGTTGATGTCTCCGATAACGTCTCCCATGTATTCTTCTGGAACTGTTACTTCAACTTTCATGATAGGCTCTAATAATACTGATTTACCTTGTTTACATCCTTCTTTGAATGCCATTGAACCAGCAATTTTGAATGCCATTTCTGAAGAGTCAACGTCGTGGTATGAACCGTCAACTACTGTAGCTTTGAAGTCGATAACTGGGTAACCAGCTAAGATACCGCTTTCAGCAGCTTCTCTAATACCATCTTCGATTGGTTTGATGTATTCTTTTGGAATAGCTCCACCAACGATTTTGCTTTCAAATTCAATTCCTTTACCTGGCTCTAATGGTTCCATTTCTAACCAGCAGTGTCCATATTGTCCACGTCCACCAGATTGACGAATGAATTTTCCTTCAACTTTAACTTTGTTTCTAATTGTTTCTTTGTAAGAAACTTGTGGTTTACCTACTGTACATTCAACTTTGAATTCTCTTTTTAATCTATCAACGATAATGTCTAAGTGTAATTCACCCATACCTGCGATAACAGTTTGACCTGTTTCTTGGTTTGTATATGTTTTGAATGTTGGATCTTCTTCAGCTAATTTTGCTAAAGCAATTCCCATTTTTTCGCTATTTGCCTTATCTTTTGGTTCAATAGCGATATCGATAACTGGTTCAGGGAATTCCATTGATTCTAATATAACTGGATGTGCTGGATCACATAAAGTATCACCTGTTGAAACTTCTTTTAGTCCAACAGCTGCACCGATGTCACCTGCATAAACTTTGTCAATATCTTCTCTGTGATTTGCGTGCATTTGTAGAATTCTACCAATTCTATCTTTTTTATTTTTATTAGCATTTAATATTGTAGAACCAGCGTCTAATGTTCCAGAGTAAACTCTGAAGAAACATAATTTACCAACGAATGGGTCTGTTGCAATTTTGAATGCTAATGCAGCAAATGGTTCAGAATCTGAAGTTACTCTTTCAGTTTCATTTCCATCCATATCAACACCTTTGATGTTTGGAATATCAAGTGGTGATGGCATGTAATCAACTATATTGTTTAGAAGTTCTTGAACACCTTTGTTTTTATAAGAAGAACCACAACATACTGGAACTATTGTGTTATCAATTGTTCCTTTTCTTAGTCCTTTCTTAATTTCAGCTTCAGTTAATTCTTCACCTTCTAAATATTTCATCATTAATTCATCATCTTGTTCAGCAGCAGCTTCTACCATTTTTGCTCTGTATTCTTCTGCCATTGCTTTCATATCTTCAGGAATTTCTTCTTCAGAAATTTCTTTTCCTAAATCATCTTTATGAATAAATGCTTTCATTTTAATTAAATCAACAATTCCTTGGAAATTGTCTTCAGCTCCAATTGGTAATTGAACTGGAATAGCATTTGCATTTAATCTATCTTTCATTTGTTGTACACAACCCATGAAATCTGCACCTGTTATATCCATTTTGTTAACATATGCCATTCTTGGAACTCTGTATTTGTCACCTTGTCTCCAAACTGTTTCAGATTGTGGTTGAACACCACCTTTAGCAGCTAAAACAAGTATTGCACCATCTAGTACTCTTAGAGATCTTTCAACTTCGACAGTGAAGTCAACGTGACCTGGAGTGTCAATGATATTGATTCTGTTGTTATTCCAGAAACATGTTGTAGCAGCTGAAGTAATTGTAATACCTCTTTCTTGCTCTTGAACCATCCAGTCCATTGTTGCAGCACCTTCATGAACTTCTCCTATTTTATGTGTTCTACCTGTGTAGAATAGGATTCTTTCAGTAGTTGTTGTTTTTCCAGCATCTATATGGGCCATTATTCCTATATTTCTTGTTCTTTCTAAAGGATAACTTCTACCAGCCATTTTCTTCCTCCTTTTTTATCTATTAAAATTTGTAATGTGCAAAAGCTTTATTAGCTTCAGCCATTCTGTGCATATCTTCTTTCTTCTTGAATGCTCCACCGTTTCCAGCAACTGCATCTAAGATTTCACCAGCTAATTTTTCAGCCATTGTTTTTTCATGTCTAGTTCTTGCATATAGAACTAACCATCTTAAACCTAATGTTTGTCTTCTTTCTGGTCTAATTTCGATTGGCACTTGGTATGTAGCACCACCAATTCTTCTTGCTTTAACTTCAAGAACTGGCATTACATTGTTAAGTGCTGCTTCGAATACTTCTAAAGCATCTTTTTGCTCTTTTTCTTTTATGATGTCAAATGCACCATAAACGATTTCTTGAGCTACTGTTTTCTTACCATCTAACATAACATTGTTGATTAATTTTGTAACAACTTTGCTATTGTATATTGGATCTGGTAATACTTCTCTTTTTGCTATATATCCTTTTCTTGGCACTATTCTTCCCTCCTTTTAAAATTTTGATACTTATATTCCCCAAGTATCATAAGGTACTCTGAAAAGCTCTTTTTCAAGCCTTCCCGTATAGCGCTATAATCTATTATTAATTTAAGTACCTTAAATTAGTAAGTTATTAGCACTATTGTTTTTTCTGAAAGTTTGTTATAAATTTTAACTTGCTTTCAAACCGAATCCTATTTTTTAGGTTTCTTTGCTCCGTATTTAGATCTAGCTTGCATTCTGTCTTTAACACCAGCTGTATCTAATGTTCCTCTTATAATGTGATATCTAACACCAGGTAAGTCTTTTACCCTTCCACCTCTTATAAGAACAACACTGTGCTCTTGTAGGTTGTGCCCAATACCAGGAATGTAAGAAGTAACTTCATAACCATTTGAAAGTCTAACTCTGGCTACTTTTCTTAAAGCTGAGTTTGGTTTCTTTGGTGTAACTGTTTTAACAACTGTACATACACCTCTTTTTTGTGGTGATCTCTTATTTGTTGTTTTCTTTTTCATTGAGTTAAAACCATGTTGTAAAGCTGGTGCTGTAGATTTTGTTGTTCCAGTTTTTCTTCCTTTTCTTACTAATTGATTAATTGTTGGCACTTAAATTTCACCTCCTATAATAAAAATAAACCGCTAGGGAATTGCCTATTTGGCAATTTTATCTAACGGTCTATATTTTATCATTAATATTGTTAAAAGTCAATGGTTTTATGCCACTTTTTAAGGTTTTTTATCTCTCGCCTTTATCTATTTCTTCAAAAGCAGCATTTTTATCAAAAGTTGAATCTGAAAGTGTTGCTTCTATTCCTTTTTCAGCATATTTCTTTTTAAATTCTTCCCTCTTACTTCTTTCTGCATCAAATGTTTTCTTTAATCTAGATTTAACTCTATTAATGTATTCTTGTGATGCATATATTTTATATGTGTCAGTAATTTTATTCATTGCTTTTTTCTTGTTAAAGCTTGAGAAGAAAGCTAATAATCCTGCAAAAGGCATTCCCATATATACAGAATTCTTAAGCACTTTTCTTAAATCTCTTCTCTTAACATGACTAGGATCTGTTAAGCTTAAATTAGATTCAGTTAACTTTCTATCAAGAATTTCATTTACTCTTTTCTTAGCCAAATCTTCATTTAAAAATTCTTCATCTTTAGCATCTCTAGCTTTAAACCATAAAGCTTCGGCTCTATCATATTTTTGCAAGCTTGCTATTGTATCTTCAATTGCATGTTTTTTATTCATATTAACAAATTTTTGTTTATATGATTCTTTTAATTTACCACTCAAAATTTCAGCTGCATTTTCTATACCATTATTAATTAAATTGTATTTATCAACTTCAAAAGTATCACAGAATTTTTGAATCTTATTTTTATCTTCATCAGATAAATTATTCATTTTTCCAATAAATTTATTTGCTATTTCTTGTTTTTTGTCTGCAAGCTCTTTTTCATATTTTTCAATAACACTTATTCCCTTTTCTTTCATTTCCTCATGTGTAGTTGGGAATTCAGCATCTCTAACATGATTACCTCTATATTCATTTTCTAAATCGCCTATTTTTCTTAATGTTTCTAATATTTTTTTGTAGATTTCATCTTTCTTTGTTTCATCAGTTTCATTATCATATTCTTCTTGTAATTGAAGATATTCTTTGCATAAAGATTTCATATTTTGAACAATTTCTTCACGCGCAATAATTTCACCATAATCATCAAATTCTTTACTAAAAATATTTCTTGTATCCTGTGCTACATCGACTAATTCTTCAATTTCTTCTCGTTCTTTTTGAAGTTCTTCCAATTTTGTTTGTTCATATGCAATATGTTCATTAGCATCATATCCTTTTGTTTTATATTCTTGAATTGCATCGTGTTTTCTAGTTAATTCACCTTGAACAGGAACAACATCTTCGATAATAGGTTTAATCATTAATTCTATACGTTTTTCACTAACCAATTTGTTTGATGATATTTGTTTTAATGTTTCCATTACTTCATCTATTTTCTCTTTAACGCTATTCAAATCAGATTCTGTTTTTAGTGAACCACCATTTATATCTTTTTCAATTATATCTTCTAACAAATTTTTAGAACTTGCAATTGTAGCATTATCAAAAGCTAAATCACCTTTTTTTACTCTTTCTCCATCAACCATTCTCCATTTAACATTTACTTCTTTAACAGAGTTATTTAAGTCCTCATTTATTTGTTGCAATTGTTCTAGTATCTCTTCCATTTTACTAGCCATTTCACATCTCTCCTTCTATTCGCTCAATATTGTTTTCAATTTTGCTTCTATTTCTTCAGATAAATTTATATATTTTTCTAATTCTTCTTTACTTGCACTTTTTAATATTTCATCAGTAGTTAATTCTTTTAACTCTATTAAAGACTTTATAGCCTTCAAAAATCTTTCGTTCTCTTCCATATTTCCCCCTTGGTAAAAAATATAATTTTTCTATTAAATTATATCTTTAAAATATTTTTATGTCAACATTTTTATTTGATTTCAATGAATATATACTTCTATCAGCCATTTTAGTATATCTTTCTTTTTTATCTCTTATTTTTTCATTCAACTCCGGCAATATTCCAAAATTAGCATTCATTGGTTGAAACTTCTTGTTTTCTGTTGATATATATTTTGCTAAAGCTCCTATCATTGTTTGTTCATCAAAAGTTAATTTTTCATTACAATTATTAAATCTTAAACAAGCATTTATTCCAGCAACCAAACCTGATGAAATAGATTCCACATATCCTTCAACACCTGTAATTTGTCCCGCAAAATAAATGTTATTATTTTTTCTGAAATTATAAGTTTCATCTAATAATTCAGGAGAATTAATAAAAGTATTTCTATGCATTACTCCATATTTTGCAAATTCTGCCTTTTCAAGTCCCGGAATTAGACTAAATACACGCTTTTGTTCTCCAAACTTTAAATTAGTTTGGAAACCTACAATATTGTAAATTGTGCCTTCTGTATTATCTTGTCTTAATTGTACAACTGCATATGGTCTATAGCCAGTACGTGGATCAGTAAATCCAACTGGTTTAAGTGGACCAAATCGTAATGTATCTAGACCTCTTTTGGCCATAATTTCAACAGGCATACACCCTTCAAAAATTTCTCTTTTTTCAAATTCATGTAGTTCAACAACTTCAGCATTTACCAACTCATTAACAAATATCTCATACTCTTCTTTATTCATTGGAAGATTGATATAATCGGCATCTTTTAAATTTTCAATACGTTTCTTCCACTCATCTATATCTTCATCTTTTCCACGTTCTTGTTCATATCTGTCTCCCCAAAATGCTATATTCATATCTATACTATCTTTTTCAACAATAGGTGCTGCCGCATCATAGAAATGTAACCCACTATCACCAGTAAGTTCTATAATTTCATTTGCTAAATCATCTGATGTTAATGGTCCAGTTGCAACAATTACAATCCCATTTTTTGCCATTTCGCTTAAATGCAAATCTTCTATTCCACACTCTTTATTAATTATTTCTACATTCTCATTTTTCTTTAATTCTTCAGTAACTTTTTCAGCAAATTGTTCTCTATCCACAGCCAAAGCTTGTCCTGCTGGAATTGATGTTTCATCTGCAATTTTAATTAATAAAGAGTCTAAATATCTTAATTCTTCTTTCAACAATCCACAAGCATTAGTATGTAAATTTGATTTAAATGAATTGCTGCAAACAATCTCTGCCAAATTTTTATTACTATGAGCTGGTGAAAATTTTACAGGTTTCATTTCATACAACTTTACTTTAATTCCTCTTTTAGCAATTTGATATGCTGCTTCTGAACCTGCCAATCCTCCACCTATTACAGTTATAAAATCATTCATATTTTCTTTCCTCACTAAAACTTAGGAACGCCCATCAAAAAATATGGGCGTTTCCTAATCATCATTTTAAATTAATCTTTTTTACCAAAGATTTTACCAGCGATATTTCCAAAAACTTCTTTTGGATCATCTTGACCATTTTCTTTTATTGCATCAGTGACTTTTTCTCCGACTTCACTAGCAATATCCTCTATTTTTTTACCGGTTACCTCTTCAACTTTCTCAACTGCTTCTTTAGCTTTTGGAACCTTTTCCAATATTTCATCCACAACTTTGTTTTCGCTCATGTTATTTCCTCCTTAAAAATTTAGAAACATTATAACACATTTCAAAAAAATTTCAAGTCCAAACTTTTATAGAGTAGTCAAAAAAGCTATTTAAACAAACTCATAATTTCATCCTTAGAAAGCTTATTAATAAACGTCTCATTAGTAGAAAGCATATTATCAATCAACTTAGCCTTCTTTTGTTGTAACTCATAAATTTTTTCTTCAATAGAATTCTTTGTTATAAGTTTATATACCTGAACATTCTTCTTCTGTCCAATTCTATAAGTTCTATCTGTAGCCTGATTTTCGGCAGACAAATTCCACCATGGATCATAATGAATTACCATATCTGCTCCAATTAAGTTTAGACCAGTACCTCCCGCTTTTAATGAAATCAAGAAAACTTTTATATCTGGATTTTCATTAAATTCATCAACTAATCTAATTCTATCACCAACCTTAGTTTGACCTGTTAATTTGTAATAAGATATATTTTCCTTTTTAAACTCTTCTTCAATAATGTCAAACATAGATGTATAGCCTGAGAATAGCAATATTTTATGACCGCTTTCTATAGCATCTTTAACTATTTGAATACATTGATTTAATTTACTACTCTCACCTTTATAGTTTTCTATAAATAAACCTGGATGACAACAAATTTGTCTTAATCTCATTAATAAAGATAGAATTTTAATTTGACTCTTTTCGAATCCATTTATAGAAATTTCTGTTTCAATTTCCTCTTTAACTTGAGCCATATATGACATATAGATTTTTTGTTGCTCATCTTCCATTTCATTATTTAAAATAGTAATTGTTTTATCCGGTAATTCTGTTAAAACATCTTCTTTTATTCTTCTTAAAATAAATGGTTCTATTAGCATTTTTAATTTTTTCATTGCAGAACCATCTTCATCTTTTACAATTGGAGTTTCATATAACTCTTTAAACTTTTTGTAGCTAAATAGATATCCTGGCATTACATAATCAAAAATAGACCATAATTCAGACAAAGAATTTTCTATTGGTGTACCTGTTAATGCATATCTTGTTTCTGCTTTTATTTCTTTTATCGCTTTAAAATTTTGTGTATTATTGTTTTTTATGTATTGAGCCTCATCTGCAATTACATATTTAAACTCATATTTTTTATCTTTATAAATATCAATATCTCTCTTTAATATATCGTAAGATGCAATAACTACATTATAATCTTCGATTTTTTGAATTTTATTTTTTCTATCTTGTGCATTTCCATTTATCAACATAACTTTTAAAGATGGAGCAAATTTCTTTATTTCATTGTACCAGTTTAAAGTTAACGAACTTGGGCATATTACTAAACTAGCCTTAGGTTCAATTGCATCCTTTTCGCAATTTTCAATATATGAAAGTATAACACTAACTAGTTGAATTGTTTTACCAAGACCCATATCATCAGCTAAAATTCCACCAAAGTTATATGAATCTAGTGTCTTTAGCCATTTGAAACCTGTTTCCTGATAATTTCTTAAGCTAGCATTTAAACCTGTTGGTAATTCTACATTTTCATCTATATCTTTATTGTCTATTCTGTCAATCATGTTTTTGTATGTATCGTCTTTGGTAACATTTTTTATTTTAGAATCTTTTAATAGTCTATCTAAATACAAGCTTCTAAAAATTGGTAATTTAATATCACCTTGTTCAATTTCTTTAAAATCTATATCTAAATTTGTTTTAAGATTCTCAAGTAAATCCATTGTTTCATTTTCTTCTAAATCAATGAATTCCCCATTTTTTAGTCTATGGAATTTCTTCTTTAATTTATATTTATCCATAATATCTTTTAGTTCTGAAAGTTCAAATCCAAGACCATCAAAATTAACTTCTAATAAATTGTTTTCTATTTTAACTCCTATATTTGAAACTTTAGGTTGTTTTATTTGCTTTTGCTTAAAATCTTCTGTTACAAGTACCTCAAATTTTCTCATATATTGTTCTATATCATTAGTTAAGAAATTATAAATCATTTCATCATTAGTTAATATTAATCTTGAATTATCTTTATCATACATAAATCCTGTTTTTATAAATATATCCATAACTTCTGATTCTTTTAAAACATCTCTTGCAATTTCTATATTTTCTTCTTTAAAAGGATTAAACTCAAAACTATCATAACCAAATCTTATATCTGCAATTACATAGTTATTTTTATCATAATCTAAATAAACTTTTACATATAATTCTTTTGGAATTACTTTTTCAACTTCTTCTTGATTTAAATTATCATATACCAAAGCGTTCTTTACTTTAGGATAAATTACAGAAAATAGTGTTGAAAGTTCTTGCTTTTGTAATTTGATTTCTGTAGTAAAATTCTTTCTATACGTTTGTAAAATTTTCAATGTAGTATCATTAAATTCTTTTGAGCATTTATATATATTGTTTTTGTATTCAAAATACACAAAATCTTTACCTTGAATAATGTTATATTCATATATATCAACGTTTGGTACAATTCTGTATTCATTATCATTTAATTCTTGTACTTCAAATTTTATTTCAGGTTCTCTATCAATAAAAAATGCATCATACTCCGAATATTCTCTTTGAATTGTAAGTGCTTTTCCTTTATATATTTCAAATAATTCATCAAATCCCGAGTTAGAAACAGTTATGTATGAATCACTTAAATGTCTTCCATAATATCCATATTCATCTGCTGATTGATTAGCATATTTTATAATCTCGCCATATTTCATAATATAATTTAAGATAGGCAAACTTTCTTCATCAAAATAGCTTTTATCATGTACAAACTCTAGTTTTAATCCATATTTACAGTTTTCATGATTTAGCATATTATCATAAAATTCAGGAATACTTTTTAATTTATATAATTGTTGTTCTCCAATTTTAAATTCCAATTTCAAATTAGAATTATACTTATCTATCAACAATTTAGGCACAATTTTAATATTTTTATTTTTCGTTTTACCTAATTCATTTTCTTGACTAGCTGCGCTGTCATTATAAAATTCATTAACTAATTGTTTAAAAATTTTATACTCATTTGAATTTCTACCACCTCTTATATGTGATAATGATTTTTTCACATTATCATCCTCTTGTTTCTCGCCTGTAAAAATTCTTATATAATCTGGGTTATTATCAAACTCTACCATAGTAGCTACAATATGTTTACACGCAGCATAGTTTTTCTGATAATCTGCACAATTGCATTTTAAATCTTCAAGTTCATTATTTTGAACTTTTATATAAACATCATAGCTATCATTATCACCTTTTACTTTTGATCTTAATTCAAAATTTTTATTATCCTCATAAATAACTTTAGTTATATTAACTCTTTTCTTTGCAACATATTCCATTGCTTTTTCTTTTCTGACAGTACCTGCATCATAGCACAAATCTTCCAAAAGTTCTGGATTTACCATTTTATTTTTCCCCTCGTTTTTCCAAAATTTCTAGTTATTTATTATAATACATTTTACTTAATTTAGCAATACTCTTCTCAAATTTTCCACCATTTTTTTACCCTTTTTATACAAAAAAATAGAGCTGTTTTTATTCAGCTCTACATTTAACAACCAATCTTGTTTTTCCACCTTCACTACATGTAATTAAAGTCATTTCTTTTCTACCATTTGTTAATTGGCTTGTACATGCAACATCTGTTGGTTCAACTATAAATTTATTGTATACTTTATATTGTAAAATTTGTCCTGTTTTATCTTGTAATTCAACAATATCACCATTTTGAATTCTATTTAGTTTTCCGAAGAAAATATCTTTACCATCATAGTTATGTCCAACTATACAATAATTTCCCACTGCATTTGGTTCTCCGCCCCAGAACTTCGTAATAGAAATTTTTAGCAATTCATAAGTTGTTTCAGATAATACTGGATAATTAATTGAAAGTGATGGAATATTCAATATTGAATCTACCTTATATTCCTTACCACTACCTGCTTTATATACTGTGTTAAATTGATCTAAAACCTGTGGTTCTGTTGGTATTTCTTCTGCACGTTCATTTAAAGCTACAACTAAAACATCGTCTGTTGCAATTGTAGTATCTATTCCTGCAAAATCATTAAGAATTCCCTGTGATACAGATGCATTTTTTCTTTTGTCGTACTCAGAATATACATAATATGAAGTTAATATTAAAACTACTAGTATAGATAACATAAACTGAATTTTGTAGAATCTTTTTTTACGTTTCAGTTTCGGAGTTACATATACCTTCTCGCTTACTAATATTTGATTCATAATAATACCTTTCTATATATTTTTTACATTTTAATTATTATCTAACCTATATATATTATACCATTTCTTTAACATAAAACACAATATATTTTGTATTTATTGTTTATAATTCATCACATAAATTTGCAAAATCTTGCATGCTTAGATTTTCGCCTCTTACATTTATATCTAAACCTAATTTTTCAAACAATTCTTTTGCTTGTGTCTTATCTTTAATTATTCCACCATTGACTAATGCATTCATCAAAGTTTTTCGTCTTTGCATAAAACTTGCTTTTATGACTTTGAAAAACAAATCTTTATCTTTCAAATCAATTGCAGGACTTTTTCGAATATTTAATTTGATAACTTCAGATTGAACCTCAGGTTCTGGAATAAAAGAATTATTTTCTACTAACATTATCTTCTCAGATTCAGCATAATAATACACACTATATGTAATTGCTCCACTTTGCTTATCTCCTGGAGTAGCAATTAATCTGTCCGCAACTTCTTTTTGAATCATTACAGTTATACTTTCTATATCTAACTCCTCTTCTAATAATTTCATAATTATTGGAGTAGTTATGTAATATGGAAGATTAGCTACAATTTTAGCATTTTTTAAATTATTTGCATTTTTTTCTTTTCTAATTAAATCAGCTAAATCAACCTTTAAAACATCTTCATTTATAACTTGAAAATTATTATACATAAAAAATCTATCATTTAAAATTTTTAGCATTCTATCATCTAATTCAATTGCAACAACTTTTCCCGCATTTTCCAACAAGCTTTGCGTCAAAGTTCCAAGACCTGGTCCAATTTCAATAACCAAGTCTTCTTTACAAATTTTAGATGCTCCTACAATATTTTCGACTACTTCTTCGTTTATTAAGAAGTTTTGTCCTAAACTTTTGTTAGCACTTATACCATATTTTTTCATTATATATCTTGTTTTTTCTTCTAGATTTTCCATATATTACTCCTTTTACAATTTTAGTAAAGTACCAGTTTTAATTAAGATTTTCTACATTTACTAAAATCTATTAACTATTTTATTAGAAGTCCTCTTCTTTTTGCTGATAAATCCTCTAAAATATCAACTACATTAATAGGTGAAACCTTATTAACTTTCAATAATTCTAAAACCCTATCTGCGACTTCTTCTTTTTCGATACAATTAAAAATTTCCTTCTTTTCTTCACTAACAATATTATTATTCACACATTTTTTCACAACTTCAATACCATATTTTGTGTGTTTATTTTTCCTTCCCATTATATTAGTAATAATTTTATAATACTTTAGTTCTACCTTTCCTTTTTTCATCATAAATTCCGCATCATTACAATCTAATGATGTTCCACCATAAAATTCTTTAATTGTTTCCATACAAAAATCCTCCCGAAAACAATATAGCCTACGCTTGTCTATATTTCAAGCATTTTCGTATGTCAAATTATTGCTTATTTTTACTTTATCAGCATTGATTTTACTATAAATTTTAAATTTCGACACTATCTATCTTTTTACAACATCGCATATTTCTTTATAGATTTTATCTTCAACGTTTTTTATTTCTAAAGAATTCATTTTTTGACCCATTATCTTTAATTTGTCAGTATTTGATGTTAATTCATTTAACATTTCAGATAAGTTTTCGCTGTTTAAATCTGAATTCAAAATAACTTTTGCTCCTCCTAATTTTTCAGCAACTCTTGCATTATCTTCTTGCCTATTAGCCCCAACACTTGGTAAAGGTATAAATATTGCTGGCTTGCATGTAATTGCAAGTTCTGTTATTGTCATTGCACCACTTCTTGCAATAACCAAATCAGATAATGCATACATTTCTTCCATATTATAAATATATGGTAATACTTTACAATTTTGCAAATTATCAATATTCATATTATTTCTATTTAATTCTTCTTTAATAACCTCGTATTGTTTTGGTCCCGTTGCCCATACTAGTTGATAATTTTTTAATTTGTTTTCCTTAAGCATTCCTATTATTGCTTCATTTATGGCTTTAGCACCTTGGCTTCCCCCAAACACTAATACAATTGGTAAATTACCATTTAATCCAAACTCATTAAATAATTCTTGCTTTCTTCTCGAATCAAGCTCCAGTTTTGTAACTTTAGTTGGTGTTCCTGTAACCACAACCTGTTTTGCCATTGAAAGCCTTTCTTTAGCAGCATCAAATGCAACTAAAACTTTTGTAGCCTTTTTAGCAAACATCTTAACTGCTCTTCCAGGATACGCATTACTTTCATGTAGTATAGCAGGAATTTTGTATGATGTTGCTGCAGCAAAAACAGGACCACAGATATATCCACCTGTTCCAATTACAACATCTGGATTAAATTCCTTTATGTATTTTTTTGCTACCCTTGTGCTTGTTGCAGTTTTTATAATATTTTTTAAATTTTTAAAAGATATTTCTTTTTTCAATCCATATGCTTCTAATGTCTTTAATTCATAACCTGCTCTTGGAACTAAATCAGTTTCCAATCCACGCGAAGTGCCTATAAAAATAATCTCTGAATCAGGTTCTTCCTTTTTTATTTTATTAGCTATTGCTATTCCTGGATTAATATGACCTCCAGTTCCAGCAGCCGAAATTATAACTCTCATTAAATCTCCTCCTTAAAATTGCACAATCAGGGACCGGTCATAATTGCCTATGTGTCCCCAATTGTGCATTTTTTTAAACTTTTGAACCAGCTCTTGAAATATTAAGTAATATTCCTACTGTACAAAGTAATATTAATAGCGCTGTTCCTCCATAACTAAAGAAAGGTAACGCCATACCTGTTGTTGGTATTGTAGCAGTAACAACAGCAATATTTATTATTGCTTGTGCACCAACTAAAGTTGTTATTCCAATAGCTATTAAGCTTCCAAACATGTCTGGGGCTTTCATAGCTATAAGTAATCCTCTCCATATGAAAATAGCAAATAAAGCTATTACAAAAATACAACCTACAAACCCTAGCTCTTCAGCTAAAATTGCGAAAATAAAGTCATTATGTGGCTCTGGAATATATAAATACTTTTGTTTACTTTCACCAAGACCTACTCCAAAAAATCCACCTGATCCTATTGCATATAAACTTTGAACCATTTGATAACCTGTTCCTTGTGCATCAGCCCATGGATCAAAGAATGTTGCAATTCTGTCTAATCTGAAACCACCTTTTCCTCTCATTTGAAGTAGTCCAACAATTGCACCTGCACCAAGAAGTCCGACTCCACCAGTTCCAGCAAAATGTTGAATTCTGCATCCTGCCATTACCATCATTGCAACAGCTATTATAGCTATAATTAAAGAGACACTTAAATGGTTTTGTACTAAAAACAAAATTCCAATTGGTGGAATAACAAAGCATAATGGCTTAACATATCCACGCCAAAAATCTGTTAATTCACTTTTATGATCAGTTAAATAACCTGCATAAAAAATTATCATACCAATTTTTGTTAATTCAGATGGCTGGAATTGAAATCCTCCAATTTTTATCCATCTTGTAGCTCCTTTTACAGACCACCCTAATCCCGGAACAACAACTAATAGTAATACTATCCAAGATACGAAATAAATTGGCCAATAATATTTTTTATAAAATCTATAATCTACTTTTGAAATTATAAACATTAAAACTAAACCTACAACTGCAAATGCAAATTGTTTTTTTACATATGTATAACTATTTCCTGTTGTTGATAATGATGAAGGTGCACTCGCTGAAAGAATCATAATTATTCCCATTGCAAGTAATATTAACACGGTTATACATAATACAAAGTCAAATTGATTGTTAACAAAACTAGATACCTTTTTACCTTTTTTTGGCATTTGTATTCTCCTCTTCTTAAAAATCTAACTATTTACAATTACACTATAGCTATAGAAATAATTGCAAGAGCTAAAGTAATTATACTAAATACTGACACTACTTTATTCTCATTCCATCCACTTAACTCAAAATGATGGTGAAGTGGTGCCATTTTAAATATTCTATTTCCTGTTTTCTTAAAATATAATACTTGAATCATTACAGATACAGTTTCTATAATAGGAATTAATGCTAAAACTATTAATATTAAAGGCATTTTTAAATATAAAGCCATTCCTGCTATTGCTCCTCCTAAAAGTAATGAACCTGTATCACCCATTATTACTTTTGCTGGATACAAATTAAATAATAAGAAACCTAAACATGTTCCTACTAAAATACATCCTATTAAAGCAACTTCTTTTATTCCAAATATTACACTAATAACAATTAAACCTGTTATTATAATTGTTGTTACGCTTGTTGATAAACCATCTACTCCATCTGTAAGATTTACAGCATTTGTTGTACCTAATAAAACAAATATTGCAAATGGAATATAAAACCAAATTGGTAAATCTATATATTGTTTGATAATTGGTATATATGTTTGTGTTCCTAAATTTAAAACTTTGCTTAAATATACAGTATATCCAACTGCTACTACTAAAAGTCCAATCATTTTATATGCTGGTTTAAGCCCTTTAGTATTCTTTAAAACTAATTTTATAAAATCATCTACAAATCCTACTACTCCAAATCCAACAGTTACAAATACTAGTGGCAATATTTTTTTTATAACTTCTCTTTCTGCTTCACCTTTAAATGCAATAAAAAGAAATCCTGTAACGATTAAAATAGTTAGTGCCATTATAATTCCACCCATTGTAGGTGTTCCTTGTTTCTTTAAATGTGATTGTGGGCCATCTTCTCTTTCTATTTGGCCTACTTTAAGTCTTCTTAATATAGGTATTATTATTAGCGCTAAAACAATACTTAATGAAAATGCTAATAAAACAACCTTTATTTGTAATTCCATCTTTTGCTTATCCTCCCTCTAACCATTATTAAAGATTACCTTTAATAATATCATTAACAATAATTCTTTCGTCAAAAGGATGTTTTTCGTGGTTAATTTCTTGATAAGGTTCATGCCCTTTTCCAGCAAGTACTATAATATCATTTTTATTAGCCATTTTAATTGCATATTTTATAGCTTCTATTCTATCTACAATACAAATATATTTTCCTTTTGTCTTTTTCATTCCTTCTTCTATTTGATTAACAATTTTTGTTGGATCTTCAGTACGTGGATTATCTGAAGTAATAATTGTAAAATCAGCAATTCTTCCAGAAATTTCTCCCATTAAAGGACGTTTACCTGCATCTCTATCTCCTCCACAACCAAATAAGCTAATAAGTCTTCCTTTTGTGTAAGATTTAGTAGCCGCTAGAATATTTTCCAAACTTTCTGGTGAATGAGCATAATCTATCATAATTGTTAATCCTTTAGAATTTTCTACCAATTCACTTCTACCTGGAACTTTTAAATCAATTAATGCCTCTTTAATAGCATCAGCTGTACAACCTAAAGTAGTTGTTATAGCTATTGCTGCTAAAGAATTATAAACTGTGAATCTACCAGGAATATCTATTTTTACTCTTTCATTTCTTGAACCTATTTTTACTTTATAATCAACTGTTGAATTTGTTGTTGTAATATCTTTTGCCAACAAATTGCAATAATTGTCAATTCCATATGTAAATATTTTTTTATCTGGTAATAACTTTGGTATTTTAGATGTTTGAATATCATCTGCATTTACATAGCATACCTTACACATGTCAAATAATTTTAATTTTGATTCAAAATAATCCTTCATATCTGGATGTTCTTTAGCACTTATATGATCTTCTGAAAAATTTGTAAATACTCCAATATCAAAATCACAACCAGCTACTCTGTTTAATTTTAAGCTTTGAGAAGAAACTTCCATGATAACAACTTCGCATTTAGCTTTTACCATTTGGTTAAATATCTCTTGCAATTTAATACTTTCAGGAGTTGTTCTGTCACTGTCTTCTAATTTTTTATCACCAATATATGTAGCAATAGTTCCAATTAATCCAACCTTTTTGCCTGATTTTTCTAAAATACTTTTTACCATAAATGATGTAGTAGTTTTTCCTTTTGTTCCTGTAATTCCAACTAGTTTAAACTTTCTTGATGGATTGTCGTAAAAATTGCATGCACATATTGCTAAAGCTAATCTTGAATCTGGAGCTAAAATTAATGTTACTTTATCCATTATTTCTTTCAATAATTTTTTATCAGCATCAATGCTAGCAATAACTGCAACAGCACCTTTTTTTATTGCTTCTTTTATATAATCATGGCCATCAACGTCAAAACCTTTTATTGCCACAAATAAACCATTCTTTTTTATATTTCTTGAATCACTATCAACATTTGTAATATCTATTGTTAAGTCACCTTTAACTTTTAATCCTTCTAGACCTGATAAAATGTTTTTTAATTCCATAAAAAACCTCCATTTTACAATTTTTTTTAATTATATCTCTAAATTTTTAATTTAGCAACCCCAAATTTTATCTCATTCAACTATAACTTTTCCTCCTTGTAAAATTTCAATTCCACTACCCGGAACCTGATTGCTAATTATCATCTCATCTAAATTATCAGTCTCTTGAGGCTCTGTTCTCAAACTAATTTCTAACCCAACATCACTCAATACTTTTTTTGCTTCTTTATAACTCATTCCAACAACATTAGGAACTTCAACATTTACTTTAATATCGCTCTCATCTACACTATCCTTAGATACATCTAAATACGGAAGAGCTTCTGCTAAAACCTTTGATGCTACCGGTGCAGCAACACCACCTCCTCCGTGTCCGCCTTCTCCTGTAGGATTATAAAGAACAACTAAAACAACTAATTGTGGATTTGAAATTGGTGTTACTCCTACAAATGAAGCAACATATTTATTTGTATTTACACCATCTTCTGATGTACCTGTTTTTCCTCCTATAGAATATCCCTTAACCTGTGCATTTTTACCAGTTCCTTCGCTAACAACACTCTCCATCATACTTAACACTTTTTTGGAAGTTTCTTCTGAAATAATATTTTCTTTTTTTACCGGTTCAATATTTGTAATTTCTCCAGATTTACTATCAATAACTTGCTTAACAATTCTAGGTTTTATATATGTTCCACCATTTGCAATTGTTGAAACAGCTGTTGCCATTTGAATTGGTGTAATTTCAAATCTTTGCCCAAACGCAATTGTACCGTAATTCAACAGGTCCTACTTTATCTTCTGCCAAAAAAATACTTCCTGCTTCACCAGGTAAATCAATTCCAGTTCTTGATAAAAAACCAAACTTTTCAAGATAAGAATAATATGTATGAACCCCAAGTTTTTGCCCAATTGAAATAAAAACAGGATTACAAGAATTCATTAAAGCTTCTCTTAAACTTTGAGCTCCATGCGGCCTATAATATCTCCAACATTTGATTCTAACCCCTGCAATTTCAATAGACCCACTACAGTTAAATTCTCCTTTATTATCTGTATCAGTAATTCCTTCTTCCAATGCAGCTGATGCTGTAATTAATTTGAAGGTTGAACCAGGTTCATATCCGTCAGATATAGCTCTATTTCTCCACATTTGTTGCAAAATATTAGATTTTTCTTCTTGTGATAAACTTTCCCAACCATTTTTTTCGTTTTCAGTAGTTGGAGTAAACGGCTCATTTAAATTGTAATTTGGATAACCAGCCATTGCTAAAATATCTCCACTGTTTGGGTTCATTACAATTATACTTCCACCATCTGTACACTGATTATCTATACATGCTTCTGCTAAATATTTTTCAGCTATTCCCTGAATCGTAGCATCAATGGTTAAAATCAAATCATTTCCATCAATAGCTGGTTCATAGTTTTCTCCTTCTTTTAAAATTGTATTTCCCTTAGCATCAGTTATTTTTATAATCTTTCCAGTTTCTCCTTTTAAACTCTCATCATAAACTGCCTCTATTCCATTTAATCCCTGATTATCACTTCCACAAAAGCCAATAATTTGAGAGGCTAAATTATTATATGGATAATATCTTTTTGTATCTTCATCAACATTTATTCCAGTTAAAATATTATTTTCTTCCATCCATTTCATTAATTGATCGGCCTGTTCTTTTTCAACTTTTTTTGCAATAGTCTCAATAGAACTTCTTTTAGATACCTTTTTTAATGTTTTTTCATAATCAATATTAAAAATATCTGATAATGCCCTTGCAACTTTTTCTTTATCTTCTTTCTTTATATTAACAGGATTCACCGTAATAGTTCTTACAGTTGCACTAACTGCCAAAACCTTTTTTCCTGTTGCATCATAAATAGTTCCTCTTTTAGGATTTATTTTTCTATCCAGCGTATGTTGAACATAAGCCATATATTTTAATTTATCTCCATCAACAAATTGAACCCATGATATTCTACACATCATTAATACAGCAATAATAAAACTAGCAATAATAGCATTTCTCATTCTTTTTTTTCTTGTCAAAATACCCTTTTTTTCTATTTTTTTAAAATTGATTTTGTCCTTATGTTTTTTTGCTCTTTTTTTCATTTTCTGAATTTCACTCATAAGTCCATCCTCTCCAATCCTTGCAATTAATTATATGTAAATAAAAAATTTTATATTACTTTTGACAAATTAATTTTCAAGTCATAATGCCTAGACAAGAGCAATTTTTATGATATAATACACATAAAGAAAAACGAAAGGAGCTTATGACAAATTACTGTTGTCATAGATAGAAATATGTATAGAAGAACTTATTTGGAAGTTGATTGTGAAAAATTGAAAAACAATATTATCAATATAAAAGAAAATTATCCAGAATATGAATACTATTTTGGAGTAGTAAAAGCCAATGCTTATGGTCATGGCGGATTTATTATAAATAGCCTAATTGAAGGTGGCATTAATTATTTAGCTGTTTCATCATTAGAAGAAGCAATTAAATTACGCGAATTTAACACAGAAATTCCAATACTAATTTTAGAACCAATTCATTTAGAATTTCTTGATAAGTGTTTAAAATACAACTTAACTATTACTGTTTCAAACATGGAATATTTTAAAGAATTATTAACCATCGAACTACCACGTACTTTAAAAATTCATATTAAATTAGATACAGGAATGAGCAGGTTAGGAATAAAAACATCTAACGATTTAAACGAAATTATAACTAAATTGCCTAATAATCCTAATTTATACTTAGAAGGAATTTATACACACTTTGCAACAAGTGGAATTAATGATAAACACTGGGATGATCAATTAGAAAACTTTAAAGAAATAACAAAAGATATTGATTTATCTACAATTCCAATTGTTCACACAGGAAGATCTTTAACATTAGTAAACCACGAAAAATTACCATTTTGTAATGGAACAAGATTAGGAATTGTAATGTTTGGAATGTCACAAAACATGCCTGCAGGTAAAGGATTTAGAGCGTTTTTACGCAACATACGTAACAAACATAAAAGAAAAAAATTACATATAAGTCCTACAACCACAACTAATAATTTAGATTTAAAAACCGCAATAACATTATATAGTGAAGTAATTGACTTGCGCGAAATACACGCAAATGACTTTGTAGGATATGGTGCAGAATTTATAGCGCCAAATGACATGATAATAGCAACACTACCTATTGGCTTTGGTGATGGAATTCCTAAAAATATAAAACATATTGTAATTAACGATAAAAAGTACAATATTGTTGGTGAAGTTTGTATGGACATGATATGTGCTGCAGTCGATGATTCTGTAAAACTTTATGATAAAGCAACAATAATTGGCGGAGATATGCTTCCAGTCAAAAAAGTTGCAAATGAATGTGGAATTAGTACTTATACACTATTTACTGGAATCACCAACCGCGTGCCAAGAGTATATGTTAACTCAAAAGAGACCACTGAAATTAATTATTAAGTCATTGAAACATTTGGGGACGGTCTTAAAATGTTTCATTTTTGAAACGTTTTAAGACCGTCCCGGAATGTGTCATTTTTGACACAAAAAAAGACCGTCCCCAAATGTGTCAAAATTTAAAAGGAGGAAATAAAATGGATTTTGAGATTCTAATTGTTGGAACAGATGCAAACGCATATTATATGGCAAGATGTTATCATGAAGCATATGGTAAAAAGGCCAATTTGCTTGGTAAAACACCTATGATATATACAAAATATACTAATATATTAAATGTAATTTATAATGACAAAATTTGGACAGAAGAAGGCTTTTTAGAAGCAATCGAAGACTTTAGAAAACTACATCCAAATAAAAAAATATTATTAATAAGTTCAAATGAAACTTACGCTGCTTTTATAAGTAAAAATAAAGATAAAATAAATGAACAATTTGTTCACAACTATCCTAGCATTGATATAATAAATAGTTTAATCATGAAAGAAACATTTTATAAAACTTATGAAAATTCAGTGCTAGATTTTCCAACAACAGTTTATTATGACTGTTCTAATCCACAAGTTATAACAAACGATTTTACTTACCCTGTAATAATAAAGCCTAGTAATGTTATTGAATATAATCACCTTAGCTTTCAAGGAAAGAATAAAATATATAAAGTTAATACAAAAAATGAATTAGAAGAAATTGTTAACAAAATAGTAGAAAATGGCTACAAAGATACACTTATTCTACAAGAATTTATTCCTGGGGATGATAGTTATTTATTTGACAGTGTTGTTTACTGTGGCAAAGATAAAAAAGTAAAGCTTATTTCGTTTGCTCAAATAGGACTTCAAGAGCATTCAAAAACAATGGTTGGAAATGCAGCTGTTCTTATAAATGGTTTTAATCAATTTGGTGATAACAGCGAAATGATAAATAAAATAAAAACATTTATGGAAAACATCGGTTACCAAGGATTTGCTGAATTTGATATGAAATATGATTATAGAGATAAAAAATTCAAAGTTTTAGAAATAAATGCACGTCAAGGACGTTGTAGCTATTATATTGCACCTCTGGGATACAATTTAGTTAAAGTACTTGCTGATGATTTAATCTATAATAAAGAAATGAATTTTGAGATAATAGATAAAGAAGCATTATTATCATTCGTACCAAAAGGAGTAATAAAGAAATACATTATAAATGAAGATTTCAAGAAAAAAGCCCTATCTATGTGGAAAAAAGGTGTAATAAATCCTTTAAAATATAAAAAAGATACAGATTTAAAAAGAAAACTTCTATTAGCCAGAAGACACTTTGATTATTATAAAGAATATAAAAATGGTGTATGGGAAAATAAATAAAAAAATAAGGATAATCATTTTATTGATTGTCCTTATTTTTATTTTATTGATTTTGTAAACCCATTAATTAATTTTTCAAAGAAATTCATATCATCTTCAATCACAACTTGTTCTGTAGCTGGTGCAACATAATCCTCTTTTGGTAGATTTACATATATTTTTTGACCATTATTTAATTTTTGCATTCCTATTTGCTCTTTAGCAGCTTGCTCAATGTGATTCAAGTTTAAGTTATTTTCAATGCTAACCTCAATTTGTTGGTTAGTTTTACTTAAAGCTTCCATTTCCTTTTTTAACTGTTCTTTTTTGTTAAAGCTTTCATTTATTAAAGAGTTTTGATAACTAATAGCAAATAAAACTGAAAATCCTGCAATTAAAAACATTACAATTTTCAATTTAGCCTTAACACTAGTTTTTGATACCTTAACAGTATTAGCGTCATTTTGTATATTATTATTTCTTTTAACGACCTGTTTTCTTCCAGTTTCAGGAAGATTATTATATTGTATCTCTTGTTGTACTTTATTTATTCTTCTGTTTTGTATATTATTTCTTGAATTATTGTTAGAACTTTTTCTATTGGTAGTTTTTACAGGTTCTTCTTTTTGTGGATATTTTTTACGATACTGAGTATAATCAAAATTAAGTTTTCTTGGATTTGTATCATATTGATATCCATAAAACCTATCTGCCATTAATTTGTTCACCTCACTCTTTTTCAAAAATCCTTAGTTTAGCACTTTGAGCTCTTGAGTTTTCTTTTAGCTCATCATCATTTGCTACAATTGGCTTTTTATTAACTATTCTTCCGAATAGATTTTTCTTTATAATTACATATACAATAAGGTAAATCTGGTGGACAAGTACATTTGCCCACAGCATCTGCATATGCTTGTTTTACTGTTCTATCTTCTAATGAATGAAATGTTATTATGCACAGTCTTCCACCTTTTTTCAAACACGCCAAACAATCCATAACAGTATTATATAAAGGACGTAATTCGTCATTTACTTCTATTCTTATTGCTTGAAATGTTCTTTTAGCTGGATGACCATCTTTTTGTTTTGACTTGGGAATTGAATTTTCAATAATTTTTACAAGTTCACCTGTTGTTTCAATCTCTTTTTCTTCCCTATATTTACAAATATTTTTTGCAATATTTCTAGAAAATCTTTCCTCACCATATTCATAAATAATATTTGCCAAATCATCTTCAGAATAAGTATTAACAACTTTTTTTGCAGTTAACTCTTGAGTCTTGTCCATTCTCATATCAAGTTCGTTTTCACCAATGTAGCTAAACCCTCTTGACTTTTCATCTAATTGGAATGAAGAAACACCCAAATCTAATAAAATCCCATCTACTTTATCAATTCCTAGATTATTCAATATATTTTTAATATCATCATGATTTCCATGAACATATTTTACATTTTTGTACTGCGCCAAATTATGACTAGCAGCATTTAATGCATCTTGATCTCTATCGATACCAATTAACATTCCTTTGCTAGATAATTTGCTTGCAATAACTCTACTATGACCAGCACCACCTAAAGTTCCATCAACATAAATCCCATCAGGATTGATATTAAGACCTTCAATACATTCATTTAAAAGCACTGGCTTATGCTTAAATTCTAACACAAACATCTTCTCCAATTCTATAACCCAAATTAGATAGCAGAATTAGTTGGTATTTGTGAAAAATACCAACTAAAATGCTATTCCTTAAAATTTAATCTTTGGTTTATATTGATATTTTAGCATTTGTAAACTAAAAAGTTATCTTTGGAAATTTTTACTTCTTTTGTTATTTTACTATTTTTTCTTTAGTTAATCAAATAATATTCTTCTTTTGAATTTTGACTATTTTTGTCAAACTTTTCTTTAGAATATATGCTTAACTTCAAGCTTTATCTTTTGTACTTTTATTATAACCTTTTGTATCTTAAAATTTTATCTTTTGTTTTTTATAAACCTTTATCTTCAGTATTTTTATATAAACTTTTGCAAGTTATATACCAAGCATAGTCATATTTTCTGCAAATTCATCTGCAGATATATTATCACTACTATTGTATTTTTTCCACTTATCTTTGCTCCAGAATTCGATACGTGTTCCTACACCAATTATTACAACTTCTTTCTCCATTGATGCATACTCTCTTAGGTTACTTGCAACTAAAAATCTTCCTTGTTTATCTATCTCTACATTTACTGCTCCTGATAGGAAAAACCTTACGAAATCTCTCGCATTTTTGTTGGTTAATGGAAGTGATTTTAACTTTTCTTCAAACTGAGTCCACTCGCTTAAAGAAAACCCAAATAAGCAGCCATCTAAGCCTTTAGTTATTATGAAATTGTCGCCAATATCTTCTCTTAATTTTGCTGGCATTATTAATCTACCTTTAACATCCAGAGAATGTTCATATTCACCAATAAGCATTTTATGACACCTCACTTACTTTCTAAACCACTTTATACCACTTTCCTCCACTTTTCATTTAAATTGTAATATAACATTTTTTAAATTGCAATACTTTTTTTAAAAATTTTCTTTAAAAATCAGTATTTATTATTCTTTATTTTCTTTTTTTACGTAGTTCATTAAAGTAATTGTAGTTAATATAACAAGTATCATACTTGTTATGATAACAAATGCCATATATTTACCCGTTTGAGGTATAACTTCTGTAGCTTGAGTATTGTCTTCTTGTTTATTCTCTTCTTGTTTATTTTTTTCTAATGACTCGTAAGAAGAAACATAAACTTCTGAACCATATCCATCATTATCTTCTATTAAAACTGTTTCATCTTGGTCAACTCTTAAAGCTTTTGCAATAGATTTTTTGTCTTCTAATAATTTCCATCCATCTACCGGTTTTAATTCTCTATCAGCTTTTATTACTACTAAAACCATATCAGTATTTTCAATTGGTTCATAATCAACAATATAATCTATTGCTCTTACATCTTTAACTTCTAAATCAAAAGTTCCTTCATTATCAGCTAAATCTCTAACTACTACTTTTTCATATCTATTTGATTTAAATACTTTGCTTAACCTTAATCCGTCTTCGCTTAATGTCCATCCAGCTTGGTTCACAGTATTTTGTAATCTTTCACTTGATTTCAAAGTAACTAGTACAGAACCATCATTATTCTTTTCCTCTGATTCTAATGCAATAATTGGAGCTTCTTTGTCAATGTGATTTGCATTGTATACTATTAAATCAGTATTTCCAGCTTCATCTGATACTTCTAATAATCCATAACCTGCACTTGTAGCTGGTACTATAATTTGATTATCTGAACTTGTACTACCATTTTCACCTTCTGCTAAATATATAACTGGTGATACAGTTGCAATTTCAAACCATGGTTTATTTTTTCTAAATATATTTCCGGCATTTGCTAGTGTAGTATTAGCACCTTTTAAAAGACTAATTTTTTCACTAGCTTGAATAGCAATTGTTTGGTCTTTATTTGTAGCATTAACTCCTGTTGTTGATGCATTTAATCCTTCAAGCATATTATCTATATTTGAAATTGATATAGCAACTGGAGTGATATTTCCTGCTAAATCCTTAACATTTACAGTTTCATTTGTATTTTTCAAATATCCCAAAGAAATACCGTAAATTGTTTCTCCTTTACCATTTTGTTTTGATGTTTTAGAAATAACATTAGATACATTGTTATCTAATTGAATTTCCTCATTTGACCAAATTGTTGCAACTACTGAACTATTTGTTTTTGCTGTTTCACTATATTCTACTGTACATTCAGGTGCTGTTTTATCAATATTATCAACGCTTATTGATACATTAGCGTCATATTCTGAACTAGTAAACTCATTTGGATTTGACTCTAAAAATATATTTTTTCCATAATGATTATTTTCGCTAAATGTACAAGTTATAGATTTTTTATCAGAGCTCAATTTCCATCCACTTTTTTCTGGATCTTTTAATCTTACACCAGCACTTATAGTAACCACAACATCATCTTTTGTTGGAGATATTTCACTATATTTTACTGTTAAACCTGGAACTTTTTCATTTTGAATATCATCAATATTAATAAATACATTAGTTGAATTTCCATATCCATCTGTTATAACAACCTTTTGATTTGATACATTATATCTAAATACTTTAGAATATCTCATATATGTATCATCTTCTCTGTCCCATCCCCATATATTCATAATAGGTTTATTAATTCTTATAGTAACTTTTACACCTTCATCTACCTTATTATATACAACTGCTACAAGAGGAGGAGCTATGTATTTTTCACTTTTAATATTCAAAATTGTATTACTTGCATTTCCTTTTACAATCTTAATTTGCGCATTTCTTGTTAATGGGTCTAAAACGATTTTATTATTTTTAATAGTACATTCTTTAAGTTCTAAACAACTTAATCCACCATTTTTTTCAATAGCCATCTTAACAATGTCAGGTAAGTCACATTCATTTTCTTCAATTGTAACATCTAAAACATTATTTTTAACCACAAGTACATCTAAACCATTTTTTTCTATATTACCAAGATTTGATATATAATTATATGAAGCATATAATTCAGATAATTGTAATTTATTAATTTTACTTAAATCTCTTACATTATTATTATCTATTGCTAAAACTTTTAAATTTTCGGCTATACCATTTAAACTTGATATATTATCTCCTAATTTATTGTTGTTTAATATAACTGTATTTATTTTATCTAAAGATGTAATACCACTAGCATCCTCAATCATGTTTGTAGACGCATCTAATTGAACTAATGATTTAACATCTTTTAATGCATTTAAATTTGTTAAATTATTATTTCTTACTATTAAAGTTTGTAAATTAGGTAATTTAGCAAGTGTATCTAAATTTGTTATTTTATTATTTGATAAATTTAATGATTTTAAGTTTTTAAATTCTTCTAATCCAGTAATATCTTTTATCTCTTCTTTATCAGTTGATATGGCTGACAAATCTAGATTTTCTACTTTATATAAATCTGCTGTGCTAAGTGTTATACCCCATTTACCATTAACAACGTTTGCTGATTTTACAGCGCTTCCTAATCTAGCACGTACTCTACTTGATAAAATTTTATCATTAAAAACAATTGATTTATATACGTCCTCACTTATTATTATTTCTTGATTATCTGCAACAAATTTTTCTACCTTTATTCCAGATAAATCATCAATATTATTATTACTTGCATATAATTCTTTAAGTGTTGTCATAGGTTTTATTAACTCTAAAGAAGTTAATCTGTTCTTATTAACGCTTAATTTTTGTAATTTCTTTAAATTTTGAATACTTGAAATTTCACTATTTGTAATTCCTGTATTATCAATATATAATTCTGTTAAGTTTGATAAATTCCATACAGGTAAAATATTTTTACCCAAATTATTATTATTCAAATTTAAATATGTAAGATTTTTCAATTTTTCAAGTTCATTTATATTTGTTAATTTATTTCCTTGAGCAGATAATTTTGTTAGATTTGAGAAAGCTGAAATTCCAGTTAAATCTGTAACATTTCGTCCACTAATATCTAGATTTTTAACCCTTGAAACACTTTTCTCAAACATTAAAATTGTCTTAGCATCTAATTTTACAATTTCAACATTTTGATTTGTTAAACTATTATATACAGCATTTGTTAAACTTTCATTTAATGTTATTCTTTTAGTATCCTGATTTCTTTTTCCTTTATTCCCCTCTTCACTATAAAATTCATCTGATTCAACAAAACATCTAATAGCCTTACCTCTATCATTTGACTCGGTTAATGCATTAGTATGGTTTCTTAATCCTTCTTCTTCTGGTTCTCTTCCTAATATGAACCTATAGCAGCATTTTATAAATTCTTCATTTGACAATGTATCAATATGATTTTTATTATTAGATTCAGGAGATAACATTATATTACTTACAATTTCTCTTGGAGTAAAATTCATATTATGTTCATAATCATCTACATTTGGATCTCTCTTTAAAACTCTTCTATACATTGTTCTTACTAATAGTTTTCTTTGGTCATCTGTAAGATTGATTTCTTTTTCTACATCTTCGATTGGTTCTGGTTCGTCATAATAATAATCATCATAATAATCATCATAATAATCGTCATCATAATAGTCATCATCATAATAATAATCTTCACTACCATAATTACCATTTTGTACATTGTTTACTATAAATTGTATGATATTACTTGAATTTTGATAAGACTGATTATTGCTACTTGATTCTGGATATGTTCCGTGAATCGTTACAGCATACTTATCATCTCTTCTCTCCATAGGTTGGTACATATCTATATTTAACTTTATATCAAATTTAAATCCATGGAATGAATCATATGTTTTTATTTCAGGAAAACATGAAGGAGCTTTATTTGAAGCAATTTTAGATGGTGTATCATAAGTCAGCTGCACATATGCAGTAACATTATAATCTTTGTCAAAATGTAATTTAGTACTATGCCATGATGTTCCAACCTGATCTTTACTTTTAACTCCTTTACATACTGCATAAACTCCATTTAAATTTGTAGGAAATTTTTTTCCATCTGCAAACCACTCGTTTATATAACATCCAGGTAAATTTGCTATTTGTATGTATCCTTCATAAGTTACTTTATAATAATGGTAAGAATAATTTTCTTCGTAATATTCTCCAAATTCCGGTTTAAGAGACTTCTCAATGTCATCTTTTGTAGCAACCATTGATCTTTGATAACTTCTAGCTTGTACACCATTATTAATTCCAATTATCGGTAATAGTATTTGTGTGCAAATAAAAACTACTAATAATGCGGATAATAATTTTCCCAAAATCTTTTTCATTTTACTTTTTCCCTTTCTTTTTTTACCTAATCTGAAAGAAATCATTTTCATTTAAATTAGATATATACTATATTTATTACTAAAATAATTTTATTAAAATTTTCATATTAAAACAAGTACACTGTTTTTATTAAAAGTCGTAATTCCTTACGGATATTTATTTTAAAAGTTTATTTTACATTTATTTAACATTTTTTTCTATATTATGAGTATTTTTTTAGTTTTAGTTATTTCCCTAAGAATTTATACATTTAATATACTATAATGATAATTAAAATTTTCTAATACATATAAAAAAAATCCAGTGAAATTTTTCACTGGATTTTCTTGATTAGCTGTTGTAGTAGTTTACCCATATTGGGCAGTTAAAAGAATCACACCAAACCAATCTAATGGAGTTTGCTGATTCATCATATGCCCAAATGCTTGTGCATCTTGGACCAGCACTCTGGTCGAGTACGCAAGTTGCTTTGCCATCATATACCCATGCAAAAGCTTCTCCATTGTAGTTATCGTTCTTCTTAAAAGAAGTTGATAAACTATCACCATTAACGTAAGTTTTGTCTGAAGGTATTGCTTCTACAATGTGAGTATCATCCTTGTACAGATAGAATATCCGCATGTTCGTATCGTATTTAGATACTTCGTATCTCATACATACGTCATTGTCGACATTCGTAAAGCTGCTTTCCATAGTTGATGTATTGTAATCTTTATCAATAACAACTTCCTTATTCAGGAATTTATTGATAGTTTGTATAGCAGTAGCGTTTCCCTCTACGATTTCGTTTGAAGGAGTATACTGTCTATACTGAAGCCGCTCAGATATCTGTGCATCTGTCATCAAGTTGGATTTTCCTCCGCAAGCAACTAAAATCAGCATGCTTACTAATAATGTAATTCCTAAAAATGCAAATGTTTTTTTCATAGTAAGACCTCCTCAAGTAATATTAAATTTGGCCTCCTCTTTAGAGGCTCTACATATATTATAGCACAAAAAGTGAAAAAAGGCAAATTGACATAAAAAATCCAGTGAAATTATTCACTGGATTTTTTGATTTAGTCAAACATGATTTTTCCAAATAGGACACTCATGATCAACCCAAACCAGGTACACCTTTTGAGTTTCCTGATCATAACCCCAAACAGATGAGAGATTATAACCTGATTCACTGTTTAAGAATACTGAAGAGCCTCTTCCATAATGTGAAGCAAATGCTCCTTCACAGTAATTCTGTGTATTGGTTTCGTTCATATAGTCCTTGCTTATAATACAAGCTTCGTCCATATATGACTTGGATACATCTGTTGCCTCAACAATTTTAGTATCGTCCTGGAATAAGAACAGTAAAGAATATTTATTAGCATCATAATCATAAGCTTCAAATACTCTATATACATCATTCTTATTTTCTCCAGATGCAGGAAAACTTATAATTGTTGGATTAACATAGTAATCTTCACCAACATTCACATCACAGTGAATAAAATTGGAGATAGTATTTACGGCAGTTTCATTGCCTTCAACTATTTGCTCTCGAGGGGTGTGTGGCTTGTAAGCAAAAACTTCTTCATAATTGAGCTCTTTACTTACAATTTCCTTTGTCTTGGTTGTTTCTGGTGTTGAACTACAAGCAACTGACGTTGTGCTTACAAGAATAGCTGCTAAACTCATAATTGCAAATCTCTTTTTATTCATAGTAAGACCTCCTTAAGACCTCAAATAAAAGTGTGTATATATATTAGCCTAATTGGCTTTACACTTATATTATAACATTTTTTTTCATTTTTTGCAAATTATGTATTTATATAATCAAAAAGATGTTCTGATATAGACCATTTTTTCAAATATAGTCTATACAGAACATCCTTTTTATTATTCACCTTTTAAAGTTTAATCTATTTTTTTATTGTTTTTAATTTAGGGAATACTTTATTTAAACCATCATAGTTTTTTGCTCCTTTACCTTTTAAATTTAAGGTTGTAATTTTAGCAACATCTTTTTCATACATAAGCAATGTTGATGTAGATGGTTTTAATGCATCATATCCCTGATCATGTAAATCAATACAAACTGCCTTTGTTAAAGCATCATTTAATGTAGTTATTCTTCTTGTTGCAATTACTCTTTTACTTTTGAATTCTGCAGATCCTACAAATCCTTGGATTAAACTTTGTCTTGATTTTCCACTATTTAATATTGCTGTATTATTCTTTAATCCACCAGAATCTGCTTCTCTTCCTAAAATATATCTATATACATATTTAACAAACTCTTGATTTGACATTTTGCTAAAACCATTCTTTTGTTCTGCTTCTTTTGAAAGCATAATGTCACTTGCAATTTTTTCTGCTGGTTTTTTATAATGAGCATCAATATCTGCATTTGATGCCTCTCTTTTTAATACATTTTTATATAATGATCTTACAAATAATCTTTTTGCATCGTCACTTATTGAAATATAACTTACAGTATTTTTATTTGCTGTTGTAGTTGTTGTCTTCGCTGATGAATTTGCAATTGTTGTTGAATTTGATGTACTTGTATTTATATTTTTGCTTATACCTTTATATGTATATGGAGTGTTAGAAATTGGTACAATATTATAAATATATTTACGTTGAATCACCCTATAACTTGCAGGTTTCATTACTTTATAAAATGAACCATATTTATTTCCATAACTTACTGATATTGATGGTGCACTAACCCTGCTATATACATTAAACCAACCAGTTGTATATGTTGCACTTAATGATCCATTTGTATAAGGATAGTATTTTCCACTTCTGTCCTTATATGAATTTGTTACGCACGAACTAACTGTTACATTTACTCTTGTTCCGTTATTAGTTGTAGTACCTGTAAGAGTTCTACCTACCCATAAATCTAATGGTCTGTTTTTTGGCAATGAGAAAGATGTTGAATAGCTAACCTGATAACGAACCATTTCTGTAACTGAACCTATTCTCTCGGTTTTAGAATTATACTTTCCGTAAATTTCACGCTCCGAGTACGTTACCACCGTCCTAGCTGCATATACGCCTCTGCTATTTGAAACAACTTCCAAAATAGGAACAATGATAAATGCTACGACAATAAATGTTATTAAACATTTCATTGATCTTTTCATAAAAATTCCCCCTTTCAATAAAGAAATTTTTGGTAAATTAGAAAATTTTAAATATATTTAAAATTTTTCTGTAATTCAAATTCAAGTACTTTGTTAATTCTTTATGTCTACCTGAATTTGCCTTACAATTTAATTATACCACATTTAGGGAAATTTTACAAATCATGTTACAAATAAATATATACTTATTCATAAAAAAAGATGTTTTCAATTAAAGCTTAATCTTTCGAAAAACTTTATTTTAAACATCTTTTATAATAATATTCTTTATTCTATTTTTATTTATTTACAGTTTTTAAATTAGGAAATACGCTATTAAGTCCATCATAATTTGTTGCACCTTTTCCTTTAAGGTTTAAAGTTGTAATTTTAGCAATATCTTTTTCATACATAAGTAATGTTGATGTAGATGGTTTTAATGAATCATATCCTTGATCATGTAAATCAATACAAACTGCTTTTGTTAAAGCATCATTCAATGTAGTTATTCTTCTTGTTGCAATTACTCTTTTATTTTTGAATTCTGAAGATCCTACAAATCCTTGAATAAGAGCTGATCTTGATGTTCCATTGTTTAATAATGCAACATTATTAGCTAAACCTGTAGCGTCAGATTCTCTTCCTAATATGTATCTATAAATACATTTAGTAAAGTCTGTATTAGACATTTTACTGAATCCATTTTTTTGCTCAGCTTCTTGAGATAGCATTATATCACTAGCAATTTTTTCTGCTGGTTTTTTATAATGTGCATCTATATCAGCATTTGCTGGTTCTCTTTTTAACACATTCTTATATAAAGATCTTACAAATAATCTTTTTGCATCATCACTTATAGAAATATAACTTGGTGTGCTTGGAGTTGTGTTTGTGTTTGTATTTGTATTTGTGTTTGTGTTTGTATTTGTATTAGTGTTAGTATTTGTGTTTGTATTAGTATTTGTATTTGTATTTGTGTTTGTACCTGCGCTTGTATTTGGAACTGTTTTCTTTTCAACTATAGCAACATATTTTGTTGTTCCTAAATCTACTGCCCCAAGTAAATTTAATGTTTTTCTGAATTCGTATCCACCATAATTTGCCCATGTTGTTATTGTTGTAGGATAAGTTCCGGCAGGAATTTCATCAGTATAGTAATCTGCTTGAACACCAACTTGAATATTGTAACGAGCTTCTGATGTATGTCTTGAATATTGGTTTTGAATATGAGTTTGATATTTAGAAAAATCTTTATTAAAACCTTGTGATCTTGCATACAAATTATGTGTAGCTGTTAAATTTGTGCAATAAGAGTTTCCTGATTGAAACCATTTTAATAAACAATTAGGAACATTTGATAATGCAATAGTACCAGTATATATACATTTATATTTTTTATAAGTTGTTACTATTGTATACTTTTCATCTGCTTTAACTTGTGCTTGTATTTCAGCTATTGTTTTACCTGTTATAGTTCTAGTAGAACTAGCCGCTTGTACCTCCCCACTTCCTAATACTTGAAATACTGATTGACTAAGTATTACAATTGCAAATACTGCCAATACCATTTTCAAAAATACTTTTTTCATTTTTTTACCTTCCTTTCATTAAAAATTTTAACTACTTTAATTTAACAATTAACTTTCAAAATGTCAAATTGAAAATTTAACAAAAACTCCTCTTTTCCTTATAGTTAGCGGTAAAACTGTTTTTTTTACAATTGCATTACAGTTTTGTTACAATTTTGTTACACTCACATTGCACGTCTCATAATTATTGATATTCTGCTCTTTCTTATTAGTTTTTATATTTTTTCAAAAAAAATCCAGTGAAATTAATCACTGGATTTTTCTGATTTTAAGTATTGTAGTAATTTACCCATATTGGACAATTAAACGAATCACAGAAAATCAATTTTACTTCATTGGTTGCTTCATCGTAGCCCCAAATGCTGGAACATCTATAGCCTGCATCTTTGTTTAACACTGCTACAGCTTTTCCACCATTTATCCATGCAGCAACTTCACCATTGAAGCTTGAAACGTTTTTAAATGATGAATCTATATTATCATCTGAAATATACGTCTCATTTGTTGGAACTGCCTCTACCACATGTGTATCATCTTTGTAAAGATACAGAATTCTGTATTTTGAATCAAGGTTATTAACCTCATATCTCATATATACATAATTCTCGTCATATGTAGGGTTGCTTTCCATTCTTGCCTCACTGTAATCTGTGCCAACAGTGACTTCTTTATTCAGATAGTTCGTAATAGTTTGAACAGCCGTATCTTTTCCTTCTACAATTTCGTTAGATGGTGTATACGGTCTGTACCGAAGCTCTTCTGAAATCTGTTCTTTAGTCATTGTTGATGGAGTCGTTCCGCAAGCTACCATAATCAGCAAGCTTACTACTAATGTGGTGATTATTCCTAAAAATGTAGTTGTCTTTTTCATAGTAAGACCTCCTATAAAGTAATATTAAATTTTAGCCTCCTCTTTAAAGGCTCTATATATATTATATATTATTTTTTATAATAATGCAAATTTTCCCAAATTGTAAAAAACGTCTTCTAAAAGACGTTTTCATGTAATACATATTTTAAATTATAATAATCACTATTATTTTTTATTTCCATACAACTTTTTATTCCTGTATTTACAAAAACATTTGGTGAATTAATCCAGTTTATAAATTTGTATGCTTTTTGTGAATTATCAGTATACATACAAACTGCAGAAGATTTATTATTGTTTAAATAATTAACTATATTTCCAAATTCTCCTTTTATTGGTTTTATATCGTAAGATTTAAATTCCTCATTATTTTGTAATCTATCTATTTCATTTTGAACATTTTTTTCATATTTACTATCTTCCTGATAAATATATATTGTATGAATGTTTTTATTCTCTGGCTTTACTTCGTCATTAAGTACTGGGATAAAGCTATCTAGTTTATTTAAGTCAACTTCCTCTTTGGAATACATTTGAATTAAGTTATCATCAATGTAAAAATTCTTTAAACATTCTTTTATAATAAGTAATATTAAAGCCTCTGTACTATATTTATTATATTTATCATGTAGAATAATAATAGAATTACGTGTTGAAATTGCTTTAAACATACCATTTATAGAATTTTTAGCATTATCACATTCAATTCCTATAACACCTATTGGAACATTGTAACGGCCTGTTTTAGGATTTTTGTGTTTAAACTCACTAACATTTTTAATTTCATTTTCAATTAATTTTTGAATGTCTTCATAAGAAATATTATCATTATTCATAATAATTAACTTCTTTATTTCTTCTTCATTTTCTTTGATTTTTTCTTCAATGTAAGATAAGATGTCAGCTGAAATTTTTTTATTATTATTTATAACATATCTTCTAAAAGCTCTTCTAGCATCTAATATTTCTTGTTGAATAAACTCATTATCATTTATTATTTCTTGAACTTCTATTTTAACATTTGTACCTTCTTCTAGAAGCAATTCCTTCGTCTTTCCTTTAAAGATAAATCTTTTTATTACATTTGTAAGCCTTACTAAGAAATTATCTTTAACTACAACTAACCCTTGCTCTTCCATTTTTTCCTCCTTTGTTGTTTTTATTGCATATTTTAGGACAATTAGGTACGAGTACCCAAATTGTCCATATTTTTTCTTTTATTTACTACATATGTACTTCCTTGAATGCTTTTTGAAAGTCGTTTTACCTGTGCACCAACTTCTCCTATTTCTAAAATGTTATGGAAGTTGTTATTTACTTCAACAACAGCAATTGAAATTGATGTCAGTGGAAATTCTTCCATTACACCTTTTCTGTTTTCAACTTCAATAAAGCCTTTTGCTATATGTTCCTGTGTAAAATAATCAAGAACATTGTAATCAAAGTCTAATATTATGTTTTGGCATAAGGTTTCAAATTTATCATTTGAAATAATAGCAACAAAATCATCTCCACCTATGTGTCCCACAAAACCATTTTCACTATCCACTTCATGAACATTCTTTACTATTGTTCTAGCTGTAAATTTAATAATTTCATCGCCTTTAACAAATCCATAAACATCGTTATATGCTTTAAAATTGTCTAGATCTAGATATAACATTACAAATTTTTCTTTATTCATAAGTCTTTTTTTCATTTCAGCTTGAATTTGTACATTTCCTGGAAGTCCTGTTAATGGACTTACAGTTCTATTAATATCTATAAGTTTTATGATATTTAAAATAGTATAATACAAATATTCTTCATCTATTGGTTTTTTTATAAAATGTTCAACAGATGCTTTTAAAATTTCTACTCTATGGTTATGGTCTGTATTAGACGAAATTACAATTATTGGAGTAATTTTATTATCATCGTTTTCTCTAATTTTATTACATACATCTAAAATGTCGCCATTTAATGTATCTTCATTAATTATAATTAATGATGGTATATTTTTTAATGCAACATCAATATTATTTTTATTAACGTTTCTAAAGCATAATAGTTTTTCTTCTTCAAATAAATCATTTAATTTATTATATAAATTTTCTTCTTCATCTATAATGTATATATATTGAATCATTTGCACTCACCTAACTTTTATTTTGTCTTTTTGCATTTATATTCTGTCATTATTCCATTTTCATATGCATTGATTTTTAATAAGTTAACTCCATCTTTTAGTGGCACTCTAAATTCAAATTCTTTAGCATTTTCTGGAATTCCTTCTACTGTTTTTTGCTCATCATTATGTGTGTATTCTATTTTTGTAATTCCAAATTCATCAGTAACTTTTATTACAAAATTATCTCCATCTAATGAAGCACTAATTGTTGGTCCATTTGATCCTATAATTTTTTTAGTTACAGTTTGTTTGTTTCCAGCTTTATCAACAGCAACTAAAGTTAATTTTTTGGTTCCTTTTTCAACATCTAAAGTTTGTTTAATAGTTGTTTTGTCTTCTTCAGATTGTTCAATTTTAACTTCATCTGAACCTTCCCATTGATAAGTTAAATAACTAATTTCTTTTTCATCTTTTGCTGTAATTTGTAATTTTCCACTAACATTTTCAATAGAAATCTCTGGTTTTACTGTATCATCTGACTCATTAAATGAAATTTCAATATCTTGGAATTTTGTTTCATGTCCTTCTACATCTTTAACTACAGTAGTTAATTTACTGTTTCCTTGTGGAATTTCAATATTGTAATTTACACTTTTTCTTCCATCAGCTGATAAAACTGTTTCATTTCCACCATTCCAAGAATAAGTTACTTTATTAATTCCTATTTCTCCGTTAACTTTTAATTCAATTGAACTACCGTTTTTTTCATAACTTAATTCTGGTTTAACGTAATCTTTTCCTTCTTTTTGATTTTTGTAAAGATGTAAAGCACCTTCAACAATTAAAACAATTGCAAATACTATTGCAACTATAGCAAAAAATCTTATTACTGGTTTCATTCCCTTAGAACTTGTACCATTTTCCTCATTTGTTAATAATATCTGATTCATCTAATCACCTCATTTTATTCTTTTAAAATTATAACACAACTACTTTTTCATTGTAAACATTTTTCAATAAAAAAAGAAAAGTGGCTAACAAACCTTAGCCACTATTACTGTCATATCATCCTTTTCTTTACCATAATCATTGTCAATTGCCTCTGATATAATAATATCAGCAATTTTTTGTACATCATCATTATTCATTTCTTCTAACAAATATTTAAGCCATAATTCTTTGTTTTGATAATCTGAATTAGATTCAATAATTCCATCTGAACACATTACAATGATGTCACCTTTTTGAATATCTTTATCATATACAATTAATTCAATATTATCTAAAATTCCAGTTGGCATTGAAATTGATTTTAGTAATTGAACTTCTTTATTTCTTTTTACATATGTTGGGCATGCACCATTTTTAACAAATTCCATGTTTTCAGCATATAAGTCTAAAATTGCAATATCTAAAGTTGCGTACATATCTTCTTCTTTCATGCTTGATGCTAATGTTGAGTTAATAAGCTTAATTGATGTATCTTTTTTAAATCCTGATGTAAGTAATCTTTCCAACATTTTTATTGCTATTTTGCTACTTTTTCTAGCTTCTGGTCCTGAACCCATTCCATCACTTAAAGCTATTAAATATTTACCATCTTCTAGTCTTGTTTGAATACTTGTATCTCCAGAAATTGGAGAACCTTCTTTAGTTGATTTAGCAATGCCTATTTGTAAATTAAACTTATCTTTTGACATAAAAGTAAATTTGCAAACATCTTCTTTTTTTCTTAATCCACAAACCTGCTCAACTAAATTCAATTTTTCGTTTAAGACTCTTGAAAGAACCTGTCCTATAGTTTTATAAGGACATTTTTCTCCATCGATAGTTTCGCAAACCTTCTGATAAATAGTTACTTTATATCTTCCAGTATCCTCTTTTTTTACATAGATTTCATCAATATTAATTTGCTTTTGCTTTAATAATTGGATAATTTGTTCTTTCTCTTTTTTGAACTCTTCAACTTCAGTATTTTGTGATTCTTCTAACTCATCTGCCACTTCAGCAATTATATCTGAAACTCCCTGAAGTTGAGCTGAAACATTTTTGTTGTTTTCTTCTATTTTCTTTTTGTACACAAAATTCATTTTACTAGTTTTATAAGAATAATTAATTTTTTTGATCATTTCGGAAATATCTTTTTCAATATTCTCGTTATCATTTTCATCATCATATCCTAAAATAAAATTATTATGATTTGAGAAAATTTCAACTAATTGTTTCTTTGTAATTCTAGTATTTATAAGCAATGATTTAAAAATATCTGATACTATTTCATCTGAATAAAATAGTTCATCATAAAGAACATTATCTTCAAGTTCTTCAATATTATTGTGTAATTCTTTTATAAAAATTTCTTCATTTTCTTTTTCAATTTTAGTCATTTCATCATCTAGAACTGTTGCAGCTGTTTGAGTATAGCTTTGTGCTAATTCTGAAATTGTTTCTGAAATATTGGTTAACTTTTTAATAGTTTCTTTGCTACCTTCTAATGCTCTACCAGTTGTTTCTGGTAATAGTTTTGAACTATTAAATACATCTTCAATTACAAATTCTACTTTCTTTGGAATTAGTAATAACCCTAATGATGCAATTAATATTTCTTGGAACACTATAATTGGAACTACATTACCATTTGAAACATATGTAAGTACCGTGTTTCCAATAACAAAACCTATTATAACTCCAGGTCTTCCAAATCTACTAAATAAACCTGCTAAAAGTCCTGATATTGCAAAAGCTGCAATCATTATTGGATTTCCATTATCAATTATTCCTAACACCATTCCAATTGTAATTCCACCAGTTGCACCAACTAGCATTCCATTTTTCCATCCAAGAATTAACACAATCAAAATGCACAAAATATTTTTTACAGAAAATCCAAAAATATGAATTGGTGTTAATGCTGATATAGCTATAGCTAATAACATTGCTGCACCCATTATTTCTTCTATAGAAAATACTTTTTTATAATTAAATTCCCTTATTACAGAAATTGAATTAACAAAAATTTTATAAAAAATAAATACTACTACTGATTGCATAATTCCAATCAACAAATCATATAAATAAAATGTACCAAATGCTATTGGAACAATCTGAACAATTAATGTTGCAAGAATTAAGTTTTTACCAACTTTTCTTCTTTCATTACAATCATCTTGTACCCTTGTTTTAATGATAAATAAACTTGCAAAAAATACAACTGATGTAATAACATAGTTTAATAATCCATTCGCTCCAAATCCTATAAAAGTTCCTATACATGTAAGCACATATACTAAACCAATTGGTATTGAATTACTTAAAACTGCAGCTACTATTGCCAACGCAAAAGGTGCTAGTCCCAATGAACTATTTCCTCCAAAGCTTACCATCGAAACCATTAGTGAAACTACATATAATACTATATTTTGCTTTACGAAAAACTTCTTAATTAATTCTTTAAGCTCATCAATTTTAAATAATTTAACATCCTCTTTTTGACTTTCTTTTTTTTCAAAGTCCCTTGATATATTTTGAAACATCCTTACCACCTCTATACTTTTTTCTTCACACATTTTAATCCAAATACATGCAAAATTTTGTCAGTTTTAATATGTGGAACTTAAAAAGTTTTTTACATATTGTGA
>SAMEA3663057__coassemble_76_pt1 | contig 47741 bp, 55 predicted proteins | sample SAMEA3663057__metabat2_high_PE_009 | metagenome-assembled genome bin SAMEA3663057 (sample SAMEA3663057) | pig gut metagenome | biome: pig gut; feature: pig-associated habitat; material: faeces | place: France | collected 2012
CAATATATTACGAGAATAATATATTAATTTGTTTCACATCATTGACTAACATACAGTAATTGGTTAAAAAAAGCTTAAAAAGGCTTGTAAATTTTGGTATAAATTGGTATACTAGATGCAGTGAAATATTAAATCTTTTGTGTATAAGGAGGTATATGTATGGAAGAGAATAATATTAATGGTGAAGCTGTAAATAGCGTTGCAAATGTTAATGCAACTTCTGAAGAAATTAGCCTAGGAAACAATGCAATAAAAATTGCTGATGATGTTGTTGCAGTTATTGCAGGTGTGGCAGTTTCTGAAATACCAGGCGTAGCAAATATGGCTGGTGGATTTGCAGGCGGAATTACAGAAGTTTTAAGTGGTAAAAAGAATCTAGCAAAAGGTATTAAAGTAGATGTTGGAGAAAAAGAAACAAAAATAGATGTTAATATTATAGTTGAATATGGGACAAGAATTCCTGATGTAGCTTATGAAATTCAAACTAAAGTTAAGAAAGCAGTTGAAACAATGACAGGCTTGAAAGTTGTTGAAGTAAATGTTCATGTTCAAGGTGTAAATATTAGCAATTCAAATAATAATGATGATAAAAATATTGAACAATAAAAAGTGAAAATTAATTAAGCATTAGATATTATAATAAATGCTTTAATGTTTAAGTAAAGCACGGAAGTTCAATATACCGTGCTTTATTTTATAGGAGGTAAAATATATGAAAATTTTAGAAAGAATAGCTTTAATTTTATTTTCAATAATAATGATAGTTTTTGCTGTAACAAGTTGTTTAGTTTTATTTAATGTAGTTGAGTTAAAAACAATTTATAAATTAATTGAAGAACTACTTAAAGATGATATAGCTAGAAAAGTAATATTAGGGTCTTCAATTGTAGCAATTTTACTAGCAATTAAATCTTTGTTTTTTCCAGCAAGAATGAAGAAAAAACAAGAAATAAAAACTGGTGTTTTACTAGAAAATAAAGATGGTAGACTATTGATATCAAAAGATACAATAGAGAACTTAGTAAACAGTGTTGTAAAAAGTTTTGATGATGCTGTTGATGTTCAAACAAAAATTAATCTAGATGCAAATAATAAAATAACAGTTTTTGTAAGTTTATTAGTTAAAGAAGAGTCTGTAATTAAAGAATTGTCATCAAGCATTCAAAACAAAATTAAAGATACAATTAAAAGAAGCACAGATTTAGAAGTTGATCAAGTAAACATTAATATTAAAGATATTGAAGGTAGCAAAAATTCAGCAAAAAACAATCAAACTAAAATAAAAATTAATAATGTTCAAGTAAATAAAGACCAAACTAAAGAAGATAAATCTGAAGAAAGTAGTGTAAAATAGGAGGTTATATTTATGAATGAGAATAATAGTTTTTTAGTTAAAAATTTGGGAGCAATAATAGGAATAATAATTGGATTAATTTTGGCATGTACAAGATTATATAGGGTAGTTATTGTAATTATGGCTGTTGTTGGTGGAGCATATCTTGGAAAATATATTCAATACAATAAAGAAGAAGCTAAAGATAAAGTAAAGAAGTTTATAGATAAATTATAATAAAGGAAGAAATAGAAGGGTGAAAAAAATGAATAAATCTACAATAAGGGAACTAACTTTTAAATTATTATATAGTTTAGAAGTTCAAAAAAGCTTTGAAAATGAGGATATTGACTTATATTTCGAAGATATAGAATTAGAGTCAGAACAAATAAAAACACAAATCAAAGAAGACGTAAATGAAATAATAAAAAATAATGATGAACTAGAAAAACAAATTTCTAACAATTTAAAATCAGATTGGAAATTAGAAAGAATTTCTAAAGTAAATATAGCATTGTTAAAACTTGCTATATTTGAAATGATATTTAAAAAAGTCCCATATAAAGTTGTTATAAATGAAGTTGTTGAATTAGCAAAAAAATATGGAGAAGATACTTCAAGTTCATTTATAAATGGAGTATTAGCTACAGTAGTAAAAGAAAATAATTTACAAGCATAAGAGAAAAGAGAGGTATTTGGAGTGGAATATAATCCAATTTCTGTTACAGATTTAAATAAATATATAAAAAATAAAGTTGATAATGATGAATATTTAAATAATGTGTTGGTTAAAGGTGAAATTTCAAATTTTAAACATCATTATACTGGACACATGTATTTTACTTTAAAAGATGAAAATTCTTTAATTAAATGTATTATGTTTAAAACATATACTCCAAATTTAAAATTTGTGCCTAAAGATGGAATGAAAGTAATGATTCTAGGAACTGTTTCAGTTTTTGAAAGAGATGGTGTTTATCAAATTTATTGTAAAGCTATGCAAGAAGATGGAATGGGAAGCTTATATACTGCATATGAAGAACTTAAAAATAAATTGGAAAAACAGGGGTTGTTTGATCAAAAGTATAAAAAGCCAATTCCTAAATTTCCAAAATGTATAGGCGTTTTATCTGCAAGTACAGGCTCAGTTATTAGAGATATAATTAATGTTTCTACAAGAAGGAATCCAAACTGTTACATAAAATTATTACCAGTTCCAGTTCAAGGAAAAGGTGCTGGTGAAAAAATTGCAGAAGCAATTAAAATAATGAATGAATATAAACTTGCTGATGTAATAATTTTAGCTCGTGGAGGTGGCTCATTAGAAGATTTATGGCCATTTAATGAAGAGGTTGTTGCTCATGCAATTTTTGAATCTGAACTGCCTGTTATTTCAGCAGTAGGTCATGAAACAGATTTTACAATTGCAGATTTTGTCGCAGACTTAAGAGCACCAACACCATCAGCAGCTGCAGAACTTGCAGTACCAAATGTATCTGATATTTTATTTGATTTGGAAAAATATAATAATAGATTTAAGAATTCATTAAAGAAAAAGATTGAATTAATGAGACTTAGATATGAAAAATGTATGACAAGTAGAGTCTTTAAAGAACCATTACAAAAAATAAATGAAAGATATATTAACATTGATATGAAAGTTAAACAAATGCAAAGTTCAATTACAGGTAAGTTAAAAGATGATAGAACCAAAATGATTGAATTAATTACTAAATTGGATACTTTAAGTCCGTTAAAAACGTTAACAAGGGGTTATAGTTTAGCAACTGATGTTAATGGAAAAATTATAAAAAAATCTAAAGAATTGAAAAAAGATGATGAATTAGTTTTAAGATTTCAAGATGGAAGTGCAAATGTTAAGGTTATTTAGAATACTATTTAGATAAAATAATATGAAGGGAGTTATTAATATGGGTAAACATAAGAAAACAAATAAAGATAATACTAGAGGTTTTTTAAAAATTTTAATTGCTTTATTAATTATAGCTGTAATAGCTATTTTAGGGTATACAGGAAAAATATATATAGATGAAAAGAAGAAAGATAACTCAACACCTGTTCAAAATTCTCAAAATAATACTGTAAACAGTTCTTCAGATGAAAAAGAAGAAAAAGAAGAAAAAGAAGAAAATAAAGACAACACAGAAGCAACAGAAAAAGAAGAAGAGGAAAAAACAGAAGAAGAACCTAAAGAAGAACCAGTACAAGAAGAAACTAGTGTTAATGATGAAGATAAAGCAATTGCTTTAGCAAAAAAACAATTTGGTACTACAGATGGAGTATATTACAGAATAGAGCAAATTCAATCTAATAGTGTGTACATTGTTTCTGTTAGAGATAATGAAACAACAAGAGATTTGGCTTGGTATACTGTTGATGTAAAAAATGGTACTGTAAAATAAATTTGTCCCAAACAGGACACTGAAAGGAAATAAATAAAATGGCAAAGGAAGAAAATATTAATTTTGAAGATGCAATGAAAAAATTAGAAGAAATTGCAACTGAATTAGAAAAAAATGATTTAGATTTAGATTCTTCTGTTTCAAAATTTGAAGAGGGAATGAAATTATCTAAACAATGTAGTAAAATGTTAGAGGATGCTGAAAAAAGAATAAGCATTTTAATAAAGACTGAAGATGGAGTAAATGAAGAAGATTTTGAATAAAAATTTTCTTGAGGGAGAGTTTTATGGATTTTTTTGATGATTTTAAATATATAATTGTACCAATTTCAACTTGGTTTTTTATACAATTATTTAAATTAATATATGATTTTGTTAAAACTAAAAAATTTAATTTTAAAAGAATTTTAGGTGCTGGTGGAATGCCAAGTTCTCACAGTGCAGTTGTAACATCACTTGCAACTTTAATAGGAAAATATGAAGGTATTGAGACATATGGTTTTGCAATTTCTGTAATATTTGCTTGTGTTGTTATGTATGATGCAGCAGGAGTAAGAAGAGCTGCTGGAAAACAAGCAAAACTTTTAAACAGAATTGTAGAAACACCTGGTCTTACAAAAGTTGAAGTTTCAGAAAGATTGGTAGAAGCTTTGGGACATACTCCATTTCAAGTTGTTGTTGGAGCTGTTATTGGAATAATTGTTGGACTTATTTTTTAATAAATAAAATTAAGTAATAATTAAATAGGGGGTTGTTAAATATGAGTGATATTGAAATAGCACAAAATGCAAAATTAGAGAAAATAGATAGGATTGCAGAGAAAATCGGAATTAATGATGATTATTTAGAGCAATATGGAAAGTATAAAGCAAAGGTGGATTTATCTATTTTTGACAGCCTAAAAGATAGAAAAAATGGTAAACTTATTTTAGTAACATCTATAAATCCAACACCATTAGGAGAAGGAAAAACAACGGTTTCAATAGGATTAGTTGACGGATTAAATAAAATTGGAAAAAAAGCATTAGCAGCATTAAGAGAACCATCTTTGGGACCTGTATTTGGAATAAAAGGTGGTGCAACAGGTGGAGGGTATTCACAAGTTGCTCCGATGGAGGAAATAAATTTACATTTTACAGGAGATATTCATGCAATAACTTCTGCAAATAACCTTTTATCAGCAATGATAGACAACCATATCTATTTTGGAAATAAATTAGAATTTGAAAAAGTTACTTGGAAAAGATGTGTTGATTTAAATGATAGACAATTAAGAGTTGTGAATACTGGTTTATCAGGAGAAAAAAACATAGTGCCAAGAGAAGATGGTTTTGATATAACTGTTGCTTCTGAAATTATGGCAGTTCTATGTTTAGCTGAAGATATAAATGATTTAAAGGAAAAAATATCTAATATTATAATTGGATATAATAAAAATAAACAACCTATAAAAGTTAAAGATTTAAATGCTCAAGGTGCACTAACAGTATTATTAAAAGATGCTATTAAACCAAATCTAGTACAAACTATTGAAAATAATCCATGTTTAATTCATGGTGGACCTTTTGCAAATATTGCACATGGTTGCAATAGTATAATAGCTACAAAAATGGCATTAAAATTAGGAGATTATGTGGTTACTGAAGCAGGATTTGGAGCAGATTTAGGAGCAGAAAAATTCCTAGATATTAAATGTAGAAAAGCAAACTTAAAACCAGACGCAGTAGTTTGTGTTGCTACTATCAAAGCCTTAAAATATCATGGTGGACAACCTAAGGAAGAAATTCAAAACGAAAATATAGAAGCTTTAGTAAGAGGAAGTAAAAATATTTTAAAACATATCGAAAATTTAAAAGAAAAATATGGATTAAATGTAGTAGTAGCAATTAATAAATATAACTCAGACACTGATAAAGAAATTCAAACATTAACTGAAATATTAAAGGAAAGTAATGTGGAACTTAGTTTGTGTGAAAACTGGGGAAAAGGTGGAGAAGGAATTACAGATTTAGCAGAAAAAGTTGTTAAATTATGTGATCAAAATTATAATTTCAAATTTATATATGATTTACAAGATTCATTAGAAACAAAGATAGAAAAAGTATGTACAAATATTTATGGAGCAGAAGGTGTAGAATATACAGATAAAGCAAAAGCTAATATAGAACTTATAAAACAATTAGGATATGGAGATTTGCCTGTATGTATTGCTAAAACACAATATTCTCTTTCAGATGATCCTAAAAATTTAGAATGTGAAGAACCATTTAACATTCATGTTGAGGATGTAATATTAAGAACTGGTGCAGGTTTCGTGGTAGTGTTAACAGGAAAAATAATGACTATGCCAGGATTACCAAGAGTACCAGCTGCTGAAAATATTGACGTTGATGAAAATGGAAACATAGTTGGAATTTTCTAAAACTAATTTTAAATAAATATATATTTTGCATAAATCGCCTCATTTTGGAAAAAATAAATCCTAAATGAGGTGTTTTTATATGAAAAATTTAATGAAAAGACAAAAACTTTTTGCATTATTAAATATAATAGCTGTATTTATAATATTTTTAATGTATAACTTATCATTTAGAAATAATGAAGCATTTGCTTTATCTAAATATGGTTCAAGTGGTAATGAAGTAATTCAAATACAAACAAAACTAAAAAGATGGGGATATTATAATGGAAATATAGATGGAATTTATGGAAGCAGAACAGTTGCAGCAGTAAGATCATTTCAATCAAAAAATGGCTTAACTGTTGATGGAGTTGCAGGACCTAAAACATTGGCGGCCATGGGAATCATTTCATCTTCGTCAGGTGGAGGAACTGCAAGTAATAGTGATTTAAATTTATTAGCACATTTAATTTTTGCGGAAGCTAGAGGGGAGCCATATGCAGGACAAGTAGGTGTTGGAGCTGTAGTATTAAACAGAGTAAAAAGCAGCAAATTTCCCAATAGTGTAGCAGGTGTAATTTATCAGCCTGGAGCATTTGATGTAGTAAGTGATGGTCAAATCAATTATGCACCAAATACAACAGCTATTAATGCTGCAAGAGATGCTTTAAATGGATGGGATCCAACATATGGAAGTATTTATTATTTTAATCCAAATACCGCAACTAGTAAATGGATTTGGTCAAGACCATATGTTGTTACAATTGGAAATCATAGATTCTGTAAATAGAAATTTTATAATATACAAATAACCTTTCCTCCCTTGAAACTCACTTGACAAAACTGCACTTCACTGATAAGATAATGGTGAGAATTTAGGGAGGAAAAACATGTTAATTTATCCAGATTTTTATTGTAATAATGTACGAGATGTTAAACTAGAATTTTTACGAGAAAAAAATATAAAAGGTATTATTTTAGATGTAGATAATACATTAATTGACTATTATAGAAATTTTGAAAATGGTACTATTGAATGGGTTAATGAATTAAAAAATGCGGGTATTAAATTTTGTATAGTTTCAAATAGTAATAAATTAGATAAAGTTGAATATGTAGCAGAAGTTTTGGATGTCCCATTTTTTCATTTCGCTAAAAAACCTTTCAAATCAGGTTTTTTGAAAGCAAAAAAGAAAATGGGGTTAGAAGCACAAAATATTGCTGCAATAGGTGATCAATTAATGACAGATGTAATTGGTTCAAATAGATGCAAAATGTTTTCAATATTAGTAAAACCAATTGCAGAAAAAGATATTTGGATAACAAAACTAAAAAGACCTATTGAAAATAAAATTATGGAAAAATATTTTAAGAAAATAAAGAAAGAGAAGGTATAAAATGTTTATAAATAATATACATATTTTCTGGTATGTGGGAGTTGGAATTTTAGGCTTAATAGTAGGGATGTTTGTTGAGCTTGCAAACCATAATCTCCCACAACATAAAGAGATTTTTTCTGTTCAAGTTATAAAGGAATTTATAAAAACATCAAATAAAAATTATACATTAATGATTATAACTTGTGTGTTATACATAGCACTTTTAAGAGTAATAGGTATGGAGGATATTTTAGAATTATTACAATTCTTAGTGCTTACTCCTATGCTTATTTCTGCTTTTTGTATTGATTATAAACTACAAATTATTCCAAATAGATTAACAATAACAATGTTGGAAGCTGGAACTGTTTTTAGTTTTTTAAGAGGTATAAACAATTTAAATATTGCAGTTGAAATGTGGTTAGGAATGTTACTTGGAGCAAGTATATTTTTAGCTTTAACATATTTAGGAAACTTGATATTCAGAAAAGAAACTATGGGATTTGGCGATGTAAAGCTTATGGGAGCTTTAGGACTATTTTTTGGATGGAGAAATGTAATAGCAATCTCAATTATTTCTTTTCTAATTGCAGCTATTTATAGTGTATATTTAATTATAAAAACAAAAGTTAAAAAAGAGGAAATGAGTGAGTTTATTCCATTTGGCCCATTTATAGTTTTATCAGCTTTTGTTGTAATGTTTATACCATTAAATATTTGGATTAGATTAATTTTCTTTGTTTTTACATTAGGAAGATTTAAGTTTTAATGTGTGTTGCTAAATAAAAGGGGTGATTTTCATGAATGAAAAAATAGAAGCATTAAGAGAAAAATTTAAAAATTTGGATTTGCAAGGAATGATAATTACAAATCCAGTAAATATAAGATATTTAACAAATATAAATGCAGAGGGAGTACTGCTATTAACAAGACGTGAGAATGTGTATATTACTGATGGAAGATATATGGAAACAGTTAATCAAGCACTTACAGTTGATGATGAAATAATAGTTTATGATTTTAAAGAATTAACAAGAGAGGATTATGAAAATTTCTTTACTTTTTGTGAAAATGTTGGATTTGAAGAAAATAATTTAACATATGCTCAATATAAAGAATATATGCATAAATATAAAATCAATAATTTTGAAGAAACAGAAGGTTTATTAGAAAAATTCAGAATTACTAAAAAACAAGAAGAAATAGACTGTATAAAAAAAGCATGTTTAATTACAGATAATTGTTTTGAGCATATAAGAAAATTTATCAAAATTGGAATGACAGAAAAGGAAATAGCGTTTGAAATAGAAAGATATTTCTTAACAAATGGGGCTGATTCTTTAGCATTTGACACAATAGTTGCATCAGGACCAAATTCATCAATGCCACATGCTGTGCCTACTGATAGAAAAATAGAAGATGGAGATCCTATTACTATAGATATGGGATGTAAATATAATGGATATTGCTCAGATATGACAAGAACTGTATTTGCTGGCCATGTTCCACAATACATGAAACCAGTATATGAATTGGTTTTAAAAAATCAATTGAGAGTACAAGAAGAGTTAAAAGAGGGAGCTAATATAAAGCTTATTGCTAAAAGTGTTGAAAGCGAATTTAAGCTAAATGGAGCAAACATGATTCACAGTTTAGGACATGGAATTGGGCTAGATATTCATGAATATCCATTTATGAGTACTAAACATGATTTTATTTTAAGAGAAAACATGGTAGTTACAGATGAACCAGGAATATATATTCCAACTAGATTTGGAGTTAGAATTGAAGATACAGTATTGATTACAAAATATGCATCTCAGAATTTAACTTTAAGTGAAAAAGGTTATGTGGTTGTCGGAAATTAGTTGAACAAAAATTTTTTGAATTTAGGTAACGCACAAGTTAGGGACGTGTACTGAATTGTACCCAAAAATAAAATTGGAAACAATTTGGTTCGCGTCCCTAAATTATTCTCATTGAAAAAATTATTTAACTTTATTAATAAATGCATTTAAAGAATCACCTTTAGACATTCTTATTCGAGGTAATTCAAGTGGATTACTTCCAGGATAAACTCTTCCACCTTTTGTTGTAAAAGCTAAAATATAATTACAATCTTTTAAAATTTGTTCACATTTATCATTATAATGACCAAATGGATAACAGAAAACTTTGCAGTTATCTCCAAGTTCTTCACGACATGTCTTTAAATCATTACATGCATCATCATATGACATTGTTAAAAATGCACCTTTTCCGTCAGAACCTGGTCTATGCATATCATGTGAATGTGATTGAAAATCTACAATTTTATAGTTTTCAGTAGGAATATCATACCATGATGTTATTAAAAATGAAGTAGCTTGAATATTATATTTGTTTAATACAGGAATAGCTAATCTAAAAAATGATTCGGCTCCGTCATCAGCTGTTATTACAACACTTTTTAAAGGTAATCCGTTTGTTCCATTAATATAGCCTAAAACTTCATCCCATGTTGGTATATAATAATCATTTTCAGCAAGATATTTTATTTGTTCTTCAAAGTCATGAATTTCCATATAGTTGTTATCTTTACCAGTTTCTCCTGCTTGTGCATCATAAAAGAAATGATACATTAAAACTGGAAGACCACGTTCCTGAGAAAGTTTTATTTCTTCATCGGTTAGGCTTTGTACTTTTGAAGGTTTTTGTTGTTCTTGTTTTTGTTCTTGCTCATTGTTAGCTTGAGCAGTTGTTGTGCTAGTATTGCCTTCAGATGGTTGTGTTTTATTCTTATTATTTATAAATATAATAAGTGCTATAATTAGAATTATAAAAACTAAAAAAACTAATTTTGAATTATTTTTCTTCTTTTTTCTATTTTTTGTCAAAATAATCAACTCCTTTATTATTATGATACTATAATAATTTAAAAAATAAAATTTTTCAATATAAATCAAAAGAAAATTACTATAATTATTCACAGTATGGACATAAACAAGTGTTATAATATATAATAACATTACAGAAAAGGAAGGATTTGGAATGGCGGATATAACGGTTTTAATAGTTGATGATGAATCAAGAATGAGAAAATTAATAAAGGACTTTTTGGTGAAAAAAGAATATAAGATTTTAGAAGCAATTGACGGAGAAGATGCTATAAGAGTATTCAAAGAAAACGAAAATAAAATTAATTTAATTTTATTAGACGTTATGATGCCAAAGCTTGATGGGTGGTCAGTTTTAAGGCAAATTAGACAAGATTCAAATGTTCCAATAATTATGCTTACAGCAAGAGGAGAAGAACAAGATGAATTGTTTGGTTTTGAACTAGGAGTTGATGAATATATTTCAAAACCATTCAGCCCTAAAATTCTTGTTGCAAGGGTAGAGGCATTATTAAAAAGAACGATAAAACAAATAAGTAATACATATGAGATTGGTGGAATTGAGGTAGATTCTGAAGGAAGAACAGTTAAAGTGGATTCAAAAATTATTGAATTAAGTTTAAGAGAATATGAATTATTGAAATTCTTAATTGATAATAAAGGAATAGCTTTATCAAGAGATAAAATATTAAATAATGTATGGAATTATGACTATTACGGAGATTCAAGAACTATAGATAGTCATATAAAGAAAATTAGACATAAATTAGGAAAGAAAGGAAAATATATTCAAACAATAAGAGGAATTGGATATAAATTCGAGGTTAAATAAATGGAAAAAGGTATGAATAGAGTTAAATCAGTAAGAATTAAATTGTTTTTCACACTGTGTTTCGCAATCGCATTTGTAATTTTTATATTAATTTTAATAAACAATTTTGTTTTAGAAAAATTTTATGTTTCAATGTTAACAACAAGGGATATACATGAAAGTACAAAGCTTTTAAATTATGTTTTGATTATAATAGATTTTGTTATTATTATAGGTTCCGGAATTTTGGCTTCTTTCGTATCAAAAAAATTTACAGAACCAATAGTAGAATTGGATCATATTGCAAAAAAAATGTCTAATTTAGATTTTTCACAAAAATATGAAATTGATGATACAGAAGATGAAATAAATAATCTAGGAAAAAGCATAAATATAATGTCTGAAAAACTTGAAAAAACAATAAATCAATTAACAGTAAATAATACTGAATTAGAAAAAGATATTGAAAGAAAATCTAAAATTGATGAGATGAGAAAACAATTTATTTCAGATGTATCACACGAACTAAAAACTCCAATTGCCTTAATTCAAGGATATGCAGAGGGATTAGTAGAAAATGTAAATGCTGATGACGAATCAAGAGAATTTTATGCAAATGTAATTTTAGATGAAGCAAATAAAATGGATAGATTGGTAAAACAATTACTAGAACTAATGAAACTCGAATATGGAAAACGTGAATTCAACAATGAAAATTTTGATATTGTTGAACTAACCAAAGAAGTAATAAGAAAATGTAACGTGATGTTAGAAGAAGATAATGTAAAAGTTTATTTTAATTATGAAAATGCTATAATTGCTAATGCAGATGCTTTTTACATTGAACAAATTCTTACTAATTATTTAACAAATGCAATTAAATATTCAAAAGAAATTAATGGCGAAAGAAAAATTGATGTAAATATAGATATAGATAATGAAAGACGAAAGATTAGAGTTAGAGTTTTTAATACAGGGGATAATATTAATGAGAGCGAGTTACAACGAATTTGGGGAAGATTTTACAAAATAGATTCTTCAAGAAATAGAGAAAAAGGAGGAACTGGAATAGGTTTAGCATTTGTAAAGGCTATAATGAACAATTATAAAAATGATTATGGGGCAATTAATAAACCTAATGGTATAGAATTCTTCTTTGAGTTAGACATGGAATTTGCCGAAAACACTTGACTTTTTAACAAAAAAAACATATTATAATAGAAAAAATAGAAAAAAGGAGATCACGTTTATGCATACTCAAATTTTAACTTCTAAGTACGGTGGTGAACTTCTAAGTTTTAAATTAAATGGAGAAGAAAAAATTCACCAAGGGGAAGACTGTTTAGATGAAAATGGAAAAGTTTATTGGAAAAGACATTCACCAGTTTTATTCCCAATAGTAGGTAAACTAAAGAGAAATCAAACAATAATAAATGCACGAACATATGAAATGTTTCAACATGGTTTTGCTCGAGATTTAGAATTTGAGCCAGTAACAAAACTAGATAATTTTCATTCATATGTCTTAAAAAGTAATAAAAATACTTTAACTAGATATCCTTTTGATTTTGAACTATATACAACATATAGATTAGATGAAAACAAGCTAACAACTATTTATAAGGTTATAAATACAGGAAAAACAAATATGCCATTTTGCATAGGTGGACATCCTGCATTTAAAATAGATTATGAAGCATTAAAAGATGGAGATTATTATTTAGAATTTGAAGAAGATGAAGACAAAATACACTTCTTGTATTTAGTAGATGGCTTAATTGGAACAGATTATGCGCAAAGTAAAATGATAGATAAAAGGGTAATTCCATTGAACAAAGATACATTTAATAATGATGCAATAATAATGAAAGGTATGACGTCAGCAAAAGTTTCATTAATGAGAAAATCAACAGGAAAACGTATACTAAGAATGGATTTTTCAGAATTCCCATATTTAGCAATTTGGTCAAAACCAGGAGCACCATTTATTTGTATTGAACCATGGCATGGAATGTCAGATTCAATAAAAAGCAGTGGAATATTTACAGAAAAGACATCAATTGTTTTATTACGTCCAAATGAAGAATTTGATTGTAAATATACTGTAGAATTTTTTGATTAATTAAAGGATGTTAGAAAATGGAAATTGTTTTTAAAATGATAGGAATAATTATAATAGCAATAGGTATTGTATGTGTGTATGATGCTAGAAAATTAACACAAAAGTTTTTCAGCACAAGTGATACTAATACAGCTACAAGAAACCTGAAAATAGTAGGTTTTATAATAGCATTAATTGGAAGTGCAATATTTATATTTGCAAAATAGTATCAAAATTATTACTTAATCTATTGAAATTATTAAAAAATTATGTTAATATATAAACTATATAATAAAAACAAGGAAAAAGAGGAGTAAGTATTACAAGTTATCAAGAGAATAGAAGTTATTAGCTGTGAGCTTCTTATAATAAGTATTACTGAAGGTAGCTTTGGAGTTGATGTTCTGAAAGTTTAAGTAAGAATATCCGCATAAGCAGCGTTAAAGGCTAATTAAGATGTTGTAAGTTTTAATTTATAAACTTGCAATAATTAAGGTGGTAACGTGAATTAAACTTCGCCCTTATGTATTTAAGGTGCGAAGTTTTTTGATTTTGAAACATTTGGGGACGGACTTAAAATGTTTCAAAAATGAAACAAAATAAGACCGTCCCCAAATGTTTCAAACAAAAAAGGGGGAATAAAAATGGAACACAAACTAAATGACAAATACAATCCAAAAGAGTTCGAAGACAAGTTATACGAAAAATGGGAGGAAAATGGTTATTTTAAACCAAGCATGGATAAAAATGCAGAAAGCTACTGTATTATGATGCCACCTCCAAACGTAACAGGAAAATTACACATGGGGCATGCATTAGATGCTTCTATTCAAGACTTTTTAATTAGATATAAAAGAATGCAAGGGTTTAATACTTTATGGCTACCAGGTACTGACCATGCTGCAATTTCAACAGAAATGAAAGTTGTTCAAAGCTTACGTGAAAAAGGAATTAAAAAATCTGATTTAACAAGAGAACAATTCTTAGAAAAAGCATGGGAATGGACACATGAATATGGTGGAACAATCCAAAAACAACAACGTAAAATGGGATGTTCTTGTGATTGGTCAAGAAGCCGTTTTACAATGGATGAAGGTTTATCAAATGCTGTAGAAGAAGTATTTTTCAGATTATATGAAAAAGGATATATCTATAAAGGTAAAAGAATGATTAACTGGTGTCCAAATTGTAAAACTTCTATTTCAGATGCAGAAGTTGAATACAAAGAAGAAGCATCACATATTTGGCATATTAAATATCCAATTAAAGATGCTATGCCAGGAACAGCTGACTACTTAGTAGTTGCAACAACAAGACCTGAAACAATGCTTGGAGATACAGGTGTTGCAGTAAATCCTAAAGATGATAGATATAAACATTTAATTGGAAAAACTTGTATTTTACCATTAATGAATAAAGAAATTCCAATTATAGCAGATCCATTTGTTGATATGGAATTTGGAACAGGATGTGTTAAATTAACACCATGCCATGATCCAAATGATTATCAAGCAGGATTAAAAAACAATCTTGAATTTGTTGAAGTATTTGATAGTAATTTAGTAATGAATGATTTACTTCCAGAAGTAGCTGGAATGAATGCATATGACGCAAGACCAATTATTGTTAAAATGCTAGAAGACCAAGGATATATGGTTAAAATTGAAGATTACACACACAATGTTGCAAAATGTGAAAGATGTAAAACAACAATTGAACCAACAATTTCAGACCAATGGTTTGTTAAAATGGGTGAACTTGCAAAACCTGCTATTGAAGCTGTAAGAAGCGGAGATATAAGATTTATTCCAAACAAATATGATAAAACATATTTCAACTGGATGGAAAACTTACAGGACTGGTGTATTTCAAGACAATTATACTGGGGACACAGAATTCCAGCATATTATTGTAATAACTGTGGAAAAATACATGTTTCAAGAACAACTCCGGAGAAATGTGATGAATGCGGTTGCACAGAATTTACAGCAGATCCAGATACATTAGATACATGGTTCAGTTCAGCATTATGGCCATTCTCAACATTAGGTTGGCCAGAAGAAACAGAGGATTTAAAAACATTCTATCCAACAAACACAATTGTTACGGGGTATGATATTATTTCATTATGGATTTCAAGAATGATATTCTCTGGATTAGAGTACATTGGTAAAAAACCATTCTCAGACATAATTATCCATGGATTAGTTAGAGATGCTCAAGGTAGAAAAATGAGTAAATCATTAGGTAATGGTGTTGATCCATTAGAAGTAGTAGCAGAATATGGTGCAGATGCATTGAGATTCTCATTAATCTTAGGTATTTCATTTGGAAATGATATTAGATATCTTCCTTCAAAAGTTGAACAAGGAGCAAACTTTGCAAACAAATTATGGAATGCATCAAAATTCGTATTAATGAATTTGGAAGATTATGATGAAAATTATGATTTATCAAAATTATGCAAAGAAGATAAATGGATTTTATCAAAAGCAAATAGATTAGCCAAAGAAATGGCTACAAATATTGATAACTATGACTTAGGGGTAGCAGCACAAAAAATATATGACTTTATATGGAATGAATTTTGTGATTGGTATATTGAAATTGTAAAACCACGTTTATATGATAAAGATTGTACAACTAGAAAAGAAGCACAATTTACATTAAACACAGTTTTAGAATACAGCTTAAAAATGTTACATCCAATTATGCCATTTGTAACTGAAGAAATTTATACAAAACTATACAACAATGATGAAACAATAATGACTTCAGCATGGCCAAAATTTAGAGACGATTTTAATTTTGAAACTGAAGAAAATGAAATTGAAATGTTAAAATCAATTATTGGTGAAGTAAGAAATATCAGAAACAATATGAATGTTCACCCAGCTAAAAAAGCTAAATTAATATTTGTAACTGGAAAATACAATGACTTAATCAATCAAAGTTCATTATTCTTACAAAAATTAGCCTTTGGTGATGAAATAATTGTTCAAGCAAACAAAGACAACATTCCATCAAATGCAATTTCAATAATGCAACCAGAATTAGAATTATATATTCCATTCGAAGATTTAGTTGATATAGCTGCTGAAAAAGAGAGACTACAAAATGAAAAAACAAAACTAGAAGCAGAAGTTGAAAGAGCTAAAAAGATGTTATCTAACCCAGGATTTGTAAGCAAAGCTCCTGAAAGCAAGATAAATGAAGAAAAAGAGAAATTAGCTAAATATGAGGAGATGCTTAAAAATACTGAGGAAAGATTGAAAAATATGTAAAAAATATGACAAATAAAAAAATATATGTTACCATAACACTATATTAAGAGTTTACCTATGGCATAAGCCAGAGCGGTAAAGGGTGGTTTTAATAAGAAGAACTACTTACACTTAAAGCAAATGTAAAGCATTGCAAAGGAGTCTTAAGAGGATTTCTTGCAATGCTTTTTTGATTTTTCTGAGAAAGGGGGATTAAGAAATGTCAAATTTAATAGTAGTAACAGGACCACAAGCAGTGGGCAAGATGACTGTTGCTGAAAAATTAAAAGAGAAATTAGGCTTTTCATTATTAGTAAATCATGATAGTATAGAAGTATCAAAAAAGATATTTGATTCAAATGAAAAAGCTTGGAGAGATTTAAACAGGTTAATAAGAGAGAATGTTTTTCAGATTGCAGTTCAAAACGATGTGGATTTAATATTTACATTTGTAGTAGCTTTTGATTTGAAGGAGGACATTGATTATTTAAATAAGCTGAAGGACTTATTTGAATCAAGTGGAGGTAAATTCTATTTTGTGGAATTGGAAGCAGATTTAGATACCCGTTTGAAAAGAAATGTGACACCACATAGATTAGAAGAAAAAAGGTCTAAACGTGATACTGAATGGAGTAAAAATGAATTATTAGAAACAATGGAAAAGTATAGATTAAATTCAAATGAAGGTGAAAATTTATTTGAAAATCAATTGAAAATAAACAATACAAATTTAGAACCTGATGAGGTAGCTGACATAGTAATAGAGAAGTTTAATTTGAAATAAAGGAGGAATTTATATGAAGTATTATAAGAAAATTGTAGGAGATAGAATTTATCTATCACCAAGAAACTCACAAGATTATGAAATTTTTGCAGAATGGCTAAATGATCCACAAGTTGCAGATTATATTGGAAGAAGCGGAAAAATAATGACAAACCAAGGAGAAAAGGAGTTTTTAGAACAAAATAATAATCCAGAAGCAACATTTTCAATTGTAGATTTAGCTAATGACAAAATGGTTGGAACAGTAGGTGTTGAATCAATTGATCATCTAAACAGATGTGGTACACTAGGAATATTCATAGGAGATAAAGATTACAGAGATAAAGGATATGGAACCGAAGCTATAAAGCTTATTCTTGAATATGGTTTCAAATATCTAAACCTTAAGAATATTAAGCTAGACTTGGTCTCAGCAAATGAAAGGGCATATAGATGTTATCAAAAATGTGGTTTCAAAGAATATGGAAGAAGACGTCAATGTTACTTTATTAATGGAAAATATTATGATAAAATATCTATGGACATCTTAGATGAAGAATTTGAGGGAGATTATATTAGAAATAAGAATATATAAGAAAAAGTTATTAAAGGAGCTAACTATGGAAAAAAGAGATTTATATGATGAAAACCGAAAATTAACAGGAAAAACCATTTATAAAGGAGAGGAAATTCCGGAAGGTAGCTACATTGTAGTAGTTCTAATATTTATACAAAATTCAGAAGGAAAATTTTTGATTCAAAAACGAAGTGAAATAAAAAACGGGTTATATGCTACAACTGGTGGACATCCAAAATCAGGAGAAGATAGTATTCAAGGAATAATTACTGAAGTAAAAGAGGAAATTGGATTAGATTTAAATCCAGAAGATTTGCAATTATATTATGGAGGAAGATCTGAAGAAGAAAGAGTTTTCTGGGATGATTATTATGTTAAAATGGATATTCCAAATATCGAAAATTTAGAATTACAAGAGGAAGAAGTAGCTTCAGTACATTGGTTTACTAAAGATGAAATTATTGATTTGATGAAAAATGATTTGTTCTTTAAAAATCATTTTGAAGAATTTGAAATTTTGCTGGATTGGATTGAAAAGAATAATAAATAAAATGCCTTGAATTATATTCAGGCATTTTTACAAAATCTAAACTACTAATTTCAAAATAAAATAAATGGTACTTGATAATAAATTCTTAAAATTAATGAGATAATACTTATAAATTCAATTAAACGCACAAGTGATGGAGGGGTTTATAAAGTATGAGTAGAATAGACAGATATGAATATCAAGATTGGCATGGATTTGGAGCAAGAACAAAGAAATATAGAATATCTATTGGATTAACAAAAGAAAAATTTGCTGGAATGATAAATCGCTCGGAAAATTACATATCCGAACTTGAGAAGGGCAACAGTAGTTGTAGTGTACATACCTTATATCAAATTTCAAAAGCATTAAGGGTATCAAGTGACAGTTTACTTTATGAGAATGATGCGGTATATAAAAGTGATGATTGTAAAACAAAAGATGTTTTGATTAATATAATAAATAGATGCAATGAAGAAGAACTGGAAGTTTTAAAAGATTTGGTTTTAGCTGCGTATCCTAATTTAGATAAAATAACAGAATATAGATGAAAGTGTCCTGAATAGGGCACTTTTTTTGTCGAAAACTTTTTAGCTATTCGACAAAACTTCCTATGCTTCGCTCTTGGAAAAAAATGGAAATAGAACTATAATCAAATTTATAAATTTGTTGCAAGGAGGATTGTATTTTGGAAAGTGAATTTTTAAAAGAGGACAAGTTGTTGTTAATTAAAATTACAGAGGAAATCGATCATCATAGTACAGAGAAAATAAGGAGGTTGGCTGATAATGAAATTACGAGATATATGCCAAGAAAAGTTTTATTTGATTTTAGTAAGGTGTCTTTTATGGATAGTGCAGGAATAGGAATGATAATAGGAAGATATAAAACAGCTAATATGCTTGGAGGATCAGTTGAAATGACAAATGTAAAACCAAGTATAGAAAAAATATTTGAAATGAGTGGGGTGTTAAAGATTATTCCTGTTGTGAAAAGTGCATAACCCAATATATATGAAACTTTTTGGTTTATAGGTATAACCAATAAAAAACCTAAATATACTATACAAAGGATGGAACAAATGAAGGGTTTGTATGAAAATGAGATGAAATTAGAATTTTTGAGTAAATCAAATAATGAGGCATTTGCTCGTATTACAGTTGCAGCATTTGCTGCACAACTAGATCCGACAATTGAAGAACTTGCAGATATAAAAACAGCGGTATCAGAGGCTGTTACAAATAGCATAATTCATGGATATGAGAACATGGAAGGAAAAATAAAAATAATAGCAAAAATTTTTGCAAACACAATTGAAATTGAAATATCTGATTCTGGAAAAGGAATTGAAAATGTTGAGATGGCAAGAAAACCATTATATACGTCTAAATCAAATTTAGAAAGATCTGGAATGGGATTCACAATTATGGAAAGTTTTATGGACGAAGTTCATATTGAATCAGTTTTAGGTTTAGGAACAAAAGTTTCTATGAAAAAGGTAATTGAAAAAATACCGTCATCTAATGAAGAAAAAGAATTGGAAGGAGTAGGAGTTGTTTAAATAAATATATTGGAAGACCGTCCCCAAATGTGTCAAAAATGACACAAAAAAAGACCGTCCCCAAATGTTTCAACAAAGTTACATAAGATAGAAAGGTTGAATAATATGTATGAAAACAGTGTCCAAGATATTATTAAAGCCAAAGAAGGAAATGAAGAGGCAATGTCTAAATTAGTCCAAAGTAATTCGGGATTAATTTGGAGTATTGTTAGAAGATTTAAAGATAGGGGATATGAATTAGAAGATTTGTATCAAATTGGTTCTTTGGGCTTTATTAAATCAATAAGAAGGTTTGATACCAATTTTGAGGTTCAGCTTTCAACATATGCAGTACCATATATATTAGGAGAAATAAAAAGGTTTATCAGAGATGATGGACCAATTAAAGTAAGTAGAAGTACAAAAGAATTGTGTGTGAAAATAAGAGAGTTACAAAAAGAGTATTTGAATAAAAAAGGAGTAGAGATTAAAATTGATGAAATCTCTAAATTATTAAATGTATCAAAAGAAGAGATTGCCGCAGCTTTAGATTCTGTTAATTGTGTAGATTCAATTTATGATATGAATTACAAAGATGATAATGAAGGAAATGTTTTAGATAAAATTCCAGCAAATGTTGAATCAGAAAAAAATATAGTTGATAAAATTGTTTTAAAAGATGCTATAAATAAATTAAATGATAGAGAGAAAAAGATTATTTTATTAAGATATTTTAGAGGAAGTACTCAATCACAGGTAGCAAAAATTTTAGGAATAAGTCAGGTGCAAGTGTCTAGAATTGAAAAAAGAGTTTTATCTGATATGAAGGAAATGCTTGCTGTTTAGCCAAGATAGAAAGTTAGGAGCAAATAAAAAGTATGAAGAAAATAGTTATGTATGTTCTAATTTTAGTAATAATTACGTTTACAATTCCTTTTTTCTTTACAAGAGTTACAGTTGAAAGTAATTCAGTAATTAAACGAGAAAGTGAAATTAATAATGATAATAAAGATTCAAATGTGAGATTTAATGTTGATACTACTCCTTATAATTATAAAGAATATAATAAAATAAAATTATTACATACTAAAACAAATACTATTGAAGAATTACCATTAGACGAATATTTATATGGTGTTGTTTCTGCAGAAATGCCTGCTGATTTTGACATAGAAGCATTAAAGGCTCAAGCAATTGTTGCAAGAACATATACTATATACAAAATACTTGGAAATCAATCTAAACATGGAGAAGCACATATTTGCGATGATTCAACATGTTGCCAAGCATGGATTACAAAGGAAGATAGACTAGCAAGATGGGATGAAGATAAAAGAGAATCAAATTGGAACAAAATAGTTCTTGCTGTTAATGAAACTAAAGGAAAAATAATAACATATGAAGGAAAGCCTATAAATGCATTTTTTCACTCTAATAGTGGTGGCGCAACAGAAGCTCCTGTTAATGTTTGGGGTGGAAGTGGTTATCCGTATTTACAAACTGTTCAAACTTCTGGAGAGGAAGGATATACACAATATAGTTCAGAAGCGGAATTCTCAAGAGAAGAATTTGTTTCTAAAATTAAAGAGAAATATTCTGATTTTAATATTAATTTTGATGAAGAAAACTGTATTAAGATTATTGAATATACATCGGGAGGAAGAATTAAAACAATAAAAATTGGAAATCATAATTTATCAGGAGTTGAAGTGAGAACCATCTATGGCTTAAAATCAGCTAATTTTAGTATTGAAATAGGTGAAAAAGTAAAGTTTAAAGTAACTGGCTATGGGCATGGAGTTGGTATGAGTCAAACAGGTGCAGATAGTTTAGCTAAACAAGGATATAATTGTGAAGATATAATAAAGCATTTTTATACAGGAGTTGATATTATAAATTATTAAATGTTATTCATTTTACTTTTTAAAAACAAAACTTAAATGTATAAATTTTGATAATATGGAAATAATTTAACTAAAGAAAATTTAAGGAGGAAAAACAAATGGCAAGAACTTTAAGAGATGATAGGATAAATAAAATTACTTATATTTCATTAGGAGGTGTAGTAGCTGCTATAATTCTTTTTATAATATTATTCAATATTTTTAATAGTAATAAAAAGAATGAGAATTTACAAATAAGTGAAAATAATTCAGCTGAAAACATAACAGAAGAAGCAAATTCATCTGTTGGAAAAAGTGTGAATGATGCCAAAAATGAAAATGATGTTCAAATTAAATTAGATGATGAAACTCAAGTTAAAGGTGAGTTAAGTGAAGAGTTAAGTATGGATAAAAAAAGCTCTAATGAAAATAATAATAAAATAGAAAATTCAAATAATGTTGCAAATTTAGATAATACACAAGATATTTCAAATGCAAATAATGAAGCAAGCTTAGCAAATAGCAATCCAGATGAAACAAATAAAAAAGAAGAAGTTAAAGATCCAACATTTACAATGCCAGTTGAAGGTGAAATTGTTAAACATTTTGGAAAAGAAAAATTAATATATTCAGATACATTAAAAGAATGGACAACTCATTTAGGAATTGATATAAAAGCTGATAAAACAACTGTTGTAAAAGCAGCTGCAGATGGAAGCGTTAAGTCAATTAAAAATGATCCAAGATATGGTTTAACAATTGTTGTAGAACATCAAAATGGTTTTACATCTGTTTACTCAAACTTGTTAACAGCTGAGTTTGTTGTTGAAGGTGAAAATGTAAAACAAGGTCAAACATTAGGAACAGTTGGAAATTCTGCAACATTTGAAATATTAGATGACCCACATTTACATTTTGAAATTTTAAAAGATGGAAATTCAATAGATCCAGAAATGTATATTAAATAAAGAAAGAGCCTGCTTTTATTGTAAAGCAGGCTTTTAAGTGTTTAGAAACTAATCAATGCGAGATATATTTTTTACAGGTATACTTACTGGTTCAGCAAATGGAATGTTTATTTTTTCAATTCCAAATGCTTTTTCATTTTCAATTACTGTACCTATATATCTTGAACTATTCAAATTTTCGGGACTAACTAAAACGTTAGCAACATTATATTGATAAAGTTCGGAAGTTTCTAATAAATTCATGTTAATTTTTGCATAACACATATAAACTTGAGAAGTCCAGTTTTTTATATCCATGCTAAATACTAAGAATTGGCTCATTTTTTCTACTGAATTATGATTACGAATAGAAATATTAATATCACCAACTTTAAGTATGAAAACCTTGGAATTGTCAGCACGTGTCAACATCATGTTCGGCTGAACTCTCTTGAGCTTATGGAATATTTCAGAACGCAAATTATGGCTAAATTCATATTCTTCTTGGTTTGTAGACATGAAACCAAAAGAATTAATAATAGCATCAATTACGTTATTTCTAGAGAAAGTTTCAACAAGTAATGCACTGTTAAAGTTTTCATTACTATTGTCAATGCAGAAATTTCCAAAAATAAAATTTGAAAATTCGATTGTTACATCGTTTTTTGTTTCTCTAAACTTAAGCTCGTACCGTCTGACCTTTGCAGGTGTGTCTAAGATAAATGAATACTCATCTTCAAAATCCTGCTCTTTATCAGAATAGTCGGTTATGAATAGGTTTTCGCTCAACATAACTGGGCTGTTTGAAGTGATGTGTTTTTCTGCTTTTTTGTTAGATATGCTTCTAGAAGCATGTACTACAAAATTATTAGCAGATGAGTTCCGCAGTTTACCTTTTAATTGTAAATTTGTAATTGCCTGTAAAACCGCTAACTCTTTGTTTTGATTGTTCATGAATATGTACACTCCTTATAAAATTTTTGCACTTTATTATAGCATAATTTTAAAATTTAGTCAAATTATGTTTATTAAAATACATTTTAAAACCATAATGATTGTTAGAAATTCCATTGAAAAAAATAGATAATTAATATATACTAAATAAAAAACTTTGGAGGTACAAAAGTGGCAGAAGTTAAATGGACAAAAGAGCAAATGCTTGCAATAAATGAAAAAGGAAATAACATATTAGTTGCAGCTGCAGCTCGGAAGTGGAAAAACTGCAGTCTTAGTTGAAAGAATTATTAATAAAGTTATAAATGATAAAGTTGATATTGATAAAATTCTGATAGTTACATTTACAAGTGCAGCAGCAAGTGAAATGAGGGAAAGAATATTAGAAGCTATATATAAAAAAATAGAAGAAGATCCATCAAACACAGATTTACAAAGACAAATTATTTTGTTAAATAAAGCAAATATAAGTACAATTCACTCTTTTTGTTTAGATGTTATAAGAAATAATTTTTATGAAATTGATGCGTCAGCTAATTTTAGAGTGGCTGATTCTGCAGAAGTTGAACTATTAAAACAAGAAATAATTGATGATTTGTTTGAAGAAAAATATGTAGCAGAAGATAAGTCTTTTGATAAATTATTAAATATTTATACAAATTATAGAGGGGACGAAAATTTAAGACAGTTAATTTTAAACATTTATAGATTTATTCAAAGTAGTCCTTTCCCTGAAAAATGGTTAAATGATCAGGTTGAAAAATTCAATTTAAAGGATAAACTTGAAAATGATTTTTCTGAAACTAAATGGGGAGAAATCTTATTAGAAAATTTTAAAGAAGAACTAACAGATTCGATTTTGAAGCTAAAACAAGTTCAAAAAGATCTTGCAAAATTTGATGAATTAGCTAAATACCAGGCAGTAATTGAAAACGATATTGCTAATTTAGAAAATTTAGAAAATAACACTAATCTATGGGAAAGTGCTTATAATAGTGCTATTACATTGGCTTGGGCTAAATGGCCTTCTGATAGAAAAATCACTTTAGAGGTAAAAGATGAAGCAAAAGATATTAGAGATAGTGTTAAGAAAAAAGTAGCAAGTACAATTGATAAATATTTAATTTATAATTCAAAGCAAGCAAATTCTGATATTTATGAAATGTATGATGCATTAAATTCAATAAAAAAATTAGTAATTGAATTTACTAATAAATTTGCTGCAAGGAAAAAAGAAAAAAATATAGTTGACTTTAATGATATTGAACATTTTGCATTAAACATTTTATTAAAAATAGACGAAAATGGAGAAATTACAGAAACAGACGTTGCTAAAAAATATAAAGAAAAATTTGAAGAAATAGCAATAGATGAGTATCAAGATAGCAACTTAGTTCAAGAAAACATTTTAAAAAGTGTTTCAAAAGGAAACAATATTTTTATGGTTGGTGATGTTAAACAAAGTATTTATAAATTTAGGCAAGCTAGACCGGAATTGTTCTTGGAAAAGTATAAAGAATACAATGTGAAGGGCGAAGAGATAGATAAAGGATTAAAGATTCAGTTGTTTAAAAACTTCAGAAGTAGAGAAAATATTCTAGATTTAACAAATTTAATTTTTGAAAATATAATGAGTGAAAAATTAGGAGATATTTGTTATAACGAAAATGAATATTTAAATTATGGAGCAAATTATCCTGAACCAGAAAATATTCCTGGAGAATATGCAGGAATTGCTGAATTAAATATAATTGATTTAAAAGCACCAGAGGTTGATATTTATAAAGATGAAGATGTTACCCAAACAGAGGATGAACAGGTATCAGAAAGTGAAGAAAGAGTAGAAGATGTTGTTTTAGAAGCGAAATATGTTGCTAAAAAAATTAAAGAATTAATTGATAGTGATTATATTGTATATGATAGAAAAAAAGGTTATAGAAAAATAACATATAAAGACATAGTAGTTTTATTACGTTCAACTAAAATTTCTGCTCCTATTTTTGAAAAAGAAATATCTAATTTAAATATGCCAGTGTTTAGTGATGTTTCATCTGAATATCTAGAATCAATGGAAATTCAAACAATTATGTGTTTGCTAAAAGTAATAGATAATCCAATGCAAGATATTCCATTAGTTACAGTTTTAAGATCAAGCATAGGAGGATTTACAGATAATGAATTAGTAGAAATAAGAGGAAATGAAAAGAATGTTTCTTTTTATGAATCTCTAAAAAACAAATTTGAGTTATTGAATGGAGTAACAGATGACAAACAAAATGATTTGAAGAATAAAATTGAAATATTCTTAAAGAGTCTGAAAAAGTGGCAAAGTGAAGAAAAGTATATGGCACTAGATGAATTAATCTGGCAAATATATAGTGATACGAATTTTTATAACTATGTTACACTTTTACCAAATGGTGGTTTAAGACAAGCTAATTTGAAGATGTTATTTGAAAGAGCAAAACAATATGAATCAGCAAGTTTTAAGGGCTTATTTAATTTCATTAATTTTATAGATAAGTTACATTCTAATAGCGGAGATTTATCATCAGCAAAATTAATAGGTGAAAATGAAAATGTAATTAGAATAATGAGTATTCATAAAAGTAAGGGACTAGAATTTCCAGTTGTATTTTTATCATGTACAGGAAAACAGTTCAATTTACAAGATTTGAATGAAAATATTATTTTACATCAAGATTTAGGATTTGGACCTAAATATATAAATCCTGAAATGAGAGTTGAATATACTACTTTAGCTAAAGAGGCTATAAGATTAAAAACCAAGGTAGAAACTTTATCTGAGGAAATGAGGGTTCTTTATGTTGCTCTTACAAGAGCTAAGGAAAAACTTATAATTACAGGCATTTCAAAAGATGTTCAAAAATCTCTAAAGGAAAAAGAAGATTTAATTCAAATGTATAAAACTGAAAGTAATGAAATTAATCATGTTTTATTAAAGAAATATAAATCTTATTTGGATTGGATTGAACTTGTATATTTTAATAATATAGAAAATATTAATGATTATATGAATTTTAATATAGTAAAAAAGGCTGATTTATTAAAAGAGCTTAATCAAGATGAAATTGTTGATGAAGAAGAAAATATAATTACAAGACTAAATAAAAGAGCAAATGAGTTAGATAAAGAGAATATTCATGAATTATCTAGAACGTTAAGGTGGAAATACAATTATATTGATTCTTCAGTTATTCCAACAAAAACATCTGTTACTAAATTAAAAGAAGCGGAAAATGAAAAAATAATTTCTATTGAAGAATTGAATGAACAATCTGAAGAATCAAAATTTGCAGTTGCTAGACCTCAATTCTTAAATGAAGATGTTAAAATTACAAATGCTCAAAAAGGAACTTTAATGCATTTGTGTTTCCAAAAGTTGGATGAGCATAAAGATTATACAAAAGAAATGATACAAAAATTAGTTGATGATTTGGTTTATAGAAAAATAATAACTAAGTTAGAAGGAGAATCAATTAATACATATAAATTATATTCATATACAAAATCAGAATTGTTTAAGCAATTGAAAAATGCAAAGAAGGTTTATAAAGAGCAACCATTTTATATTAGCTTAAAAGCTGGCGAAGTATATGGAAATGAGGCTGAAGATAATATTTTAGTTCAAGGTATTATAGATTTGTATTTTATAAATCAAGATGATGAAGTTGTTTTGGTAGATTATAAAACCGATTATGTGGAAAATGGAAAAGAAGATGAGCTAGTTAAGAAATATGAGAAACAGTTGGAAATATATAAGAAGGCGTTAGAGCAAGCTTTGGAAAAAAATGTGGATAAGTGTTTTATTTATTCAGTGTATTTGGAGAAGTTGATTGCAATTTTGTAGGTAGCCGCTAAAAGTTGAAATTATGCCAACCATCCCAGACATAATTTCAACTTTTAGCTATTCTAGAAAGTTTTAAGAAAATAGTGTTGCTATTAATCCAATCAGTACTGAAGAACAAATACCAAAAACTAAAACAGGTCCAGCAACTGTAAACATTTTGCCTCCGACACCCATTACGTATCCTTCTGATTTATACTCTATAGCAGGTGAAACAATTGAGTTTGCAAATCCTGTAATTGGGATTAAAGATCCTGCTCCAGCAAATTTTCCAATTTTGTTGAAAATGTTTAGCCCTGTTAATAATGCTGCAACACCTATTAACACAATTGAAACTACTGTTGATGCAGATGTTTGGTCTAAACCCTTATACATGCAGAAGTCCATTATAATTTGTCCGATTGAACATATTAAGCCACCAACCCAGAAAGCATTAAAACAATTTTTTAAAATAGGTGAGTTTGGTGATTTTTTATCTACATATTCACTATATTCTTGTTTAGTTTCAATAGGTTTCATAATTAATCTTTCCTTTCTCTGTCAATTACAAATGAAATATCTAAATCTACATAGTATTCTGAAATTTTATTTCCACTTATTTTTGCATATTGATTTAAAATTTTAACACTTGATAAGTAATCAATTGTTTTAGAAGCTTCAGCAATAGCACTTGTAATGGCATCTTTCCAAGATGTTTCAGAAGCTCCTGTAATTAATAAATGTTTTTCCATATCCATAAAAATCATCCTCTCTTAAAATTATTGTAACTTTTTTTGCAAAATTTATACAAAAAAAATAAAATTTGTGTTATTATAGGAACGAATTAAAAATTAATAAAAGAAAGAGGGTATATAATGAAGGAAAAAGTAGTATTTGCAGTAGCATTGATAGTATCAATAATTTATATTATAGTGGGAAATAAAATAGCAATGAAGGATAATAGTTTTTTGAATGAGGTAACAAAGTTAAATTATCCAAAAGCTGAAATAACAAGAATCATAGAAAGAAAAGAAACACCACTTTCAATAGATGGATTAGAGGAGCAATATAATACAGATATAACATTTGAAGCACATGTTATATCTGGAGATCATAAAGGAGAACTTGTAATAGGTACACAAAGTATATCAACATATGTTACTGGTACAGTAAAGGAAGTTGAAGCAGGTGATAAGGTTTTATTGTATAATGAAACTTCATTTGAAGGTGAACAAAAATGGTATTTTATGGAATATTCAAGAACATCTGCATTATTAGTTTTAACAGTAATATTCTTAGGATTAATAGTTTTATTTGGTAGAACAAAAGGTGTTAAAACATTAATTTCATTAGTGTTCACAGTTTTGTCAATATTCATAGTATTTATTCCAGCAATTCTAGGTGGGCAAAACATTTATGCATGGACAATTGTTACATGTGCATTTATTACAATAAGCACAGTTTTATTAGTTTATGGATATAGCAGAAAAACATTAGCAACAGCATTAGGATGTATTGGAGGTGTGCTTGTTGCAGGATTATTAACATTAATAATGAATAATGTTTTAAGATTAACAGGTTTTGTTGATGAAAATGCAATTTACTTAGAACAATTAAATTCTAAAATAGATTTAAAAGCTATAATCTTTGCAGGAATTCTAGTTGGTGCTGTTGGAGCTATAATGGACGTATCAATAGATATTGCATCATCACTTACAGAAGTTGCAAGCAAGATGGAAAAACCAGATTTTAAAGAAATTATAAAATCAGGATTTAACATTGGTAAAGATATAATGGGAACAATGACTAATACACTTATTTTAGCTTACATAGGAAGTTCTTTATCAACAGTTTTACTTTTAACAGCAAGTAGTCATTCAGTTGCTTACTTATTTAACTTAGAAATGATTGCAGTTGAAATTCTTCAAGCCTTAGCAGGAAGTATAGGTATTTTAACAACTATTCCATTAACATCTGTAATTGCAGCTGCATTATATAGATATGTTGATCCACATAAATATGTTTATAAATATAAAGGTGGAGAAAATAAATAGGAGGAAAATATGTACGCATATATTAAAGGTACTTTAGAGATAAAGGCAACAGATTATGTTGTTGTAGAAACTGGTGGTATTGGATATAAAGTTTTTATGTCCGAAACTGCTATTGATAAATTGGGTGATTTAGGAACACAAGTAAAAATTCATACATATTTAAGAGTTAGGGAAGATGATATGAGCTTATATGGATTTAATACTAATGAAGAATTACGTATGTTTGAATTATTATTGTCTGTAAGTGGGGTTGGTGCAAAATCTGCTATAGTAATTTTGTCTAATATCACACCATCTAGTTTTGCTTTAGCTGTTATTACAGATGATGTGGGTAAATTGAAAAAGCTACCAGGTATTGGACCTAAGACAGCTCAGAGAATTATTTTAGAATTAAAAGATAAGCTTAAAGCTGTGGAAGATACTGATAAGGGTGAGCTTGAAGAAATGCTTTCTAAGAGGGAAGCTGATTCTGAGAAAGTTTCTGAAGCTATGTCTGCATTGCAGGTGCTTGGATATACTAGAAAAGAAATTGAGAAGGCTTTTGAGATGTTTGAGAAAGCTGAGCTTAGTGTGGAGGATATTATTAAAAAAGGATTGTTTTATTTGGCTAAGTAGGTGGCCGCACGGTAGGAGGAAGATGGTTATGAATAGCAATGAACCTTTGGCTTTTCGTATGAAACCAGAATGCTTGGAAGACTACGTAGGGCAAGAACATATTTTAGCAAAAGATAAAATATTATATAGAACAATAAAAGCTGATAGATTATCTAGTATTATTTTGTGGGGTCCTCCTGGATGTGGAAAAACTTCGTTGGCAAAGGTTATTAGTAATACTACAAAGTATAAGTTTAAGAAGATTAATGCTGTTACTGCTGGGGTTGGAGATATTAAGTCTGCTATTGAAGAGGCTCAAAATATTATGCTTAATCCAAGCGGAAAGTGTATTTTGTTTATTGATGAGATTCATAGATTTAATAAGCTACAACAAGATGCTTTGCTACCTTATGTTGAAAATGGTACTGTTATTTTAATTGGAGCCACAACTGAAAATCCTTATTTTGAGGTTAATAAGGCGTTGATTTCAAGGTCTATGGTGTTTAAATTAAATCCATTAACCAAACAAGATATTTTTAAAGTGTTAAAAAAATCTTTGACAGATAAAAGAGGGCTAGGAGATTATTCTATAAAAGTTGAAGATGATACTTTGATGAAAATAGCTGAGGTTTCAAATGGTGATGTAAGAACTGCTTTAAATGGTTTGGAAGTTGCAGTTTTAACAACAGAAATGGATGCTGATGGATTTATTCATATAACAAATGAAATCGCAGCTGATAGTGTTCAAAATAGAAAAGCAATTTTTGATAAAAATGGTGATAGTCATTATGACAATATAAGTGCTTTTATAAAATCAATGCGTGGAAGTGATGCTGATGCAGCTTTATTCTATTTGGCAAGAGCTTTAAATGGTGGAGAAGATCCAATGTTTTTAGCAAGAAGAATTGTGATTTCAGCTGCAGAAGATGTAGGTATGGGAAATCCAAATGCTTTAGTAGTGGCAAATGCAGCAATGCAGGCTGTTCATATGGTAGGAATGCCAGAAGCTAGAATTATATTAGCAGAAGCTGCAGTTTATAATGCTAAATCACCAAAATCTAATGCTTCTTATTTAGGAATAAACAAAGCGTTAGAAGATGTAAAAAATACAGATACAGGTGAAATTCCAATGCATATTAGAAATGCACCAGCAGAAGGAATGGAAAAAGAAGGTTATGGTGTTGGATACAAATATCCACATGATTATCCCGGACACGTGGTCGAGCAACAGTATTTACCAGATAAAATGCTTGGAACTCAGTATTATGTTGAAGATGAAACAGCAGCAAAAATATAATTTTTTTATAGGTATTGCATAAAATAAAAATTAATGTTAAAATTCAGACAATACAATACTTTTTTGTATTATGAAAAATGAAGGGAGAATTAAAATGGAAGAAAATAATGAACAAATGCCAATACAAAAAAAGATGAATCCACAAGCATTAGCTAGTTTTATATTAGCTTTAGTTGGATTATTAGTTGCAGGTATTCCTTGTGGAATTGCAGCATTAGTTACAGGAATTTTAGGATTAACCAAATTTAATCCAGAAACTCAAAAAAATAATAAATGGATGGCTATTGTTGGTATTATATTAGGTGCAGCAGATGTAATTGTAGTTATTGCTTCATTACCAGCAATAATTAGCAACTTAGGATTATAATTAAATAATAGGAATTATAAATGTTTCAAAAGTAAAATAATGTTTCTACTTTTGAAACATTTATTTTTTATTGAAAAATCAATAAAAATACGGAAAAAGACTTGACATTTTAGAAAAAATAGTGTAAAGTAGAATAGCATTACAAATTGAAAGGGTAAAAATATGGAGAAAAATGTTGAAATAAGTGTGCTATGCCAATTATATGGAAAGGTACTAACTGAAAAACAATATGAAGTCTTAAATGACTACTACAACAATGACTTATCACTTTCAGAAATTGCAGAAAACAATAATATTACAAGGCAAGCAGTCAGAGATATTATAAAAAAAGGCGAAAATAAATTATATGAATTAGAAAATGGAATTTCTTTAATGAATAAAGTTTTGCAAGAAGAAAAAATTGTTGCAAAAGTTGAAAAAGAATTAAACGAAATTGAAAAGCTAACTAATTCAAATAAAGAAGTAGCCAAGAAAATAAACAACATAAAAAAAGAGTTGGAGAAAATAGGCTAATAAAAGGAGGAATCCAAATGGCATTTGAGGGATTATCTTCAAAATTACAAGATTTTACAAGAAAGCTTAAAGGAAAGGCAAGAATTACTGAATCAGATTTAAAAGAAATGCTAAGAGAAGTAAAACTTGCATTATTAGAAGCTGATGTTAACTATAAAATTGTAAAGGAATTTACATCAACAATTCAAGAAAAGGCTTTAGGTCAAGATGTTTTAAAATCATTAACACCTGGACAACAAGTAATTAAAATTGTTAAAGATGAATTAGTTGAGTTATTAGGCGGAACAGAAAGTAAAATTAATTTTACACCAAATCCACCAACTATAATCATGTTAGTAGGTTTACAAGGTTCTGGTAAAACAACAACCGCTGGAAAACTTGCAAATTTATTAAGAAAACAAGGTAAAAAGCCTTTATTAGTTGCATGTGATGTATATAGACCAGCAGCTATTAAACAATTACAAGTTGTAGGAAGTCAATTAAACATTCCTGTTTATAGTAATGAAACAACAAAAGATGTTGTTAGAATTGCAAAAGAAGCTTACAACACAGCAATTAGTAAATTGAATGATGTAATAATTCTAGATACTGCAGGACGTCTTCATATTGATGAAGAATTAATGCAAGAATTGAAAAACTTAAAAGCTAGTACAAAGCCTCATGAAATACTACTTGTAGTAGATTCAATGACAGGTCAAGATGCTGTGAATGTTGCAACAACATTCAACGAAAATGTTGGAATTGATGGAGTTGTACTTACAAAATTAGATGGTGATACACGTGGTGGTGCTGCACTATCAGTTAAAAAAGTTACAGGTAGACCAATCAAGTTTGCAGCTACTGGTGAAAAATTAAGCGATATTGAAGAATTTCATCCAGAAAGAATGGCATCAAGAATTCTTGGAATGGGGGATGTTCTTTCAATTATAGAAAAAGCTGAAGAAGCATTTGATATTGATGAAGCTGAAAAATTAGAAAAACAATTACGTAAAGGCGAATTTGATTTAAATGATTATTTAGCACAATTAAAACAAATTAAGAAAATGGGTTCTTTCTCATCAATTTTAAAAATGATACCTGGAATGAGTAAAATAAAAGACCTAAAAGTTGATGATAAAGAATTTGTAAGAATAGAAGCTATAATCTGTTCAATGACAGATAAAGAAAGACGTAATCCAAAAATATTAAATGGAAGCAGACGTCTTCGTATAGCACAAGGAAGTGGAACAACAGTACAACAAATCAATCAGTTTATGAAATCTTTTGAAATGACACAAACTATGATGAAAAAGATGAAAACTGAAAAAGGTATGAAAAACATGATGAAAAGCATGAAAGGATTTATGCCAGAAGGTTTGGATAAGATGTAGACCACATTAACAAAGTTATTAATTTTTAATATATATAGCAATTTTCAGGAGGTGAAAAAAATGGTAAAAATCAGATTACAAAGACAAGGTGCTAAAAAAGCTCCATTTTATCATATAGTAGTTGCTGACTCTAGAAGTCCAAGAGATGGTAAAATAGTTGAAAAAATTGGTACTTATGATCCAATGACAAATCCAGCTACAATAGTTTTAGATAATGAAAAAGTAGCTCAATGGATTAAAAACGGTGCTAAACCAACTGATACAGTTAAAGCTTTAATAGAAAAAGCTGCTAAATAATTATACTATTATAATAGGTAAATAAATCCACAAAAATTGGAGGTATAATTATGAAAGATGTATTAGAATTAATTATTGCAAATCTTGTTGATAATAAAGAAGAAATATCAATTGAAGAAATTTCTAACAATGAAAAATCAGTAGAATTCAAAGTTAAAGTTGCTGCAAGCGATATGGGAAAAGTTATTGGAAAACAAGGTAGAGTTGCAAAATCAATTAGAACTGTTATGAAATCAGTTGCCGGAAAAGAAGGCAAAAAAGTAAATGTTGAATTTGTAGAAGAATAAGAGGTATTTAAATGCAAGAATATTTTGAAATTGGTCAAATTGTTAATACATTTGGAATTAAAGGTGAAGTTAAAGTAAATCCTTTTACAGATGATGTAGAACAATTTGAAAGATTGAAATCAATATTAGTTGTAAAAAACAAACAATTAATAGAAATGGAAATTGAAAATGTAAGATACCAAAAAAACTTGGTAATTCTTAAATTAAAAAATATTGAAGATATGAATACTGCAGAAAAACTTAAAGGTTGCTACATAAAAATACACAGAAAAGATGCACGTAAACTTCCAAAAGGAAAGTATTTTATAGTAGATATCATAGGTTCTGAAGTTATAACAGATGATGGAAAATTACTTGGAAAAGTAGATGACATTTATAATACAGGAAGTAATGATATTTATGTTGTAAAAGATGAATTAGGTAAACAAATTTTATTACCTGGCATCAAAGAAGTTATTTTAAATGTTGACATTGAAAAACAAATTGTTACAGTTCATTTATTAGAAGGTTTAATCTAAGAAAGGAATGCCGAAAATGAAATTTGATGTTTTAACACTTTTTCCAGAAATGTTTGATACATTAAATCAAAGTATTATTGGAAGAGCAATTGAAAAAGATTTGATAAATATTAATTTAGTAAACATCAGAGATTTTTCAAAAGATAAACACAAAAATGTTGATGACACTCCATATGGTGGAGGAGCTGGAATGGTTATCAGACCAGATGTTGTATACGATAGCTATAATTCAGTGAAAACTGATGGGGCAAAAGTTATATATATGTCTCCACAAGGAAAAGTATTAGACCAAAAGAAAGTTGTTGAACTAAGTAAAGAAAAGCATTTAATTCTTCTTTGTGGACATTATGAAGGAATAGACCAAAGAGTAATTGATGAAATTGTAGATGAAGAAATTTCAATTGGAGACTATGTATTAACTGGAGGAGAAATACCAGCAATGGTACTTATAGATTCAGTTAGTAGATATGTTGAAGGAGTTATAAGTGAAGATTCAACTTCAGAAGAATCTTTTTCAAATAATTTATTGGAATATCCTCAATATACAAGACCAGAAGTATTTAATGGCGTAAAAGTTCCAGAAGTCCTATTATCAGGACATCATGAAAATATTCGCAAATGGAGAGAAGAAAAATCTTTAGAATTTACTAAAAATAAAAGACCAGATCTTTTAAAAAAATAATCGAGGGAGAAGGATACCCTTTAGAAACAAAAAAGTCCTGAATAAAAAATAAAAATAAGGAGGAGAATATCGATGGATATCATAAAATCTATTGAACACGAGCAAATGAAAAATAAAATTCCTGCCTTAAAAGTTGGAGATACTGTTAAAGTTCACCAAAGAATTAAGGAAGGAAATAGAGAAAGAATCCAAGTATTCGAAGGAATAATTATTAAAAAACAAGGTGGAGGAGTTAACGCAACATTTACAGTAAGAAGAGTAGCTTACGGTGTTGGTGTTGAAAAAACATTCTTAATTCACTCACCAATGGTAGAAAAAGTTGAATTAGTTAGAGTAGGTAAAGCAAGAAGAGCTAAATTATTCTATTTAAGAGATAGATTAGGAAAATCTGCTAAAACTAAAGAAGCTATAGGAGCAAGAATTGAAGATAAAGAAATTACTATTAAAGAAGATTTAGTAGAAGCTCCAGCTGAAGAAGTTGTAAGCGAAGAAGTAGCAGCTGTAGAAACAGTTGAAACTCCTGTAGAAGAAGTTGCAGCTCCAGTTGAAGAAACTGTAGTTGAAGAAGCTCCAGCAACTGAAGAAGTTAAAGCTGAAGAAACAACAACAGATGCTGAATAATAATAAAACTTTAAATAAAAGTTATAAAAAGTAAAAGAGACACCAAATTTTGGTGTCTCTTTTTGGGTTAAAATGTTTTAGTCATCGTCGTCAAAATCATCATCCGAATATGGGTCTGGATCATTAGCGAAAGGAATCGAATCCTCGTCATCATCCTTATTAGGGACGGGGCCGGTTATCGGTTTGATGTTTTTGGTCGGATCATAAATAATATCAGCGTAAAACATTTTTCTACCTCCGCCCATTTAAGGGCCAATAAATTTGGTATAAAACCATATTCATATTATAACATTTTATGTAAATTATGTAAAGATTTTTAAAAAAATTTTAGTAAAAACGTAAAACAAAAAAGACTATATTAATTCAAATTAATATAGTCTTTGATATCTTAGTTGTGTTTTCTACTTATTTCTGCATATTTTTTTAGTTTTTCATAAGCTAAATAATTAACAGAACCAGCAGGAAATCTACCATTATTATCTTTTTTACCAGCAGGTACTCCAGTTAATAATTCAATTCCTTCATCTATACTTGAAATAGCATAAATATGGAACTTCTTAGCTTTAACTGCTTCTAAAACGTTATCAGCCAAATTCAAATTCTTAACATTTTGAATAGGGATAATAACACCATGTGAACCATCTAATCCACGAGTTTGACATATTTGGAAGAATCCCTCGATTTTCTCATTAACACCACCAATAGGTTGTATTTCACCTTTTTGGTTAACTGAACCTGTTACAGCTAAAGATTGATTAATAGGAACTCCGGATAAGCTAGATAAAATAGCGTAAAGCTCGGTACTTGAAGCACTATCACCATCAACACCATTATATAATTGTTCAAAACAAATACTAGCAGTTAAAGATAACGGAATATCTTGTGCGAACATTTCTCCTAAGTATCCACTTAAAATATAAACACCTTTAGAATGAGTTGAACCAGATAAGTCAACTTCGCGCTCAATATTTATAATTCCAGATTTTCCAGTATAAGTATTAGCTGTGATTTTAGCTGGTTTTCCAAAAGCATAATCACCAATACTCATAATTGTTAAACCATTAATTTGACCAACTTTTGATCCAGATGTATTAATTAAAAGAGTGTTATCTTTTATCATTTCTAAATAACGTGAATCATATTTTTTAATTCTTTCAACACGTTCTTTTAATGCTTTGTCAATATAATCTCCTGAAACAACTTTAGCTTTGTCCATCTTAGCCCAAGTTGCAGCTTCACCAATTATTTGAGATAAATCATTAAATCTTGTAGAAAGCTTTTCTTTATCATCAGCTAATCTTGAAGAAAACTGCATAACTTTAGCAACAGCTGTTCTATCTAAAGGTAATAACTCTTCTTGTTCACAGAATCCATGAATAAAGCTAGCTATTTTGTTCATGTTTTCTAGGTTGTTATCGGAAGTATCTTCAAACTCAACTTTTATTTTAAACAATTTTCTGAAATCATCATCTAAAGCAAGTAATGTTTGATAAATTTGTTCATTACCTAGTAAAATGACTTTCAAATCAAGAGGTATAGGTTCTGGTTTTAAAGAAATCATAACCATGCTTGAACGTTGATCAGAAGTATTTTCTATTATTAATTCTTCCATACGTAAAGCTTTTTTCAAAGCTTCATAGCAAATTCCGTTTGCAATTAAATCTTTTGCTTGGAACATAATATAACCACCATTTGCCTTGTGAAGCAATCCAGGTTTTAGCATTGTGTAATCTGTTTTTAAAGAACCAAAATAATTTTCATATTCTAATTTTCCAAAAATATTATGATAAGAATAATCAGATTCCATTATAACAGGAGCACCTTCTTGTTCACTGTTATCTACAAATAAGTTAACTCTATAATTTAGCCATGGCTTAGGCATTTCAGGTCTTGGACCAGGCATTTGAGGAATAGCTTGTTCTTGTGGTTGATCAATTAAGAAATAATCAATATTTTTAAGGATATCTTTTTTTATACTATCTAAAAATACGGTTATTTTTTTATTTCTCTTAAATTTAGATTTAATATAGTTAATGTGTTGATTAACTGTTAATAAAGCAATGTTAGATTGCCATTCTTCAAGTTTTTTTGCTGTTTGCTTTTCAATTTCCTTAATTTCTCCAATGGCTTGAATAATTTGTTCTTGAACTATTACAGATTTTTCCTCATATTGTTTTTTAATATTTTCATCAAGCTTTTCAAAATCTTCTTGCTCAATAGTTTTACCGTCTAAAATAGGCATCATATAAATACCGTTTTGAGCAGATTTAACTTGAAATCCATATTTTTCAGAGCTTTCATTTAATTTTGCCATCAAAATATTTCTTTTTTCTTCATATTCACCTTTAATAAGAGCTTTTTCTTTTTCAAAATCATCATTATTAAAAGTGTTTTTAATATCTATTTGAATATCTTTAATAAAAGAATCCATTGTTTCTTTAAAATCTTTACCTTGTCCAGCACTAAGTGAAATTGCAACAGGTTCGTTAGGATCTTCAAAATTATAAACATAACACCAGTCACAAGGAGTTTTCTTCTTTTTAGAAACCTTCTTTAAATAATTTTTTGCATAACTTGTTTTTCCAACACCGGTAGGACCTTCTAAATATAAGTTATACCCTTTGATATCAACATTAACGCCAAATTCTAATGCTTTAATTCCTCTGTCTTGTCCAATACCAGAAACCATAGGAGCTAAATCAGCTGTTGTTTCAAAATCAAATAAATCTGGGTTACATATCATTTTTAAATCTTTGTATGATAATTCATTACGTTTTTTCATTTGTTCCTCCTTATAAATAATAAACTTTGACACATTTGGGGACGGTCTTTTTTTGTTTCATTTTTGAAACATTTAGGGACGGTCTTCCAAATTTATATTAAAGAAAGTTGCATAATTAATGCATTATCAGTTTTATTATAATAGTTTTCCCTGATAGATATTTCTTTAAAACCAAAATTTTTATATAAATGAATAGCTGAGATATTGCTTTCATTTACTTCGAGTGTTATTTTTTTTATCTCTTTTGCTTTTGCAACATTAAGAAGTTTCTCCAATAATGCAGAGCCTATACCTAAATTTCTTTTATCCTTTTTTGTTACAATATTCATAATATCGGCTTCATCCAAAACAGATTTTATTCCTGCAAAGCCAACAATTTGATTTTCGATTTTTGCAACTAAATAATAAGAATTTTCATTTATTAATTCTTCTTCTAAAGTATTAACATTCCAAAAATCGTCAAAATCTGAAATAAGTACATCTTTGATTTTGTTAAAATCATCTAATGTCATTTTTGAGATTTGTATATTATTCATTTTTGTCATCCTTTTTAAATTTAGGAAGGTCCTTTTTTTCAAAAATTTGAAATTGGGGACAGACCTTTTATTTTTTTGAATTTTCTAAATTAATTTCTGCTTGTGATTTTTTTAGATAAATTGGAGAGATGCTATATTTTTTAGTATAATCACTACTATTATACTTATTATATGCACATTTTCCAATGCTAATACTTGTTTGAACATTTTGAAATTCAGAGGCAAATGTACTATTTGGAATTCTTTGAGAAATTAAATCTCTGTGAACTTCAGCACCATCACCAACAAAAGTAATATTTTTATTATATTGTTCCAAACAAGAAATAATTTTATCAATTTCATCAGTTGTTGATTCAATAACTGTTTTATAATTTCCATTTAATGATTCAAACAAAGCAAAATAAACATTATCATGTTTTGCATCAATTAGAGCAGCAATAAGTCCGCCGTTTTCAATATTGTAAGCAAGTGATTCTAATGAAGTAACTCCAATAATTGGAATATTTTTGACGTCAGCAAAAGCTTTTACAGTTGAAATTCCAATTCTAATACCAGTGAAAGAACCTGGACCTTGACAACAAGCTAATAAATCTATATCGTCAAGTGTTAAATTAACTTGCTTTAAAGTTTCATCAATTAAAGGCATTAATTTTTGTGAATGAGTTTTTTCATCATCATTATGTTTTTCAATTATTACATTGTTATCTTCTAAAACTGAAACTGAGCATATTTTAGAAGATGTATCTATTGCTAAAATTTTCAAATTCTTTCCTCCTATAAACTGTTTAATATTTTTTCTGAATTTGAGCCAAAAGCTTGTAGCTCTAAAATACGATAATTTTCGTTTTCAATATCTTTTGTGAAAGAAATTTTTATATAATCTTTTGGCAAAATATCTTCTATAATTTCGCCCCATTCAATAATGCAAATACCGTTATTTAAATATTCGTCTCCACCGATTGCATAGAATTCATCACTATCAGCTAATCTATACACGTCAAAATGATAAATATTAGTGTCATCTTTATGATATTCGTTAACTATTGTGAATGTAGGACTTGAAATTTCATTTTCTAATCCAAAATGTTTTAAAACACCTTGAGTAAATTTAGTCTTTCCAGAACCCAAATCACCTGATAAAACAATAATATCTCCATTTTTTAATAGTGAAGCAAGATTATTTGCAAATTCAATTGTGTCGTTCTCACTTTTTGATACAAATTTGTTCATAATTCCACCTTTTTTGTCATAATTTTCTTACTTTATTTTATATTAAATAAGTAGGTTTGTAAAGATTAAAATGAAATTTTTAAGACCGTCCCAAAATGTGTCAAATTTGACACAAAAAAAGACCGTCCCCAAATGTGTCATGAATGTTTCAAATGTTTCTTGCTAAAACCCAAAACATATGCTAAAATATACCCATACAAACTAGGAGGAAATAAATGGAAGATAGAAAACAATACATCAGAAATTTTAGCATTATAGCACACATAGATCACGGAAAATCAACATTGGCAGACAGACTAATTGAAATGACAGGTGTACTTTCTAAAAGAGAAATGGAAAGTCAAGTTTTAGACAATATGGATATAGAGCGTGAAAGAGGAATTACTATAAAGTCTCAAGCAGTTCGTATGCTATATAAAGCTAAAGATGGAAAAGAATATGAGTTTAATTTAATAGATACTCCAGGACATGTTGATTTTAATTATGAAGTTTCAAGAAGTTTAGCAGCATGTGATGGGGCAATTTTAGTTGTAGATAGCAGTCAAGGTGTTGAAGCACAAACACTTGCAAATGTGTATTTGGCTTTAGACAATAATCTTGAAATCTTACCAGTATTAAATAAAATAGATTTACCAAGCGCAAGACCTCAAGAAATTAAAGATGAAATCGAAGACATAATAGGAATTCCTGCACAAGATGCACCATGCATCTCTGCAAAAACAGGATTAAACGTTGACGAAGTTTTAGAAAGAATTGTAACAGATATCCCTGCACCAACAGGAGATGAAAATGCAGATTTAAAATGTTTAATTTTTGATTCTATTTATGATAACTATAAAGGTGCACTTGCGTATGTAAGGGTTAAAGATGGAACTGTAAAAGTTGGAGACGAGATTTTACTAATGGCTTCAAACAAAGTATTTACAGTTACAGAAGTTGGATATTTTGAACCAGGAAGCTATGTTCCAACTGAAAAGCTAGAAGCAGGGGAAGTTGGATATATTGCGGCGAGTATTAAAACATTATCAGATATTAGAGTTGGTGATACAATTACATTAAAAGAAAAACCAGCTGCCGAAGCTTTACCAGGATATAAAAAAGTAAATCCAATGGTTTACTGTGGATTATATCCAATGGATGGAAGCGAATATGAGAATTTAAAAATAGCTTTAGAAAAACTAAAACTAAATGATGCGGCATTAGAATATGAACAAGAAACATCAGCAGCATTAGGATTTGGTTTCAGATGTGGATTTTTAGGATTATTACATTTAGAGATAATTCAAGAAAGATTGGATAGAGAATTTGATTTAGCACTAATTACAACATCACCATCAGTTATTTATAAAGTTCATAAAACAGATGGACAAGTTTTAGAATTATATAATCCGTCAGACTTACCTGTACCAAATGAAATCTCATATATAGAGGAACCATTTGTATCAGCAGAGATAATAACTCCAAAAGAATTTGTTGGCGGAATAATGGAAATTTGTCAAAACAGGCGTGGAATATATGTGGATATGAAATATTTGGATAGCAACCGTGTAACATTAATTTACGAACTTCCATTAAATGAAATAATATATGATTTCTTTGATAGTCTAAAATCAAAAACAAAAGGATATGCATCATTTGATTATGAATTCAAAGAATACAGAAGATCAGACTTAGTAAAACTAGATATTCTAGTAAATGGAGAAAATGTAGATGCTTTATCATTCATAGTTCACAGAGACAGCAGTTATGAAAAAGGAAAGAAAATGGTAGAAAAATTAAAAACAGTTATACCAAGACAATTATTCATAATTCCAATTCAAGCAGCTATTGGTGGAAAAATAATAGCAAGAGAGACAATCTCAGCGATGAGAAAAGACGTATTAGCTAAATGCTATGGTGGAGATATAACAAGAAAGAAAAAATTATTAGAAAAACAAAAACGTGGAAAGAAAAAAATGAGACAAATTGGTAATGTTGATATTCCACAGGAAGCATTTTTAAGTGTATTAAAACTTAATGATGAGGATTAGCACAATTGGGGACGCGTCCCGGCTGTGCATTTTGCACAATTGGGGACAGATCAGTCAGTTAATCTAGTATTACTGAAAACAAAAAGAGAGGAAGAAAACGAATGCAAGAATTAAAAATAAATGGAATTTACAAACATTTCAAAGGAGATTATTATTTAGTTGTGGATGTAGCAAATGATTCAGAAACAAAGGAAAAGTTTGTGGTATATAGACGTCTATATGGAGATGGAAGTTTGTGGATAAGACCAATGGAAATGTTTTTAAGTGAAGTTGATCATGAGAAATATCCAAATGTAGAACAAAAATATAGATTTGAATTACAAAATATTGAAAGTGTTGCAAAGAATTTTAATAAATAATTTAGTAACATAGGTGAGGAGAAACAAATGAAAATAGGAATAGACTTAGATGGAGTTGTATTTAATACAGAAATGTTATGGTCAACATACGCTGAATTATTTGACTGCATAGAACTTAACAGAAATAGTGTAATAACAAAGGAAGAACCTCGTTTTCAAGAAAGATATGATTGGTCAGAAGAAGATAAAAATGCATTTTTAGATAAATATGCTGATATAACAGAATTTGATATGATGCCAGGAGCAAAGCAGGTAATCAATTTGTTAAAAGAAGAAGGGCATGAACTTGTAGTTATAACAGCAAGAGGAGCTATATCAAATCAAAAAGAGGGAGCAAGTATTGCTGCTCAAAGATTGGAAGATGAAGGTATTAAATTTGATAAGTATTATTGGAAGCAAAGAGAAAAGTTAGATATTTGTCAAATGGAAAATGTAGATGTAATGATTGATGACAATTATCATATTTGTGAAGCAATAAGAGAAGCGGGAATTCCTGTTATATATTTTAATTCGCTATGTAGAAAACATTTAGAGGAAAAGGATGGATTAAAGGAAGTATTTAATTGGGGAGAAGTGTATAGAGCAGTAAAAAATCTAAAATAAGAGGTACAATACTATGGAATATCTAGATATTTATGACGAAAATCAAAATTATATAGGAAAAGAAGAAAGAGGAATAAATGTTAATTGTGAAGAAGCAAATTTAGTAAATAAAGGTGAAACAGCAGTTGGAAAATATGGAGATATTTTGAATAAGGTAATTGAATTAACAAAATAGGTTACAAAAGATTTCTGAGAAACTATCAGTAGTGGAGGTACATATGAAGAAAAATGGAATAATTCTTCCAATTTTCTCCCTTCCAAGTAAATTTGGAATAGGTGATTTTGGATATGAAGCATATGAATTTGTTGATATACTAAGTAGTAACAATATAAATTATTGGGAAATCCTTCCAATAAATGCATGTAATAATCTTCCATATTCGCCAATAAGCTATTATGCTCTAAATGAAGATTATATTTCATTAGATAAGTTAAAAGAAAAAGGCTTGATAAATAATCCGATAGAAAGAGAAGTTAATAATAGAATACAATATGATAATTATAAAGAAAAATATTATTTAGAAGCATATAGTAATTTTATAAAAGATAATAGTTATAATGAATTTGTAAAGTGTAAAGAAATAAATCAATATGCAGAATATATGTGCAAATTAACAGGATTTGGCAAAGATTATTACTTGTTCTTACAATATGTGTTATTTAAACAATGGATGGATTTAAAAAACTATGCAAATTCTAAAAATGTAGAAATAATTGGAGATATGCCAATTTATCCTGCTTTTGATTCTACTGAAACTGTATATAATCTAAAATACTTTCAAACAGAAAATGGTGGTTTTAAATTCGAGGCGGGAACTCCTCCTGATTTTTATAGTGAAACAGGACAAGAATGGCATACACCTGTATATGACATTGATGAAATAAAAAATGATAATTATTCTTATTTTATAAAAAGATTTGAATATTATTTGAAACTATTTAACAAAGTAAGAATAGATCACTTTAGAGGATATGATTCTTTTTATAAAATTCCTATAGGAAAATTAGGAACTAATGGATATTATGAAGATGGGTTAGGTTATGGTTTCTTTAACAAATTGTTTGAAAATAAAAATATTAAACCAGAAGATTTTATTGTAGAAGATTTAGGAGATATCAGAAAAGAGACCATAGAATTAAGAGATTATTATGGATTTACAGGACAGAAGATGATACAAACATCTATAGATTTGGAAAATATGGTAGATAATTATAATATAAATGATAATATTATGGTTTTATCTGGTAATCATGATACAAATACAATATGCACATGGTATAAAGAATTAAATAATGAAAAAAAGGAAAGATTAAAAGAGTTTTTGAGAGAGAATGAATGCTCAGATGCTGATATTAATTATGGCTTAATTGAATACTGTTTTAAAAGTAAATCAAAAATAGTAATGGTAACTGTGCAAGATATTATAGAATTAGATGATAGTTCTAGAATTAACATACCAGGGACAGAAAATCCAAAAAACTGGACATGGAAATTAGATGATTTCTCAAAATTTAAAGAGAAACTACAAATGTATAAAAATATAGAGAGTGTATAAATATGAAAGGATAGCTATGAATAAGAAAAATTTTAAAGAAGAAAAACAATATCAAGATCAAGTTGAAGGAAGAAATGCTGTTATAGAATTATTGGAATCAGGAAGAGATATAAATAAAATATTTGTAAGTAATGGAGAGAAGAATGGTTCTATTAATAAAATCTTGGCAATGGCAAAAGAAAAAAGAGTTATTGTTACAGAAGTGAATAAAAATAAATTAGAAGAAATGGCATATTCTGATAATCATCAAGGAGTAATAGCAATAGTTCCTCCTTTTGAATATTGTGATATAGATGATATTTTGGAATGTGCTAAATCTAGAAATGAAGATCCATTTATTTTAATACTTGATGGTATTGAAGATCCACATAACCTAGGAGCAATCATTAGAACTGCCGAAACAGCAGGGGTTCACGGAATAATAATCCCTAAAAGAAGAGCTGCAAGCGTTAATAGTACTGTTGCGAAAGTTGCAGCAGGAGCGGTTGAACATATGAATATTGCAAGAGTAAATAATATAAATGGAGCAATTAGATATTTAAAAGAACAAGACGTATGGATCTGCGGAACAGATATGGATACAAAAACATATTATTATGATCAAGATTTGACTGGGTCAATAGCAATAGTAATAGGAAGTGAAGGTTTTGGCATGGGAAAATTAGTCAAAGAAAACTGCGATTTTCTTGTTAAAATTCCTATGAAAGGTAAAATAACATCTTTAAATGCATCAGTTTCTGCAGGAATTGTTGTATATGAAGCGGTTAGACAACGTAACAAATAATTTAAATTGAGGACGAAAAAATATAATTATATTCGTTCTCAATTATTTTCTAAATGAGGAGAAAAAGGTGAATAAAAAGAAAATAGTTTTAATAAGCAGCTTTATTAGTGTAGTAATAATTGCTGTGTTAGTTATAATATACATAAACACAGATTTCTTAAAAACAAAAGAACAATTATTCTGGAAGTATTTTGGCGTAAAAAAAGACGAAATTGCTAATATAGTGTCAAACAATGAATTAAAAGAATATGATTCTAAATTAAATAAATCATCATATATAAAAGAAGGAAACATTTCTATACAAAGTAAGCACAAATTCATAGGCCAAATTGAAGCCAAAATATTAGAGGTCGGAGACAAGAGTCAAGATTTCAAGAATATTTCTATAGATATTAATTATAATAGGAAGAAAATATCTGATACTGATATTATTAAAGATGAAAACTATTATTTAATAAGAAGCAATCTTTCAGAAAATAAATATGTGGGCTTTGAAAATTCTAATTTTAAACAAAAGGCAAAACAATTAGGACTAAAAAATGTTGATTTTATTCCTGACTCTATAAAAGATATTGATTTTTTTGAATTATTTTCTTTAAGTGATGAAGAATCCGAATATATTTTAAAAAAATATGTACCAATTTGTAGAAAATATGTGAAAAACAAAGATTATATTAAAAAGAAAAGTAACGATAGTAATGATAGTAATTTAACAATTTATGAATTACAAATATCAGGAAAGCAATTAAAAGAATTATCAATAGCAATTTTAGACGAATTATATCATGATGATTACACACTAAATATTATTTTGAAAAAAATACAAATGGTAGATATTAATAATAAGTATGGTAATCTAGAAAATCTTAAGGTGAAGATAAGAGAAATACAACATTTTATATATAATAAGGAAGCTAATGATGAAAAGTTTCTTTCTATTATAATATATAAAAATGAAAACGATGTCGAAAAAATAGAATTAGTGTTAAAAAATGATAGAACAATTAGTATAGAAAATGAAAATAATAAAATAATTATTAAACAATATGATGTATATGATAAAAAAATAGAATTAGATACAATTGATAATATTGCAAGAACAATTTTGAATTCTATAACAGAAATATCATATTCTAAGAATATAAAAAACAATGACATTAATTTTGTTGACTTTAATGTAATATGTGACTTTGGAATAGAAACTATAATATTGAATTATAATTATGAAGAAAAGATAAAAAATAGTATAGAAAATTTAAACAGAAAAAAAGACATTGAATATATAGAACTTACAAAAGACGACAAGAAAGTATATGAAACGATATTACAAAACATATATAAAATCAATGATTTAGAGGCTGGTAAAAATTACTTGCAAAAAAATTAAAAAAACTTTGAAAAAAGTGTTGACTTTTTTCAGCCACCGTGGTAAGATTTATTTTAGTTGCTGAGGCAACAAAATAACATAAAAAATTGATCGAAAATCAACACAAAAAAATATTTTAAAAAAGTTTTAAAAAAGTGTTGACAACGTGTCAAAAAGATGTTAAAATCAAAAACGTCTTCAGCAAAAAGAAGACACATAAAGTACATTGAAAAATAAACAATAAACCTTTAGAGAACAACCAAAAGCGG